>Ga0256864_1000573_pt1 | contig 12632 bp, 14 predicted proteins | sample RVTome_11_FD_187336 | JGI IMG/M metagenome (GOLD analysis project Ga0256864, IMG submission 187336) | Soil microbial communities from uranium-contaminated site in the Upper Colorado River Basin, Wyoming, United States - RVT147D111 HiSeq ... | reverse complement strand
GAGGTGGCGTTGCAGATTACATGGAAGGGGACCGGTGTCGTTTCACCAGGAGTGACGCTAACGGTGCGCGGGTTCGTGCCAGAGACCGAGCAGTTCGCGGCCACGCCTTCGAGCAGGATGGTGTGGTCACCGGCCTCGAGGTCGGTCTTCTGCAGCCTGCCCGATGTCCCGATCGGCTCGGCGGGCTGGGCGTCGATCTGAACGGTATAGCCATCGGGGTCCGGCTCGATTCCGGTGGTGGAAGTGGTCAGCTCCAGCGTGCCGGTGGTCGGCACGTCCAAAGTCTCCCCACCGCCGCAGGCGATCGCGATGGCGCTGGCGCTTGGAATCAGCCAGCGAAGGGGTGCCCACGACTGAATCATCGGCTCTATATATGGCCGTCACCGCTCCTCTGCGGTAGTGTGGGCACTGCCGGGTGTCTCGATCGGGGGTTCAGGGGCCGTAACCGTCGTCGCCGCCACCTCCGCCACCACCTCCGCCGCCACCGGTTCCCGCGGTGACATTCACGACGCCCGACATCCCCTCGGCTATGTGAATGGTGCAGGCGTAGGGGAAGGAACCGGCGGTCTGGAAGGTTCGGGGAAACGAGCCCGAGGTCCGATTACCGGAGCTGGGCCCGGTCTGAAACGTGACATTGTGCTCGACTCCTCCCGAGCCCCATACCCAGGTAACGGTGCTATTCACCTGCACCTCGAGTGGGGTAGGATCGAAGCGGTTGTTGACGACCGCCACCGTCGGTCCGGTATTTCCAGCATCGCCGGGCTCGCTGACGCCGCTGCCGCCCGAGCAGGCGAGCAGAACCCCGGCAGCGATGGCGGGGACTAGACGCTCCCATTTCATGTTCGAGGTCCTCCAGCCTGTTTCTGCCAGCATACTCGGCTAATCCGCCACGACCTGCCCGCGAATCTCGCCGCCGGGGTTGCAGCCGGGCTCGCCGTCTGTACAACCCTCGCTGCTGGTGTGCACGTTTACGTACGCGCCGCCGGTGCGCATCGCCGAGAGCAATGCGTCAAACGTGATGCCGAGGGTCGCCCCGTTGGTACCGGTGGCCAGCACGCCTGTGCCACCCGTGCAGGCGGGCTCGGGAGCCCCGGTGCCACACAAATTCAGGCGCACGGGCCCGTTCTCACCTGCCGGGGCAACGTGAATGTGCCCGAGCACCGGATCCTGAAGATTGGTCACGTTGATCGTGTATGTGATCGCTGCGCCGCTTACCGACAGGGTCGCGGTCCCTGTGGCGGGCGTCTGCACGGCCGGAACTTCGTTGGCGCCCGACAACGTGGCCGAGAAGCTCGTGGCCGGACTGGACGGCTCGTCGTCGCCGCAGGCCGGGACCACCAGGAGCGGAGCCGCGACCGCAATTCTGAGAAAACGGAAACCGTACATGACAGCCCTCCCTCGCTTCCATTGCTTGACGTATCCAGCCAAGGCCACGCTAACTTCTTCTGGCACGGTAGCAGCCCGCGTCCGCCCGGTCTTGGAGCGGGGTAGCCGACTTGGAGCGGTGTAGCGGAGTCCATGTGCTCGGGTTGAGATTACCAACGTCACCGTAAGCGGAAGCCGTGGGCCCTCTTGGAGGTGGAGATGGTGCGCAGGCGCGGGATAGTGACCAGAGCCAGGCCGGTGCGTCGGGTCGAGGTGGGCGGATTCACGGTGACCGAGGGGGTCCACCGGGACGGCGCGGAGCTTCCGTGGCACCATCACGAGACGCCCACCATCTGTTTCGTGCTCCAGGGAGCGTTCACCGAGGCGTGGCACGGCGGGTCGATCAAGTGCACCAGCTCCACCCTGAAGGTCACCCCCGCCGGAGAGCGTCACTGCGATCACTTCAGCTCGGGTGACGTCCGGGGGCTGTTGATCGAGGTCGGCGACGCGCTGGTCTCGACCATCCGGCCCTACTCCACGGTTCTCGACGAGCGGGTGTCGTTTCATGGCGGGCTCGTCTCCGGCATCGCCTGGCGGGTCTACGACGAGATGTTGCGGATGGACTCGGCCGCACCGCTCGCGATGGAAGGGCTCCTGCTCGAGCTGGTCGCCTCCGCCTCGCGGCTGCGGGACCAGAACGGTCGCTCAGGGCGACCCCGCTGGCTGGAGGATGCCCGCGAGCGGATTCATACCGACCTCGCCGCACGCCCCAGCCTGACCGGCCTGGCGGTGTCGGTGGGTGTGCATCCGGTCACGCTCGCCCGCGCGTTCCGGCGGGCATTCGGGTGTACCGTGGGTGAATACGTCCGCAGCCTGCGGATCGAGCGTGCCACCCGTCAGCTCGCCGATACCGACCTGTCCCTGGCCGAGATTGCGCTCACCGCGGGATTCTCGGACCAGAGTCACTTCTCGAACCTGTTCCGGCAGCGCACCGGACTCTCGCCTTTCCGGTTCCGGCGCGCGGTCCGGTCCGCCTAACCTGCTACGGCCGTTCAACCCGACTCCGGGTATCCAAGACCGGCCTCCAGTGCCGCGCTATCTACCAAGGATGGATGTCGAGCTGCGAAGGATCCTGAGCCGCCGCAGGCTGCTCATGGCGGGCTTGTGCGCCCTCGCTACGGGGCGCGGCGCGGGGGCTCAAACTGTGCTCGATCGGACGCCGAACCTGTCTGGCGCCTGGGTCGGCGCGTCGGGGGTGTTGCACTTCAACTTCCTGCACCGCTTCTCGATCAGCTCGGCGCCGGTGCGGAAAGTCACGGCCACGCCCACCTTCCTGCTCGCCGCGGGGCTTCCGGCCCGGACGCTCCTGGGAGTGCACTACGCCACCAACTCGGAGCTCTCGCCGCGCTACCCGAATGAGTGGGAGCTGTTCGGCCGGGTGGCACCCTTCGACCAGGAGCTCGGCGCCCCGATCGATGTCTCAGCGCAGGTGGGTTACAACCTCGCCGCCGAGGGGCTCGACGCCGAGGCGGCGGTTGCCCGGCGGCAGGGGCGGTTCCGAGTGCTGGCCGCGTTTCGGGTGTTGTCCGAGCCGGGTGAAGATGCGGGGCCCGACATCGCGCTGGCCTCCGGCGTGGTAATCCGCTTGACCCGGCAGCTTGCGGTGTCGGGCGACGTGGCCACCCTGACCGACCGCGCCGCGGGCGAGGAAGTGGCCTGGGGTGCGGGCCTCAACTGGGCGATTCCGCATACGCCGCACACACTGTCGCTGCACGCCTCCAATACGAACAACGCGACCCTCCAGAGCTCCTCCCGGGGCACCGGCGAGACCCGGTACGGCTTCGAGTTCACCATTCCGGTGACGTTGAGCCGCTACTTTGGTGGCCGCGGCCCACCGCCGGCCGCAGGAGTGCCCGCACCAGAGGCCGCCAACGAGCGCGGTCCGGACGCGCCTGCCGCCGGTCCTGACACCGTCACCGCCGTGGTGCAAGACTTCCTGTTCAGCCCCGGCCGCCTCGAGGTGGCCGCGGGAACGACCGTCGTGTGGATCAATCGCGGCCAGGTGATGCACAGCGTAACCGCTCAGGACCAGAGCTTCGACTCCGGACCATTCGGGTCGGGGGAACGGCGCGCCATCACCTTTTCGCGGGCCGGCACGTTCCCCTTCCGTTGTACACCCCATCCTTTTATGACCGGCACGATCGTGGTGCGATGAGAGGAGTGACGATCACCGTGGCAGCCCTGGTACTGGGCGGGTGCTTCTCCGAGCGTGAGGCCACCGCGCCGATCGAGGGCGTGTGCAGCTTCCCCGTGGGCGAAGGAGTCCCCGGCTCCACCCTGGTCGTGATCCGGGGATTCGCCTTTGGGCCGGGTGAGGTGAGGGTGCGTGCTGGGGAGCGGGTCACCTGGGTGAACTGCGACACCGACTCGCATACCAGCACGGCCGACGCCGGCCAGTGGGCCTCGCCCCTGCTCCCGCCCGGCGACGGGTTCACCCAAGCCTTCCAGACCGTTGGGGAGTTCCCCTACCACTGCGAGCCCCACCCCTTCATGACCGGGCGGGTGATCGTAGAGTGACTGTGGTCACTCGACTCTGATCAGCCGGTAACGGGCATTCACCAGCTGGTAGACACCGTACGCCACCAGTCCCAACGCCACGGCGACAAACGGCCAGCGTCCGAAGTTCGCGATCGCTCCCAGCGATTCGCGGACTCCCCCCGCTCGTCCGGCATCGTGTAGCGCGGCAGCCTGGGTCAGAAAAAAGCCGATCAGGCAGAATACGAGGCCGCGGGCCGCGATGCCGAACCGGCTGACCCCCACCACCAGTCCGACGGCGTCCTCCGGCACCCTCCATAGCTGAAGCTGCCGGCCCAGCTTCGGGGCGTAAGCCCGATAGAGCTGATACCCGCCGTACCCGATGATGCCGAAGGCGGCCAGCCAGACCACCAGCTGGCCGCCCGGCAATCCGAAGGCGCGGTCGGTCCAGTAACGGGGATGGCCGGTCTCCGACCCGGACAAGTCGCCCAAGGCCAGACGCAACGCCGCGATCCCGAGCCACCCGTGAAAGATCCCCCGCGCCGCCGCCCCGATACGCAGGGCTATTCCCTTAAGCCCCGTGCCGCGTCCTTCCGGATCCAGAATCGCCTCCACCAGACGCCAGAGCGCGTACCCCAGGAGCCCGGCCGCTATCGCGAGGAGTACGATGCGCCCCAGCGTTACCCCATACATGACCCTGAGGGCACCGTCGGTGTCCGTGGTCCGGCCGCCCGGACCCAGGCCCGCCTGCGCCGCGAGGACCCCTACGGTGATGTACAGCAATGCCTTGGCGGCGTAGCCCACGCGGGCTAACCACTCGACCCAGGGAGCGACATCCTTGGCGGAGGGAGGGGAAATCGAGGTGTTCATGTGAGCCTGAGAATACAAGGCGTAGGTCCCAAAAACCACACACCGGCACCCTCGCCCGTGGGCGGGAGTGCCGGTGTGGGGACGGTTGATCCCGGATGCGCGCTGCGCACCCGGAAAAGCTCAGGTGCTCAGGACCATCCCATACCGGTTGAAGTCGTCCAGGATCCGTCCGGTGCCGCGAACCACCGAGGTCAGCGGATCCTCGTCCACCCGGACCGGCAAGCCGGTCTCGTCCATCAGCCGCTGATCGAGTCCCCGAATCAGCGAGCCTCCACCGGTAAGCATGATGCCGTGCTCGAGCACGTCGCTGGCCAGCTCCGGCGGGGTCATCTCCAGGGCGCGCCGCACCGCGTTGATGATCTGGGCAACCGGCTCGTGGATGGCGTCCCGGACGCCGGCCGAGTCGATCCGGATCGTCTTGGGGAGACCGGAAACGAGGTCCCGGCCCTTGACGTCCATCTCTCCCTCGCGTTCCAGCTGAACCGCTGAGCCCAGGTCGATCTTGATGCGCTCCGCGGTCGGCTCGCCAATGAGAAGGCTGTAGGTCTTGCGCATGAACTGCACGATGGCCTGGTCCAGCTCGTCTCCGCCGGTACGGATCGAGGCGTCGCAGACGATGCCAGACAAGGCGATCACGGCGATGTTGGTGGTCCCGCCGCCGATGTCGATGACCATGCTGCCGCTCGGGGTATCCACCGGCAGGCCGACTCCGATCGCCGCGGCCATCGGCTCGGCCACCATCATGAGCTTCTTGACCCCGGCCGACTGGGCCGAGTCGCGCACCGCCCGGCGCTCCACCTCGGTGATACCCGAGGGCACGCACACGATGACAGTGGGCTTGACCCGAAAGAAGGTCCGATCGATCACCAGACGAAGGAAATGACGCAGCATCTTTTCGGCGACATGGAAGTCGGCGATGACCCCATCCTTCATCGGTCTGACGGCCTTGATGCCCTCGGGTGTGCGGCCCAGCATCCGCTTGGCGTCGAGCCCGATTCCGAGGATGTTGCCGGCGTTGTCGACCGCGGCGACGGAAGGCTCGTTCAGCACCACCCCTTCACCCTTTACGTAAACCAGCGTGTTGGCGGTGCCCAGGTCTACCGCGAGCTCGCTGGCCGGGCGCCAGCTCTTTCGCTTGACCAGCTGCCCGCGCTGGGCCTTGGCGTGGTCCAGGAATGCTCTAGCCGCGGCCGCCGGGTTGATATCGATCGCTACTGTCACGTTGCTGGGTCCCTTCTGTGGCGCCTGGGTCCGAGGAAAGAGCTTCGGGTGGCCTTGCAGATATCCGCGACGCTTGCGTTTCACCGGACGATGGCTAACGACGCCCGCCCGGGAATTTTCCCGTCGAAATCCGGTTTTCCAGAGTGAGAGACAGCATGCCGGGTGAGTAGCCGCTGTGCTCGCCCCCGCCGGCCGTGCAAGATACGATCCACAATCGGTGCTATGCCATCACCGCCAATGAGGCGAAAACCGGCTCGCCCAGCCGGATTTCACCGTCGATCCGGATACGCTGGCGAGCTGCCTCCCGGGAAAGGCCCTTGGAGAAGAGCTTCCAGGCAGTCTCCTGGTCCAGACTGACCGTGGCTGCCACGTCGCCATCGGATCCCATCAGGAGATCCCAGCCTTCCCGGGTGTGGGCCAGCGTCCAGAGGCCCCCCGAATCCCCACTGATCTCAAACCGGATCCGGCTCCCGGCCCGAGCGGTGACGTTCCGGTAACTGAATGGCAGGACCCGAACAAAGATGTCCAATGTCGGATAGAGCCACTCCCGCGCGGTGAGGCCGGGAGCGCCTACCGCTTCCCTGATCTGCTGCTGGTGGAGCCAGCGCTCGGTGTATTCCCGGCCGATGTCGAACCAGTTCGGCGAGCTGTCCTCTCCGGCCCAGGCGACCGAAAACTGCGCCGGCGCATAGGGATCCAACGAGCGGAAGAACTGGTGAACCTCCGGCGCCGTGCCGTCCAGCAGCTCGATCAGGACCCGCGGACTGAGCCGCCGCGTCGCTGCCGTCCACTCGGCGTTGAGCCGGTTGAGATAGGCCACCAGGCCGGAGTAGCTGGCGGGGGCGGGAACCGGCGCCGCATTCAGGCCATCGCGACCGAACGAGAGCCGCCGCAGACTGCCATCGAGTAGGTGCGCGGCGATGTCCTTGACCGACCAGAGAGGGCAAGCGGTGGGCCGTTGCCAATCCTCCGCATTCAGCCCGCGCAGCAGGGCCATCAGCCGATCGTGCAAGCCCGGCAGGAGGTCGACCAGGAAGACCGGCGCGACCGGGGTGAGAATGGTAGGTGGGTTCATGTCGTTGATTCCTCTCTGGCCCGGGATCATATTTCGCCCGGCTAAGCCGGGTAAGTCATTCGGAATTCAGATGCTTTTACTTGAGGAGTCGGTTATGGCATTCACCCTTCCCCCGCTGCCGTACGACTACAAGGCTCTCGAGCCGCACATCGACGAGCAGACGATGCGGCTACACCACGACAAGCATCATGCCGCCTACGTCAACAACCTCAATGCCGCACTCGAGCCCCATTCCGATCTACAGAAGAAGTCGATCGAAGAGTTGCTCGCCAATCTCGATAAGGTTCCCGAAGCCATCCGCACCAAGGTTCGCAACAACGGCGGAGGCCATGCCAACCACACCATTTTCTGGGAGATGATGGCCCCTGGCGGAGCCAAGGAACCCGGTGGCGCGCTCGGGGAGGCGATCAATAAATCGTTTGGCTCCCTCGCAACATTCAAGGAACAGTTCGCCAAGGCGTGCGCCGACCGGTTCGGCAGCGGCTGGGCCTGGCTCACGGTCGATCGCAGCGGAAAGCTGGCCATCGAAAGTACGCCCAACCAGGACACGCCGATCATGGAAGGCAAGGCGCCGGTGCTGGGCTGTGATGTCTGGGAGCATGCCTACTACCTGAAGTACCAGAACCGCCGCCCCGACTACGTCGCGGCCTGGTGGAACGTGGTGAACTGGACGGACATCGCCAAGCGCTTCGAGAAGGTCAGAGGTCGTGAGATGGCGAAGAGGTGAGCGACCGGGTAGCGGCGTCGCTCCCGGCGGTCGGCTCGCCGGCGCCCGACTTCACGCTTCCGTCGACATCCGGGACCGACGTCACCCTCTCCAGCCTCCGGGGAAAGAATGTCCTCCTCGCCTTCTTTCCCCTGGCCTTCACCAGGGTGTGCACCGAGGAGATGTGCTCTCTGACCGAGGACTACGGCCGGTTCCGGGACGCGAACACCGAAGTCCTGCCCATCAGCGTCGACTCGGTGCCCTCGTTGAAGGAGTTCAGGGCCAAGGAGCGCCTCTCGGTGGATCTGCTGAGCGACTTCAAGCGGGAAGTGACCCGCCGGTACGGTACCCTGATCGAGGAAAAGTTCTTCTCCAATCGCGCGTACGTGCTCATCGGCCCTGACGGGGTGGTGCGCTGGACGTATGCGGAGGACACCCCGAGCACTCGGCGGGAGAACCGTGAGCTCCTCGCTCAACTGGAGAAGCACCAACGGTCCGTCTGAGCGGCCTGGGTCCCGCTGTCCTCTGCATCGGCCTCCTCGTGGCCACTGGATGCCGGATCGAGGATCGTACTCCCACCGGCACCCGGCGGGACGAGGATACCATCCATCGGCTCCTGGGACGCTACGCGAGGGGTCTGTCCCGGCGCGACTGGGCCGGGGTGCGATCGCTCTTCTGGCAGGATGGCACCTACTCCGGACCCATCGGACCCGGCGCCCCGTCCGACCACCATCAGGCCGTTTCGATCGACGCGGCCCTCCGAGTGCTCGGCCGGTGGCTCCGTGGCGTGGAGCCGCAGAATTTCGACGTTCGAATCCTGCGCACCGACTTCCGCCAGCAGGGTGATCTGGCCGCCGCCTGGGTCATCACCCGACGACGAACTCCTTCGGGCCCGACGGCGATGGAGCGCGATTGGACGGAGCACGTAGTGCTGCGGCGAATTGATGGCGACTGGCGCATTCTGAGCGTCGCGGTGGTTTCATCGCCCAGAGGGGGGCCGCGCTGACGACGCATCCGGGACTCGAGCTGATTGGCTCGGTTGCCAAGCTGCTGAACGCGGGGCTGGGTGTCGAGGACACCCTGGCCGGAATCGCCGACGAATTGCGCCGGTGGCTCCCAGCCGATTCGGTGAGCATCTGGTTTCGGGATGACGTGACCGGCCGCTTCCGGGTGGCGGCCGCCCCGCCGCTCGCCGATACGCCGCTCCTCGAGTCCCTCGATCTGATTCCCGCCGCTGATGCAACCGTCCGTATCCCGCTGAGGCACGACGAGGCCAGCATCGGACTGCTCGAGGCGCGGGCGCAGCTGGACGCCGCCCAGCGGGAGGTTCTTGCGGTGTTGGTGAACCTGCTCTCGCCCTTCCTCGCTTCGCTGGCGCTGTCCGCCGACTTCGCGGTCGAGGTCGCCGCCCAATCCCGGGAGATCGAAGAGCAGCGCCGCCTTACCAGCCTCATCATCGACAGTCTGCCCCTCGGTCTCTATGTCGTGGACCGGGACTACCGAATCCAGATCTGGAATCGCCAGCGTGAGATGGGGAATCCGGGGCTGCGGCGCGACGAGGTGGTAGGCCGCGAGGTGTTCGAGGTACTGACCCGCCAACCGGCCGAGGAGCTCCGGGCGGACATCGACCGGGTCTTCCAGACCGGCGAGATCCAGCAGCTGGAGCTCGAGGTCACGCTCGGCGGGGAGGCGCGCACCTTCCGCCTCACCAAGATCCCCATGCGTCTCGAGGGTGACGAGATCAGTCATGTCATCACCATCGGCGAAGACGTGACCGACTCGCGCAGGATCCAGGGTCAAATCATGCAGAGCGAGAAGCTGGCGGCGATCGGGCAGCTCGCGGCCGGTGTCATGCACGAGATCAACAACCCGCTCGCGACGATCAGCGTCTGTGTGGCGGCCATCGGCGGGCGACTGGCCGAGCTGTCGGGGACCGAGAAGGCGGCGGTCGAGGAGTATCTGGAGCTGATCGACAAGGAAGTGGACCGATGCACCCGCATCGTCGACGGCCTGCTGGACTTCAGCCGGCCCAAGGGCAAGACCAAGGGGCGGGTGGTGCTCAACGCGCTGGTGGACGAGACCCTGTTCCTGCTGAAGCACCATCAACGGTTCAAGCGGCTCACGGTCGCTCGGGAGCTCGACCTGTCGCTCCCTGCCGCCATGGGTAACGCCGAGCAGCTTACCCAGGTGCTGATGGCGTTGATGCTGAACGCGGTCGATGCAATGGACGATCGAGGCACGCTGACCGTGCGCACCGGCCGGAATCCCTCCCGGGCGGACGAAGTCGTGGTCGAGATCGAGGACAACGGTATCGGTATTCCGCGCGCGGACCAGTCGAAGATCTTCGAGCCGTTCTACACTACCAAACCGCCGGGACGAGGCACCGGGCTCGGGCTGTCCATCTGCTATGGCATCGTCGAGGACCACCAGGGCCGAATCGAGCTGGACAGCCAGCCGGGACGGGGATCCATCTTTCGCGTGTTCCTTCCGGTGCACCCATGAAGATCCTGGTGGTCGAGGACGACCGAACCGTCGGCCAGTATGTCAAGCGGGGATTGGAGGAGCAGCGCTACCACGCCGACCTCGTCGCAGACGGTCTGGAGGGACTGCGTCTCGCGTCCGGCGGACGGTACGATCTGATCGTCCTGGACCTACGGCTGCCCGAGATGAATGGCCTGGAGGTCCTGCGTACCCTGCGAGATCGGGGCAACACAACCCCGGTGCTCGTGTTGACGGCTCAGGATGCGGTCGACTTCAAGGTGCAGGCGCTGCGCTCGGGCGCGGACGATTACGTGACCAAGCCGTTCGCTTTCGAGGAGCTGCTGGCCCGGGTCGAGGCTCTCGGCCGCCGGCCGAAGGAGATCCGGACCCCGGTGCTCAAGGTGGGCGATCTGGAGCTCGACATGGCCACCCGCGAAGTGAGGCGCGCCGGCGAGCGGATCGAGCTGACGCCGAAGGAGTACACCGTTCTCGAGTACCTCATGCGGCACCCCGGCCGGGTCATGTCCCGCACCCTCATCACCGAGTACGCCTGGGACTACCACTTCGATCCGGGAACCAACATCGTCGACGTCGTCATCAACCGGCTGCGCAAGAAGGTCGACTCGGGCCAGGCGCAGAAGCTGGTGCACACGGTGCGGGGCGTCGGGTACGTCGTGAAGGCGTGAGATGACCACGATCCGCCGCCGGCTCACCCTGTGGTACACGGTGGCGCTCGCGGTAACGGTGCTGGCGTTCGGAACCGCACTCTACGTCGAGCGCAGGCAGGCGAGCACCCGGGAGCTGGACCAGCGCTTGACCCTCGAGGCCGATCTGGCCCACCGCTGGCTCACCGAGTCCTACAAGGTTCTGGGTCGGATCGTCACCGTCAGCGGCTCGAACCCGTCGCTCGATCCCGGGATCAGCGCCTACCTCGAATCGGTGCGGGACTATCTGGTCGTCGCCGACACGGGGGGCCAGGTCCTCGCGCTCTCGGAGGTGACTCGTACGCTGAGCGCGGACGCTCTCGAGCGCCTCACCGCACCGCTGGACACGACCAGCTTCGAGAAGCACACCGCCACCCTCGCGCTCGGCGCGCCGATCGGAGGCGTGCGCTATCTGGCGGTGCCGGTTCAGGGCGCCGGTCCGGTCATCGGCGGAATTCTCGTGGCCACGCCCATCCGGCAGGCCGCCTTCGGCCCGGCCGATCTCCTCCGCTCGATGCTGCTCATCGCCCCCCTGATCCTGGTGGGCGCGGGCCTGGTCGGGTACTGGCTGGCCGGGACCAGCCTCCGCCCGGTGCAGGGGATCATGGACGAGGTGGACGCCATATCCGATGGTCGCAGCCTCCACCGGCGGTTGGCGGTGCCGCTCTCGGGCGATGAGATGGCCCGGCTGGCGCTCACGGTCAACGGGATGCTCGCCAGATTGGAGCAGAGCTTCGGCAGTCTGCACCGCTTTACCGCCGATGCCAGCCACGAGCTCAAGACCCCCCTCATGGTTCTCCGCGCCGGCGTGGAGCGGGCGCTGGTCCATCCCGGCACTCCGCCCGAGATCCTCCAGTCGCTCGACGAGACTCTGGCGCAGATCAATCAGATGACGGAGATGGTGGAGAGCCTGCTGACCCTGGCCCGGGCCGACGAAGGCCGAGCGCCTCTGGCGGTCGAGCCGTGCGATCTGCGCGAGCTGGTTGCCGATGTAGCCGAAACTGCCGGAATCCTGGGGGAGAGTGCCGGGGTCACCGCGGTGCATTCGCTCCCGGATGCGCCGGTGCGGCTGGCGGTGGATCCCCATCGTATTCGCGAAATGCTGCTCAACATGGTCACGAACGCGATCAAGTACACTCCGCAGGGCGGCAGCATCGCGCTGGGCCTCGAGGAGGACGCTGAGTCGGTGATACTATCGGTTCGCGACACCGGAGTCGGGATCGCCCCGGGTGATCTGCCGCACGTCTTCGAGCGGTTCTGGCGGGCCGACCAGGCGCGCACCCGTACTGGGGAGCGACCCGGCGTGGGCCTGGGTCTGGCGATCACCAAGTGGATCGTCGAGGCGCACGGCGGGTCTATCACCGTACAGAGCCGGCCAGGGAGAGGGTCCATCTTCACCGTCCGCTTGCCGAAAGTCCCCCCACGGGTAACATAGAGAGCCCTGTGAGTCAGATCACGGGTGGGGGCGGTCCTTTGCGGTAGGGTTATGTCCACCCGCGGAACGTTTCCGACCGCTAACGCGGTTGTAATCGAAATGACATCCGTGGGCAAAGAAGATGTTCAGGACCGGTCTTACTTTCCGGGCACGATCACCCTCCTCCTGGAGGTAGTAGCGTGTTCGAGAACCTGATCGAATCGAAGCAGAAGAGTCAGCGCACTTGGGCCCAGACGGTCC
>Ga0256864_1000572_pt1 | contig 12634 bp, 8 predicted proteins | sample RVTome_11_FD_187336 | JGI IMG/M metagenome (GOLD analysis project Ga0256864, IMG submission 187336) | Soil microbial communities from uranium-contaminated site in the Upper Colorado River Basin, Wyoming, United States - RVT147D111 HiSeq ... | reverse complement strand
CCCGGGCGGCGGGCGCCGTGGGCGCGCCACACCGTGGCGGCCCGGCGCAGCGCTCCGCCCGGCCGCCGGCCGCCGGCCGGGGTCCCAGCGCCCCGGTGCCGGCCCGCCGGAGGGGTGGTGCAGGAAGTGTGCTAGGAGGGGGGAACGGGATCTAGGTATTCCGGGGGCTCCCGCTGCACCCGGTGCTCCTTGTCGGCGGGAGGAGCGGGAGGAGCGGCAGCGGCGGCAGAAGCGGCAGGCGGCAGGAGAGAGTCGCTATCACCTTCCGTCGGGGCGCCTACCCAACCTACGCCCCGGCTCCCGCCGTTTGCCCGCTCGCGAGCGCCGCCGTATGCCGCGGTGTTTCGGGCCCGGCATTGGGGCGCGTCCGACCCTCCGCGCTGCGATCCTCCGTGCCCCGTGCACCGCGCTCGGCGCCTGCGGGCCGGAACCATTTCGCGAGGCCGGCGAACGGGGACCGTCCCGGTTCCCGCTCGAGTCGCGCGAGCGCCGCCCGCAAGGCGCCGAGCAGGGCCTGCGCGGACGGCCAGCGGTGGGCCGGGTCCTTGGCCAGACAGCGGGCGATCACGTTGCTGACCGACGCGGGCACGTCGGGTGCGAGCTGGTCGACCGGCGTGGCTTCCGCCGCCACGTGCTGGGCCACGACCGCGCGCGCCGAGGCACCCACGAACGGCAGCCGGCCGGTCAACATCCGATAGCCGAGGACGCCGAGCGCGTAGAGATCGCTGCGCCCATCGCTGTCGATCTCTCCGAGGGCGTGCTCGGGCGACATGTAGTGCGGCGTTCCGAACGCCTTCGGCACCTCCGAGCGGGAGTGGTCGGACGTGAGCAGGGTGGCCACGCCGAAGTCCGTCAGCACGGCCGCGCCGGTGTCGCCATCGAGCAGGATGTTGTCGGGCTTGAGATCGCGGTGGATGACGCCGGCGCGATGCACCGCTTGCAACGCGTCTGCCAGCTCCGCGAGGATACGGCACGCCTGCGGCGTCGCCAACCGGCCGCCCTCACGCTCGAGCCGCCGCGCCAGCGACTCGCCGGGAACGTACGGCATCACGAAAAACGTCACGCCGCCCTGCTGCTCGTACCCGAGTACGGGCACGATGTGGGGGTGCGCCAGGTTGGCGGCGATGCGGGCTTCGCGGCGAAACCGCTCGCGATCCTCCAGGTGTTGCTCGAACGCCGGGGAAAGCACTTTGATGGCGACGCGACGTTGCAGCGCGAACTCCCATGCCAGGTACACGGAGCTCATCGCTCCGCTGCCGATCAATCCGACGATTTTGTAGCGCGGCTCCAGCGCGCGATCCAACCGGTCGCGTTGATGCGTCAACGCCTCCACCTGCCTGACCATTCCGCCCCCTCGCGAGACATGTCACGACGCCCACCGTACCCCTCCATATGGAAGAAGAGTGCCAGCGGTGGTTATCATCGTAAAACAAAATACCACAACGAATTAGCCGGTCGGAGCGTGACGACGCATGCCCCGCGCACGGGACAGGGCCGTCCCGCCAATGGGACGGTGGATCGGTGCGCGCGGCGGCCCGCCGCCTCGCGCGGCTTCGCCGGTTACTTTCTGCATATGATCTCCGTCGCGTTGAAGGTCCTCGTCGGCCTCCTCGTGGTGTACGCGCTGATCGTGCTGTTGGCGTGGCGATTTCAGGAGCGCCTGGCCTTTCCGGGGCCCAACGCTCCGGTGCCGGACCCGGAGACCCTCGGGGTGACGGGCGCGGAGCGGGTGACGGTGACGACGGCCGACGGCGTGCGGCTGGCGGGCTGGTATCTCCACCCGCAACCGGGGCCCGCGGGCGGGGCCCGGGCACCCGGCCTCGTCTGGTTCTACGGGAACATGGAGACCGTCGCGGACCTGGCGCCGATCCTGTCCGCGCTGCGCCCTCCCGGCGTGGGCGTCCTGGTCCTCGACTATCGCGGCTACGGCGGAAGCGAGGGCGCGGCGACGGAGGACGGGCTCTATCGCGACGCGGACGCCGCCCGCACGTTCCTCACGTCGCGGCCGGAGATCGACTCGACGCGTCTCGCGGTCTACGGGCGCTCGCTGGGGAGCGCGGTGGCGCTCTATCTGGCCACCACGTATCCGGTGCGCGCCGTGGTGCTCGAATCACCGTTCACGAGCGCCCGCGAGATGGTGGACGAGCATTACGCGATCATCCCGCCCACGCTGCTCCATCTCCGGTTGAACAACCTCGAGCGGGCGCGCGCGCTCCAGGCGCCGCTGCTGGTGATCCACGGGGCGGAGGACGGCATCGCGCCGCTGGAGATGGGTCGCGCGGTGGCGGAGGCGGGTGGCGCCGAGGAGCTTTTCGTCATCGACGGCGCCGGCCACAACGACACCTACGCCGCGGCCGGGGCGCGGTATCGCGAGGTCATGCACGGGTTCTTGGAGCGACATCTGCGATAGGGGGACGGCGTATGGCGTATGGCGTATGGCGGATGGGTGATGGCACGGGGCGCGCGAGTGCGGCGCTCCTGGCGCTTGCGATTGTCGCGTCACCGCTCGGCGCTCAGGCGCCGCCCTATCCCACGAAGTTCTCAGCCGCACTCGCCTCCGACCCTGCCGTGTCCGCGGCGCTCGCGTGGATCGATGATCACTTCGACGCTCAGGTCGAAGAGTGGATTCACATCACCGAGATTCCGGCGCCGTCGCGCCTCGAGACCGAGCGCGCCGCGTACGTGGCGGCGCGGTTCGAGGAGCTGGGGCTCCAGGTATCGATCGACTCGATCGGCAACGTCGTGGCACGGCGGGCCGGGACGGGCGGCGGCCCCACCGTGGTGTTCGCGGCGCACCTCGATACGGTCCATCCCCTCAGCGCGGACGTCACCGTCACGCGGCGCGACGGCCAGTTGCACGCGCCGGGCGTATTCGACAACAGTGCGTCGCTCGCGAACGTGCTCGCGGCCGCCCGCGCGATGGCGGCGGCGGACGTGGCCACGCGCGGCGACGTGATCTTCGTCGGCACCGCCCAGGAGGAGCTGGGCGTCGTGGGGATGGCGTACTGGCTCGACGCCAACCCCGGGCTGGCCGACATGTTGATCGCGCTCGACGGCGGGCTCGGCCCGGTGCCCTACGGCGCGCTCGGGATCTACTGGTCGCGCCTCGTGTTCGCGGGCGCCGGCTCGCATACCAATACGTCGCGCGGCAAGCCGCATCCGGCCCGCGCCGCGTCGCGCTGCATCCTCGACGTCTACGACATCCCGCTCCCACCGCCCGGCGCGCCCGTGGGTGCCGTCTACAACGTCGGCATGCTGCGCGGCGGCGAGGTGGTGAACGCGATCCCGGAGGAGGTGACCGTCACGGTCGATCTGCGGACCGTGGACCCGCGGTTGCTCACCCAGCTCGATTCGGCCATCGTGACGGCGTGCGCGGCCGCCGCGCGGGGGGAAGGCGTCGAGTTCCGGCGCGATTGGATCCAGCGGATGGACGCCGGCGGCCGCCCCGAGGACCTCGCCGACCGGCGTGCGCACCCGCTCGTCCAGACCGCGGTCGACGTGCTGACGCATCTGGGGTACGACTTCGGGTCCCGGCCCGAGGCGATCCCCACGGGCTCGACGGACGCGAACGCCGCCGTCGTGCGCGGCATCCCGGCGATCTCGGTGGGGCGGTCGCTGGGCAGACACCAGCACACGCTCCGGGAGTGGGCCGACGTGGCGTCGGCCCGGATCGGCACCAAACAGATCGTGCTGCTCGCCGCCGCCCTGGCCGAGCGCAGTGGCTCACCCGTTCCGAGGCTGCCATGAAACCGTACGCTCCGATTGCCCTGGCGGCGCTTCTGGTCGGGCCCGCGGCGTCCGCCCAACAGCAACCCGCCGACCTGATCGTGACCAACGCCCGCATCCATACCGCCGACGCGAACCGTCCGTTCGCGGAGGCGCTGGCGGTGCGTGGCGGCCGGGTGGCATTCGTGGGGAGCGCGCGGGGGGCGCGGGCGCTCGCGGGGCCGAACACCCGCGTGGTCGATCTCGACGGCCATACCGTCGTTCCCGGCATGGTGGACGCGCACGCGCACCTCCTCGGGTTGGGCAGCGCGCTCCGCCGGGTCGATCTCGTCGGCACGCGCTCCTACGACGAGGTGATCGCGCGCGTGGTCGAGCGCGCCCGCAGCACGCCCGCCGGGGAGTGGATTCAGGGACGCGGCTGGGATCAGAACGACTGGGCGGACACGCGGTTCCCGACGCACGAAGCATTGTCCCGCGCGGTGCCGGACCATCCGGTCTATCTGACCCGCGTGGACGGCCACGCCGCCCTGGTCAACGCGCGCGCGCTCGCGCTCGCGGGGGTGACGGCGGCGACACCCGACCCGGACGGCGGCCGGTTGCTCCGGGACGCGGACGGGAATCCGACCGGCGTGCTGATCGACAACGCGGAAGACGAGGTCGCGCGCGTCATTCCGGCGCCGTCACGCGACGAGCTCCGGGAGGCGGTGCTGGCCGCCGTCGCCGAAGTGAACCGCTGGGGGCTGACGGGCGTCCACGACGCGGGCGTGAGCGCGGACGTCATCGACGTGTACGAGGAGCTGGCGCGCCAGGGACGCTACGATCTGCGCAATTACGTGATGATCCGGTCCGGCGACGAGACGCTGGCACGCTACTTCGCGCGCGGGCCGCAGAGCGCGCTGCACGACGGCCGGCTGTGGATCAGAGCCATCAAGATCTCCTCGGACGGCGCGCTCGGCAGCCGCGGCGCGGCGCTGCTCGAGGCGTACAGCGACGATCCGGAGAACCGTGGCCTCATCACGACGCCGTTCGAGCGCGTGCGGGACGTGGCCGTGCGCGCCCTGCAAAACGGCTTCCAGCTGAACGTGCACGCCATCGGCGACCGCGCGAACCGGATGGTGCTGGACGCGTTCGAGGAGGCGCTGACGACGGTGCCCACCGCCGACCACCGCTTCCGCGTCGAGCACGCGCAGATCGTCCACTACCAGGACATTCCGCGGTTCGCGGAGCTGGACGTGATCCCGTCGATGCAGGGAAGTCACCAGACGAGCGACATGTACTGGGCAATGGACCGGCTGGGCTGGACGCGGGTGCGGGGCGCGTACGCGTGGCGGTCGTTCCTCGAAACGGGAGTGGTGATCCCCAACGGGTCGGACTTCCCGGTGGAATCTCCCAACCCGTTGATCTCCTTCAAGGCGTTCGTGACCCGGCGCGACGCGGACGGATGGCCCGCCGGCGGATGGTTTCCGGAACAGCGGACCACGCGGGAGGAGGCGTTGAAGAGTATGACGCTGTGGCCCGCGTATGCGGCCTTCATGGAAGACGTCGCCGGCTCGCTCACCGCCGGCAAGTACGCCGACTTCGTGGTGCTCGATCAGGATATCATGAGCATCGACGCCGAGCGAATCCTCGACACGAAAGTGCTGATGACCGTGTTGGGGGGCGACGTGGTGTATGAGCGGGACGACGGCGCGGCGGCGCGCGGCCGCGAGCGGGCGCCGTAGGCATGTTCGATCGGCTGCGCGATGCCCTCGCCGACCGCTACGTCCTGCAACGCGAGCTCGGGCGGGGCGGGATGGCGACCGTCTATCTGGCGGAGGAGCGGCATCCGCGGCGCCAAGTAGCGATCAAGGTGTTCGATCCCGAGATCGGGACCCGGATGATGCGCGAGCGGTTCCTGCGCGAGATCGACACGGTCTCCAAACTCACGCACCCCCATATCGTACCGGTCTTCGCCGCCGGCGAGGCCGACGGCCTGCTGTACTACGTCATGCCGTTCATCGACGGCGAGTCGTTGCGCTACCGGCTCGCCCGGGAGGGGACGCTCCCCCCGGCCGACGCCGTGCGGATCACCCGCGAAGTCGCGGGCGCGCTGCACTACGCCCACGAGCGCGGGATCGTCCACCGCGACATCAAGCCGGAGAACATCCTGCTCGCCGGCGGGCACGCGATGGTGGCCGATTTCGGCATCGCGCGGGCGCTGCGCGTCACCGACGGGGACACGCTCACCCAGACCGGACTCGCGATCGGCACGCCGCCCTATATGAGCCCGGAGCAATGGGCCGGTCGCGACGTCGACGGCCGCACCGACGTCTTCGCCCTCGGCTGCGTGCTGTACGAGATGCTGGAGGGCGAGCTGCCGTCGCAGGGTATGGCGCGGCGCTCCGCGCGCGTGCGCGACCTCGCGCGCCGCTCGGCGAGCGGCGGGCAGACGCCGTCGGGGCTGCGGGCGGTGCTCGAGCGCGCGCTGGCACTCGATCCGGCGGACCGCTATCCGAGCGCGCAAGCCTTCGGCGACGCGGTGGACGGCCGGTCCCGTATCCCGGGCGCCGCGTTGGGAGTTCGCCGGATGGGCGCCGCGGCGCTGGCGCTCGCCGTGCTCGCGGCCGCGGTGGCCGTGGCGGTGTCGTTCCCGCGGCGCGGGGCGGCCGTGGTGCCGAGCCGCGTGCTCGTATCGGTATTCGAGAACCAGACGGGCGATCCGTCGCTCGCGCCGATCGGGATGATGGCGGCCGACTGGATCACACAGGGACTCGCCCAGACCGGGCTGGTCGAAGTCGTCGACGCCCGGAGCGCCGCGGCGGCCACCGGGGCGGAGCGACCGACCTCGGCGGCGGGCGCGCCGCCCGACCGCCCCCCACCGCCGCCGTCGCCCGGCGCGATCGCGTCCCACACCATGGCGGTGGCGCGCGCGAGCGGCGCCGGGATCGTGGTGTGGGGCGCGTACTACCAGCTCGGTGGCACGCTCCAATTCCAGGCGCAGATCATGGACGTGACCGAAGGCCGCCTGCTGCGGGCGCTCGACCCGATCACCGTGCCGGTGGACTCGTCACTCGTAGCCGTCGAGATCCTGCGCCAGCGGGTGATGGGGGCGCTGGCGACCATGTTCGACGACCGCCTGAGCGCGGCGGCCCGGACAACGGTGCAGCCGCCGGTGTACGAGGCGTACCAGGAGTACCTCGAAGGCATGGCGACGTTCATGCGCCTGCAGCAGCGCGAGGGGATCGCGCATCTGTACCGTGCCGCCGCGATCGACACGACGTTCGTGACCCCCACGTTGTTCGCCGCCTTTGCGCATACCACCATCGGCGAGTGGGCGGAAGCCGACTCGCTCGCCGCCATCGTGGCGCGGGCGCGCGACCGCCTGGCACCGTTCGATCGGCACCTGCTCCGCTGGATCGAGGCGCTCACCACGGGCGACTACGACGCCGGCCTGGCTGCCGCGCGCCGCGCCGCCGAGACGTCCGGCGGGGCGGAGCCGCTCTCGCTCGTAGGGTTGACGGCGCTCATGGCCAACCGGCCCCGCGAGACGCTGGCCGCGTTCGGACAACTGGATCCGCAGGAAGGGCTGATGCGCGGCTTCTTCCTGTACTGGCACTTCGTGTCCGCCGCGCATCACATGCTCGGCGAGCACCGGCAGGAGCTCGCGGCGCTGCGCCGCGGCCTGCGGCAGTACCCCGATCACCCGATGCTGCGGCACATGGAGCTGCTGGCACTCGCCGCGCTCGGCCGCGTGGCCGAGATCCGGGACACGCTCGACGGCCGCGAAGGGAACCCGCCGGGGTGGGCGTACCCCGGGACGCCCTCGTGGGGCGACCTCCTCCGGCCCGTCGCCCTCGACCTCCGGGCGCACGGCCACGCGAGCGCCGCGGACGAGCTGCTCGACCGGGCGCTCGCGTGGTACCGCGACCAGCCGCGCGACTCGCTCGAAGGCGAGGCGTTCCGCTACGGGCTGGCCCGCGCCCTGTACCTCGGCGGCCGGCTCGATTCCGCCGCGGTGCTGTTCCGCGATCTCGCCCGCGCGGTACCGGACAGCATCAGCTATCACGGCTACCTCGGCGCCATCGCCGCCCGGCGCGGCGAGCGCGAGGCCGCCCTGGCCGTCGCCGACTCGCTGGAGCGCCTCGCGCGCCCGTTCCTGTTCGGACAGATCGAATACTGGCAGGCGCGGATCGCCGCGCGCCTGGGCGATCCCGAACGCGCCGTGGAGCGGATGCGCCGCGCGTTCGCGGCCGGATTCCCGTACGACGACCAGCTGCACGCGGATGCCGATTTGCAGGTGCTCAACGAGTATGAGGCGTGGCGGGAACTGATGATTGCAGATTAGCGATTGCAGATTGCAGATTAGCGATTGAACTGCATGACGGTTGGATCGTCGATCTGAGACCCAAAAACTGGGCGGCGGGGAAGGGCAATCGCTAATCTGCAATCTGCAATCGCTAATCTGCAATCATCGCGCTAATCTGCAATCGCTTCGGCCACCGCGACCGGCCGCACGCGAAACGCCAACAGCGTCACCACCCCCACCACCAGGCCCGCGATATAGAACGGCACCGCCACCCCCAGCCCCTGGAACGCGGCGGTGGCCCAGATCGGGGCCACGACGCGCGCCACGCCGCCGAACGTTTGCTGGACCCCGAGGATTTGGCCGCGCTCGTCGTCGCGGATCCGGTGCGTCACGAGCGCGGTGACGGCTGGAAAGAGACACGCGGTCCCGATGGGGATGAGGGAGATGACGACGCCCAACGAGATGACGCCTCGCGGCAGCGGGATGGCGAGCAGGCCGATCGTGAGCAGCAACGCGCCGATCCGCATGACGCGGGTCTCGCCGAGCGCGTCGACGAGCCGCCCCAGCACGAGGGCACGCATCACGACGCCGAGCGCCCCGACGTAGATGAAGAACACGCCGATCGTACGCTCCGTGATCCCGAAGTTGTGCTCCAGATACAGCGCGAGCACGGCGGTCATCGACATGAACCCGAGCATGCCGACCGCGTAGATCCACACGAGGCGGGCGACGTCGCCGCGCGGCGACCGCACAAACTCGAATACCACCGCGCGGACCGGCCGGATGGTCTCCTGCGTCGCCGGATCGAGCACGCCGTCGCCGCGCGCCGCCCGGGGCCGCGACTCCGGCAGCCAGCGGGCCGCGAACGCGATGTTCACGAGGCAGAGTGCCGCGGCGATCAGGCCGGGGGCCGCCGGCCCGAGATTGAACGCCAACGAGCCGATCCCGGGACCGATCATGACGCCGGCCGCCGTCGAGGCGGACAGCCATCCCAGGGCCTTGGCGCGATCCCTCGGCTGCGTGACGTCGGATACGTACGCCTGGAGCACGCCGGTGGTCCCGCCGCCGAACCCCTGGACGGCCCGGGACAGGAACAGCATCCACAGGTTGGCCGCCAGCCCGAACACGACGAAGGCGACGGCCGACATGGCGAGGCCGAACAAGATGGCGCCGCGCCGCCCGTAGCGATCCGAGAGGCGCCCCCACAGCGGCGCCGACGCGAGCTGGGCGATGGAAAAGCTCGCGATCATCCAGCCGATCATCCACTCCTGCGCCTCGAGCCGGAGCGCGTAGAACGGCAGGAGAGGAAACACCATCGCGAACCCGATCATGTCGACGAAGGCGGTGGTCATCAGCACCGACATGCGCTTCACGGTCTGATTCATCGCCTCGTCCCCACGACCATCGCTCCGGCCGAAAAGAGCATGAGCAGGACGCCGTACGCGGCGGCCGTCCCGACGTCGAACTGGCGGAGCGCGGACAGGATCTCGATCGCGATCGGTCGGGTCTCGAACGTGTAGAGCACGATCGACGTCACGAAGTCGCCGAGCGCCGTGGCGAAGGCGAGGGCCGCGCCGGCGAGGATGGCGGGGCGCAGCAACGGGATCGTGACCGCGCGGAGCGTGCGCCACCGCGTCGCGCCGAGCGACGCGGCCGCCTCGTCGAGGGACGGATCGAGTTGCCGGAACCCGGCGAGGATGGACCCCGCCGTCACGGGGATGTTCCGCACCAGGTACGCCAGCGGGAGGATGACGAGAGTCCCGACGAGGACGAACCGCCCGATCCACGGCGCCTGCACGCTGAAGGTGGTGGCGAGCGCCACGGCGAGCACGGTTCCCGGGACGGCCCACGGCACGTTCACCAGCGCCTCGATCGCCGCGCGCAGCGCGGCGCGCCGCTGCACCACCAGCCGGCCGGCCCACAGGGCGATCGCCACGGCCGCCACCGTCGCGACGCCCGCCATCCAGAGGGAGTTGACGAGGGGACGGAGGCGCTCGGGCTCGGTGAAGAGCGCCGCGTAGTTGCCGAGCGTGTAGCGCGGCGGGAGGAACTCGATCGTCCACGTGCCGAGCGGCACGAACGACACGAGGAGAAGCGTCGCGTGGGGGAGCAGGAGGGTGACACCCAGGGTCCAGCCCACGGTGGCCGCCCCCCACCGCGCGAGCGGGCGGGCGAGAATCCGGGCGGCCGGCGGCTGGCCCTTCCCCACGGCCGCCACGAGGCGCGTTCCCTGGCTGCGGCGCAGCAGCACGAGCCCCAGCAGCGCCACGGCGGCGAGCGCCGTGGTCTCCACGTTGGCCATGGTCACGTCGCCGTTCAGCTTGCTGGCCACGATCTGCGTGGTCATGACGCGGAAGCCGCCGCCGAAGATGTACGGCGCGCTGAACGACCCGAGCGCGGTCATGAACGTCAGCGTCGCGGCGGCGGCGAGCTGGGGGCGAAGTAGCGGCAACGTCACCCGCCGCAGCGTGGTCCATCCATCCGCCCCGAGCGACTGCGCCGCCTCGATCACGGAGGCGTCGAGCCGCGCGAGCCCCGCCCGGGTGAACAGATAGAAGTAGACGTACATCGAGTAGGCGTGGACGAGCAGGATCGCTCCCGGCCCCTGGAGCCGCCACGGCGCGTCCGCCAGACCGAACAGCGCCATGGCCGCGCGGGCGACGAAACCGCTCTCGCCGTAGAGGAACAGGAACGCGATGACGCCCACGAGCGGTGGGAGCACCGCGGGGAGCGCCACGAGGGAGCCGAGCACCCGGCGGCCGGGGAAGTCAAAGCGCTCGAACACGAACGCGAGGGGGATGCCCACCGCCCCCGCCAGCAGGACGCTCGCCACCGAGATCCACAGGCTCGCCCATAACGCCGCCCATTCCCCACCCTGGCCGGCAAACTCCGCTATGTGCCGCAGCGTCCAGCCGCCGTCGTCGCGCACGCTCTCGATCATGACCAGCGTGAGCGGGTAGACGACGACCCACAGCAGGATCGCGGTGAGCGCCAGGCCGTGCGGCCGGCGGCTCACGAGCCGGTCTCGGGAAACGCGTGCGCCCGGGTCGCGGTCAGCCGCACGCGGTCGCCTAACCGCGCCGCGTCGGGCGCCCCTTCCACCTCCAGCAGGCGATCGCCGACGCGCACGAGGTAGTAGCTGCGGGCGCCGGTGTAGCGGCACTCGGCCACCTGCCCGGCCAGCCCGTCCGCGCCGAACCGGAGCGCCTCCGGCCGCACCACCACTGAAACGGCCTCACCGGACCGGGCGGCGGCGGGAGCCGTCGCCGGCCATTCCACCCCGTCGCCGATCCGCACGCGGTCCGCCGCGGCCATGACGCCGGGCATCACGCTCGCGCGCCCCACGAACGTCGCTACGAACAAGGTACGGGGCTGCTCGTACAGCTCGCGCGGCGTCCCGACCTGCTCGAGGCGTCCGGCGCGCAGCACGGCCACGCGCTCGCCGAGGGCGAACGCCTCCTCCTGCTCGTGGGTCACCAGCAACGTGGTCACGCCCGTCTCGCGCAGCACGGTGCGCAGCTCGCGCCGGGTGCGTTCGCGCAGCCCGGGGTCGAGGTTCGAGAGCGGCTCGTCCAGCAACAGGACGGCGGGACCGGGCGCCAGCGCCCGCGCAACCGCGACCCGCTGTTGCTGCCCGCCCGACAGCTCGGTCACGCCGCGCCGCCCGAAGCCGCTGAGGTCTACGAGCGCCAGCGTGGCGGCGACGTGGCCGGGGTCGCCGTCCCCGCCGGCGAGCCCGAACCCGACGTTCTCCGCCACGGTGAGGTGGGGAAACAGCGCGTAGTGCTGGAACACCATCCCGAAGCGGCGCTGGGCCGCCGACAGGCCGGTCACGTCGCGGCCTTCCACCACGATCCGGCCGGCGTCGGGGCGCTCGAAGCCGGCCAGCAGCCGGAGCGTCGTGGTCTTCCCGCTGCCGCTGGGGCCGAGCAGCGCGAGCACGCCCCCGCGCGGCAGCGTCAGGCTCAGATCGTCGACCGCGACGTGCTCGTCGTATCGTTTGGTGAGGTGTTGCAGCTCGAGATAGGTGTCCGACATTCAGCGCGCGCCGGTCCCGCCCCGCCGGCGGACGTGCCGGTCCCAGTACAACATCCACTCCTGACCGCGCTGGGCCAGCAGATCCCAGTCCAGGTCGGCCGGGACGAGCGCCGCTTTCACGTCCCGCGCCCATTGCGGCAGCGAGTCACCCGGCAGGTCGGTGCGCGCCGGCAGGCGATAGGCCTGCCGCGCCGCGAGCAGCTGCGCCTCGACCGAACCGACCCAATCGATGAACCGCTGCGCGGCCTCCAGGTGCCGCGTGCCGCGCACGATCGCGACCGCGTCCTCAATCACCGGGCTCCCGCTGGTCGGGAGCGTGAACCCGAAGGGACTCCCCTTGTCCTGCTCCAGGAGGATGTCCGGCAGGTCCCACAGCGTCACCAACCCCTCCTGGCGCACGAGCTTCTGGTGCAGCAGGGCGGGATTGAAGACGTACTCCTTGGTGTGCGCGTCGAGCCTGCGGAGCCATTGGAATCCCCACGCCGTGTCGCCGGTCGCCACCAGCCCGCGGAGGATCATCATGCCGAAGATCGACCGCATGGTGCCCGATCCGAGCGGCTCGCGGATGATCACCTCGCCGCGCCA
>Ga0256864_1000571_pt1 | contig 12648 bp, 11 predicted proteins | sample RVTome_11_FD_187336 | JGI IMG/M metagenome (GOLD analysis project Ga0256864, IMG submission 187336) | Soil microbial communities from uranium-contaminated site in the Upper Colorado River Basin, Wyoming, United States - RVT147D111 HiSeq ... | reverse complement strand
GTGGGTGGTGGTGGCGAGCGTCGGCGGGTACTTCAGCCTGTTCGAGCTGGGGGTCGGCGGCTCGGTGGTCAAGACCGTCGCCGAGCACCGGGAGCGCGGCGACCGCGAGGAGCTCAACGCGCTGGTCAGCGCCGGCTTCGTGGTCTTCCTCGGCTCGGGCGTCGCGGTGGTGGCGCTGACACTGGCGGTCGCGGTGTGGGCCGACCGCTTCCTCGACGTCGCCCCCGCCGACTTCGGCTCGCTGCGCACGCTGATCCTGGTGGTCGGCCTCCACGCCGCGCTGGCACTGCCGCTGCGCATCTTCGAGCGCGTCCTCGCCGGCTACCAGCGCTTCGACCTGGTCAACGTCGGCAAGGCGGCGCTGGTGCTGGTCGGCGCCGGCCTGACCGTGCTCGCGCTCGAAATGGGTTACGGCGTCGTCGGCCTGGCGGCGGCCCAGGCGGCCGCGGCTCTGGTCTCCTATGCGCTCCAGGCGTTCCTCGTGCGCCGCGTCGATCCCGAGCTGCGCTTCACCGCGCGCGGCGTGACCCGCGGGCGCCTCACCGGCATCGGCGAGCTGAGCGCCTCGCTGCTGCTGATCGGTCTCGCGTGGCAGGCGATCGTCACCGTCGACCAGCTCCTGGTCGGCTACTTCCTCGGCCTCTCCTCGATCGCCGCCTACGCCGTCGCGCGCAAACTGCGGGACCTGATCCTGACCATGGTCGGTCCCCTGGGCACGGTCTTCTTCCCGCTCGGAGCGGCGCTCGCGGTCGAGCCGCGGAGCGGGCGCTCCTTCCAGGCCGCCGCCGGCGGGACCAGGATCTGCTTCGCGATCGCCCTGCTCACGGGGGTGACGCTGGGGGTCCACGCCGCTCCCCTGATCGCCGCCTGGGTGGGCCCGTCGTACGTCGCCGCGGCGGCGCCGGCGCTGCGACTGCTCCTGGTGGGAGCGGCCGCCTCGGGCGCCGCCTGGGTCGCCCAGGAGATGCTCCACGCCAGCGGCGGCCACCGGCTCGGCGCGATCCTGCTCTCGGTCGAGGCGGTCGGCGGGGCGCTGCTCGCGGTGGTTCTGCTGCCGACCTGGGGCGTCACCGGGGTGGCGGCGGCGATGGCGGCCGCGAGCGTCCTCAGCGCGGTGGCGGCGATCGGCTGCTTCGTCCGTTACTACCTGCGGCACAGCGTCGCGGCCTTCGCCCGGCAGGCGCTGCTGCCGCCGGTCGCGGTCGCCGCGGCGACCCTCGCCGGCACGGGCCTGCTCGCCCGCGCGCTCCCGCCGGCCGGGGTCGGGTGGCTGATCGCGCACCTCGGAGCGAGCGCTCTGCTGTTCGCCTGCCTCTACCTGGCGCTCGCGGCGTCCGCCGCCGAGCGCGCCTCGGCACGGGAGGCCTGGCGCGCCCTGCGCACCTGGACTCGGCGGTGCGGCCGCGGCGACGCCGCCACGGTCGCGGCGCCGGCGGACGGCGCGGCTGGCGACGCGATCGGCGAGAAGACCGGAGGGCGCCTTGGCGACGAACGAGCTGACGGTTGAGGTCGCGCGCAGCCGGCCGGAGATCGAGGCGCTGCGGCCGGACTGGGACCGTCTGCTCGGCCGCACCGCCCGGCCGACCGTCTTCTCGGGCTGGGAGTGGACCAGTTCGTGGTACGCCGCCACCGGCTGGGCCGATCCCCTCGCCGTCGCGGTGCACGAAGGGAGCCGCCTGGTCGGCCTCGCGCCCCTGCGGGTGCGCCGCCGCCGGCTCGCCGGGGTGGTGCCGTACCGGGTCGTCGAGTTCGCCGCCGCCGGAGTCTCGGAGTACCTCGACGTCCTCGCCGAAGCGGGGCGCGAGGAGGAGGTCCTGGCGCGCGTCGCCGGCTACTTCGCCGGCCCCGGACGGGGGACGTGGGACGTGCTGCGGCTCGGCGAGCTGCCCGCCGACTCGCCGGCGCTGCGCGCGCTCGGCTCGGCGCTCGAGTCCGTAAGGCTGCGCCACCTGCGTCGGGCCGGCAGCGTCTGCCCGTTCCTGACCCTCGAAGGGGGGTGGGACGGCTATCTCGCCGGCCGCAGCAAGCACTTCCGCAAGAAGCTGGGCTGGACGGTGCGGCGGGCGCGCCGGGAATTCACCGTCACCTGCGAGGAGGTGACCGGACGGGAACCGCTCCACCGCGCGTTCGACCGCATGGCGGCGCTCCACGCCCGGCAGTGGGGCGAGGCCTCGCCGCTGGTGCGCGATCCGCGGTCGGCGGCGTTCCATCACCGCTTCATCGACCTGGCGGCGGCGAGCGGCGGGCCGAGGATCGTCGAGCTGCGCTTCGACGGCCGTCTCGTCGCCGCCCAGTACTGGCTCCGCTACGGCGACACCCTGGCCTACTATCAGGGCGGCCGCGACCCGGACTTCGACCGCTGGAGCGTTGGTATGATCCTGCTCCACGAGGTCGTCGCGCCGGCCGCCGACGCGGGGGTGCGCGAGGTCGACCTGCTGCGCGGCGGCGAGAGCTACAAGTACCACTGGGCGACGGATCGACGACGGAACGTGGACGTCGAAGCATGGCCGCGGAGCGTGCGCGGTCGTCTCGGGGAGTTCCACCGCCGGCTGGTTCGCGGCGCCGGAGCGGCGGAGGAGCGGGAGACGTGACGCCATCCAACCCGTCGGCGGCGGCGATCCGGGGCCACCTGATCGCGGGCTACTCCGACCCGGCGGCGCTGCACGGCTACCGGACGCTCGGGCTGTTCCCGGCCGAGGCGCGTCTGGTCGACGCCCACTTCCCGCCGGGCGGCACGGTCCTCGACCTCGGCTGCGGCACCGGCCGCACCAGCATCCCGCTCTGGAAGCTCGGCTTCCGTGTCCACGCGGTCGACATCACGCCGGCGATGATCGCCGCGGCGCGCGCGGTGGCCGCGCGCTACCGGGCCGACCTCGCCCTCCACGTCCAGGACGCCCAGGAGCTGGCGTTTCCCGACGCCTCGTTCGACGGCGCGCTGTTCTCGTACAACGGCATCGGCCACCTGCCGCGGCGCGCCGGCAAGCTCGCCGCGCTGCGCGAGATCCGGCGCGTGCTGCGGCCGGGGGCGGCGTTCGTCTTCTCCGTCCACCACCTCTGCTGCCGTTCGCGGGAGGCGCGGCTGTGGCGCCGCCAGCTCCTCCCCTGGGCCCTCGCCCACCTGCTGCGGCTGCGACGCCGCGACCGCGAGCTGGGCGAGCTGTTCGACGACTCCATGCTCGATCTGCGCTACCTCCACGTCTTGCCCGCGCGGACCTACCGGCGCCTGCTGCGCGCGGCCGGCTTCGAGGTCGAGCTGATGGCCGCCGCCTCGACCGTCGAGCGCGGCCGGCCGGCCGGCCGCCTGACCCGCTTCTTCCGCGACGACGACTACACCTACTTCGTGGCGCGCCGGCCGCCCGCGGCGGTCACGCGGTGAGCGGGGAGCGGCTGCGCGAGGCGGTGTACGGCGCCGCCAACGTCGTGCTCGCGCGCTTCCCGCCGAGCGCGCCGCTGATCCTCGCCTTCCGCCGCGTGCCCGAGGCGCCCCACTTCAGCCGCTATCTCGACGTGCTGCGACGGCTCGGGCGCCGGCCGGTCCCCCTGCAGGCGGTCGCGGCGTGGGCCCGCGGCACCGGCCCGCTCGTCCCGGGCGCCGTCGCGCTCACGTTCGACGACGGCTACCGGAGCCAGCGCGAGAACGCTGCGCTGGTGCTGCGGCAAGCCCGCGCGCCGGCGACCTTCTTCGCCGTCGCCGGCGCCCTCGGCGGCACCGCCTTCTGGCGGCCTCCGACCGCGGGCGAGGAGGACGGCGCGCCGCTGATGACGGCCGACGATCTGGCGGCGCTCGCCGCCGACGGGTTCGAGATCGGTTCCCAGTCGACGAGCCACCGCTACCTCGCGTACCTGCGGCCGGAGGACCGGCGGCTGGAGATCGAGGAGGGCAAGGCGCGTCTGGAGGCGGTGACCGGCTCGCCGGTGCGCGCGTTCCGCTATCCGTTCGGCTCGTTCGACCGCGAGGTGGTGCGCCAGGTCGAGGCGGCGGGCTTCACCGCCGCGGTGGCGGCGGGATCGGGGGTGGTCCGCGCGGACGACCTCCCGCTGCTGCTGCCCCGGGTCGAGATCCCCGAAGGTGCGCTCGGGCGGCACCGCTTCGCCGGCCACGTGCGCGGCTCGGCAACCCCGCTCAAGGTCCTCGCACGCCTGCTGCCGCGCCTCACCTGACGCATCCCGCCGAGGGAGCACGGCGGCCGCGCACGACCCGGGTCACTCCTCCGAGCCGGCGAGCGCCTCGTGGCGCCCGATCTGCTCCTCGGTCACCGAGCGCACATCGCCACCGCCGGCGTGGGCGCGATGCCACTCGACGACCCACTCGATCGCGTCGTCGAGCGGCAGGCGCGGCGTCCAGCCGAGACGGGAGCGGGCGCGCGCGGCGTCCAGCCGCAGCAGCGCCGCCTCGTGCGGCCCGCGTCCGGGGTCGGGCTCCCAGCCTGCCGGGGAGCCCCAGGCGGCGCACAGCCGGTCGGCGATCCACGCGACCGTCCGCGCCTCGGCGGCCTCGGGACCGAAGTTCCAGGCGCCGGCGAACTCCTCGCCGTCGCGCCACAACCGCTCGGCGAGCAGCAGGTAGCCGGTCAGCGGCTCGAGGACGTGCTGCCACGGGCGCAGCGCGGCCGGCGAGCGGATGCGCGCCGGACGCCCGGCGTCGAGGGCGGCGAGGATGTCGGGCACCAGGCGGTCGGGAGCCCAGTCGCCGCCACCGATCACGTTCCCCGAGCGCACCGTGGCCACCGCCACGTCACGGCCGCCGTCGCCGGGCAGGAACGAGGCGCGGTAGGCGGCGGTCACCAGCTCGGCCGCCGCCTTGCTCGCGGAATACGGGTCTCGGCCGCCCAGCCGGTCGGACTCCCGGTAGCCCCACTCCCACTCGCGGTTGTCGTAGCACTTGTCGCTCGTCGCCACCACGACCGCGCGCACCTCGGGGCGGTCGCGCACCGCCTCGAGGACGTTCGCCGTGCCGACGACGTTGACCTCGAAGGTCGCGACCGGCTCGCGGTACCCGCGTCGCACCAACGACTGCGCCGCGAGGTGGAACACCACCTCCGGCCGGTGCGCGGCGAAGGCGCCCCTCAGGCACTCGGCATCACGGAGGTCGCCCTCGACGTGGGCGATGCCCTCCCCCACCCGCGCCGCCGTGAACAGGCTCGAGGGTCCCTCCGGCGGCAGCGCGTAGCCCGCGACGCGGGCGCCCAGACGGCGCAGCCAGATCGCCAGCCAGCCGCCCTTGAAGCCGGTGTGGCCGGTGATCAGAACCCGCTTGCCCTGCCAGAACGACGGCACCCTTCTCCCCCCGGTGGAAGACCTCGCCCGACCCACACGAGAACCGGCGAAGCTTACCCCAGCGCCGCTCGGCGGCTTGGCGCCGAAGGCCTCGGCCCCCGCGAGGGGTGGGCCTGGCACTCAGAGGACCGGGTGACGCCGTGGGAGGACCGACAGGCCGCCGTCGGGCCGCCCGCTGCGGCGTGCAGGCTGTAGCCGGGGAAGACGAACTGGGCACCAGCGGATCTGCGCCCGCCGCCAGCGCCGCCGGACGAGCCGGAACGATGGGTGGTCCCACGAGTGGTTGCCGATCGCGGGCCCCCCGCCGCCACCCGGGCAACCACTTCCGGCCAGCGCACCGCCGAGCGCCCGACCATGAAGAACGTGCCGCGCGCCCCGTGCGCCTCGAGCAGCTGGCACAGCCGCGGCGTGACCTCGGGGTCCGGGCCGTCGTCGAACGTCAGGGCCACCGCCCGCTCGCGGGTGCGAGCCGAGGTCACCGTGCCGGTGAGCGCGGCCGAGGCGGTGACCAGCCTGCGGGCGAGGCGGCGGGGGCGCCGGCCGCCGGAGGGGTCATGCGGCCTCTGACCAGGCCTCTGAGGATCAGTCATTCCGCAATCCAGAGAATCGGATGGGTGAGGAGAAGCGCTGGTCCTCGTGGGCCGAGGTCAGCCCACGAGGCCGCTGACGCCGACGATGTACCAATCACCGAGGCCATGGAAGGTCCCCACGATCCACAGGTTGGCGGATCGATGGAACAGGAGCCCGAAGAAGAGTCCAATGGCGAAAATGCCCGCGAACATGACGAACGAGCCGAGGAGCGTCCCACCGGCAAAGTGATAGAGGTGCAGCGGGCCGAAGGTGTAGAGAGTGTTGGCCGCCAGGATTCCGCCGAGGGCACCCCAGCGTCTGCCGAGCTCGGTCTGCAGGATGCCTCGGTAGATGAGCTCCTGGTAGAAACCCCAAAGGAGGCTCGTGATCAGAACCACGACACCCGGGCCCCAGAGCGCTCGGTTGCCGAGCAGCGCTGCGACCGGCTCGGCGAAGATCGTCGCGAAGATGACGTTCGCCAGCACGAACACCTGAACGAAATACGACCTCTCGGTCGTTCCCCAGGTGGCCCAGCGACGGAGGCCCAGCCGCGACGGCTCCACTCCCACGAACCACCGGACGAGAGCCAGCACGACAGCGAAGAGAAGCGGCACCCTCGCCCAGGCGGGCGGCACCTCCAGCCCGAGCCATTGGAGGAGCCCCAGCCGCGGACCGAGGACTCCTTCGACCAATCCGACGATCAGGAGCAATCGCCAGCCGCTCGCGGCGGCGTAGGGCTCGATCGGCGCGGGATCAAACCAGAGGACGTGCCCCTTCCAATGAGGGGCCAGCGCGGTACGCAGCCGCGAGCTGCGCGAATCGGCCGAGGCGGGTCTCCGCTCTTCAGGCACCGGGTGGCTCCCCAAGACGCTCCGCGCGTCGACGACTGCCGGCCTCGCGTACCGGGCTCGTGCCCGCATATGCAGTCACATCTAAGACTTAGCCGAGTCTAAGGAGGCGCCGGGGGGATGTCAAACCCCTCACCCCCCGAGGTGCTCGTGCACGAACTTCACCGCGATCGAGCCGTCGGCCACGGCCGAGACCACCCGCTTGACCGAGTCGCTGCGCACGTCCCCCGCGGCGAAGACGCCGGGCAGCGAGGTCTCGAGCAGGAACGGCCCGCGGCGCAGCCGCCGCCAGCGGGCCGGTTCGAGGTCGGAGCGGCCGAGCGCAGGGCCGGTGCGGACGAAGCCGCGACGGTCGAGGGCGACGCAGTCGGTGAGCCAGCCGGTGCACGCCTCGGCGCCGATGAAGACGAACAGCGCCGGGGACTCGATCCGCCGCCGACCGCGGTCGCCGGCACCGAGATGCGGGCGCCGAACTTCTCGGCCTGGATCGAGGCGCGGCTCGCCAGCTCGTCGCCGGAGACGCCGCTCGGGAAGCCGAGGTAGTTCTCGATCCGCGAGCTGGTGCCCGCCTGGCCGCCGGTGGCGACGCCGTCGAGGACGATCGTCTCGAGCCCCTCGGAGGCGCCGTAGACCGCCGCCGCGAGCCCGGCCGAGCCGGCGCCGACCACCACCAGGTCGTAAAGCCGGTCGGTGACCACCGCGGCGGCGAGCCCCATCACCTTGCCCAGCTCCTCGTTGCTCGGGTTGCGCAGGATCCGCTCGCCGCGCACGATCACCACCGGCGTCTCCTCGGGCGCGACGCCGAACGACTCGAGCAGCCGGTCGGCGCCGGGGTCCCGCTCGAGGTCGAGCCAGGTCGCGGGGATGCGGTTGCGACCCGCGAACTGGCGCAGGCGGTTGGTGTCCTTGGAGTAGCGCGAGCCGACGATGCGCAGGCCGACGAAGCCCTCCTCGAGGAGCAGCGTGCGGCGCATCAGGAAGGCCTGGAGGAAGATCTCCCCCAGCTCGGGGTCGCCGGCGACCACCTTCTGGAGCTTCTCCTGCGGCAGGCGCAGCACCTCGCCGGCTTCGTGCATGACGCCGGTGACCAGCGCGCCGCGGCCGGTCAGCATGTCGATGTCGCCGGTGAACTCGCCGGGCTCGTGGATCGCTACCCGCTCGGGCTCGCCGCCGGAGTGCTCGACGATCTCGACGCTCCCCGAAAGCACGACGAAGAAGTCGAAGTCGCGCTCACCCTCGCTGAACAGCACGTCGCCGGCCGCCATCTCGACGCACCGGGCGGCGGGGCGCAGGCGGTCGATCTGCTCCGGCGTCAGGCGCGGGAAGGCGGTCAGCTCGCCGCGGTCGCGCACAGTCGAGACCGGCTCGCCGCCGGCGGCTTCGGGGTCGATCATGTCGGCTCCGGGGCGAGGACGGTCAGCCCGGCCTGCCGCGCCGCCGCGGCCAGGCCGCGGTCATAGGCGACGAAAGCGCCGAGGTCATCGCCGATCGAGAGCGCCGACGCGAGGTGGATCGCGTCGAGGCTGCGCAGGGTCTCGGGCTCCAGCCGCGCCGCTCGGTCGAGGATCGCGGCGTCGAGCCGGAGCAGGTGAAGACCAGCCAGGACTTCGTCGGCGCGGCGCCGTACCGCCTCGTCCCCCGAGGCTCGCCGAGCGGCGCGGCGAATCTCGACCGCGGCGATCTCGCTGGTGATCCGCTGCGGCCAGTCGCCCAGGGCCGTGAGCAGCGCGCCGGTCTCGGCCTCGGGGAGGATCAGCTTGACCAGGGCCGAGGAATCCAGGTAGAGGAGCGCCGGGGCCGCCGCCACCCGCTCACCTCTCCGCGCGCTCGGCGGCGAGCGCCCGGCTGATCGGGACGCGGGCGGGCCGCGCCGGCGGTAGCCCGAGGGTCAGCAGGTCGAACCGCGCCTCGCGAATCCGCCCCTGGGCCAGCAGCCTCTCCACCACCCCCGCCTCTTCCGGCAGGGGACCCAGGAGCGCGACCGGCCGCCCCCGGTCGGAGACGCGGAAGACCTCGCCCTCCGCCACCCGGCGGAGATACCGGCTGAGATGCTGCCGAAGCTCGCGCACGCCGACTTTCTGGTCGCTCGACATGTACACAAGGTAGCACAACCGTGTGGCTGGCGGTGGCACTTCGCTCCCGACGGGCGCCCCCCGCGCCGTCCCTGACGACCGCCGGGCTACCGGCTTCAGCTATGGCGTCGAGAACTGTGACGATCGCTCGACGACCGCTCCACCACGGACTCTCGGCTCCCCTCCACGCCAGCCCTTGGGGCCGGGGCGCAGGCCGCGCCGATCATACGGCCGCCGTCGTGGTTCCCCGCCCGTGCTACGCTTTTCGCCATGAAAGCCATGGATCGACTGATGCAGCCCCTGGTTCGGGACGGGCGCGGAGCCGAGCTCCGGCCGGCGAGCTGGGACGAGGCGTTGGATCGGGCCGCCTCGGGCCTCTCGGGCGTGGTCGAGCACCACGGTCCGCGGGCCTTCGGGCTCTTCAGTTGCTCGAAGAGCACCAACGAGGTCAACTACGTCGCGGGCAAGTTCGCCCGTGTCGTGATCGGCTCGAACAACCTCGATAGCTGCAACCGTACCTGACACGCTCCCAGCGTCGCCGGTCTGGCGACTGTGTTCGGGGCGGGCGGCGGAACGAGCTCCTACCGGGAGATCGAGGAGACCGACTGCGTCCTCTTGTGGGGCTCGAACGCCCGCGAGACGCACCCGATCTTCTTCCACCACGTGCTCAAGGGGTTGCACAACGGGGCGCGTCTCTTCTCCATCGACCCGCGCCGCACCAGCTCGGCGCAGTGGGCGGAGCTGTGGGCCGGCCTCGACGTCGGCACGGACATCCCGCTGGCCAACGCCGTCGGGCGGGAGATCATCGCCGCGGGCCTCCACCACCGCGAGTTCGTCGAGCACGCTACCAGCGGCTTCGAGGCCTACCGCGAGTCGGTCGAGGAGTGGACCCTCGAGCGCGCCGAGGAGGTGACCGGCGTGCCGGCCGGGGTGATCCGCGAGATCGCCCACGCCTACGCCAAGGCGCCGCGGGCGATGATCTGCTGGACCCTCGGCATCACCGAGCACCACAACGCGGTCGACAACGTGGTCGCCCTGATCAACCTCTCGCTGCTCACCGGCCACGTCGGCCGCTACGGCAGCGGGCTCAACCCCCTGCGCGGCCAGAACAACGTCCAGGGCGGCGGCGACATGGGCGCGCTGCCGGATCGCCTGCCCGGCTTCCAGCACGTCGAGAACGAGCCGTTCCGCCGCCGCGTCGAGGAGATCTGGGGCGTGACCATCCCGCCCGAGAAGGGGCTCCACCTCTCCGGGATGTTCGACGCGATGGAAGCGGGGACCCTCCGCGCGCTCTACGTGATCGGCGAGAACCCGGCCCGCTCCGAGGCCGACCAGCACCGCACCCGGAAGCTGCTCGAGGGTCTCGACTGCCTGATCGTCCAGGACATCGTCCGGACCGCCACCGCCGAGATGGCCGACGTCGTCCTGCCGGCCTCCGCGAGCTGGTGCGAGGCCGAGGGGACGGTGACCTCGAGCGAGCGCCGGGTGCAGCGGGTGCGCCGGGCGCTGCCTCCCCCGGGCGAGGCGCGGGACGACCTCGAGATCCTCTACGACCTCGCCCGCCGCCTCGGCCGCGACTGGGGCCGGGCCGACGCCGAGACGATCTGGAACGAGCTGCGGCGGGTGTCGCCGATGCACGGCGGGATGAGCTACGCGCGGCTCGAGGCCGAGAGCGGCCTCCAGTGGCCCTGCTACGACGAGGAGCACCCGGGCGAGCTGTTCCTCCACGCCCGGCTCTGGGAGCGGCCGGTCGGGGGGCCGCGGGCGCCGCTCTCGGTCGTCGAGCACTCGCCGCCGGTCGACCTCCTCGACGCCGAGTTCCCGCTCCGGCTGACCACCGGGCGCCGGCTCGAGGAGTACAACACCGGCGTCCAGTCCTCCGGCTACGTCTACCCGACCCGCCGTGGCGAGTGCCTCGACCTCTCCCCCGAGGACGCCGACCGCTACGGGCTCGCGGAGGGCGAGACGGTGCGGGTGGTGTCGCGCCGCGGCAGCGTGGTGGCGCCGGTGCGCATCGACTCCAGCCTGCGCCCCGGGCTCACCTTCATGACCCTCCACTTCCCCGAAGAGGTCGCGACCAACCTCCTGACCATCGACGCCGTCGACCCCCGGTCGGGCACGGCGGAGTTCAAGGCGTCGGCGATCCGGATCGAGCGGCTGGAGGCGTAGGGTGGACATCCGGCTCAGCGGCGCCGAGCCCGCGGACGACGAGCGCGCGGCGGTCGACGCCCTCCTGGGAGCGCCGGCCTCGGGTTGGGAGGGGGGCGAGCGGATCGCCGCGGCCGACGGGCGCTCGGCCCGCGGCGGGCTCCCCGCCGCCACCGCGCGACGCCACCTGCTGCTGCCGGCCCTCCACGCCCTCCAGGACCGGGCGGGCTGGATCAGTCAGGGCGGCCTCGAGTACGTCTGCCGGCGCCTGATCGTGCCGCCGGCCGAGGCCTGGGGGGTGGTCACCTTCTACCACCTCTTCGCCACCGACCCGCGGCCGCCGGCGGTGGCGCACGTCTGCGACGACCTCGCCTGCCGCCTGCGCGGCTCCGAGGCCCTGTGCGCCCGGCTCGAGGAGGCCCTGGGTCCGCCCCTCGGGCACGAGGGGAGCGCCGGCGAGCACCCGCCGAACGGGCACGACCCGGGCCGCATCGGCTGGCAGCGCAGCCCCTGCCTGGGCCAGTGCGAGCGAGCCCCGGCGGTCCTGGTCCAGGTGGCCGGGGAGCGCCCGAGAGCGCATACGCTGGCGCCGGCCGCGAGCGCCGCCGAGGTGGTGGCGGCGCTCCGGAGCACGGCGCCGCCCCCGGCGCACGACAGCACGGCGCCTCCCTCGCCGCCCGGCGGCACGGGAGCCTCCCCCGGCGACCGGCTCGCCGCCCTCCGCGCCTCGGTGCCGCAGGCGGGAGACCCCTCCCTGCGCCTGCTGCGGCGGGTCGGGACGGCCGACCCGGAGAGCCTCGACTCCTACCGCGAGCACGGCGGCTACCGGGCGCTCGACCGGGCGATCGAGGTCGGCCCCGAGGCGGTGATCGCCGAGATCGCAGCGTCGAAGCTGGTGGGCCGGGGCGGCGCCGCCTTCCCGGCCGGGCGCAAGTGGCAGGCGGTGGCCGCCTCCTCCGAGCCCGCCCGCTACGTGATCTGCAACGCCGACGAGTCGGAGCCCGGCACCTTCAAGGACCGGGTGCTGCTCGAGGAAGACCCCTTCGCCCTGGTCGAGGCGATGACCATCGCCGGGCTCGCCTGCGGCTCCGACTACGGGTACGTGTACCTGCGAGGCGAGTACCCGCTGGCGCACGCGCGGCTCGGGACCGCGATCGCCCAGGCCCGGGCGGCGGGCCTCCTGGGCGAGGACGTCGCCGGATCGGGGCGGCGCTTCGAGCTCGAGATCCGCCGCGGTGCCGGCGCCTACATCTGCGGCGAGGAGACCGCGCTCTTCGAGTCGATCGAGGGCTACCGCGGCGAGCCGCGCTCGAAGCCGCCCTTCCCCACCCAGTTCGGCCTCTTCGGCAAGCCGACCCTGGTCAACAACGTCGAGACCCTGGCCAACGTGCCGTGGATCCTGCTCGAAGGCGGCGAGGCGTTCGCGCGCCTCGGTTCCGGCGGCTCGACCGGCTCGAAGCTCTTCTGCGTCTCGGGGAGCGTCGAGCGCCCCGGCCTCTACGAAATGCCCTTCGGCGCGACCCTCGGGGAGCTCCTCGAGCTCGCCGGCGGAGTCCTGGGCGGCCGGGAGCTCGGCACCGTGCTCCTGGGCGGCGCGGCGGGCAGCTTCGTCGGCCCGGAGGCGCTCCCGACGCCGCTGACCTTCGAGGGGACGCGGGCGATCGGCTCGACCCTCGGCTCGGGCGTGGTCCTGGTCTATGACCGCGACGCCGACCTCGGCGAGGCCCTCCTGC
>Ga0256864_1000570_pt1 | contig 12650 bp, 10 predicted proteins | sample RVTome_11_FD_187336 | JGI IMG/M metagenome (GOLD analysis project Ga0256864, IMG submission 187336) | Soil microbial communities from uranium-contaminated site in the Upper Colorado River Basin, Wyoming, United States - RVT147D111 HiSeq ... | reverse complement strand
CGTCAAGACCGCAGGCGCCACCGTCGACGAGGCGATGGTCGAGCCGGTGGCGATGATCGCCGCCACCCTCGGCGACGGCGCGCTCTCCGACCGCGGCGGCCGGGGTGCCTCCCGCCGGCGCGACGCGCCGCCGGAGAAGTCCCCGGGCACCCGCCCGCGGGCGGTCGCGATGCTGCGCGCCGAGCTGGTGAAGGCCCAGGCCTACCGTGACAAGCGCGAGCGCGCCGACGCCGAGAAGAAGCCCGACCGCGACCTCCGGCTCGACGCCCTGGTCCGCGTGCTCGACGGCGAGCTGCCGCTGCTGGTCGCCGCCCACCGCCACCACGACATCCTGGCGGCGCTGCGGGTGGCCGAGGAGTTCGGGTTCGAGCTGGTGCTCGACGGCGCGTCCGAGGCCTACCTGCTGACCGACGAGATCCTCGCCGCCGGCGTGCCGGTGATCGTCCACCCGGCGATGAAGCGCGCGGTCGGCGAAGCCGAGAACCTGTCGTTCACGACCGCCGGCAAGCTCGCCGACGCCGGCATCCCGATCGCGCTGGAGAGCGGCTTCGAGGCCTACGTCCCCAAGACCCGCGTCCTGCTCTTCGAGGCCGCCGTCGCCGCCGCCCACGGTCTCGGCTTCGACCGCGCGCTGGCCGCCGCCACCATCGACTCGGCGCGCCTGCTCGGCATCGCCGACCGCGTCGGCTCCCTCGAACCCGGCAAGGACGCCGACCTCGCCCTCTACGACGGCGACCCGTTCGAGTACACCACCCACTGCGTGGGGGTGGTGATCGACGGGGTGGTGGTGAGCGACGAGGTGTGGTAGGGGGAGGGACCGCCGGACCTCCTCCCAGGGCACGGGGTGCGCTGGTGATGAACCACCGGGCCGGGCCGAGGGTCGTCCTCCCAGGGCACGGGGTGCGCTTCGAGTGAGCGGGTGGCGGACGGCGCACCCCTCGTCAGCCCGCGCACACTCCCTCGGTGCTCTTCCGGAACGGTTCGTTGAGCGCGCGGTCTGGCGTCCCTGGGAGGACGACCCTCGACCCGACCCTCCTCGGCGACGGGAGCGGACGTTGGGCTCGGCGTGGCTGCGTACCGCGCGGTCAGCGTGCGGCTGAGACGGACTCTGCTTCCCAGGCGACAGGTCGCAGGCCCTCGTACAGCACGTCCGGGCATACATCGGCGCCGTTCGGCCAGACGATCGTGCCCAACTCCGGATCGACACGCACGGCCTCGAAGAACGCGCGGTCGCTTCGGACCGGCTCGAAGATCGGGCCGTGGAGGTACGGCGTCATGTCGAGGACTCTCACCGTGCCGTCGGTAAACGTGAGACGGAGGTTGTAGTTCTCTTCAGGTTCGACGGATCGCACGCGTACCATGATGCCCTCATTCTAGTCCAGCGGTTCAATCGGCTCGAGAGGCAGGCCCTGACGGGCGAGATCCCAGTTGCGCCGCAGCTCGTCGCGGTGGAGGGAAGCCCATTCGAGAACCAGGGCGAGCGCTCGTCGAGGCAGGCCCCCACGCAGGACCGCCAGGCTCTCGATCGCGATCTGCGCCTCGAACTCGGCGTAGGTGGCATGGAAGTGCGGTGGCGCGTGGTCGTTGTAGTGGAGCGCCACGATGATGCCGAAGAACTGGCTGACGCGGGGCATTGCTCGTCATCGTCTCACACCCGCTGCGCCAGCTTCGCCAGCGCCCCCATCAGGTCCGGCTTGGCCTCCAGCACCACTCTCAGCGGGTCGCTCTCCTCGCCGGCGAACCGCTCCGGCGCCGTCTTGATCGTGAACGCCGCGGGGTCGAGCCCTTCCCGCACCTCGTCCCATTCCAACGGCGTCGAGACCGGCGCCCCGGGGCTCGGGCGGGCGCTGTAGGGGGCGACGAGGAGCTTGTCCCAGCCGTTTTGGAGGTAGTCGATATAGACCTTGCCCTTGCGGGCCGCGGGGCGGCGGGCGACGGAGGCGATGTCGCGGAGCTGGCCGGCGACGACGCGGGCGATCAGCTCGGCGAGCTGCTTCGACTGCTGGTGGGTGAGGCGGCGGGCGAGCGGGAAGAGGACGTGGAGGCCGGTGCCGCCGCTGGTCTTGACCGCCGCCGGCAGGCCGATCTCGCCGGCGAGGGCGTGGATCGCCTGCGCCACCTCGATCACGTGGGCGAAGGTGGCGTCCTTGGCGTCGAGGTCGAGGATGCACCAGTCGGGGGACTGGAGGCTCCCGACCCGGCTCGACCAGAGGTGGAGCAGGATGGCGCCGAGGTTGGCGACCCAGAGCAGCGTCTCCTCGCTGTCGCAGACCAGGTACCGGGTCTCCTTGTCGGAGTCCTCGGACCACACCACCTCGGTGCGGATCCACTCCGGTGTGAAGTCGGGGGCGTTCTTCTGGAAGAACGACTTGCCGTCGATGCCGTCCGGGTAGCGGGTCATCACCAGCGGGCGGTCGCGCAGGAAGGGGAGCATCCGCGGAGCCACCGCGCGGTAGTAGGCGACCAGGTCGCCCTTGGTGTAGCCCTCGCCCGGCCAGAAGACCTTCTCCGGGCGGCTGATCTCGACCGCCGGGCGCTCCCCGGCGGCCTCGGCCTCGGGCGGCGGCTCGGGCGGCTCCTCCGGGAGCGGTCCGGCGGACTCCCAGGTGCACTCCTCCGGCCGCTTGTCCTCACGCAGGCGCTCGAACACCGGGTGGCGGAGCAGGCCGTCGGGCGTCACCTCGGTGTAGCGCACCTCGACCACCAGCTCCGGCTCGACCCAGGTGTGCTCGCGGCCTTCCGGCACCGGGCCCGTGCACGGCGGGGTGGGCCGCACTCTCGGCTCGAGCCGGCGGTGGACCTCGCGGAGCTGGGCGTCGGTGAAGCCGGAGCCGGCGCGGCCGATGTAGCCGTAGCCGTCGCCCTCGCGCACCGCCAGGTGCAGCGCGCCGAAGCTGGTGCGGCCGCCCTGCGGCGCGGTGAAGCCGACCACCGCGAACTCGCCGGTCTCGTCGGCGCGGATCTTGACCCAGGCCGGCGAGCGCCCGGCGCGGTAGGGCGAGTCGGCGCGCTTGGCGATCAGCCCCTCGAGCCCGCGCTCGCGCACCGCCACGTACAGCACCTCGCCCTGCTCCTCGACGTGGTCGGCGAAGCGCAGCGGCCCGGCGGGCGGGAGGAGCTTCTTGAGCACCGCCTTGCGCTCGGCGAGCGGAAGCCCGCGCAGGTCACGGCCCTCGAAGGCGAGCAGGTCGAACGCGTAGTAGGTCAGCGGCTGGCGCACCGCGGCGCGCTCGACGTCGGGGCGCCGGGTGAGCTGGGCGCGCTGCTGGAGGAGCGGAAAGCTCGGCCGGCCCTCCTCGTCGAGCCCGACCACCTCGCCGTCGAGGAGCAGCGACTCATAGGGCAGCGACCCGAGCGCGCGCACCAGGTCCGGGTAGGTGGCGGTGGCATCGCGCCCGCTGCGATACCGCAGCGCCACCTCGGCGCGCGGGCCGGCGCCGTCGCTGCGGTCGGTCGCCGCCAGCACCCGGTAGCCGTCGTACTTCAGCTCGAACAGCCACCCCGGATCCGAAAACGGCTCGCCGCCGGCGGTCGCCAGCATCGGCTCGACCGCCGCCGGGTCGACCTCGAGCGCCGGCGCCCCCAGCTCGTCCAGCCGCTCCCGGATCTCCGCCGCCCGCCCGTCCCCCCCGGCCAGTTCCTCGGTCGTCAGCCCGGAGAGGACGGACCGGTCCGACAGCTCCTCGACGGTCTCGCCGGTCGCCCATTCGTCGGGCTTCTTGATCAGCAGCCACTCCTCGCGGCTGCGCGCGGTGCGCACCAGCGTCCACAGCCCCCGCAGCTTGTACCCCTTGAGCTCGAAGAGCAGCTTGCCTTCCCCGAGCCCCTCCTCGGGATCGAGATGGTGCACGGCCAGTCCGCGGTCCCACACGATCATCGCCCCGGCGCCGTAGTTGCCCTCCGGGATCACCCCCTCGAAGTCGTAGTACTCGACCGGATGGTCCTCGGTCTCGACCGCCAGCCGCTTGTCCTCGGTCGACAGCGACGGCCCCTTCGGCACCGCCCAGGAGTGCAGCACGCCCCCGATCTCCAGCCGCAGGTCCCAATGCCGCCGCCGCGCATCGTGCTGCTGCACCACGAACGCCCCCGGCCGCTCCTCCCCCGCCCGCCCGATCGGCTCCGGCGTCCCCTCCGCCGACCGCTTCTTCCGATACGTCGACAGCTCACCCTTCGGCATCGCACTCACTCTACCCTCGCCACCCGCACCACCGGCCGTTGCGTGGGTCTCCCTCCCAGGGCACGGCTTTTCGAGTCCGCACCGCCGGCCGTTCCGTGGGTCTCCCTCCCAGGGCACGGCGCCGGCTTTTCGGGTGCGGGTGGGGGTCGGCCGGCGCCTCGTCAGCCCGCGCGCACTCCCGCCTCGCTCTTCCGACGCATTCCGTCGAGCGCGCGGGCTGGCGTCCCTGGGAGGGAGACCCACGGAACGGCCTCCACGCCCCGTCGCTCCTCCTTCGTGGTCCGCCCCCCCTACCGCCCCTCCGTCCAGAGCGCTCAGTTCGACGAGGAGGGCCGGGTCGAGGGTCGTCCCCTCCGGGATCCAACCCGCCCATCTTGACGAGGAGGGCCGGGTCGAGGGTCGTCCTCCCAGGGACGCCAGACCGCGCGCCCAACGGATCGGCCTGGAAGAGCACGCCGGGAGTGCGCGCGGGCTGACGAGGCGGCGCCCAACCGCTACTCGCACCCGAAAAGGCGCCGCCGTGCCCTGGGAGGACGACCCTCGACCCGGCCCGGTGGTGCAGAGGCTGCGCACCCCGTGCCCCGGGAGGACGACCCTCGACCCGGCCCGGTGGTCGATCAGCCGCGCGACCGCCAAAACTCAACGTTCATCGACACTTACGGCCATCTGTGCTACGATCGACCGACTATGAGCGCAAGAGCGATGGCCTCCGGCACGATCTCCTTCGGCCTGGTGGCGATCCCCGTCAAGCTGTACACCACCGGGGAGTCCTCCGCCGGCGTGAGCTTCAACCAGGTCCACAAGAAGTGCGGCACGCGCGTCCAGTACCGCTACTACTGCCCGACCGACGACGAGTTGGTCGAGCGCAACGAGATCGCCAAGGGCTACGAGTTCGCCAAAGGCCAGTTCGTGCTCTTCGAAGACGACGAGCTGAAGGCGCTCAACCCGCCGGCGACCAACGCGATCGAGATCACCGAGTTCGTGCCGCTCGACAAGGTCGACCCGATCTACTTCGAGAAGTCCTACTACGTCGGCCCCGACAAGGGCGGCCCCAAGCCCTACCGCCTGCTCGCCGAGGCGATGAAGGAGACCGGCCGCGCCGCGCTCGCCCGCTACGCCGCCCGCGGCAAGGACTACCTGGTGCTGCTGCGCCCGTTCGAGAACGGGATCATCATGCAGCAGCTCCGCTACGCCGACGAGATCCGCGCCTTCGACGAGGTGCCGATCGGCGACGCCGAGGTCAAGCCCAACGAGCTGCAGCTTGCGCTCCAGCTCATCGACCAGATCGCCTCCGACGGCTTCAAGCCCGAGGAGTACAAGGACGAGGTGCGCGAGAAGGTCCTGGCGCTGATCGAGCGCAAGGTCGAGGGCGAGGACATCGTGGCGGCGCCGGAGGAGGCGCCCAAGGCCCAGATCATCGACCTGATGGAGGCGCTCAAGAAGAGCCTCGGCAAGTCCGGCGAGGACGAGGCCGAGGAGCGCAAGCCGGCCAAGCGCGCCCCGCGCCAGGCGAAGAAGGCCGCGGCGAAGGGATGAGCCGCCGCTGACCCTCGAGGAGGCAACGGAACGCGCCGCCGCGACGGCGCACGAGCCGACGATGAGCCGCCCTGCCCCGCCGCTCGGGTACTCGACCCGGGAGGTCGCCCGGCTCCTCGACCTGTCGCCCGCCACCGTACGCACCTACGCCCGCGACGGGCTGGTCACGCCGCAACGGGACGCCCGCGGCGGCTACCGCTTCAACTTCCAGGACCTGGTCGTGCTGCGCGTCGCCCGCGAGCTGGCGGCCTCCGAGCTGCCGCCGCGGCGGGTGCGCGAGGCGCTCGCCTCGTTGCGCCGCCAGCTCCCGGCCGAGCGGTCGCTCTCGGCGGTGCGGATCGGGGCCGAGGGCGGCGAGGTGGTGGTGCGTGCCGGCGGCGAGGCCTGGGAGCCCGCCTCCGGGCAGCGCCTGCTCGACTTCGACGCCGCCGATCCCGCCGACCCCGCCGGGCCGGCCGGCCGGGCGCGCCCGGTGGCGCACCGCCCGGCCGCCGCCCCCGAGCACCGGGCCGGGCGGCCCGATCCAGCCGGCGAGCCGGAGCCCGCCGAGGAGTGGTACGAGCTGGCCTGCGAGCTGGAGGCGGCCGACCCGCCCGCCGCCCGCGCCGCCTACCGTAGCGCCCTCGCCCTCGACCCCGCCCACGCCGACGCCCACCTCGACCTCGGGCGCCTCCTCCACGAGGCCGGCGATCCGGCGGCCGCCGAGGAGCACTACCGCGCCGCGGTCGCCCTCCGCCCCGCCGACGCCACCGCCGCCTTCAACCTCGGGGTCGCGCTCCAGGACCTCGGCCGGCACGAGGAGGCGGTCGGCGCCTACCGCCGCGCGGTCGAGGCCGACGCCACCTGCGCCGACGCGTTCTTCAACCTCGCCCAGCTCTACGACGAGCTGGGCCAGCGCGCCGCCGCGATCGGCAGCCTCAAGGCCTACAAGGCGCTGACCGGCGCCTGAGCGGCCGGCCGGAGCCCGCCGGTCGACCCCCGCCCGGCGGCGGTCGGGTACACTTCCGCGCCGGAGGTGCGAGCGATGCGTGTGAGACGAGACGGTTCCCAATTCCCCCTGGCGATCGCCGCCGCCCTGACCGCGGCGCTGCTCGCTTGCCAGGCCGGCGTGCCGGCCGGCGAGGACGAGCCGGCGGCCGCCGGCTCGGCCGAGGATCTCCAGACCCGCGCCGAGACGCTGGCGCACGAGCTGCTGATCGTCGATACCCACGTCGACGTCCCCTACCGCCTCGAGGAGGAGTGGGAGGACGTCTCCCAGCGCACCGAGAACGGCGACTTCGACTACCCGCGGGCGGTCGCCGGCGGGCTCGACGCGCCGTTCATGTCGATCTACGTGCCGGCGCGCTATGAGGACGACGGCGCCAGGGAGGTCGCCGACCGGCTGATCGACATGGTCGAGACGATCGCCGACGAGCACCCGGACCAGTTTGCGATCGCCACCTCGCCGGAGGAGGTCCGGGCGGTGGTCGAGTCGGGCCGGATCGCGCTGCCGATGGGGATGGAGAACGGCGCCCCGATCGAGGGCGACCTCGCCAACCTCCGCCACTTCTACGACCGCGGCATCCGCTACATCACCCTCGCCCATGGGGAGTCCAACCACATCTCCGACTCGTCCTACGATCAGGAGCGGCCGTGGGGCGGGCTGTCCGACTTCGGCCGCGAGGTGGTGGCGGAGATGAACCGGCTGGGGATCATGGTCGACGTCTCCCACCTCTCCGACGACGCCTTCTGGGACGTCATCGAGGCCAGCGAGGCGCCGGTGATCGCCTCGCACTCCTCGGCGCGCCGGTTCACCCCCGGCTTCGAGCGCAACATGAGCGACGACATGATTCGCCGGCTGGCCGAGAACGGCGGCATGATCCTGATCAACTTCGGCTCGGGGTTCTTGCTCGAGGAGGCCCAGAAGCAGTCCGTCGCGATGTGGACCGAGCGCACCGCGTTCATGGAGGAGCACGGCTACGCACGCGACGCCCCCGAGGTCGAGGAGTGGATGCGCAAGCGGCGCGAGGAGGACCCGACGATCTACGCCGACGTCTCGGACGTCGCCGACCACATCGACCACGTGGTCGAGCTGGTCGGGGTCGACCACGTCGGCATCGGCTCCGACTTCGACGGCGTCGGCGACTCGCTGCCGACCGGGCTCAAGGACGTCTCCTACTACCCGAACCTGATCCGCGTGCTGCTCGAGCGCGGCTACTCCGAGGAGGACGTGGCCAAGATCGCCGGCGAGAACCTGATGCGGGTCTGGACGGAGGTCGAGCGAGTGGCGCGAGCCGAGCAGCGAAGCGCCGCCTGAGGCGGTGGGTTAGAGTCGGGGGCCGGCCGCCCTGTCGCCGGCCGCACCGCGGAGGCTCCGCCATGATCCGATCGAAGCTCGCCGTCGCCACCGTCCTCGCCGTCCTCGCCGTCGCCGGGCTCGCGGTGCCGGCCGCGGCCCAGCCCTGGAAGGGGGTGGCGGCGCTCGGCATCGAGCTCAAGGCCGGCAGGAGGGACCCGCTCGAGGGCGCCCAGATCCGGCTGCGCTACGCCGAGATCGACCCGATCGACGGGCCGCCGCCGCTGACGAGCGGCGCCGACGGCCGCATCGAGGTGCAGGGCCTGGCCGCGGGGCGCTGGCGGGTGGACGTCTCCAAGGAGGGCTACTCCTCCTACCTGCTGGTGGTGGCGGTCGAGCCCGACGGCGAGGCCCGCATCGTCAGCGGCCCGGTGCGCGACGCCACCGGCGACCGGATGCGCATCGAGCTGTTCGAGGTGACGCCGGCCGCGCTCCCAGGGCCGGCCTTGCGGATCCCGCCGGAGGCGAGGCCGCGCGAGCGTCCCCGGGAGCGGGAGCCCGCTCCTCCGGCGCGGCCCGCCCCGACCCAGCCGACGCCGGTGCGGCCCGAGCCGGCTCCGCCGACGCCGGTGCGGCCCGAGCCGGCCCCCGCCCCCGCCGAACCGGAGCCGATGCCCGAAACGGCGCCGCCGGCTCCCGCCGCGCCCGCGCCCGCCGCACCGGAGCCCGCCGAGGCCGCACCGCCCGAGCCGGAGCCGCCCGCCGAGCCGGAGCCGATACCCGAAACGGCGCCGCCGGCTCCCGCGCCGCCCGAGCCGGAGCCGGTCCCCGAGCCGCCGGCTCCCGCCGCCGAGCCCGAGCCGGAGCCGGTCCCCGAGCCCCCGGCTCCCGCCGCCGAGCCCGCGCCCGCGGCCGAGCCCGAACCGCGGCAGGCGCCGGAGCCCGCCGCGCCGGCCGTCGAGCGGGAACCCGCCGTGCCGTCCGGGCAGCCCGAGCCGGAGGAGGTACCGCCAGCCCCAACGCCGGCCCCGGAGCCGCCGCCCGCCCGGCCCGCCGCGCCGCCGGTCGAGACTCCGCCTTCGCCGCCGGCTGAGGTCCCGCCCGCCGCCCCGGCGCCGCCCTCGCGCGCTCCCGCTCCCTCGACGCCCGCCCCGACGGCGCCGTCGCCGCCGCTGCCCCGCATCTCGGCGGCGGTGCGGTCGGCCGCCGAGGGCAACTGCCCGGAGTGCGAGCCGGGGCAGTCGGCGGTGATGGTCGAGCAGCTCGTCGGCGCCTCCGGCCTGGCTCCGGCCGCAGGCTGCGCCTCCGACCTGGCGGCGCGCCTCGACCGCATCGCCGCCATGCTCGCGGACGCCGAGGTGACCGAGGCGGGGCCGCTGATCAGCGGCACCGGCGGCGCGCTGCAGCTCCTCCGCGGGACGCCCGCGGCCGGCGAGGCGGCGGCGCTGGTAACGCCGTTCCTGCGCCGCGACAGCGCCTGCCAGGCACTGGTCGTGGTGCTGCCGCCCGGCGCCGGCTACACCGCCTACGCCTACGAGGCCTCCGACGCCTTCGGCTCGGGCTCGTGTACCGCCGGCGAGGACTGCGCGATCGGCTCGGCCTCCTGGGCCGGCGAGCCGACGGTCGTCCACACCGCCGGCCCGACCGTCGTCTACGGCGTCTTCAGCAACGCCTCCCAGGGCCGCCAGCGGCGGGCGGTGATGACGGTCTACTTCGAGCCGTAGGCGGTAGCGAAGCGGGTCGTGACCCGGTAGAGCCGCGCCGCCAGCAGCAGCGCCGCCAGGGTCAGGCCGGCGATCAGGCCGGTCCACATCCCGGGCGCGCCGACGCCGCGGCCGACCGCCAGCGCGTAGCCGAGCGGGAAGCCGACCAGCCAGTAGGCGAGCAGCGTGATCCCCATCGGCGCCCGGGTGTCCTTGAGCCCGCGCAGGCAGCCGGCGGCGCTCGCCTGGAGGCCGTCCGAGAGCTGGAACACCGCGGCCAGCAGCAGCAGCTCGGCGGCGGCGGCGACCACCCGGGCGTCGTCGGTGTAGAGGCCGGCGATCTGCCGCGGCAGCGCCACCATCAGCGCCGCGTGGACCACCTGCACCGCCATCGCGAGGCCGACCCCGACGCCGGCGGCGCGGCGCAGCGCGGCGGCGTCGCGGGCGCCGGCGGCGCGGCCCACCCGCACCGTCGCCGCCATCGAGATCCCGAGCGGCACCATGAAAGTGACCGCGACGAAGTTGAGCGCCACCTGGTGGCCGGCCACCGCCACCGTGCCCAGCGAGCCGATCACCAACGCCGCCATCGCGAAGAGACTCGCCTCGACGAAGATCGAGATCCCGATCGGCAGCCCGACCCGCAGCAGCTCGCCGATCGCCGCCCGTCGCGGCGGATCGAGCCGGCCGAAGATATGGAGGCAGCGAAAGCGGCGGCGCAGGCCGACGTAGAGGGCGAGCCCGGCGACCTGCGCCCACCAGACCAGCGCGGTGGCATGGCCGCAGCCGACCGCGCCGAGCGCCGGGAAGCCGAGCTTCCCGTACATCAGGACATAGTCGGCGACCGCGTTGACCGGCAGCCCGAGCAGACCGAAATAGAGCACCGGCCGGGTGTCGCCCAGCCCCTCGCAGACGAAGCGCAGCGCCAGGTAGGCGAACCAGGCCGGGATCCCCCACGACAGCGCGCGCAGGTAGCCGACCACCACCGGCACGATCTCCGGCTGGACCGCGAACGCCCCGAGCAGCGGCCGGACGTTGAACACCACCGCCATCCCGATCAGCGCCAGCCCGAGGCTCAGCCACAGCGCCTGGCGCGCCAGCGGCCCCACCCGGCGCTCGCGCCCGCCTCCGGCCAGATGCGCCACCGACGGCGGCAGAGCCATCAGCACCCCGAGGAAGAACAGCCCGGTCGCCGACCAGACGCTCCCCCCCACCGCCACCGCCGCCAGGTCGCGCGCCGACAGCCGCCCGGCCATCACCGTGTCGATGAACGCCAGCCCGGTCATCGCGAGCTGCCCGCCGACGATCGGCCCGGCCAGCCGCGCGGTGGCGCCGATCTCGCGGCGGACGGCGGGGGAGAGGGCGAGGCGGTTCATGGCGGCGGGGCGCGCCGGCGGGCGGCGCGAAGGGCCGGCGATTCTACCCGGCGTGCCGAGACTCAGACCATTGCCGGTCGGTGCTCAAACCCCAGCCTCGCCGAGGAACTCGGCTGGAGTCAGCACGGGCGGTCCGATCTTGCCCGTGAAATGGCGGGCATCCCAACTCACGAAGGCGGTGGCCTCGGGCGCCCAGGCCTCGACGGCGTAAGCGACCAGGGCATCGCCAAGGACAGTCTGCGCCCCACGTAGCCGAAAAGGTCCTCTGCACCGGCCGTGATCAGGGGGCTCCCCGCCGGTCCGGCGACGATCCGGACCGCGAAGCGGCGATCGAAGTAGGCGTACAGCGAGCGGAGCTGCCGCGGGCTGAGATTAAACGAGAGCACGCCGCAGGTCTCGAGCACGTTGACCACGCTGGTCACCCCGTCTCCGCTCTCGCGGAGAGCATCCAGGAACCGGGCGTTGGCGGCGGCGTGGCGGTCGCGCGGATAGCGCAGCGCGACGACGAAGACGTTGGTGTCGACGAAGATCATGCGCGGCGACGCGACCGGGCCATCGCTTCGTCGAGCGAAGCGAACGCCGGAGCCGAGGATGCCAGCGCCGCCTCGATCTCCGCCCAGGCCTCCGCGTACGGAGGCAGGTCCGGTAGCTCCTCACCCTCGGCCAGCGGCACGATCACGGCCAGCGCCTTGCCCCGTCGTGTCAGCACGACCCGGTCCCCGCGGCCGATGGCTCGGAAGGCGTCACCCGTTCGGTTCTTCAGCTCCTTGGCGGTGAGCGTGATCGTCGCCATATAGCTACCTCATAGCGAGAGTAGCTACTTCGATGACTGCGCGTCAACCGCAGCAGCTCGCGCCGGCTTGCGGAGTCCTTCCTGGAACGGTGAAGATAGGGGGGTGCCCCAACCCCTTCGCGTCTTCTTCAGCTACGCCCACGAGGACGACCGTTTCCGCATCCGCCTGGAGCAGAGCCTGAAGCTCCTGGAGCGGCAGGGGCTGGTCGAGTCCTGGCACGACCGCAAGCTCCTCCCCGGCGACGACTGGGCGCGCGAGATCGACAGCCGCCTGGAGCGCGCCGAGCTGATCCTGTTCCTGGTCAGCCCCGACTTCATCGACTCGGAATACTGCTGGGGCGTCGAGATGACCCGCGCCCTCGCCCGCCACGACGCCGGCGAGGCGCGCGCGGTGCCGCTCGTCGTCCGTCCCAGCGACTGGCAGACGGCGCCGTTCGGCCGGCTCCAGGCTCTCCTGGGCGGCCAGCCGGTGACGAGCTGGGGCGACGAGGACGCCGCCTGGGCCGAGGTCGCGCGCGAGCTGCGGCGGCTGGTCGAGGGGTCCAGCCCGGCGGGGCGGGCGCCGCGGCCCCGGCGGCCGGCCCGGCCGATCCCACCCGCTACCTCGAGGCCCTGGAGCTGGAGCACTCGTTCGTCGAGATCCGCGGCATGGGCGCCCAGGTGGTCGAGCAGATGCCGCTCGATCGCGTCTACACCCGCCTGCGGGTGGGACCGTCCGGCCGCGGCGCGCCGGATCCGCCGGACAAGGCGCCGCGCAAGGGCGCGAAGCACGCCGACCTCGGCGGGTCCTCCG
>Ga0256864_1000566_pt1 | contig 12752 bp, 13 predicted proteins | sample RVTome_11_FD_187336 | JGI IMG/M metagenome (GOLD analysis project Ga0256864, IMG submission 187336) | Soil microbial communities from uranium-contaminated site in the Upper Colorado River Basin, Wyoming, United States - RVT147D111 HiSeq ... | reverse complement strand
TGCTCACGAGTCGGTAGACCTCTTCGGCACCGCCTCGGTCTCCCGAGCGAACCAGGCCGCGGCTTTTTTCAGGATCTCCCGCTCCTCGCGGAGCTGGCGATTCTCGCGGCGGAGCCGACGAAGCTCGTCACGCTCCGTGGTCGTCAGACCGTCGCTGCGCAGTCCCTCGTCCAGATCCGCCTGCTCGACCCAGTTGCGGATCGACTGGGCCGTCGCCTCGAACTCCCGCGACAGCTCCTCCGGTGTACGCCCGGAGCGAACCAACTCCACCATCCGACGCCGGTACTCCAGCGGGTACCGCGGGCGACTCCTCGGCATCGCAGACTCCTTTCCCCCAAAGGATGAGGTGTCCACGAAACCGGGTCAACTCCACTCAGTCGCCGGACGGCGGCGGGCTATGGCGCTCCCGCTTGACTCGGGCGCGGTGCCTCTTGGACTCGAGCCGCCGGCGGCGAACCGCCTTCGGTACCCGGGTCGGCCGGCGTTCGGGGTCCTCGGCCTGGGCCTCGGCCAGCAGCTCGGTGAAGCGCACGAGGGCGGCCTTGCGGTTCGCCGCCTGCGAGCGGTGGCGTTGCGAGGTGACTCGCAACATGCCGCCCTTGGTCAGGCGCGAGCCGAGACGCTCGACGATGCGACGGCGCTGCTCGTCGCTGAGGCTGGGGGAGGCGGCGACGTCGAACGAGAGCGTCGCCCGCGTGTGCGTTCGATTGACGTTCTGGCCGCCGGGCCCGGAGCTGGGGCCGGTGGTGAAGCTCAGCTCCGCCTCCGGGATCTCCAGGCCCTCGCCGATTTCGACCGTCGCCATCGCGCTCGCCTCCGAGTGCGAGAATAGCCGCGAACGGAGACGCCGGTGGAACGGGATCACTCGAAACGAAGGAGCACGGGGCCGGGCGCCCGCGATCAGGACCCGCTGCTCGACTTCTCGCTCGGCCGGGAGGAGAAGGCGGCGGCGGAGCGGCCGCCGTCCGCCGTCCGCCGCCCCGAGCCCGCCCAGCGGCGGCCGCTGCCGCCCAGCCGCCGCGGCCGCGCCCTGCCCTGGCTACTGCTGGTCGCCGTGCTCGCCGCGGTCGCGCTCGCCGCCGGCTGGCTGCTCCGTCCCGAGCCGCCGCTGCTGCGCGCCTCGGCGCCGCTGCTCGACTTCGGCGCCCGCCGGCTGGGCGGCGACGCCGGCGTCCTCGAGCTGCGCCTGGCCAACGCCGGCGGCCGCGGGCTGGCGGTCGGCGCGATCGCGGTCGCCGGCGACGGCGCGGTCGACTTCGCGGTGGTCGAGGACCGCTGCACCGGCGTGCGGCTCGGCGCCGGCGAGGAGTGCGCGCTGGCGATCGGCTTCGAGCCCGGCGCCGAGGGTCCGCGGCGGGCGGTGCTCGAGATCGACGCCCGCGCCGCCAACGCACCGCTCGCGGTGCCGCTGCTCGGCGCCGGTGCCGCGGCCCGGCTGGCGGTCGGGCGGGGCGAGCTGAGCTTCTCCCCGCGCGAGGTCGGCAGCGCCGGCGCCCCGGCGGCGGTGACGATCGAAAACCGCGGCGGGGTGCCGCTGCGCATCGAGCAGGTGCGGCTCGAGGGCGCCGCGGCGGGCGACTTCCGCGCCGGCGGCCGCTGCGCCGGCCGGTCCCTCGGTCCCGACGAGTCCTGCGCGGTGACCTTCGTCTTCACCCCGCGGGCGGCGGGCGAGCGGCGGGCGAGCGCGCTGGTGGTCAGCGACGCGCCCGGCCGGCCGCCGGTGATCGCGCTCCACGGCACCGGCACCGAGCGCGCCGCGAAGCTGGTCTTCGCGCCCGACGAGGTCGACTTCGGCGCCGTGGCGGTCGGCGCCGAGCCGGCCGCGCGGCGGCTGACGGTCACCAACCGGGGCGACGCCGAGGCGCAGGTGGCGGCGGTGCGCCCGGCCGAGCGCGAGAGCGGGTTCCGGGTGCGCGAGGACGCCTGCTCGGGCGCCGTGCTCGAGCCCGGCGGCGCATGCGCCGTGAGCGTCGCCTTCGCTCCGGCCGCGGCCGGCGCCGCCGAGACACCGCTGCGCGTCGAGCTGGAGGGCGGCGAGCCGGGGCCGTGGGTGCGGCTGGCGGGCGTCGGCGAGGGGGTGCGGATGACCGCCGCGCCGGCGCGGCTCGACTTCGGCGCGGTGCGCACCGGCCAGAGCGCCGAGCGCGGCGTCACCGTCGCCAACCCGAGCCGTGTGGCGATCACCCTCCGCCGGGTGGCGGTCGAGGGCGCCGACGCCGCGGACTTCCGCCTCGCCGGCGGCTGCGCCGAGGGCGCGCGGCTGGCGCCCGGCGGCTCGTGCACGCTGAGCGTGCGCTTCGCTCCGGCGGAGACCGGCGAACGGGTGGCCCGGCTGGTCGTCGAGCCGGCCGCGGCTGGGCGTCTCGAGGTGCCGCTGGCCGGCGCGGCGGCTGCGCCGCCGGTGGCGCGCGCCCGCATCGCGCCGGCCGCGATCGAGTTCGGCGAGCAGCCCGTCGGCGGGCGCAGCGGCATCCGCGACGTCACGCTGTCCAACGCCGGCGACGCCCGGCTGACCCTCGCCGGGGTGGTGGTCGAGGGCGAGCACGCCGGAGACTTCCGGCTGGTCCCCGGCTCGTGCGCCGGCGCCGGCTTCGTCGCCCCCGGCGGCGACTGCTCGGTCGGGGTCCGCTTCACGCCCACCGCCGCCGGCCCGCGCCGCGCCGAAGTGGTCGTCCGCCACGGCGCCGCGGGCGGGCGCAGCGCGGTGCGGCTGAGCGGTACCGGCGGGGCGCCCTGACCGGCTGGATGCCGGGCCGGCTGTTTGCCGCACTGCGGTAGGATCTTCGCCGCGTGGCGACGACCATCTTCCTCACCGGTTTCCCGGGCTTTCTCGGCTCGCGGCTCCTGCCGCGGCTGGTGCTGCGGCGCGAGGGCGCGCGCGCGGTCTGCCTGGTTCAGGGCAAATTCGCGGAGCTGGCGCAGAAGCGCGCCGGCGAGCTGATCGCGGCCCATCCCGGCCTCGCCGGCCGCCTGCGGCTGGTCGAGGGCGACATCACCAGCCCCGGCCTCGACCTCGACCCGGGCGAGCGGGCGGCGCTCGCCGCCGACGTCGCCGAGGTCTACCATCTGGCCGCGATCTACGACCTCGCGGTGGCGCGCGCGCCGGCGGTCCGGGTCAATCTCGAGGGCACCCGCAACGTCCTCGACTTCGCCGCCGGCTGCCCGGCCTTCGGTCGCTTCCACTACGTCAGCACCTGCTACGTCAGCGGCTGCCATCCCGGGATCTACCGTGAGGACGACCTCGACGCCGGCCAGGAGTTCAACAACCATTACGAGGAGACCAAGTTCCTCGCCGAGGTCGAGGTCCGCGAGCGGATGCACGGCGGGCTGCCGGCGACCGTCTACCGGCCGGCGATCACGGTCGGCGACAGCCGCACCGGCGAGACGCAGAAGTTCGACGGGCCGTACTACGTGATGCGATGGATGCTGCGCCAGGGCGGTACCGCGATCGTGCCGGTGGTCGGCGACGCCACGGCCTACCGCGTCAACGTCGTGCCGAGCGACTTCGTGATTGCCGCGATCGAGCACCTCAGCGGCATCGAGGGCTCGGCCGGCGTGACCTACCAGCTCGCCGACCCGGCGCCGATGACCGTCGCCGAGATCTACGACCGGCTCGCCGAGGCGACCGGCCAGCGGGTGATCCGGGTACGGCTGCCGCTCGGCCTGGCCAAGGCGTCGCTCGACTACGTGCCCTTCCTCGGCCGCTTCCTCGGCATCCCCTCGGCCTCGGTCGACTATTTCGTCCACCCGACCGAGTACGCCACCGAGCACACCCGCCGCGACCTCGCCGGCACCGGCATCGCCTGCCCGCCGCTGCCCTCCTACCTCGACCGCCTGGTCGCCTTCGCGCGCGAGCACCCGGAGATCACGGCGCAGGGGATGGCGTGAGGGCGCTGCAGCCGGCCGGGGTCACGCCGGCGCTGCTCTCGTTAGTCGTCGTCACCGTCGCCTTCGCCGCCTGCGCCCGGTCGCCCAACCGCGGTACCTGGCGCGGCGAGTTCGCGGGGAGCCTGTCCGGGGTGGTCGAGTTCCGGATCGACGCCCGGGGGAGCGAGTTGACCGGCACGATCGAGGGCCACACCGCCGACGGCGCACCGTTCGCGGCGGACATGGAGGGACGGATCCGCGACGAGCACTTCTACGCCACCTTCGAGGGCGCCGGCCAGGTGCAGCTCTACCGGGTGCCGTTCGAGGGCCTGATGCGCGGGCGGCTGGGCGCTGGCACCGGGGAGGGCGAGTGGGAGGCCGAGCTGCGCGGGCGCGGCGGCAAGCTCGCCGGCACCTGGACGGTCGAGCAGGTCGGGGTGGAGTGATCCGCGTCGATGCCGATCGGCCGGAGGGGCGGGGATGGTAGCATCGCCGCTTCGACCGGGCGCCCCGCCGGGCGTGCCACCGAACCCGAAGACAAGTTACGAGGAGATTTCATGAAGATCGTGACGAAAGCCCTGCCCGTCGCCGTCGCTCTCTGTCTGGGGGGCGCCGCGATCGCCTGCGCCCAGGACGAGGGCACCGCGGAGGCCCCCGCCGCCGCCAGCGCAACCGACAAACCCGACACGCTCGCCGAGCGCGTCGGCTACGCCCTCGGGCACAACATGGGCGCCAACATGCAGCAGCAGGGTCTCGACATGGACGTCGAGGCGATGATCCGCGGGCTACGCGACGGGCTCGCTGGCGGCGAGCCGGTCCTCAGCCAGGAGGAGATGCAGGCCGCGGTGCAGGAGTTCCAGGGGCAGATGATGGCCAAGCAGCAGGAGATGGCGGCCGCGGCGCTGGAAGAGAACCGGGCCGCCGGCGCCTCCTTTCGCGAGACCAACGGTGCCCGCGAGGGGGTGCGGACCACCGAGAGCGGTATGCAGTACGAGGTGCTGACCGAGGGCACCGGGTCGATCCCTGCGGCCTCCGACCGGGTGAGCGTGCACTACCGCGGCACCCTGGTCGACGGCGAGCAGTTCGACAGCTCCTACGACCGCGGCCAGCCCGCCACCTTCCCGGTGACCGGCGTGGTCAAGGGCTGGCAGGAGATCCTGCAGATCATGCCGGTGGGCTCGAAGTGGAAGGTCGTGATCCCGCCCGAGCTGGCTTACGGCGAGCGCGGCAGTCCGCCGGTCATCGGACCCGGCTCGACGCTGGTGTTCGAGATCGAGCTCCTCGGCATCGAGGGCCAGGGCGAGGCCGCGGGCGGCGGCGAGGCCGCGGGCGGCGGCGAGGCCGCGGGGAGCGGCGACGCCGAGCCCGAGGCCGCGCCCGACAACGGCGGGTAGGAGGCGGGCGGCGGCGAGGCCGCGGGCGGCGGCGTCGCCGAGCCCGAGGCTCGGGCCGAGCGCCACGGCCGGCGAACAGCTCGCCTCAGGCGCCACGCAGCCGTCGCTCCAGATCCGCGACGCGCTTCTCGAGGGCGTCGAGCCGGGCGGCGAGGTCGCCGGTGGCGGCGGTCGCGGCCGGAGCCGGAGCGGGCGATGAGGGCTGCCCCGGCACGCGCACGGCGGCGGCGGGGGTTGGCGCCGCGGCGCCCTGCCCGCCCGCCGGCTCCCCCTCGCCTTCCCGGCCGTCCTCGCCCGCCGGACCGCGCCCGCCCGCCCGGTCCTCCTCGCCCGCTAGGTGCGTCCAGCGTTTCTCCTTCTGCCCAGGCGCGCGCGGCAGCTCGCGCGCCAGCGGTTCGCGGCCGGCCGCCAGCTCGGCGAGCGCCGCTTCGACCTCGGCCGGGGTGGCGAAGCGGCGCATCCGCTCGCTGCGCCCGCGCAGCTCGCCCGGGGTCTGCGGCCCGCGCAGCAGCAGCAGGGTGACGAGCGCCTTGGTCGCCGGCGTCAGCCGCCAGCGGCGGTCGAGGGCGTGTCGCCAGCGCTCCGTGCGCGCGCCCTCGCTGCTCCACACCAGGACGTTCTTGCGCAGCCGCTCGAGCGCCGCCGTCACCTCTCCCTCGGTCAGCTCCGTCACCGGCTCGCGGTTGGTCTTCTGGTTGCACGCCGCGACCAGGGCGTTGACCGTCAGCGGGTAGTACTCCGGGGTGGTCTGCTCCTTCTCGAGCAGCGCGCCGAGCACCCGGCACTCCACCGGGTCGAGCGGCCGGGGCAGCCGCTCCATCACGCCGCCCATCGGCTCGGCTCGCGGTTCGGGTGCGGTCATCCTCCGGTCCTCCTGATCGGAGTTATACCGCGGTCGCTACTCTCCTTTCACGGCCCCCGCTCCGTCGGCCAGCGGCAGCCGCCACAGCTCGAAGCCGCTGACCGCGTCGGTGGCGGCGAAGTAGAGCCAGTCGCCGGCGCAGGTGAACGACAGCGGCGAGGAGGGGAACGGCCCCGAGGCGATGTCGTCGAGCCGGATGGTGTCGGCGGCGGTGCCGTCGGAGACCCACGGCCCCCTGCTATGCTGCCGCCCCCGCGCCGGACGCGCCCCCGCGGGCGATCTCCCCGATGAGCGAAACCTCCCACAGCGACCTGTTCCTCGCGCTCACCCCCGATCGGGTGCTGGCCGCGGTCGAGGCCGCCGGGCTGGCGACCAACCCGGTCTGCTACCCGCTCAACTCCTTCGAGAACCGGGTCTACGAGGTCGAGCTGGTCGACCGTTCGCGGATCATCGCCAAGTTCTACCGGCCGGGGCGCTGGAGGGAGGAGCAGATCCTCGAGGAGCACCAGTTCCTGCTCGACCTCGAGGCCGAGGAGGTGGCGGTCTGCCCGGTGCGGCGGTTCCCCGACGGCTCGACGCTCAAGCGCCAGGACGGCATCTTCTACAGCCTCGCCGAGCGCCGCGGCGGGCGCGCGCCGGACGAGCTGGACGACGCCGCGGCGGAGCGGCTGGGGATGCTCGCCGGTCGCCTTCACGCGGTCGGGGCGCGGCGCGACGCCCCGCACCGGCTGCGGCTGACCGCCGACGCCTTCATCCGCCACGCTCTCGCCTGGCTCGAGGAGCACGGCGCCGTTCCGCCACGGGTCTGGCCGCGCTACGCCGCCGCCGCGAACGAGGTCGCCGGTCGGCTCGACGCGCTCTCCGAGGGGGTCGAGACCCACCGCATCCACGGCGACCTCCACCTCGGCAACCTGCTGATGCGCGACAGCGTCCTCCACGTGCTCGACTTCGACGACATGGTGGTCGGCCCGGCGATCCAGGACCTCTGGCTGGCCCTGCCCGGACGCGACGCCCACGCCCGCCGCCAGCGCGAGCGCTTCCTCGAAGGCTACGAGCGCTTCCGCCTCTTCGACCGCTCGACCCTGCGCCTGATCGAGCCGCTGCGGGCGCTGCGCATGATCCACTTCTCGACCTGGCTGGCGCGCCGCTGGCACGATCCGATCTTCCCCGCCACCTGGCCCCAGTTCGGCGACCAGGACTACTGGGACCGCGAGACCGCCGACCTCGAGGAGCAGCTCCGGGTGATCCGCCGCGACGCCGAGCCCGGGGCCGCCGCCGAGGAGGAAGAGGCCGAGCTGACCAACGCCGACTACTTCTGGGACTGGGAAGGGTAGGCTCGCCGCCGGTGCGCCCGTACCTCGATCTGCTCCGGCACATTCTCGACGAGGGGGTGGCCAAGCCGGACCGCACCGGTACCGGGACGCTCTCGGTGTTCGGTCACCAGATGCGCTTCGACCTCGCCGAGGGTTTCCCGCTGGTCACCACCAAGAAGCTCCACCTCGACTCGATCGTCTGGGAGCTGCTGTGGTTCCTGCGCGGCGGCACCAGCGCGCGCTGGCTGCAGGAGCGGGGGGTCAAGATCTGGAACGAGTGGGCGGACGAGGACGGCGAGCTGGGGCCGATCTACGGCGCCCAGTGGCGCGCCTGGCGCGGTCCCGGCGGCGAGACGATCGACCAGCTCGCGCGGGTGGTCGAGGCGATCCGCGCCGACCCGCACTCGCGCCGCCACGTCGTCTCCGCCTGGAACGTCGCCGAGCTGCCGAAGATGCGGCTCGAGCCCTGCCACCTGCTGTTCCAGTTCTGGGTCGGCGACGGGCGGCTCTCCTGCCAGCTCTACCAGCGCAGCGCCGACGTCTTCCTCGGCCTGCCGTTCAACATCGCCTCCTACGCGCTCCTGAACTCGATGGTGGCGCAGGTCTGCGGCCTCGTCCCCGGCGAGCTGGTGATCGCCCTCGGCGACGCCCACCTCTACCGCAACCACCTCGAGCAGGCGCGCGAGCAACTCCGGCGCGAGCCGCGGCCGCGGCCGGTGCTGCGCCTCGACCCCTCGGTCGAGCGGCTCGACGACTTCGACCGCCGGCACGTCGCCGTCGAGGGCTACGACCCTCATCCCCACATCCCCGCCCCGATCGCGGTGTGAGGCCGGTCGCGTGAAGCTCTCGGTCATCGCCGCGGTCGCCCACGGCGGCGTCATCGGCCGCGGCAACGAGCTGCCCTGGCACCTGCCCGCCGACCTCAAGCGGTTCAAGGAGCTGACCTGGGGCCACCACCTGCTGATGGGGCGGAAGACCTGGGAATCGATCGGCCGGCCGCTGCCCGGCCGTACCACGATCGTGGTCACCCGCGGCGGCGTCGAGGCGCCCGAAGGCGTGCTCACCGCCGGCTCGCTTGCCGAGGCGGTCGCGCTCGCCGCGGCGCGCGGCGACGACGAGGCGTTCGTCGCCGGCGGCGCCGAGCTGTACCGCCGGGCTCTGCCGCGCGCCGACCGCCTCTACCTCACCCGGGTGCTGGCGGCGGTCGACGGCGACGTGCTGTTCCCGGCCTGGAACCCCGACGAGTGGCGCCTGGCCGACCGCCGCGACCGCGCCCCCGACCAGGCGAACCCGGCGCCGCTGCGGTTCGAGGTCTACGAGCGCGCGGAGCCGGCGTAGACCGCCGGCTCAGCAGTCGCCGTCGCGCTCGAGCTCGAGGACGTAGTCGCGGAAGGTGCCGGCGTCCTCGGCGTCGGGGTCCAGCTCGACGTAGTGGCGGAAGGCGATGCAGGCGCCTTCGCGGTCGCCGGCACGGTAGAGCATCAGCCCCAGCTCGCGGTGCGCCGCCGGGCGGTCGGCATCGAGGCGGATCGCCTCGCGCAGCGCGGTCTCGGCCTCGGCGACGCGCTCGGAGCGGGTGGCCTCGTCGGTGGCGGCCTCGGCCTGGGCGAGCCGCAGGCGGCCGAGCAGCAGGTGGGTCTCCGGGTCCTCGGGCATCCACTCGAGCGCGCGGGCGAGCTGGTCCTCGGCGAGCAGCAGGCGGCCCAGCTCGACGTTGAGGGCGGCGTCGTCGCGCACCACCGGGCGGATGCGGCGGGCGAAGTCGCTGCGGTCGTCTTCGACGGCGGCCACCGCCTCCTCCTCAGCCTCCTCGCCGGCGTGCTCGGGGTGCTCGGCCAGCCACTGCCTGGCGTTCTCGACCCGCGCCGAGAGCTTCGGATGGCTGCCGAAGAAGAAGCCCTCAAGCGTGCCCGGCTCGCCCTTGTCGTCGAGCAGCGCCTGGTAGACCTCGGGCGCCGCGGCGGGGTCGTAGCCGGCGGCGGCGACCTTGGCGAAGCCGCCGTAGTCGGCCTCCAGCTCCAGGTCGCGGCCGTAGCCGTTGACCGCGGCGAGGAAGGCGAGCTGCAGGCCGAGCCCGATCAGCAGGTCGCCGAGCACGCCGATCGTCGCCCCCTTGCTCCAGTCGCCCTCCTCGTAGGCCTCGCCCTGTTCGCCGGCGAGCACCACCGCCGCCGCCACCGCCGCGACCGAGAGCCCGATCTGGCGGTTCTGCGCCGCCCGCCGGTAGCGCAACATGTGGCGGTACTCGACGTGGCTCATCTCGTGGCCGAGGACGGTCGCGATGTGGTCCTCCGTCGCCATCCGCGCCAGCAGCCCGGTGTGGACGTAGAGCGAGCCGTGGGGGTAGGCGAAGGCGTTGAGCGTCGGGTCGGCGATCACCCGCACCCGGTAGGCGATCGCGGGGTTCGCCGCCATCGGCGGCGGGTTGAGGCGCGCGACCACCCCTCCGAGGTAGTCCTCGAGCAACGGGTCGTCGTAGAGCCGGACCTGCTCGAGCAGCTTCTCCTCCTCGGCGCGCGACTCGTCCCACAGCCGCAGCTCGGCGGGCAGCGGCTCGAAGCCGCCGCCCGTGGCCGAGATCGGCGGCAGGTTGGTGGTGGCGCAGGAGGCGGTGAAGGCGGCGAGCGTCAGGGCGGCGGCGGCGCGGAAGGCCGGCGGGCGGCGGCGGGGGAGGGCGGGTCGCGGCATGGGGCACCTCGGGGACCGGGGTCGTTCACCGCAGTCTAACGCCATCCCGCGCCGCCGCGGTCTTCTATAGCTCGGTCTTCGAGGCCGGCGCGCAGAGCAGCTCCAGCTCGTAGGAGGTCAGGGTCTCCGTGGCGTACTGGTCGTCGACCGCGACGTCGTGCTCGATCGGGTCCTGGTCGACCAGCAGCCGGTAGCAGACCAGGTGCCAGTCCGGCTCCGGGAGCGGTCCGTTGTCCTTGCTCGTCGGGTTGCACAGCAGCACCGGCTCGAGCAGGTCGCCCTTGTGCAGCCCGAACTGGTCGAGCATGCGGGCGTCGACCGGGATGAAGCCGGAGTGGTCGATCACGTTGTAGCAGGCGTAGTGGTTGGCGACGTTGTCGAACGGGCCCGTGCCGCCGCCCTGGGCGGTCGAGCGCGAGGCCGGGATCAGGACCAGCGCGGCGAGCGCGCCGGCGGCGGCGAGGGCGACGAGGGCGATGCGGAAGCGCTTCATGGTGTCCTCCTGTGGGTTGATCGACGTCCCCGCGCGGGCGCGCCCTGACGGAGCGGCCTCGTTCGAGGACGTCCACCCAGAGGAAGTGTTCGCTAATTCGTATCCTGAGACAATTCCTGTGTAACGGAAGGGACCTGCAGCCCGAGCGCGGCGAGCGGGCCGGCGTCCGAAGTACTGCCGTCACACGCTCTCCGGTCGGCGCCGTTCGTGGGCGCAACCGCCCGGATCCCCTGTGCTAGATTGCAGACTCAGTCAACGGCCTCTCTTCTCCCGATGGCACGCGCAGATCTCCTCCTTCGCCTGGTCCGCTCCGCGGCCCGCGGCGATCAGCCCTTGATCCACAAGACGGTGGAGGCCCTGATCGCCGAGGAGCGAGCGAAGCAGCACCATGTCTTAGCCGAGCGGCTCGCGGAGTCCCTCAGGACGAACGGCTCGAGCCGCATGCCTGACCAGCGTCTGGCGATGCTGACGGGTGAGCAAGTGCTGGAGGTACTCCCGGAGCGACGGCTCTCGGATCTGGTGCTCCCGGACCACGTCGCGGCTGCCATCCACGAAGTGGTCGAGGAGCAACACCGCGCCGAGCTGCTCCGCAGCCACAACCTGGAGCCCCGCCACCGCCTTCTCTTCGCGGGACCGCCCGGCAACGGCAAGACCAGCCTCGCGGAGGCCGTCGCCACGGAGCTGGTGGTGCCTCTCTGCGTCGTCCGCTACGAGACGGTTGTGGCGAGCTACCTGGGGGAAACGTCGGTCCGTCTACAGCGCCTCTTCGACTACGTCCGCACGCGGCGGTGCGTGCTCTTCTTTGACGAGTTCGACACCCTCGGCAAGGAGCGGGGCGACGAGCATGAGACGGGGGAGATCAAACGGGTAGTGAGCACCCTCCTTCTCCAGATCGATCGGCTCCCGAGTCACGTTGTAGTAGTCACGGCCACCAACCACCCGGAGCTGCTGGACCGCGCCGTGTGGCGCCGGTTCCAGCTTCGCCTGGAGCTCCCGAGCCCCGATCGGAAGGGTATCGCTTGCCTTTTGAATCGCTATCGGGAGCAGTTGCAGGTGGACCTGGGCTGTGAGCCTGCAGAGCTGGCACGTCACCTCGAAGGGGCAAGCTTCGGGGAGGTCGAGGAGTTCGGCCTTGATCTCCTCCGCCGCCAAGTTCTGGCCCAAGCCGAGGTCGATCCCGCGAAGATCCTCCGCGAGCGCCTGGCGCAGTGGCGTGCCCGCTACTCGCCGTCCGCACAGGCGCAGTGCTGAAACATGCCTGCCGGCGAGAGACTTCCGTTTCCCTTTCTGCCTCTTCGATCGCCGAGACTGCGGGGCGGGGCCGAGCGTCGGGCGGACGGTCTGCAATCTCCGGCTGGGGGCACGCGAAGCAGGCCGAACGTGTGGGGTTGCAGCTCCAGCGTCTCCAGAGTGCCTTCGACAACCGGCGTCTGGAGCTTCGGGGTGAGCTCGCGGGAGTCGAGCCCGAGTTGGCCCTGGTAATCGAGACGGTGGGTTCGGTCGATCGCTTTCGCAAGGCCGTAGCCAAGATCCCCGGGCTCGAATGGCTGGCCGAGGAGCCGGTCGAGGAGATGGAGCCCGGCGAAGACTTCTTCAAGAAGGACAAGGAGGGTGAGCCGATCGGCGGCACGCTGTACCTCGTGATGAGCGACCGGAGGGCCGTCGAGCAGCTGCTCTCCCTCTGGAAGCGCTACCGGCACGACGAGAAGGTCAAGCTGGAGAAGAATCTGAACCCATGGCGTGAGGCCTTCAAACACGCGCGCACCATCCGGGCCTGGGGACCGGAGGATCGACTCCGCGACACCGGACTCCTCGAAGATTGGAGAGATCGCCTGGCGTGGGGTTCAGACACCGTCCGAGCTCAGGTCGAGCTGTGGTTCCGGAGCCAAGAGGAGCACCGCCGGCGCCAGCTCCGGGAACTCGAGTGGCATCTGCATGGGAGTGGGGGCCGTTTGGCCGGGCAGTCTGTGGTCATTCCGGAGATCGCATACCACGCCTGCGTGGTGGAAGTACCTCGATCGGTTGCTGCGGACCTCGTGCAACGACGGGAGATCGACCTACTCCGCTGTGAGGGCATCACGTTCTTACGGCCTGTGGGGCAGATGGTTGTGTTCCCAGTGGACGAGGAGCCTGCT
>Ga0256864_1000561_pt1 | contig 12825 bp, 8 predicted proteins | sample RVTome_11_FD_187336 | JGI IMG/M metagenome (GOLD analysis project Ga0256864, IMG submission 187336) | Soil microbial communities from uranium-contaminated site in the Upper Colorado River Basin, Wyoming, United States - RVT147D111 HiSeq ... | reverse complement strand
TATGTGGCTGGAATGTGGAGTTATTGGCGAGTGTATAACACACTCCAAATCCCCGGTTTCCAACAGGATATTATGAAGCCCCTGATGGAGCTTCCCGATCGGAAAGGAAAAATGAAACCGGCGGTGGATTCCACCCAATTGATTGGAAAAACGGTGGATTGGTTTGGAAAGAAATTCAAAATTACCCCGAAAAAAACCGATTGGTCTCAAAACCCTCCGATGGTTTCTATTAACGATTGGGTAAGCGCCATGCTTCCCGTTCAAGGCCAGCCAGGCCATACGGATGACTGGAGAGGACAAATCATGTCTCACGATGCGACGGTCCTTGACTGGGCTTGGGAGAAATCGCCCAAAGGTCTCTTGGCCATGGCAGAAAGGGAAACCGTCCAGGAATGGCCTAAATATTTCCCTCCTGAAGACCATATGGGAGTTAAGGTTGGCCCCGGGGGTCGGCGAAAAGTGGCTTTTGATCCAAAAACAGGAAAGTTGGCCTGGCCAGCGCTTCAGCCCCACTTTGGAAAAAGACCACCCTTTGCGAGAAACCATGGGCCTGCTCCTTGGCTTGAACCTTTTCAAATTGAAGAAGGGGGATTTTTACAAAAGGACAATGTGTTTAATCCCTATTCCGATCCGGGCGGCCCCGGTGCCGGAGGTGGTGTGAGTGGAATCGAAACCACCCGTTTTCCGAGACCCGGCGAGCAAGGTCCTTGGAGCCTTTGCCCCAGGCAAAGTGACAACATGGCACAGCGAAAACTTTATCGCATTCATGCTCTTGGACAGCTTCCAATCATCTTATCGAAGGGTGACGGAAAAAACCCACCGGTCAAAGATGATGATGGGCTCATATACGTGCTGAGGGAAGAACAGGCAGAAATTATGGCCAATCCCGACTTACGCGTTCCCCTGGTCTATCGGGGAAATGTGTATGACTGCCTCGATGTCATTCTAACCAACGGGTGGCGAGATAGCGTTGAGAACGGCTATGCCAGCAAACTTAACATTCATTCTCATATGTGGCAATTTGATAATCAGGCCTCCGACGGGGTCATCAGCGGGTTCTCATATGAGCAGGTGATGCGCCCTTATAAAGATGAGCTGATAGATGATAGCCATGGGTTACCCGCAGCAATGAATGAAAAGCTCTCCAAAAAGGCTAAAGCCGGTAAAGATTACGTGGTCCTGACCAATGAGAAAAAGGCCGCCCGATACCACGTAGGGACTTTGCTTGGAATCGGCATGGACCAGGTAGAAACATTTGAGATTCGAAGGATCAAGAAAATATCGGGCAAGGAAATTACCTTTACCGCTCCCTTGTCTTACAACCACGATAAAGGGGAAATTGTCAGCGTGGAGTTCGTTCGGTATCGCTACTATCCCGATGCGGATTTTGGGACCACCTATTGGCATGACCATGCCTTCGGGGCGATTTCCTGGCAACATGGGGCCTTCGGAAGTACCATTATCGAACCCCCGGGATCGACATACCATGATCCAAAAACAGGGGATCTAAAAAGAAGCGGTTACGTGGTGGATATTCATACCAACGAACCCCACTCCATTGATGCCACGGGGAGCTTCCGAGAATTAGTCCTTCACATTCAGGACACATTGTTCTCCACCGCAAACAGCGTTTCAACGGGTTCTCCCCCTGAAATGCTCCAACAAGCCGCTGCCGCTGCAACAACCCTCCTTTATCCAATGGACAAACAGGATAATGTCTTGCTGACGCCAAACCCCTATATCAACGGAGGAACCCATACCACGGGAAGCGCTCTGAACATGAGGTTGGCTCCAATTAACCGGCGTTTGGTTCTCAACTCGGATCCGTCCCTTGCCTTTAGCAGCAAAATCCATGGAGATCCGGATACGCCATTGTTAACGGCTTATTTAGGGGATCCCATTATGATCCGGAATCTGGTTACCGCGGTAAACGAAACCCATACGATTCATGTCACGGGGCATTGGTTTAGGTTCCAGCGGTATAATCCCGAATCACAGCCGAGAAGCACCATCCATATCGGAATTGCGGAACGTCATGATTTATCCATTCCGGAGGCAGGAGGAGCCCAAAAGATGGCTGGAGACTACCTTTACTATAACGGTCGGGCCTCAAAACTTACCGAAGGGAGCTGGGGGTTAATCCGGGTCTTAGATGAACCTTCAGAGAATTTGCAACCGTTGCCGGGGAAAGAAAGTATTCCCCAATCGGCAAAGGAGGTATGCCCTTCCGCTGCGCCTGTGAAAAACTTCAATGTTCTCGCAGTGGAAAAGGGCCTTGTATTAAACCCGCGGGCGGATGAAACCATTGAGGTAGATTTTAATCGGGAAATGTTAATGAGCAATCCCGAAGGAAAGGTATTCGTCCTTGCCGATGAGAAAACAAAGGTCGCTTCAGCCGGTTTCCAGCCCATGCCTTTGACGCTGCATGTTAATATAGGAGACTGTATCAAGGTTAATTTAAAAAATGAACTCAGCGAAGGGCGGACCTCCTTCCATGCCCATAACTTGGCATACGATCCCATGGACTCTCAGGGGATCAATGTGGGGAATAATGAGGGAGATCAAACCATCGGTCCGGGTGAAAGCAAGGTGTACACCTTTTATGCCCACCCTGAAATTGGGGAAAATGCAGCCCTCATTCAAGACTGGGCCGATGCAAGCATGGCCAACCAACGCGATGGCCTTTTTGGGGCCATTATCATTGGTCCCAGAGGATCAACCTACCGGGATCCTGTGACTGGCGAAGATATTTCCCTTAAAAACAGTTGGCGGGCCGATGTCATTGTGGATAGGGGAGTTCCGGAGAATATGAATCGCGCCAATTATCGGGATTTTTCCCTCTTTTTCCAGGATGAGGACAATATTCTGGGAACCAGCTTTATGCCTTACCTACAAAAGGCTGCGGGAATTTCCGCTGTCAATTATAAAGCCGAACCTTATGAATTACGTTTTGAAGAAGGATGTGAGCAAAATCGCCTCTTCATTTGTGTTTCGGAGGATGAGGATGGAGATCCGGCCACACCCATTTTGGAAGCCCACGCAGGAGATCCAGTGGTCATCCATGCCTTTGGGGCCTTTTCAGAACAAAATGGGATTTTTGGCTTAGAAGGGCATCAATGGCCGGAGGAGCCATTTTTGGCAGGGGCTGACCAAGTTCAAAATTTTGAATTTGGGGGAAGCGAGGTTCTGAATGCTTACACTCAAGCGGGAGGGTCTTTCTCCATTCCCGGAGATTATCTCTATATGAACCATCGGATGGCCTACATGGAGGCCGGTCAATGGGGCTTCCTTAGGGTCCGGAATCCAGGAGATAAAAAGATTCTTTCGTTAACCGATACCCGGCCAAGGCTTCGTGCTGTAGGAGTCGGGCTTCAAGACTAAATGAATTCTTTCCATTCCTTCAGGGTGAGTACAATTTTATTTGTACTCACCCTTTTTTTCTAATTCCCGCCCCAACCTTTTCAGAGTCCCTGGAAAAATTCAAAGAAAAAGAAAATCTTGCCAATGCCATGTCGATTGCAAGAAAAGGATTTGTTACCCATATCAACACCGCTGCCAAAACCGGGGACCTTTCAAGAATCCATTACCATGCAAAAGAATCCCTAAGGGCTGGAAAAGATCTTTTAGCCAATGCCCAGGCGATGCTTGATATGATCAAGGAAACGGTTAAACCCTTAGACCCTCAAAGCAAGGAAAGGAAAGATGGGGAAAAAGCCATTTTTCATTTAAACGAAGCCATAAAACACGGGAGATCGGCCTTGATGCATGCCCATCATGCCACCCATTCAAAAACCATTCGAAGCGGACTATCCCATGCGAGAGAAAGCGCAAAGCATGCTAGGATTTCAGGCCTTTATGCGCTAGAAGGGGAAACCCTGGCCCTTATCATGTAAGAGGATTATTTTTTCAAACCGCTTTTACAACACCGGAACCACTTCTTTTCCAATGGCCGGTACTCGGACCAAGGATGGCTCACACTGCTGCACCGAAAAAAACCCCTCTCCAGGGGATTAAAAACCTCCGTGGATGTTTCATAAACCCACCGATCCACCCAGGGGTTCTGCAAAAACCGGATCACCACTGATCAAACCGGGTCCAAGGACAGCAAAACAAAGCCAAAACCAATACCCCTATTTGACTCCGTGCTGAAGGTGAAATTTAAGAGGGTGTGGGTACTTTACCAGGTGGGTTTAAAAATAGTCAAGAACCTTAATTAATTCGGTTCTTCCCGTAAAAGGTCCGCAAGGTCCGATACGACTAGGGCATAATTCACAGCCCGATTGTATGTTAAAATCGTTCTAAAGTTGGGAAAAAGGACCGCTCGTTCTTGACCGTTTTCTGTGGGATAAGCCATTAATGAAACCTCGAGGTTATCATCAATAGTTCCCTTTTCATTATCCATTTCTATTCCCGCTTTTTTTAATGTTTTAACCGAGGTCTTCGCATCCATTCCTTCGCGAAGAAGTTTTTGAACTGAAGGTTTTTGAGGGTTCCCATTTAAGGGAAGTTTTATGGGAGCCCCCTCCTTCCATCCATGGATTTTAAGATAGTTTGCAACACTGGCCAGAATATCTTTTTCCGATAACCATAAATCCCTCTTCCCGTCATGATCAAAATCCACGGTAAAGTGACGGTAACTGGAGGGAATAAATTGAGGTATGCCCATAGCCCCTGCATAGGATCCTTTAATCCCTAAAGGATCCCATTGTTCTTCCCTGCTTAATATCAAAAAATGAATGAGTTCCTTTCGGGCAAAAGACTCCCTTTTTGGGACTCCGGTAAAGGTGGAATTGAGCGCATCAAAAACAGAATAACCCCCATGGGTCCTTTGGCCAAATTTGGTTTCAACACCTAAAATTGCGGCAATAACCTCAGGTTCAACCCCATACTTTTCTTTCACTTCACGAAATAATTCCTGGTGCTCTTTCAAATAGAGCTTCCCCCGCTGAACGATTTCAGGCTTAATGAAAAGAGGCCGATAGGCATCATACGAGCGGCTCTCTGCGGGTTTGGCAAACTTTTCTGGAATCTCGGTTTGAAATTTAGCTTTTTTAAAGAGGACTTCAAGTTCTTGGCGATCAAACCCATGCTCCAGCTGAAGCTCTTTTAATAAAGATTTATATTTTGCTTGATTCAGGGATATGGGGACAGAAGATTCCATTGAATGGGCTCCAACCTGATGCACCAATACCCCAACCAAAAACAAAACCAAGGGACCGATTAAAATAACAGTGAGCGTCTTTTGAAATGGTGGAATCTCCTTACGATTCAATAAACTCATTGAGTTATTACTCCAAATAAGATTGTTGAGTTGGTAGGCTTAAAGAATACCATGCCTCCAGTGATGACGCAAGGTTATAACCATTATTTATGGGTAAAAAAAATCAAACTAGAAACTAATATTTTTTCAATGGAGTCAATAACCCCGTAGCCAAATTAATTACGTAAACTCATGGGAACCCTTCACCTTTTATTGAAAACCCACATATTTTTTCCTGGAAAACCTGTCAAATTTTCTCCAAAATTTCTTTCTACCCCTTTGTTATTTAAACTCCTTACATTTTCATAATTTTAATTACCCCCCCTCGACAACCCTGTTTTCCCGTTATGTTTTGATCTGAAGAGACATTAAAACTGAATAGGCCACCGATAAGAGTACACCATCTGAAAGGATGGGTCACAAAGCCTAGGACCCTTAATTTATAAAAAAGTTAAGGGCGGCCAGGCTGCCGAAGTGGTTGCAGGCAAAAGACAAAGGCCCCTGCTCTTATCCTGACCTGGGCTTTTTTTTTTCGGATCATCGGAGATGGCTTAATGAAATGGGATTTAAATGGATGGATTATTAAGATGACGTCACTTAAAAGGAGGAAAAAATGAGAAAGATAAAACTTCTATTTTTCACAATTGGGGGAATTTTTTTGGTGAGTGAGCTAGCCATGGCAGCGGATACCGCCACGATTAACATTCAAGCGACGGTTCAAGGAACCTGTACCATTCAATCTTCTCCAGCGCTTATGGATTTCGGGAACATCGATCCTTCAACCTTTACAGATACCGCGTTGCCGGGTTCGGTTGTTTTCCGTTGCACACAAACGAAGCGTACAGCATTGACTTTGCAGGTCAGGTAGCCCCTGTTTGATCACTAATCCCCTTGATCGATGTGATGATCCCCAGGTCATCAATGACCGTTGATTCACAAAACTGAACGAGCATCTCAGTGATTTTATTCTGTCTTTCAATCAGATACCAAAGTGTTGAGATCTTCTCCGGCAGAATTACTTCTTTTGCCGCATTCACAGATGCCACCGATCCTCGGGCCGCTGAGAGAATATCCTTTGGGGAAACAGAGACTCTTTTTCGCTGATCGGAAGGAACCAGTGCTTTTGCAATTGCCTTGGATGGGGCGGCTTGAATAAGACGGGCTGAAGGGAATTTTAAAAGAAAATTAAGCATGGTTTGCGAAAAAAGGTTACAAAGGGATTCCAGTTCCGGAAAAGTGCTCTGAAGGATTCTCTTGATATCGTTCTTTATACCGGAGATCAAAACCGCTAAAGACTCTCTTTCTCTAGCCAGATCTTTAAGGTCCTGGGTATCTTGTGGAGAGGATATTTTGGACAAAGAATCTTTGTGGGCCACAAGAAATTTGGCGATCGTCATGGCATCTTTTTTGTCGGTCTTGGTCTTCCTCAAAGAAAGTTTGGTGAAATTGGAAATGAGAAGGAGATTAATCACAATTGTTTTTATTGCTTTGGATACAAGAAAAGGATACAGATTCATGTGGTAACATCCTGTAGACTCCATGGCAATCATGACCTTTGAGAGATCTTTACAGTGAGAGGTAATAGAGCTTAGAAGATCAGAAAAGCCTTTGGCATCCATATCAAAGCAGAGATAGAAAATCTTCTCACCCTTGCTATCAATCCCTTGGGCGGAGGAGCAATCCTTAGAGACATCAATGCCCACATAAAGGGTATGCACTGTTTCACCTCCTTCAAATTGGTTTACAGATAAGGCAGGAAATGTCTCCCGACCAAACCTCCATCGTGACAAGGGTTCTATAGACCCAATCAACCTACCATGGTTTTGGGAGACAGGGAACACACTACAAAAAGGATTCTATGACCCAGGTGAAAAGCAAGTTCTCCTGCCCTTGCAACTTTGATTCTCGAACCTTATATCATAAATTGATATATAGCTGCGCATAATTAAATGGATATGTTATTTTAAACATGCTATCCTGTAATAGGAGGTGGATAGCATGCGTGCACGATTTCTTCAAGGACATTGGAAGAAGATCAAGAAGCTCCTCAGCTTGAAGAAGGAAGCCGAGCAAGATGGAGAATATCGGGTGGCTAAGAGGATCCATGCGGTAGCGTTGAACATGGAGGGACGGACCAGCATCGAAATCTCTGACGTGTTGAAGGCTCCACGATCTGCCGTTTCTTTGTGGTTGAAGAACTATGAAGGTCATGGATTGGAAGGCATTCTGGAAGGTCAGCGGTCGGGAAGGCCCCCTGAATTGGCTCCACAGCAACGAGTCACACTGGCAGACATCATAGAGAGCGGGCCGGTCGCCTATGGCTTTCTCTCGGGAGTCTGGACCTCTCCGATGGTGGCCAGAGTCATCCGCGAAGAATTTGGTGTCGAGTATCATCCAGGTCATGTGAGAAAGCTTCTGTATGAACTTGGGTTTTCGGTCCAACGGCCCAAGCGAATATTGGCGAAGGCTGATGAGGCGCAACGATCTCGCTGGACACGGCACACTTATCCCCACATTAAAAAAAAGCCAAAGCAGAAGGGGCGGCCTTGATCCACGACGATGAAGCCAGTTTCCGGCAGGATTCAACCCTCTACCAGACTTGGTCGAGGTTAGGATGCCAGCCGCTTATTCCCGTAACGGGTCAAAGAAAAAACTTGAAGGTTTTTGGCGCCGTGGATCTTTTCGCTGCCCGATTCCTCTATAAATTTGCAGAGGTCTTTAATGCCAAAACGTACATGGCCTATCTGGAGCAGATCGCCAGAGCCTACTTTCCCCGGAAAACTGTTCTTATCCAAGACAACGCTTCTTACCACAAAGACAAGAACGTCTGGTTATGGTTTGGAGAAAATCGCAAATGGCTGACCGTTCACAACCTGCCTCCCTACTGCCCAGAACTTAACGCAACCGAGCGACTTTGGCATCATACCCGCCTGACCGGAACACACAACCGCTATTTCACAACGATAGATGAGCTTCATGACACTGTCTCCCGTGTGCTCAAAAGCATCCAAAGACGTCCTGAACAAATTCGAGGCTATCTTAAACCATATTGTTAATATGTCTATTTATTTATGCGCAGTTATATAGTAGCAGATGTTATCCCCAAATCAGGGGAAATGTCTGGTTTGTTAGATCTCGTCCCTCTGAGTCAGTGACAGACTTGTAAAAACCATAAAATATAGTTCTTTGTCATTACCGGAAAGGGTTTCCCCATATGCTTTAAACGCGAAAAAGGAACTCAATCTTTTCAGATCATTTTATATTTTCTGGATTCCCTTTTCATGGGGATAACGACTTTTTACAAATCCATTGATTACAACATACATACACAAAAAACCTAATTCTTTTTTAATTTCTTCCCTTCAAATTCAATGGAAGATCCAGGCTCCATGACAAGGGTTTGTATCCTCTTCTTTTTGAGGGCTCCCGTAAATTCTTTTGCATCCTGTGTCAAAACCGGGAATGTTCCAAAATGGTGAGGGATCACCAATTTTGCTTTGACCGATTCGGCAGCCCTGGCGGCCATGTAAGGCTCCATTCCAAAATGCCCACCGATGTTGATGAGGGCCACATCGGGAGCATAGACTTCTCCCACTACCTCCATATCCTTGAAGTAGGCCGTGTCTCCCGTGTGATAGATGGTCGGCCCATCCTTTATTTTTAAAATAAAACCCACCGGATTCCCTCCATAGACCAAATCGGGTTGATCCACCTTGGCATTTGGGTTTTGAACACCGCTTGAATGAACGGCGGGCGTCATGGCCACAATGACCTCTCCATCCGCTATGGATATCTCCCCGCCAATATTCATCAAGGTATCAAACCCCATCTGTTCCTTTGGGTAACCCAAAAGCTTTGCCATATTGGATCCTAATTCAAAGGTTGCTACAAGCCGGGCCCCTGTTTTTTTTGCCAGGCCTGCCGAATCACCGGTATGGTCAAAATGGCCATGGGTGACAAGAATATAATTCAATTTTTTAATCCCCTCGATTGGATCTTTTTCTTCTTTAGCATTGGGATTAACCGGGTTTTTAAGCCATGGATCGACCATCAATACTTTTCCTTTCGGGGTTGTAATTTCAAAAGCGGCATGGCCATGCCAGGTAATAACAGTTTGACCCGCCCATGCAAAAGATTGATAGGTTAAAAACAAAGAAAAAACTCCAACAACAACCCGTTTACTTAATAAGTTCATTTCTTTCCTCCCTCCATCATTCTCATTGGAATTCCATTAAAAAAGACTCTATAATTCCCCTACGGTTGATTAAAAAAACGGCTTTTATTTTAGCATAAATAAGAAATACTCTTTGTATGGTTTTTTCACCATTTATCAAGGGTTCCTTGTCTAAAAAGGAAGGAACATGAACAAAACCCCAAAATGGTCTCTCTTGATCATCGGTGTTTTTACGGTCACGGTTATTTTTGTTCTTCTGGCCCTTCCCTATCTTATTTCAACAGAAAAATTCAAAAAGCCCCTTGTGAATCAAATCAGTTCCGCCCTCAACAGAGAGGTTTCCATCAATGAGGTGCGTCTTTCCCTTTTTCCTTGGGTAGGACTTCATTGCACGGATATTCAGATTCTGGAAGAAGGTTCGAACCAGGGAAAACTCCTGGTCCTGAACGCACTGGATATTAAAATTCGATTCTTTTCCCTTATCCGTGGAAACCCACAAATCGGAGAAATTCGTCTCAACGAACCCAACCTCCAAATCATTCGCCTTCCCCAGGGTCAAACCAATTTGACCACTCTATTGGACTCCACCCCAAAAAGCGAAATTTCAGAAGAACAACCCACCCTATCGGCATTCCTATTGGGGTTAACCATTTCGGAATTTTCAATTTCGAATGGAATCATCCGATTGATTGACCAAACAGACCCTCAAAATAGTTCTGGACGGGAACTTAAAAATATCAACATCAACTTAAAAAATGTTTCCTTTACCCGACCCATGGATGTGTCTCTCTCTTTGGAAATGGAAGAAATTCCCAAAACCCCAATATCCTACAAAGGTCAAATATTTCCCGATCTGAAAGGGGGAAAGATCACTCTAGAAAACAACCGGATCCGGTTAGGTGAAATAGAGCTTTTGTTATCCGGTTCTATTTCCGAAATCCAAACTAATCCCGCCTTCTCCATTTTACTTCAAGACAAGCAGCTTCCTTTAGACCAAGCGGTTCTTTTAGCAAAAGCATTGAACATTCCCGTATCTCCAGATCTAGACCTTGAAGGAACGGGAAGTTTGGATGCAACCCTTCAAGGACCAACCGATCATTTAAACATATTCCTTAAATTGAGTTTAGAGGATTCTTCATTAACTTATAAAAATGTGTTTAAAAAAGAGAAAGGCCTTCCTTCGGAAATCTCATTTCAAACCTCTTGGGTTCCGGAGTCCCCGGAGAAGGGCAAATTCAATTTTGATTATTTGATAATGGGGCTTACACAAACAGACCCCAGCTTAAACGTCTCCCTTCAAGGGCAAGGCACCCTGGACCGGGACAATCACTTCATTCTTTTTAAAAACCCTCAAGGGAACATAGAAGACCTTCAATTTACCTTTGAAGGAACATTATCACAATTAAACTCAAACCCAGAAATTCAATTTGACCTGGAAGGCAAAAACCTCTCCAACAAAAAGATTTCATCCCTTGCCAAGGTTTTTAAGAAACCTCTTCCTCCTCAGATAGAAATGGGGGGGGATTCAACTCTCAAGGTTTCTATAAAAGGTTTGCTCGAGGAATTCACAATGATGGCAACCCTCTCCATTGATGCCTCTTATTTAACCTATGAAAACGTTTTTAGGAAGAAAAAAGGGGAAAAAGGTTATTTAACCGTCCAAACCCTTTATAAACCTAAAAGCAAGAATTGGTCATCTATAAAATCTCACTATTCCTTAGCCGGTCACACGGGAAAGGGATGGATGGTACCCATTTCATTAACAGGAAAAGGCTTAGCCGATTTGGAGCAGCAAATATTGACCATTGAAAATAATCATATCACAATGAATGGTCTCGAAATCACCTTATACGGAAAATTGACCCATTTGAACAACATCCCGGAACTGGATATAGTTATGAAGGGGTCCACCCTTTCCCTTGAAAACCTGACTGCTATTTTAAAATCAGTGAATATCTCAACTCCTCCAAACCTCCAAGTGGAAGGAACCGGGAATTTGATGGTTTCTTTTTTGGGCCCAATTAAAAAACTAAACATTTCAGGAAAAGGGAATTTCAATAAAACGCAAATGATTTTTGCAGAGGTGATAAGGAAGGAAAGCGGAATTCCAACAGGTTTAAAATTTGACCTACTCTCCACTCCCAATCAATTGGAAATTTATGACTTTGAATTAAAAGGGGCCAACTCTGATCTCACTTTGAAAGGTCAATGGACCTACTCTCCTTTAACCCACCTGGATTTCGTCGTTTCCTCAAATTATCTGGAAGGGCAAGGATGGTTGTTTCCAGCACTTCAGGACGCGCCTTCTCAAAAACAGGGGGAAAAAATTAAACCCTTAGAAATACAAACCAAAGGACCCAACCCCCCTGCTTTAAAAGCCAAGGTCGATTTAAATTTTAAAAAAGGAACACTCCGAGGTATTCCCTTTTCTGATTTGACCGGAACCCTCACCTTAGATCAAGGCATTTTATCCATAAACCCATTTGCGTTAAACCTCGCGGGAGGCCCCTTTGAAGGAAACTATACCTTGGACCTAAACGGATCTTCCCCTTCTTTTCAATTATCTGCAAAATCGGAAGGCCCCGATCTGCACCAGCTCTTTTTACAAACCAAACTTAAAGATAAAGTCTATGGTCGCCTGTTTGGGCAAATTTCCTTGGATGGGAAGGGCAATCAATGGGAGGAAACACGAAAAAACCTCCATGGAAACGGGAATATTTTAATCAAAGAGGCCTATTTTCCATCCCTTCAGCTCCTTGAAGGCATTTCAAGCCTCCTGGGTGTTTCCTTAAAAGACCTTGGGTTCCAAAAAAACAATCCCTTTCAAGAACTCAATGGTTCCTTTGTCATGGAAACTGGAGAAATCAAAACCAACGACCTAAACATGAACATGAGGGGTCTCACCCTGTCCGCAAAAGGCAAGCTTGGTTTAGATCAAACCCTTTCCCTTCGAATCATGGCGAAAATGGGTCCTCAAATCGCCGACCTTCTTCCCTTACCCACCGGGCTTACCAAAACGTTTTTTAAAAACAACAGGGTGGGTTTACTCGTTCCATTTAACCTAACGGGGACTTGGTCGGAACCCAAAATCTCAACGGATACGAAGGGGCTTGTGGATCTCGCTACTCAGGGTATCATCGATAAAACGATTGATGTTATTCCCGATGTCTTTAAAGATCTTTTTAAAAAGAAATAAGAGGGACTCATTTGGGATTAAGGGCTGCAACTGTTTTTTATATTGACTGAATTTCCCAATAAAAGTTAATCTTGGAGGGGAAAAGCGAAAATTTTTGTCATCCCGAACATCTTTATTTGGGTCTTCGTGTAATCGAGTGGGTAAAAATTGTTAAAAAGTGTTTAAGGTCCATACAGGGCAAGGGTCAAGTCAAAG
>Ga0256864_1000557_pt1 | contig 12862 bp, 15 predicted proteins | sample RVTome_11_FD_187336 | JGI IMG/M metagenome (GOLD analysis project Ga0256864, IMG submission 187336) | Soil microbial communities from uranium-contaminated site in the Upper Colorado River Basin, Wyoming, United States - RVT147D111 HiSeq ... | reverse complement strand
CCGATGACGAAGAAGGTAACGTCCAGGGAGCCGCCGTCGAACGTGGGTTTCACCGCGGCAAAGAGGAAAAGCACGCCCGCGAGGAGCACTCCCAACTTGACGATCATCGTGCCGGCCATGTTCCTCCTTGTGTACCGTGATTGTGCGGTCCGCCTAACGCTCAGCATCAGCGGCGGCGCGGAGCCCCACCCGCTGCATGCGGCTTTAGGCGGCCTCCCGCCTACTGCTCGCAGTCATGGACTGAGCCACTCGTCGTCGGGCCGGGTGAGCAGCCGCGCATTGTTGTACGCCATGTCGAGAGTAAGAACCGTATAGCCCTTATAGACAGCACCTTCACGACCCACAACTAGCGCTAGGTCGGCCCGACTCGGATCCTCGAGGCAAAGCGGTAGAAGAAGTTGGATGTGGCCCTTGTTGAACTGCGGTATCGCCGTCTTGTAGTTGCGAGAAACACGGCGCTCCGCCTGCTCGACGGCCATGTTGAGAACAGCTGGGAGGTTACGGGGATCGTCCTGGTATTTCTGCGGGAATCGTTCTAGCCGTTCGTCAATGATGTGGTTCACGTTCTTGACGAGCTTTATGCGCCGGTCGTACAAGAGCTCGCCTGGGTCATCAAAATAATTCGCTGGATCAGGATGCTGTGCAAAGAGCGTGAGCGGGTGGTCGCTCTCTTTACAAAAGCCAATAAGCACCCAAGGGGACTCCGCATCTGGCAATCGATTCTCATGGAATGCGGCGAACACAGGTTCTTGATACTTCGTCACCAAGCCGGTGTTGAAGCAAGCCAGTTTCTGATGGGTGTTTGTATCCTCCGCATACGCAACCTTGCCCTCGGCCTGCAGTCTGCGGAAGGTGTAGTGAATATAGCTGTGAAGGATCGGGAACGGGCGTTTCGAGGGCGTGAGCTTGTACTCCCAGGGCTCTGGGGCGAGCTTCGCGAGATGTGACAGCTTCTCCTCCCACTTCGGGAGCACGGCGAATTTGTCGAGAGGTGAGCGAGCGTCGGTGGTGACGCGGACTGCCCGATGATGGGCCCCCTCTCCGCGCTCGATCGAGAAGTCGACGCGCTCGCCCTCGGTCAGTTTCTTGAAGCCTTGTGCGATGATGTGCTTGTAGTGAACAAACAGCTCGACGTCACCGTCGTCAGTGATTATCTTTCCGAAGCCCTTCTTGGTGGAGAAGTACTCCGCGGTGCCCGAGAATCGTGGTTCAAGTCGGATAGCGCGTTTGGCTGCAGGACCCTTTTCAGACGAAACGGACTCGAATTCCACGGGTTCACCTTCGACCAGATAGCGGAAGAGTGGATCTTGGATCGCGGAGCCGTGGACAAAGACTGGTTCGCTCCCGTCGTCCGGCGCTATCTTGCCGAACTTGCGCGCGCGATCGAAGAACATCACTTTGCCGCGTGCGGTGGTCATGTGTCCGTCCCTCTTGCTCCGTATGGTACGTGAGGAAACGAAGGTCTTCCGAAGGCCGCCTAACGGTCTGCCCGCTCACCGGCGGCCGGCGAAGCCGGCTGTCCGGTGCAGCGGGTTGGTTGTGCGGCATTCCCTCACTCCTGCCCCGCGGCACCGGGTAAGTACGTCCTAGAAATGGTGGGAAGCATGAAGTTCCTCTATGTCGGCGAGGTCGTCTGGATGGAGCTCGGTCTCAACTTGACTACACCGCGAACAGCTTCTCAACCTTCGCCGTGGCTCAGAGAGCAGCCTCTCCGTCCAGGTTCCCCAGGCGCCCCACTCATGTGCGACACCTGCCTCTCTCACCGAGTGGCAGCTCCTGCAAACACGGCGCGTGTTGCAAACTCCCGGGGAACTATACTCCGGCGTGCCCCAAGAGTGGACGCCAAGTCTACATCTGAGCGATCGTAACGAAGTCATCGCGTGCGTGATGCCGCACAACGGCCCTGCGGCTGAGCGGCGCCGCCGGAGGCGGCGACCGTCGCGAGCCGCGTGCTATGCGGCAGATCACCCTCGACACCGGCCGATGGCACAGGGCTGCGGTTCATGTGTTGATCGCTGCACTCTCGATTGCCAGCAAGCCAACTTCGCCACCGTCGAACCGCGTTGGCCGGCAACGCACCACCGAGCCCGTGGCGAAGCGCCACACTTCAGATTGGTCCGACTGTAGCGACTCAATCCGGTACAGCCCGCCACCAAGGCTTGTGGCTTGAACCGGCCGGTACACTTCGACTCCTTCCTCCATCAGTTCGACGAAGATCTCGGTCGCCCCGGCCATCACCTTCGACCTGCCGCATAACGAGCTCAAGCTCACCGCGCAACTGTAGCGCGAAGCGCGGAAGTTGTCCGGTGCAGCTTGGGGTTCTGCGCATTTTTAGACTCACTCTTCTTTCTTGTCTTGTTCACCGGGGTCAAAGACCGAAGTTGATCTTGCACTCTTGAGTATGCGTTCAACCTCATCTACCCCATAGCCAGTCAGCTCGACAACCTTCTTGTCTAGCAACTGAACCGTGACCTTGCGAGATTTCCTTCCCTTGAGCCACTCTACGATTACCCAGGCCAGTGCTGCTGCGGGCGGAGCACTTCCAAGTGCTCCAATGATTTCGACGACGGTACCCGCATCTTGTGGGACTCCAGCAGGAGGCTGGACAGTACGAAACTGAATTTGGCCGTCCTTGAGTAGTTCTATAAAGGAGGAGCGCGATTCCTGAAAAACTACGATCTTCTGTGTGTCGTGCTGCATTGGAGTTACCTCACTTACTATCTACAGTTCCGAACGCGTAGTCGCAGATCGCATAGTCGCAGAACGGCTATGGAGTTCAGCGGCGGCAGGGACGGCCACCGGCCGGCCCTGCCGTCCGCTGAAACGACGTGTTAGCCGCGTACGTCAACATAGTAGTGGGCGCGACACGTCACGAGGGCGCGCCTTCTCGCGGCTTCCGCGCACGGCCCTGTTTGACCGCGAGCGCCGGCCGGTAGAGGAAGGGCACTGCGTATCTCTGAGTCTGCGGGTTGAGTCTCAGCACGCCGAGTGCGACTAGGTCCCGCAGTGACTGACTGTGTGAGCCGAGCACCTCGGTGACACTCTCCCTGTCGTGATCCGCCTTCTGGCCGTGGAGTCGTTCAATGGCCGGCCAGAAGTGCGCAAACTCAGCCTTCAGGAAGTTCTCCCGCTTGTTCCGTGACATTGCCTGGTGGCCCATATAAACCGCGTGGGACGACAGAAGCGTGCCGACCTGCATCCGGTCGGTCGCAATGCTGTTCATCTGCTCGTGCTTCGCAAACTTCACCAGGTCTATGAGGTCGCGCGGTGTGACCACGCCATTCCCATCTTCGCAGTGTGCGTACAGCCAATCAAATGTCTTCGCTTGCCGACCGCCAGGCCGGAGATACTCAGGAAACACTCTGTAGAAGCACGTCTCGCGGTACTTCGGGTCACGATCGAGTCTTTCGCGGTCGACCTTGAAGAACGCAGCTAACGCCGATGTTCGCGCGAACATTCTGCTCGTGATCAGTTGGAGCAACTGCTCACGATTCCATCGTAGTACTCCAGAACATCGACTCATGACATGGGTCAGGCCGACGAAGCCCTGTGGGACGTCGGTAATCGAGTCGAAGATGTCGTCTCGCAAGAAGATCTTGAGGCGGATTCTCTGGTCCTTGAATGCTTGGGTCGCGTGCAGCAACGCCCTGAGCGCCGTGCGCTCAACTACGGTGCGGCGTGGAAAGACCTCATCGAGCCTGTCGAGCATGACCCACACTCGCAGGTTCGCCTTCTTCAGAATTCGAAGCAAGGCATCGTGGATCGGGGCAACAAAGACTGGCACGGCCGGGCTCGGCGCGCGCTCGCGGGCGCTGAGCTCAACCGCGATTTCCGGTGCACCGGCCTCTGAGACCGTCGCCTCAATTCGTTTCGGCCTGGGTAGGCGAGCTAGCACCCAGCCTATTAGCCCGAGTAGGCTGTAGTCACTTACCTGCACCGGGAAGCCATGCTCGGTCGCCAGCGTCTTGAACTGGCGGACCTCTTCCTTGGCTGCCGTCAAATATCGCGCGTACGGCTGCTGGCCAAGTATCTGAGACGTGAGCAGCGAAACGAAATAGACCCGCCAGAAGTTTTCAAACTCCGTTTCCGTCAGCGCGTCGAATTCGGCGCGATACTTCAAGAAGATCGGATCGCCTACTGTCTCGACCCCCTTGACGATCGCTATGCGATGATCGTGAAGGAGCATTCTGGCGAAATACTGCGTTATTAGCCTGAAGAGGGCCGTCTTTCCCGAGCCCTTCGTCCCCCTGACAATGTCGAGTTTGTCCGCCATAAGATCGCTGAAGACAGCGGTCTCTACTCGGCACTCGTAGATGAGATCGTCGTCTTCTGCGATAGACGCTCCTACGTCGAACTGCTGGAGGAGGTCAGCGCACTGGGCAGCGGAGAGAGTTCCTGTCATCTAACCCTCCGTGAGGTAACGGGGAATCGGTCAGCGGCTAACGGTTCTCGAGGTGAGCGGCGGCGTCAGCCGTCCGCTCGACCGAGGTGTTAGACGCCGTGGCCAAAGCGTTGAACGACGACTTCTTCGAGTCCATTCAGGAAGCGCCTCTGTTGCTGGAGCACGTGCGGGAGGAACCCAGGCTCCAGCTGCACGATACCGTTCTGTACCGTCACGTGAGGCGAAGCCGCAACACACGCCTCCTGCTTCGCCTGGCCCAGATCAATGTGGCCATCCCCGTGCGCAAAAATATTGCGAACATGCTGGAAACATGGGAACTCCTGCCACCTGGCATTAGCCCACTCACCATCTAAGCCAGCTACTTTGAGGAGGTAACGGCGTGCCCTGGTAAGGCCCTTCCCGGCAAGGTCCCCCACTTTCAGCCGATAAGAGCCAGCCAGTGCCACCTGGCGGCAGAGCTCGTAAATGTGCCGCTCGAAGGAGCCCCAAATTGCCAGAAAGGCTGCGGCTCGCTGAAGGCTGGGAAAGTAGTCAGAGAACAGCTGCTCTAACGCCCAGGTGGTGCCATCAAGACCGTGATAGATGCGGCCGCCTTCCTCGAGGGTCTCGCAACCGCCCTCTTCCAGTTGCTTCATTTGGTGCTTAGCGCTGTCCTCAAGCTGTGTAACCCAGCCATTCAGGATCTCGTTCTCCTCCAGAGCCTCGATCAGTGGCCGAATCGGTCCTTGCGGGGACTTGATGATCATGCTTGGATGCTCAGGCGCCTAACGTTCTTGCGGGTGAGCGGCCGGCGAAGCCGGTCCGTCTCCACCCGCGGGTTATGTGCAATACGGCACGCCTAGTCCCGTCTCCTCCAAACGTAGACGTCCATGTCGTCGGTGTCACTTGACAGCAACTTGATCCGGTCTTCGGTAAGCCGAACCACAGTAATTGCGAAGGGTGTCTCCCCCGCGTTGCAGCCTAGCACGACGACAACGGAGGTTCGATAGCGAGTGGAGCAATCGAAGGTTATCTCTTGCTGACCGCTACGCAGCGTAAGGTTCTCCTCAGTTATTTCAAGAGCCATCTCCTGAGCCCGCTTCTCAAGTGACGCGCGGAGTCTGTCGATTTCCGTCTCAGAAGATGAGCTCCAGCGTGCGACTCGGCCGAGGTCCTCTACAGACGCATTTGGGTCTAGTTCCCACGTCCCCAACACCTTCTCTGCGTCCGATTCTGCTTCGAGAGGCGCCGTCACGACGAACGAGACGAGAGCTAGCATCGCGAGGTGACTAGTTAGCTTCTTCATGAGAGTACCACCCTTGCACATAACGGCTTATGAGGTGAGCGGCGGCGCCAGCCGACCGCTCGACCGAATTGTTAGGCGGATGACGCATGTTGCATGTGCCGGTCGACGGATCGCAAGCCTACAACTGCCTGCGTTTAGAGGTGTCTGAGGTATCTCGTGGGCCATTCTTGAGACGCAGTGGAGGTTGAATGTGAGAGGTTCACGCGGCCAGACATAGGACGAAGTAGAAGACTCCGGCGAGAGCGAGGAGGGTGACCGCGAGCGTCAGCAGCGCCTGTACTTGGGCAGCGTGGAAGAGAAAGCCATTAGCCTTGAGAAGATCGCCCGCGGCAAGAGCCCTAAGCTGGCGTCGAATGAGCCATTTGGCAGGAGGCCAGGTCGTCCGTTCGACCAGGAGCAGAACTCGCCCGATGTCGGGTTCGGCAGACTCGTCAAGACGAGCGATAGTGGTCGTCTCGGCGCTCGAGTCCTTCGCGGATTGTAAGATCATTTCGATATACTTGCCCAGAACTCCAATCGCCAGAGCGACCAAGAGGAGGACCGCACTCCGCTTGATCTGCTGCACTGAGATGTAAGGAGCAAGCTCCGCGAGATTGGCGAGCAGTGCGAGGAGGCTAGCAGCGATTGCCGCCAACAGCCACGTCGAGAAGCGCCCAAGCGCGGCACTGCTGCCCGATGTGGCTGACCGGAGGATCGAGTTCGCAAGGACCTCCTCGGCTGTCGGCGTCGCTGTGGGCTGCTCGATGCTCATTGGATGCCTCATGCCGCCTAACGGCTCTCCGCCTCACCGGCGCGCGGAGCGCGTCCGGTGGAGGCGGGTGTTAGCCGGCGGCGGCATGCTCGTGTGCACCTAGTGTTCAGCCTCGACATCGAAGATCGGCCTCAGTACTCCGCAGGCATAGCATTCGAGAAGGTGCCTTTGGATCCAATCTGGGACGATTGTCCAGGAAACGTGAAGACTCGCCACCGCAAGCTCACGGAGCTCATCGTTGTCTGCGTTCGGGAGTACGGCAGCCAGCCGTCTGAGGATCCTGTTGTTGTTTGGATTATTCCCGAAGTTCTGGCGCAATCGCAAGTACAGGTTCGTTGCCTTCCCCACCGACAGAAGGACGGGAGGTTCAAGATCATCGAAGTGGAGAACTGGATCTTCGATCGCTGCAGCCGCCGCAACTGGCCGGTTGTGCTGAATGGCCGCCCAGCTTTCCGCGTTGGTCCATGTGATCTTGTAGATACCTGCCCTCCGCGGAGCTGTCGGAGCCTCAAGTGGTTCCTGAATTCGCGCTGTTAGAACCAAGGCGTCGTTTTGCCACTGAAGCGCGTCCCACAGTGCGGGAGTCGGATTGACGGGCATATAGGGCACGAAGCCACCTCCGCCGGCTAACGGTCCTTGAGCTGTGCGGCGGCGTCAGCCGGCCGCACGAGCGAGGTGTTAGCAGGCCCTGCTATGCTATGCCTTGCGGCTATCATCATCGCCTCCGGGCCGAAGGGCCTTTGCAGCGTAGCCGATGCCTGCAGCAGCGGCACCTGCACCTCCCAGGAGCGCTGCAATGATCTCGCCCACGTTATACTCGATGCTGACTTCTGCGACCTGAGGATCAAGGAGATTGACCAGCAAGACCGCGAAAGCCACGGAGCCAACGAGTAGCAATCCGAAGAGCAGGGCGTAAGTTACTCTGCTTTTTGTCAGCTTGAGTCTCCTTTCCATCCTGCGTGCTTCACTTTCTAACTTCGCTCTCTCCGTCGCGAACTTTGCGGTTGAAGTGGTCTCGCCTTCGATCCGCGCACGTGCGAGCGCTTCAGCCACCGCTGCCCCGAGCAGTTCTGCTACCGTCTTCGGGAAGGTCTCTTCCAAGTCACGTTGATCGCTCTCGGGCAAGGCCGCGACCTGCGCGGAGAAGGCTTCTAACCAGATGAGGTCACGGCTGGAGATCTCCGTGTTGCCGAAGACCGCCGAAGGCGCGCCTTCAACAAGACCTGCGATGAGGCGACGAGGTCGTTCGGCGGGCGGTAGCTGATCGAGGTAGGCGGCGAGGTACTGGTGCTGCCATTCTCTGACACTGGAGGTTTCGTCCCAGCGAGGTGGCCTCTTCTGAGTGTCAGCGCTGGGATCTTCAAGATCGAGTTTGAATCTCGCCAGGGGAACCGGGCTTAGGCGGTCGTCTTCCATATCAGCCCTCAGGTCCTGCTAACCGGTGCTTCTACGGATTCCACGTCGATAAGTGGACGACGACAGCCGACACGCTGACGCGCCTCCTTCGAATGGTAGTCGTATAGCCATCTGTCTAGGCTCTAAGGATTTAGGCAAGTCTACAGCGAATCGAGACTCCGCCGCAACTGTCCTTCTCCCGCCGCATAATCCTCCCACCCTGGGCGTCGATATGTCTTATGGCGACGGCCGCTTATGCGGAGAGCAGGCGGGCTCCCAGCCTCCCGAACTCAAATCGCGACAGGACTCGCAAGCTGCGACGGTTGTTGGATTTGCGCTCGGTGGGCCGCGAAGGGCCGTTGCAGGCAAGGCCGGCCGAGGGCCGGATAGCCGGCGCTCGAGAGGGGCCAGGGGAGCTTATCCGGCGATCTCACCGGTAGCGGGCGATCCGCTGGGGGTCGCGTAGTGCCTGGGTACGGCGTGACCTGGGCGATTCCTGGGCCTCATTCATCGGAGGCTGAAACCCATTCGGGTATGCGCTGCGCCGTGTATCACCCGAGCGAGCGCTGCGTCGGCCGCTCGCCGATCACAGCAGATCGGCCGGGCTGCGCACGCTTCTACCCCCGCGGTTGAGGACGTGGGTGTAGATCATGGTCGCCTTGAGGTGGTGGTGGCCGAGCAGTTCCTGAACCGTGCGGATGTCGTAGCCGTTGGCCAGCAGGTGGGTCGCGAAGCTGTGGCGGAGGCAGTGCGGCGTCGCCGGCTTGGCGATGCCCGCCTTCCGGACGCCCTCGCGGAACGCTCTCTGGAACGCTCGCTCGTGGAGGTGATGGCGTCCCTGTCGTCCGGTCTCGGAGTTGAGCCCGCGCGTCGAGGCGGGAAAGACGTACTGCCAGCCCCACTCCCTGGCGGCGCCCGGGGACTTGCGGGCCAACGCGTGGGGCAGCGGCGCCTCGCCCCAGCCGTCGCGGAGGTCGCGCTCGTGGATCGCCTTGACCCCGCCGAAGGTGCTCTTAGAGACCCGCCTGGATCGATTCGGGGAGCACCGTGACCCGCTCGACACCGCCCTCGAGCGCCGCGCCCGCCTGACCGACGCCTACGTCTACAGGCGGCTCTCGCCGAGGCCGACTACCGCGAACGCCTCGCCTCACTCGATGGCGAGATCCTCGAGGTCGAGGAGCGGCTCGCGAGCGCCGAGGCTGAGGCATGACAGAACCCCCGGACCCTGCTTGCTTTTCAGGGAGTTTCGGGACTGCAACGGCGCCAGCGGGGATTTGGTGGAGCCGAAGGGAATCGAACCCTCGACCTCTTGAATGCCATTCAAGCGCTCTCCCAACTGAGCTACGGCCCCACGCAGGGCTGGAGAGTGTAACGGCGGCCGCCGCGGGGTGTCAACGCGCGCGCGCGGCCTGGGAGGGCGCCGCCGCCGGCTGTTCCGCCACCCCCGCCGCCACCGCGTCGCCCCCCTCCTCGCCCCGCCGCACGCCCTTGATCCCCCGCTCCAGCCACGCCGCCCGGCGCGCCAGCTCGGCGCGCAGGGCGTCGATCCCCTCGTCGGTCTCGGCCGAGACCCACACCGCCCCCTCGGGGCCGCCGTGGCCGGTCTCGCCCTCGGGCAGGCGGTCGATCTTGTTGAGCACCGGGATCACGCGCTCGCGCTCGACGCCGAGGTCGTCGAGGACGCCGGCGGCGACCGCCATCTGCTCGGGCCACTGGGGATGGCTGCGGTCGATGACGTGGAGCACGAGGTCGGCCTCGGCGATCTCGCCGAGGGTGCTGCGGAAGGAGCTGACCAGGTGGTGCGGGAGCTTGCGGATGAAGCCGACGGTGTCGGCGAAGACGAGCACGCGCTCGGGGGCGACCGCGCCGCGGCGGAGCTTGGAGTCGAGGGTCGCGAACAGGCGGTCCTCGACGCGCGCGCCGGCGCCGGTCAGGCGGTTGAAGAGCGTCGACTTGCCGGCGTTGGTGTAGCCGGCGAGAGCGACGGTGACGGCGTCGCGGCGGCCGCGGCGTTGGAGGCCGCGAGTGCGCTCGATCTTGGCCAGCTCGCGCTCGAGCTTGGCGATGCGCTGGCGCAGGATGCGGCGGTCGGTCTCGAGCTGGGTCTCGCCGGCGCCGCCGCGCACGCCGATGCCGCCGACCTGGCGCGACAGGTGCCGCCACATGCGGGTCAGGCGCGGCAGCAGGTAGTTGAGCCGCGCCAGCTCGACCTGGGTGCGCGCCTCGCCGGTGCGCGCGCGCTGGCTGAACAGCTCGAGGATCAGCGACGAGCGGTCCATGACCTGGACGCCGGCCGCTTCTTCGAGGTTCTTGACCTGGCTCGCGGAGAGGTCGTCGTCGAACAGCAGCAGGTCGGCGCCCAGCTCGGCGGCGGCGCGGCCGGCCTCTTCGGCCTTGCCGCGGCCGATGAAGGTCGCCGCCTGGGGCGCGGGCCGGCGCTGGAGGATGCGGGCGGCGGGCGCGACGCCGGCGCTCGTGGCGAGCGCGGCCAGCTCGTCGAGGTGCTCCTCGACGACGTGCTCCGGTGCGCCGCCGTGGGCCAGGCCGACCAGGATCGCTTTGCGGGGGTGGGCGTTGCGCCCGGGATCACGGCTGGGGTCGGGGTTGTACAATGGTCCTCTCGTGGGCGGTCCTCTCGTGGGGCTCACTCGTGGCCTGCCGGTACCGGGGGCTCCGCTCGCGACCGATCATAACGCCGCTCACCCGGGAGTCCTTCCATGCGCAAGAAAGCCGCCGCCGATCCGCCCGCGATCCCGCCTCCGCTCGCCCCCGCCGGCGACGCTCCCGATCCCGTCCCGCCCGACAAGCTCGGCGCCCAGGCGCGCTGGCTGGTGGCGGCGGTGGCGGTGGCCGCGGCCGCGGTCTTGTTCTGGCCGCACGGCGAGGCCGCCGAAGCCCCGGGCGGCTTCCTGCTCGACGGCGACGGCCGGCCGCAGCCGCTCGCCGCGCGCATGGCGCCGGTGACCCTGGTCCACTTCTGGGCCACCTGGTGCCCGCCCTGTATCACCGAGATCCCGGCGCTCGAGCGGCTGTGGACCGATCTCGGCGACCGCCCCGATTTCGAGGTGGTGATGATCGCGGTCGACGACACCAACGAGAAGGTCGAGCCGTTCGTCGGCCACCGCGCCGCGATGATGCTCTACGACCCGGCGTGGGAGGTCGCCCACCGCTACGGCACGCGGAAGCTGCCCGAGACCTACCTGGTGGTCGGCGGGCGGGTGGTCGAGAGGTGGATCGGGGCGCAGAACTGGGACGAGCCGAGGATCCGGCGACAGATCGACGCGCACTTGGCGAGCTGAATCGCGCTCACCCTCCTCAGAAATGCAGGGCGACGCCGGCCAGGCCGGTGGCGAAGAGCTGGGCCTGGTCGAGGTCGGTGTAGTGGCCGGCGAATTCGACCGCGATGCCGATGCGGCGGGTGATCGGGAACTCGCCGGTGACGCCGATCGCGAGGCCGAACGAGGTGTCGTCCTGGGCGGCGCCGAGGGCGTCGACCCCCTCGAGGCGGTAGCCGCCGACGCCGACGTACATGCCCCCCTCGTAGAAGGTCTGATCGAACTTGTACTCCCCCGCCAGCGTCAAATAGGTGAGGTCGGCGTCGAACAGGCTCTCGAGCGGCTCGTCGCCGTCGAAGCCGATGCGGCCGTAGCGCAAGCCGACCAGGGTCCGCGGCTCGGTGACGATCGCCGCCCCGAGCTGGTAGCTGCCGAGGGTGATCTCGTCGCCGGGGTCGGCGTCGAGCGAGCCGCCGACGCCGCCCGCGGCGCTGAGCGTGAACGTGTAGAGCTGCTGCCCCGAGGCGGCGCCGGGCGCGGCGAGGAGGGCGGCGAGCGCGGCGGCGCAGAGGACGGCGGCGCGGAGCCGGACGCGCGAGGCGACGAGCTGGGAGGCGACTTGCGAGGCGAAACGGTTCAAGGCGGACCCTCCTCGGGGCGGTGGCCTGGGGCGCCCCGGCAACGAGGCGCGGCCCGGCAGTATAGCGCGCGCCGCGCGGTCGGCCGGCGGCGGCCGTACCGCCGCCGCGCGGCCCCCTAAGGGATACGGAGGAGCGATGGCGGTCGTCACAGCGGCGGGGGCGCGGAGCGGCCCGGGAGCGGGCGGCGGGCGCGGAGCGGGCGCCGCGGCGCGCGCCGGCGAGCCCGGGCGCTGGCTCGACCGGGCGCTCCATCTGCTCTTGCCCGCGCCCTGTCTCGGCTGCGGCGCGCCGCTGCCGGCGCGGGTGCCGTCGCTCGGCCTCTGCCTCGCCTGCCGCGGCGCCCTCGCGCCGCCCCGCCGGCCGGCGTGCGCGGTGTGCGCCGCGCCGCTCGCGGCGGCGGCGCCGCCCGCCGGCTTCGCCTGCGGCCGCTGCCGCGCCCGCCCGCCGGCGTTCGACCGCCTGCTCGCCGCCTGGCGCTACGCCCCGCCGCTCGACGCCGTCGTCCGCGCGCTCAAGTTCGGGCGCCGCGCCGAGATCGGCGCCGGCCTCGCCGCGGGGATGGCCGAGCGGCTCGGCGGCGAGCTCGAGCGGCTCGCCGGCGGCCCGCCCGACCTGGTGGTGCCGGTGCCGCTCCACTGGCGCCGCCGCCTCGGGCGCGGCTACAACCAGGCCGAGCGCATCGCCCGACCGCTGGCGCGGCGCCTCGGCCTGCCGTACCGCGCCGCTCTCGCCCGCCGCCGCGCCACCGCGCCCCAGACCGCCCTCGGCGGCGCCGCCCGCCGCGCCAACCCGCGCGGCGCGTTCGCTGCCGCGGCGGCGCGGGTGAGCGGCCGGCGGGTGCTGCTCGTCGACGACGTCGCGACCACCGGCGCCACGCTCGCCGCCGCCGCCGCCTGCCTGCGGGCGGCCGGCGCCGCCGCGGTGGTCGCCGCCGCGGCGGCGCTGCGGCCGGCCCGCGAGGGGAGCTGGCCGGGGAACACGGAATGAGGTACTCCGCGACCGCGTTTGACACCTCGACCGCCGCGACTTATACTCATCACTCGATTTAGGCCCGCGATCATGAGTATTCCCCGCACCCGAGGACGAGGCCCCAGACGGCGCCGGTCACCGGCG
>Ga0256864_1000555_pt1 | contig 12890 bp, 10 predicted proteins | sample RVTome_11_FD_187336 | JGI IMG/M metagenome (GOLD analysis project Ga0256864, IMG submission 187336) | Soil microbial communities from uranium-contaminated site in the Upper Colorado River Basin, Wyoming, United States - RVT147D111 HiSeq ... | reverse complement strand
CAGGGTCTTGGTGTCGTAGTACCGGCTGTATCGCTTGAGCACGTTCTTCGCGTGGTCCGCATCCTTGATGTTCTCGCTCCAAAAGACGCCCGGGCCCGTCGAGAAGATGCGGGGACCCAGCATCCCGCCGGTCTCCACGCGATCCTGATAGCTGAGCACGTCGGTCCAGCCGGTCTGCGGGTCCCGCGTGGTGGTGACCCCGTACGCGAGGTTCGTGAGATACTGCCACACCTGCGTGGTGTGGATCTCGGGCACGAGCCACTGGGCGTGGTAGTGCGTATCGACGAAGCCCGGCGACAGCGTCTTGCCCGCGACGTCGACGATGCGGGCGCCGTCTGGCACCTCGACCGAGTCTCTGGGGCCTACCGCCACGATGCGGTTGTCGGTGATCACGACGTCGGCGTTCTCGATGATCGAGTCGCCCCGCATCGTCAACACGCGGCCGCCACGCAGCACCACGGTGCCCTGCGGCATATCGCGCGGCATCTTCACCGCGATGCGCCGCTCGTGCGGCTTATACGCCACGGTGTCGGCCCTGGCGGAGTCGAGCCCCATCCGGACCGAATCGGCATGGGCGCGGATCGCGGCGGCCCGGGCACGCAGCTCGTCGGCGGCGCGGATCAGCGAATCGGCCCCTGCGGCGACGGAGTCCGCCACGAGCCGGTTCAGCTTCTGGCGCAGCGAATCGGGGACGGTCTCCTTCGCCTTGGTGAGACTGTCGACGTGGACCCGTGTCGTCTTGAGGGTATCGAGCAGGTGCCGCACCCGCAGCGCCTGCCCCACCGTCTCGCGGTTCGCCTGCTCTGTGCTGTCCTCGATCGCCTCGACCCGGGAGAGGTCGTACGTGAACAACGCGTTGCCGATCCCCCAGTGCACGCGCCGGCCGTCGCCGCTCCACGCGGGGAACTCCCCGCCGATCTCCGTCAGCTGCCGCACCGTCACCGGGGCGCTGTTCGGATTGGCCACCGACACGGTCGGGACGGGGCCGCCCACGTCGGGGATGTCGACGGTGTAGATGTGGTTCCCCACCTGGGCGACGGCGCGCCGCGGGCCCGTCGGGGCGATCAGCACGAGGCTGGCGGGCGGCGGCGGGGACCCGCCCTCCAGCGCGGGCGATTCGTCCTTGAACACCGGGAACACCCGGCGCGGGACCACTTCCCATTCCTCCGGGTGCGGGTTGCCGATCCCGGGGGACGGCGCGCCACGCACCTGGACGTGCCGCTCCACGTCGGTCCCGTCCCAGCGGAACGACACCAGGCCCTCCGACAGGCTGTACGCGTAGATGCGCTCGGGCTCGTCGGCGCGGAAATGCGCGACATCGCGGCTCCCGGTCGGCGCGATGACGGTGACCTCCCCACCGGCCGCCGGCACCCACACGAACTCACCGCCCAGCGGGCCGAAGAAGATGTCGGGCGCGCGCTTCAGCTCGCGCGCCGCGCCGCGGCTGGCAACGATCCGTTGCCCGTCCGGCGACCAGGCCAGGTTGTAGTACAACGCCGCGACGGACGTGACGCGTTGCGCGGCGCCGCCGCCGTCGGCCCGCACCTTCATGATGTGCCCGCCGCTCGAATCCGCCCACGTGACGAACGCGAGCCAGGCGCCGTCGGGCGACCACACCGCGTGGTACTCACCGACCTCCTGGTTGGTGAGACGGCGCGGCTCCCCATCCGGCATGCCCTGCACCCAGAGCCGGTCGAACGCCGTGAACGCGATCCGGGACGCGTCCGGTGACGGCACCGGGTGCCGGATCTGGCGGGCGGTCACCATCGACGCCGTGTCCACCGCGTACCCAAACTTCACCTCGGGACCGATGTCGAGCTTGACGTCGGCCTCGAAGGGGATCCTGGCGGCCGCGGCGCCGTCCAAGGGCACGCGCCAGATCTCGCCGCCGTACGAGATCACGACGGCGCGCGAGTCGGGCGTGAAGCTGTACCCGGGCAGGACGTCGAGCGTCGCCCGCGACTCCATGTCGTCCCGCTGGATGGGGTAGGCGAGCCAGCGCTCCTCGCCGGTCTCGAGATCGCGGAGCCGGAGCCCGGTGGCCGTGTCGTGGCGCGTCCCGTAGGTGAGCCAGCGGCCGTCGGGCGAGATCGCCGGCCGGAAGGCCGAGCCGTAGCGGCCGCTGAACCTGGTCGAGTTCCCCGTCTCACGGTCGTAGCGGTAGAGCTGGTACTGCGGGAAGAGGGCGTTGTACTGCCAGTCGTTGAAGCGCGCCCCGTACCAGATGGAGCGGCCGTCCGGGCTGACGGCGGCGCCGATCGTCTTGAACGGCCCCGGTATGCGGATCACCGGCATCGGGCTGCGCCGTTTCACGTGGAGCATTTGCAGCTTGTGCGCGCCCCCCAGGCCGCTCGCCTGGCTCACCACGACGTGCTCGCCGTCGGGCATCCACTCGGGCGAGACGTACAGGCTCGTGTTGCCCTGCGTCACCTGCACCGTGTCCGTGAAGTCGAGCCGCAGGGTCCAGACGTTCTCGCCGCCGCTGCGGTCGGACACGAAGACGATCGACTCGCCGTCCGGGCTGAACCGCGGCTGCGCGTCGAACGCGAGTCCCTCGGTGATCCGCGTCGCCTTGCCGCCTTCGATCGGCACGGTGTAGAGGTCGCCGAGCAGGTCGAACACGATCGTGCGGCCGTCCGGGCTCACGTCGAGCGACATCCAGGTGCCCGTGGTGGCCGTGAAATTCGCGTGACGCGCGGCCTCGAGCGGCAGCGGCTTCTTCTCATCGTCGCCGCCGGGGCCGCCCCGACCGCGTGGTCCCTGCGCCGGCAGGGCGGCGGCGGTCGCGCCCGCGAGGAGCAGTGCCGCGCCGGCGCCGCGCAGCGAGACGTTCCAGATCATTGCGCACCTCCCCGGATCCCCGCCTGCACGGTGGGCGCGGTGTGGCGCCACGGTTCGTCGGGGGCCGGCCGCTCGCGCGGCCAGATCTCGTTCAGCGTGTCGCCGTCGTACAACCGGCCGTTCTTCATGACGGCGTGGATGGTGTTGGTGTTCCTGATGTCGTCGAGCGGGTTGGCGTCGAGCACGACGAGATCGGCCAGCTTGCCCGCTTCGATCGAGCCGAGATCGCGACCGAGCCCGATGGCCTCCGCGCCGAGGATGGTCGCGGTGCGTAGCGCATCATGATTGCTCATGCCGCCGCTCTGCACGGCCCACAGCTCCCAGTGGTAGCCGAGTCCCTGGAGCTGGCCGTGGCTGCCGATGCCGGCGCGCCCCCCGGCTTCCACCAGGCGCTTGAGCCACGCTGCGTGTTTGGGGAAGGCGTACTCGTCGTCGTGGAACCACCCGCCGGGCCCGGGTCCGGGGTTCCGCCGCCGGATCTTCGGGTCCAGCTCCTCTTTGGGGGTGAAATGGCGGAGCTTGGCGTCGCCCACCGTATTCTCTTTCGTGTAGAAATAGTTCTCCGCCCAGGGACCGCCGTACGACACGAGGAGCGTGGGTGTGTTGGTCGTCTGGGACGTCGTGAACAGCTCGACCACGTCCTGGTACGCCGGGATGATCGGCATCGAGTGCTCGATACCGGGATACCCATCCATGGCGTGCGTCATGTTGAGCCGGTAGTCGAGCCCGCCTTCCGTCGTCGGCATCAACCGCAGCTCGCGCGAGGCCATGATGAGCCACTGCCGCTGCTGGCGGTTGCCGGAGATGTACATCTTGAACGTCTTGGTGTCGTAGTAATCGCTGTAACGGCGCAGGATCCGGCGCGCGTGGTCGAGGTCGCGAATGCCCTCGACCCAGAACACGCCCGGGCCGGTGGAGTAGACCCTCGGGCCGGGAAACCGACCCGCCTCCACCAGGTCGGCGTAGGCGAGCACGTCGGTCGTGGCCGTCTGCGGATCCCGTGTCGTCGTGACACCGTACGCCAGGTTGGCGAGGTAGATCCAGGGCCGCGTCCAGTGGAGACCCCAGAGGTTCCACATGTGCGCGTGCGTATCGACGAAGCCCGGGATGATGGTCTTGCCGTTCAGGTCGATCACCCGGGCCCCGTCGGGCGCCGCCCCGCGCGGCCCCACGCTGCGGATGCGGTTGTTCACCACCACGACGTCGGCGTTCTCGACGACCTCCGTGCCGTTCATCGTGATCACGCGCGCGCCCCGCAGCAGGGCGGTGCCCTGCGGGATGTCGCGCGGCGCGCTGACACGGACCCGCTGCTCCTCCGGCGTGTAGGCGGCCCCGGCCGCCGCCGCGGAGTCGGCGCCGGCGCGCCGCAGGCTGTCCTCGACCGCCTCGGCACGGTCGAGCCGGTAGGTCACGAAGGCGTTGCCGATCGACCAATGCACCGTCCGGCCATCGGCGCCCCAGGCGGCGAACTCGCCGCCGATGTCGGTCAGCTTGCGCACCGGCATCGCCGCGCTGTCCGGCACCGTGACCGACACCGTCGGCACGCCGCCGCCCACCATCGGCACGTTGACGACGTAGACGTCGTTTCGCACCTGCGCCAGCGCCAGGTCGCCCCGCGGCGCCATCTTCACGAGGTTGGCCGACGCCTGCGGGATCGTGGGCTCGCGGCTGAAGTCCTTCGGCATCACGAGATCCGACGTGGGCGACATCTCCCGCCCGTCGGCGGTCAACGGCAGGCGCCACGTCACCCGCAGGTGGTACTCGAGATCGGTATCGTCCCATCGCGTGGACACGAGCGCGACGGTGGCCGGCGTAGTGCCCTCGGCCGGGACGAACCCGTACGTGTAGATCCGGTCCGGATCGGCCGTGAAGTGCGGCCGCGAGCGGCCGGCGGTGGGTCCGATGACGGTGACGTCGCCGCCTTCGGCCGGCACCCACACGAACTCGGTGCCGAGGCCGTTGAACACGAAGGGATCGATGGATTCCTTCAGGTCGCGGGCCGCGGCGCGCATCGTCACGATGCGCCGCCCGTCGGGCGACCATGCCGTCTGCTGATAGTAGGCGGACATCCGGGTGAGCTGCGTCGGCCGCCCGCCCGATGCCGCCACCCGCATGATGTGGCCGGCGGAGTCGTTCCACGTCACGTAGGCGATCGCGTTGCCGTCCGGTGACCACGTGGGGTGAAACTCGCCGGCCTGCTGATCGGTGAGGCGGCGGGGCGTGCCGCTCGGGAGGTCCATCACGTAGAGTCGATCCAGCGCCGTGAACGCAACGCGGCTACCGTCGGGCGAGGGAACCGCGTCGCGAATCTGACTCGCCGTGAACGTCGTGCTGTCCGAGATCGGATAGTCGAACGCGATCTCGGGACCCACCGGCACCTCGGCGTTCACCGTGAAGGGGATCTTCGTGGCCGCCGAGCCGTCGATCGGCACGCGCCAGAGCTCGCCGCCGTAGGAGATCACGATGGCGCGGGAGTCGGGCGTGAAGGAATAGCCCGGCAGCACGTCCATCGTGGCGTACGATTCCTGCTCGTCGCGCTGGATGGGGTACGCGAGCCAGCGCTCCTCCCCAGTGGCCAGCTCCCGCAGGCGGAGCCCGGTCTCGGCGTCGTGGCGCGAGCCGTAGGTCAGCCAGCGGCCGTCGGGAGAGAGCGCGGGGCGGAACGCGGAGCCGTACACCGAGCTCATCGTCGTGCGGGTGCCGGTCTCGCGGTCGTACACGCCGATCTGGTACTGCGGGAACACCGCGTTGTACTGCCAACCGCCGAACCGCTGCGCGAACCACACGTAGCGCGGGTCGGATCCGAACGTGGCGCCCATCAGGCGCAGCCCGCCCGGGCCGCCGGCCATCTCGAGCCCGCGCCCGCCGCGCACGTGATACAGCCAGATCTTCTCGAGACCCCGGAGCGGCGCGGCGCGCGACACCACGACGTAGTCGCCCTCAGGCGTCCAGTCGGGCGACATGTAGGTCGAGTTGACCCCGGTCGTCAGAGGCTGCGGCTCGCTCCCGTCGAGCGTGAGCAGCCAAACGTTCTCATCGCCGCTCCGGTCGGACACGAACACGACCCGCCGGCCGTCGGGGCTGAAGCGCGGCTGCATGTCGTGAGCGATGCCACTCGTGATCCGCGTCGCCGTCCCACCGGCAATCGGCAACGTATAGAGGTCGCCGAGCAGGTCGAACACGATCGTCTGGCCGTCGGGGCTCACGTCCAGCGAGATCCACGTTCCCTCGCTCGTGGTGAACCGGGCCCATCGGGCGGGCTCGAGCGGCAGGCCGACCTCGGTTTGACCGGGCGATTGGGCGCGGGCAGGGGCCGCGCCGGCGGCGAACGTCAATCCGGCGACGGCGAGGGCACAGGGCAGCGAACGACGCAATCGCATGAGTGGCTCCAGCGAATCGGCGGGTACCAGGCTGAAACGTTGTGAAACGTGCAGGCCCAGACGGCACAAGCGGGCCCAATAATAGCGCTCGGCGCAGCGAGGGGCCATCCCCCGACGGACTTGGACGGCGGCCACCGGAGGGTGCCGTCGATCCAGCCCTATAGATGAACGAACGCGGGAGACCGTTGCCCGTCGCGGCGGCCCCGCCCAAGGGGGACGGAACCCCCGCCGGGGCGTGGACTCATCGCAACAACCCCGCCACCACCGCGAGGGGAATGAGCACGTAGAGGATCAGGTCACGCACGAGGTAGAACACGACGAACGCGAGCACGAGCTTCCAACCGCGCTTGCGGAGCAGCCCCTTCCAGCCGAGCGTGCGCCGCTCGTCGCGCAACCGCCGAATGAAGGCGAGCATCCATCCGGATAGTACCCGGACGGAGCCGCTCCCGGTACGTCATGCCGTCGATCGGGTCGTCACGCGTGCGGCGTCGGGCACGAACTCGGGGACGAAGCTCGGGGCGGAGGTCGAACCCCGCCGGAGGCCGGGGGCTGGCGCCCCAAAGGCTTGGCAACAGCCAGGTACGGCGGGTGCCGGCGCCCGGAATCGAACCGGGACGGGCTTGCGCCCGAACGTTTGTGGGACGTTTGCGTCTACCAGTTCCGCCACGCCGCCACCCTGAACGGAGGCAAGACCCTGGCAGGCCCGCAGGCCGATTGACGCGCGCCACACAAACGCTCCGGAGCCGCGAAGCCAGTATGGCTCTGGTGCGGTTCCCGACCGTCATCAATCCAATGCGTGGGGGAACGAAAAAGCGGGCGTTGCCGAGAGCAGCGCTCAGCGAGCGTCGCTTTCGAGCGATAGTGAGCCGAGCCGCGGCTTGAGCCGCGCTTCCCCACGCGCGTTGGATCGCGGCTGAAGCCGCGGCTCGGCTAGGCTCCTCTCCGACGCCACGCCGTCGAAGTAGTCCTTCCGAGCTAAGCCACAATCCACTCGAACGTGCGATTCCACCCGGCTCGTGCTCCCCATAGAGTTCCTGGTCAGCCGGTCGCTCGCGGCCGTGCAGTACATAGATGCGAGCTGGGGCGGTCTCCTAACCGCCCCAGTTTGCCGCTTGTCTTTTCTGGCACCGGGCTCGACTCCTCCATGCACCAGATCGCCGCTGATTCGGCGCCGGCCCGGGCAACACACCGCGGCGATCAAACGCCTGTACGCGACTCGTTGCAGGCACCACCAGCAGGGCGAACGGTGTGAACCGATCGCACGGAGAGCGGCGCGTTCATGACCATGTCACTACCGGAGATCCTGCTTCTCATCGTGATCGCGGCTATTTGCGGCGCGATCGGAAAGGCCATCGCGGGTAGCGCTCGCGGCGGGCTGATCGTGTCGATAGTTCTTGGCTTCATCGGGGCGGTTCTCGGGCCATGGGTTGCTCGGTCGCTCGAGCTCCCAGAGCCGTTCATGGTCACCATCGGTGGGCATCCGTTCCCGGTCCTGTGGTCCGTCATCGGCGCCGCCCTGTTCGTGGCGGTCATTCACCTGTTGTCCCGACGGAAGTGGTGACGGTACGGACGCGGCCGCGACTCTGTTGCTGGGAGTGCCCCTGGCAATCGAGGACGGATTGTACCTGGGGCGCCGCCTGGAGATCCCGCGACTAGGGACACGGAAGGAGGATGAAATGTCGATAGCAAAGGTCTCTGAGATCAGCACGCCCAGGGAGACCATGCATCAAAAGTAGTACATCTCTTTTCACCCGTTCGGGCGATACCCGCCACAAGCCGCCGAGCGTAACCTGTTGCCATAGTCGTCGATCCAGCACTGGGGGTCGCACGCCGACGTACACTCACAGAGCGGACCGGTGCGCAGGGAAAGCTGAGGAGTGAAGCGGAGCGAACAGCGAGGACCGGCCGCCGAGCCCCCGCTCGGCGGCCGGGGACGGCCCGCCGGTCGAGTCTTGCAGGAGAAAGCCAGATGCGCGGACTCAAGCTCGGAGCGATCCTGCTGATCGTGGCCGGCGCCCTCGGCTTGGCCTATGGCGCTTTCCGCTACAACACGGAGACCCACCGCGCGTCGGTCGGCGGATTGGAGATCTCGGTCAGCGAACACCGCACCGTCAACGTTCCGATCTGGGCCGGCGTGGGAGCGATCGTGGTGGGTGCCGTCCTGCTGCTTGCCCGCAAGAAGCGCGAGGCGTAAGGGCTCGTGAGCGAACCCCGCTTATAGGAGAGTCCAATGAAACTGCCGGTAAAGTTCGGACTTGCCGTCGTTGTGTCGCTCGTGCTGCTGACCGTCGCGGCCGCTACGCCCACGGCGGCGCAACAGGCGGCCAGCCCCGAGGCTCCAGCAGAAACGAGCGCGGTGCAGGCGGGGTCTCCGAGCGCACCGCTGCTCGGACCGCGCCTCCCCCCCGAGATGCGAGGACTCGAACCGAGCACAATCGGAGACCGCAGTGTCACCGCACCTCCGGTGGCTGCAGCCCGCAGCAATACGATCGTGATTTCGACGCTGTCGCTGGTGCTGATCGCCGTGATCGTTACGATACTCGTCGTGACCTAGGCGGAGAACGGAGACACGGCACGGGGAATCCAGGCGCGTGTCCGGATCCTGCTACGCGGTTGCTCCCGGCACGTCCCGGGGGCGCTCCGGCCACTCGAGCTCGTTCAGCGCCGTCTGCACGGCGGCCGCCCGAACCCACTCCGCGCTGCGGTATGCATCCTGAACGCGGCTGCCCCGCACCACCCGGTATTCGCGCGCACCGAGTCCGGTAGGCGCGACATACTCGCGCAGCTCCCAATGTTCCTTCCCCCGGCATTGTGGGAACCACTCCTCCACGTAGGACAGTTCGTCCGCCGTGAGGACGGCGCCCTGCTGTTCCACGAGCAGTCTCAACCGACGACCGAAGTCGGGAGCCACGCTCGTGTGGAAGCGCGACTCGCGGACGTCGCCGCCTCCGCCACGATCCCGGCCCCTTGCCGGCGGCGCCCGGTCCGAACGATCCAGTCTTTCCATGGCTGCTCACTCCGTTGGGCGAAAATGAACCGGGTCCCTGAGGTTCTGTAACTCCCGGTAATAGTACAGCGCCGTCGGCTGCCTCCCCGGAACGCTCAGCTTCTTCAGGAATGCGATCTCCTCCGCGGTCGCCGTGCCGCTGAGCGCCGGATTCTGAAGGAATTCCTTGAGCCCGGGTTCTTCACCGGCATGCCGGGACGGCTGCACTTCGATGAACTCGAATCGCTTCACGTTGCCGGATGTCACCCGGTCGGTGAGAACGATGTCCAGCGCGAACGTCGCCAGGTCGATATCCCAGGAATCGATCAACGGATCCAGGAACGTGATGCAGTTCTCACTGGACACGTGGAAGATGTCCGTATCGAGGAACTCGAGCACGATGACCCGCATCTCTTCATAGGTTCGGCCGCCAAGCTCCGCGACGGTCCGGAGCCAGGACTCGTTCTCCAATTCCTGCTGGGCCAGCTGCTTGACCACGTCCACCAGCTTTTGGCTGACCAGGCGCTCGAGCTCGCCAAAGGGCTGCTTCTCGAAGATGGCGCGGATGTGTCGTTCCGTTCGGACGTTGCACTTCCGGAGGACCAGCTCGCGAACCTCCCGAAACAACGGCGTGGGCTCATCCCCCAGCGCCTTCTTCAGCTGTTCCATTCGCTGGTGGTCGGCCAGCTTCGCCAGCTCCCCGCCCGGCAGCTTCAAGAACCTGTCCATCCTCTCGTAGATGTCGGTGCGGTTCGGTGCCGGTGGCGGGCGCCTTCCGGTGAGCAACTGGGAGATGTACGAGTCGGTCACCTGGATGGCTCGGGCGAGATCCCGTTGCTCCAGGCCGAACTCCTCCAGCCGACGCCTGATGATCAGTGAAACGTCCACGGCTTCCTCCTCGGGCGGGACCATCTTTTTCTCGAATTAACTAGTTCTGCTTAATCACCAGGCGCAAAATATAACAATGAGAGATGTACTTGACAAGTACAGTACAACAGCGTAGGTTGATACTCAATCAACTGCAGACTGTTAAACCACCGCACGTTGAGTCATTCCAGCCAGGGAGCGTCTAATCATGTATGCGCGAGAGGTTTCCATGCAGCTCAAGGCCAACACCGGTCCTGAGTTCACCCGGACGATCGAGAAGGACATCCTTCCCATCCTTCGGAAGCAGACGGGCTTCGCGGACGAGCTCACGTTCCTCGCCCCCGAAGGCCAGCGAGCGGTCGCGATCAGTTTCTGGGATCGCAAGGACAACGCGGACGGCTACGCGCGCGACGCGTACCCCCAGGTGCTGAAGAGCCTGGCGCCAGTGGTCGAGGGAACGCCGGTGGTGCGGACCTACGAGGTTTCCAACTCGACCTTCCACAAGATCGCCTCGAAGAACTAGGCGGACCGATCTCCAGTGGACGCAGGAAGGGGCGGGCCTACCGGCCCCCCCTTTGTCCGCTGCCCCACGTGAACCGAGGTGCAGGACCATGACGGCTTCGACGAAACCGATCAAACCGAAATCGAGAATCAAGATCCAGCCGCTCGCGGACCGGGTGGTGGTGCGCCCGCTCGAGGAGGACACCGAGCAGACGCGCGGCGGGCTGTATATCCCCGACACCGCCAAGGAGAAGCCCCAGCAGGGCGAGATCATTGCCGTCGGTCCCGGCCGCTTTGAAAAGAGCGAGCGGGTGCCGATGGAGCTGAAGCAGGGCCAGAAGGTGCTGTACGGGAAATACAGCGGCGCCGAGGTAACGCTCGACGGCGAAGAAGTCCTCATCATCAAGGAATCCGACGTCCTCGCCGTGATTGGCTGAGCGACCGAAAGGGAGCACACAAATGGCAAGCGCCAAGGAGCTGCATTTCGACATCGACGCGCGGGCGCGCCTCAAGCGGGGCGTGGACCAGCTGGCGGAGGCGGTGAAGGTGACCCTCGGGCCTAGGGGCCGAAACGTGGTGATCGACAAGCGATTCGGCAGCCCGACCATCACCAAGGACGGCGTCACCGTGGCCAAGGAGATCGAGCTCGCGGACCCCGTCGAGAACATGGGCGCCCAGATGGTGAAGGAAGTGGCGACCAAGACGTCGGACGTGGCCGGTGACGGGACGAGCACCGCCACGATACTCGCCCAGGCGATCTTCCGCGAAGGGTTGAAGAGTGTGACCGCCGGCGTGAACCCGATGGCGATCAAGCGCGGCATCGACAAGGCGGTGGATGTCGTCGTGGCCGAGCTGAAAAAGCTGTCGGTGCCCACGGTCGGCAAGAAGGAGATCGCCCAAGTCGGCGCCATCTCCGCCAACACGGACAAGGAGATCGGCGACCTGATCGCCGAGGCCATGGAGAAGGTGGGCAAGGACGGGGTGATCACGGTCGAGGAGGCGAAGGGATTGGCGACCGAGCTGGAGACGGTGGACGGGATGCAGTTCGACCGCGGCTACCTGTCTCCGTACTTCGTCACCGACCCCGAGAAGATGGAGGCCGTGCTGGAGAACGGTTACGTCTTGATCCACGACAAGAAGATCTCGACCATGAAGGACCTCCTGCCGATCCTGGAGAAGGTGGCGCAGGCGGGCAAGCCCCTCCTGCTCGTCGCCGAAGACATCGAAGGAGAGGCGCTGGCCACCCTGGTGGTCAACAAGCTGCGGGGCACGCTCCAGGTGTGCGGGGTCAAGGCGCCGGGCTTCGGTGACCGGCGGCAGGCGATGCTCGAGGACGTCGCCAAGGTCACGGGCGGCACGGTGATCAGCGAACAGCTCGGCCTCAAGCTCGAGGGCGCGGAGCTGAGCGCCCTCGGCCGGTGCAAGCGGATCGTGGTGGACAAGGACAACACCACGCTGGTCGGTGGCGCCGGCAAGCGGGAGGACATCCAGGGCCGGATCAAAGAGATCAAGGTCGCCATCGAGAAGAGCACGTCCGATTACGACAAGGAGAAGCTGCAGGAGCGGATGGCCAAGCTCGCCGGCGGCGTGGCGGTGATCAACGTCGGAGCCGCCACCGAGACCGAAATGAAGGAGAAGAAGGCCCGAGTCGAGGACGCCTTGCACGCCACGCGTGCGGCGGTCGAAGAGGGCATCGTACCGGGCGGCGGCGTCGCGCTGCTCCGGACCCAGGCGGCCTTGAGCAAGGTGAAGGTCGCGGATTCCGACGAGCAGGTGGGCGTGGGAATCGTGCGCCGCGCCCTCGAAGAGCCGATCCGGATCATCGCGGCCAACGCGGGCGCCGAGGGTTCCATCGTCGTCGAGAGAGTACGCTCGTCCAAGGAGAAGGGGTTCGGGTACAACGCTCAGACCGGCGAATTCGAGGATCTGGTGCTCGCCGGCGTGATCGATCCCACCAAGGTGGCGCGGACGGCGTTGCAGAACGCCGCCTCGGTCGCGGGTCTCCTCCTCACCACCGAGTGCGTGGTGGTCGAGAAGAAGGAAGCGGGAGCGGCCCCACAGATGCCCGGCGGTGGCGGCGGGATGGGCGGCATGTACTGAGCCGGGGCGAGAAAGAGTGGTGAAGACCCAGCGCCCGGCCAGGTGGCCGGGCGCTTGGCGTGTGGGTGGGGTTCGCGGCTGAAGCCGCGGCTCGGCTGACTGTCGCGTGATAGCGACGATGGGACCGCACCACCCGAGCGCGTGCCTTGGAGCCACGATGGGACCGCACCACCCGAGCGCGTGCCTTGGAGCGACGATGGGACCGCACCACCCGA
>Ga0256864_1000551_pt1 | contig 12978 bp, 10 predicted proteins | sample RVTome_11_FD_187336 | JGI IMG/M metagenome (GOLD analysis project Ga0256864, IMG submission 187336) | Soil microbial communities from uranium-contaminated site in the Upper Colorado River Basin, Wyoming, United States - RVT147D111 HiSeq ... | reverse complement strand
TTTCAGGGTTTTGGTATATTCTCGAAAAAGGTTTTGAATGGAAATCTGAATAAAACGAATATTTAAATTTTTTACCAAAGAATGAACATCCTGATCACTTTCCAGAGAGGTGTATTGGGAGGGAAGGAACACCCCAACGACTCTCTTTGACCCCAGGGCATCAACGGCAATGGTGGCCGTCAATGCAGAATCAATTCCTCCACTCAATCCAATGACCACTTCAGAAAACCCATTTTTTTCAACATAATCTTTTGTTCCCATTACCAGGGCCCGGTAAATTTCTTCCACTGGGTTAATCCGGAATTCCTCGTTTTTCCTCAAAGCTTTGATCGGTTTTCTATTTTTTCTATACAAAGGAGATTGAATTTTTACGAACCATTTATTTTTATTGGTTAGGAGGGGTTTTTGAATTTTTTCGGCATCCTTTAAATTTTTAAAATTTAAATCAAATAGAATTAAATCTTCTTCAAAAACTTTCCCTCTTTTGATCAAAATCCCTCGATCATCATGGATCATTCCATGCCCATCAAAAACCAATTCGTCCTGCCCCCCCACAAGATTATTATAGGCAATCCAAACCCGATCCTTCCGTGCGCGTTGGGAGAGAACTCTCTCTCTCAGCTTCCACTTTCCTACATAAAAGGGAGAGGCACTAATATTCATAATCAAAACGGCACCCATTCCAGCCTGAACCCGACATGGACCATGGGAAAACCACACATCTTCACAAATGGTTACCCCAAAACGGGTTCCTAACCACTCAAAAACCAGCGGGTCTTCCCCTTCCCTGAAATAACGCTTTTCATCAAATACACCATAATTGGGTAGTAACATTTTTCGATAGGAGCCAAAAATTTTCCCTTGTGCCATAACAGCGGCTGAATTATAGAGTTTTTCCCCTTTTTCGACATACCCCACAATTACAGCGGTTCCCTCGGTTTTCCGAGACAGTTTTCGAAGAATTTCAATATTTTCCTGAATAAAGTTAGGTTTTAAAAATAAATCTTCTGGGGGGTAACCTGTAATTGCCAATTCAGGGAAGGAAAGTAGATCCACTCCCAGTTTTTCGGCTTTTTCTATATACGAAAGGATTTTCTCCCCGTTTCCCTCTATATCCCCAACGGTCAGATTAATCTGTGCCATTCCTATTCTAAAAGCCGTCACCTTCCCATTCCTCCAAAATTTTCCAAAAAATTCATTCAACGGTGAACCAACCACAAGAATTAGGATTTTTCAACCGTTGCAATTTTTTTTCTTTTCTCATCATTAACAAAACAGGATTGCTAAGTAAAGAACATAAAGGGTTTATAGAAAATCTTTTTAGTTTTTTAGGTCAACGGTTGTTTTTTAATTTATTTAATTTATTTCCTTTACTTCATAAGGAAAAAGATAAATTTTATTGGGTACGGGAAAGGAAAAAAGGGGGGATCTCAGGAGAGATTTTAAATTTCAATTGCTTTAATAATTTTTTCTTTTAGGTCACTAATTTTATTTTCATCAACTACCTTTTTTCCTTCCTCATCCTTGACATAAAAGACATCCACAATTTGGTCCAAACGTGTTGCAATTTTGGAAGAAAAAACCGAGAGGCCTAATTCAAAAATGGTTTTGGTAATAACATACAGTAATCCCCGCCGATCGGCCGCAAAAACCTCAATGATAGTATAATCATCTGAGGAATCGTTATCCACCTCAACCAAGGTGGGTTCCAATAAAGCGCCTACCTGTTTATTCTCACCTCCAGAAAACCTTTTTCCAAAAAGTTTTTCCACCTCAATTTTCTTCTGTAAAACCCCTTTCAGGGTTTCCTCGATTTCGTTCCACCGTTCTTGCGGGGTTTTTCCAGTATAATCAGGATCTACCACTTGAAACGTATCCACCACAATCCCCTTTTTTCTAGTGTGGGCTTGTGCTCCCAATATTTGTAGACCTTTGGCCGCAAGAACCCCTGAAATTTTAGAGAAAAGTCCAGGAATAATATTATCAAAAGTATAAACACTCAAATCAACCACCCCTGAGGGGTCACGATCTTCCACATCTACAACAATTCCCCCAGGTTCCAATTGCCGAATCCGATATAAATCTTTAATGATTTTTTCAACGGGAGTCACCAAAAGATATCGTTCCGACATATCCTTTCGCTGTTCCTCAAGCCAATCTTGGGGATAATCCGAACCCACCCGTTGTAGGGCCTCTTCCCAAATTTTTTGAATGCGCTGTTTATTAGAAAGGGTGCTTTCGGTTCCCGCCAATGCTTCCAATGTTTTATAAAAAAGGTCCGCCAAAAGGTTCTCTTTCCACCCGTTCCATGTACCAGGCCCCACCGCTTTAATATCAGAACAGGTGAGCACATATAATTTTTTAAGAACCTCAGGTTTTGCAACCTTTCTGGCAAAATTAACCAACACCTTTTCATCGGAAAGATCCCGTCGAAAAGCGATATGAGTCATTAAAAGATGAAACCTAACCAGGAAAACCAAAAGATCCCGGTCTCGTTTATCAAAATTCAAACGAAATGCAACAGAGCTCGCTATCTCAGCCCCCTTCTCACTATGATCTCCCCCCAATCCTTTTCCCATATCATGAAGGAGTATACCCAAATGGAGGATGTCCTTTCGTTTGATTTCACTATAAATGTTATTTAAATTTTCCCCGACTTTAGTTAAGTTTTCCGCATGCTCAACGGCGTTGAATGAATGTTCATCCACTGTAAATTTATGATATTGGTTAAATTGCACAAGCCGGTTGACCCTGGAAAATTCGGGAATTACCTTTTCCAGCAAAGATACCTGGTGCATTAAACGAAGGGTTTTAGCAATTCCCCCCGGCTCACTCAAGATTAAAATAAATAAGTGGGCCACATCAGAGGTATTAAAAAAAGATTCAGGGAGAAATTCCATCCCATGATGAATCATTTCCAGAGTCTCATCCGAAATCCGAAGTTTATGGGTTTTCGCCAAATAAAACAGCTCAAGAATATATTTTCCTTGGGATAAAATTTTTTCCCTATTCACTCCCAATACACTGATTTCATCTTTTCCAAGAGCAAACATTCCATTAAGGGTCTTGGAGAAAAAACGATTGTAGATATTGACAACCCTTCCCTTGTTTTTATTCCTTTCAATAAACCTGGAACAGATCTCATGAATACGTGTGGAATAAAGATAATATTGCTGCATAAACCGTTCGACCCCTAACTGATGGTCTTGATCACAGAAATGAAACAGCCCTGCCAGCCTTTGTTGTTCATCAAAGGTCAGGATATCCGAATTTTTACCGGCATAAAAATGCATTTCGGCCCTAACCTTCCAGAGAAAATCTTGAGCTTCAGCCAGGATATTAAACTCTTTCACAGATAAATACCCTTGCTGCTGGAGTTCAGGAAGAGAACAGGTTCTATATTTGGCTAGAGCAATCCATTGGAGGTAATGAATTTCTCTGAGCCCTCCCTCACTTTTTTTAATATCCGGTTCCAAAAGATACACCGTTCCCCCATATCGTGAAAAATTCGCTTTTCTTTCCTCTATTTTTTCCTTTACATATCGATCAATTTTTCGACCCACGAATTTGTCATATAATTCCTTTCTAAATTTTCGAAACAGAAATTCATTACCGGAGAGTAACCGGGCTTCCATCAAGGAAGTTCTAACCGTTATATCTTTTTGAGCTTCTTCAATACAATTTGCAACTGTTCTCAAACTATTCCCCAGGGTAAACCTTAAATCCCAGAGATGGTAAAGCATTTCCTTTACTATTTCCTCATATTCGGCTTTCACCCCGGGTTCAAATAAAAACATAAGATCAATATCCGAGAATGGGGCCAACTCTTTTCTTCCGTACCCTCCCACGGCAATTAAACAACATTGTGATTGGATGTTTTCATGGGTGGGATTTTTTTTAAAAATTTCCCGGTACAAATGAGTGAGGACCTCATCTACAAGTGTTGTCAAAGCGACAACGGTATGCTTTCCTGATGCCCCCCGCTTGTGAAGTTCATATATTTCAAACCGTTTCTCTTGGAGGATATTTTTGAGACCAGGAATCAGATCCGAGGGATTTTTTTCCTTTAGCTTTTCGTCAATGCGTCTCATTCTTGAACCATAGATGGGAAATGGCCTGTTAACTTTTCTACTACTCCATTATATTTTAAAAGTATTTGAAATTGGATTCAACGGTTTTATTTAATAAAGGAGGAACAAGAAACAATGACAGCAACAAAAACCTTTTTTACCTTTTTTTTCAGGTTTTAGTTAGCTTTCGACACCCTTTTTAAAAACCCCCTCGAAACCAGGGTTAAAAATTTACTTTTGGAGGGAAAAATATAACTTAAAGGGATTGATCCAACTCAAAAAATTCAACAGGTTTAGGGGACGAGGAGAAATGCTCCTGAGGTTCTGTCCCTTTCACAAAAACTTCAATGACCCCTTCTTTCGATTCAGGAGAAACCAGCAGTCCCGTTTTTGGGTCTATTTTTGCGTACACAATGTCCTCAGGAATCTCGAAAGGTATCGAAGGAATTATTTCAAGCGCTTCTCTCATATAAGAAATCCATATAGGAAGGGCGGCTTTTGCCCCAGATTCACGATCCCCCAATGATCGCATATCGTCAAACCCAACCCAAACCCCCGTGGCTAAATTTTTTACAAACCCAACAAACCACGCATCGGTAAAATCATTGGTTGTTCCTGTTTTTCCCCCAAGTGGCCTTCCTAAGACTTTTGCCCGCCTTCCTGTCCCCCGCTGAACCACATCCACCAACATGTTAGTGATTAAATACGCGGTATGCTTGGGGACGACCCCTTGAGATTCAGGGTAATGGCGCTCTAATACCTTCCCCGAAGGATCCGTGACTAAATCGATAACATAAGGCTCATTTCGTAAACCCTCATTTGCCAAAACCCCAAAAACCGAGGTTAATTCAACCAGGGATAGGCTGGATGAACCCAAGGCTAGGGAAAGGTCATTGGTTAAAGGACTTACAATGCCCAGTTGACGGGAAAACTGAGTTACATTTTTTATTCCTATTTTTTCTAAGAGTTTGACGGTGGCCACATTACGGGAGTGAGTCAGTGCTTCTCTCAAAGAAATAGGCCCATAAAACCTCTTTTCATAATTTTCTGGTTTCCAAACTTTTTCCATTTGAAAGTTTTCAAAAATGACAGGGGAGTCATACACAATGGACGCCGGGGTAAAACCCAGGTTTAGGGCCGCTGCAAATATTATAGGTTTAAATGCCGATCCGGGTTGCCGTTTGGCATAAATGGACCGATTAAACTCACTTTTTTCAAAATCATACCCCCCCACCATGGCTTTAATCGCACCCGTGGTTGGATCTAAAGATAAGAGAGAGCCTTGAACCAACGGTTCCTGCTCCAAAGAAAAAGTGCCCTCCTTGGAAAGGGGATGATATGTCTTGGTTTTAACCCATAGCACATCACCAATCTGAAAAATTTTTCCGGGATCCAATTCAGAGGAAACCTGAAAATCTTTCCTTAAATCTTTGCCGGTAACCTTTCTTTTCGCCCAGTTCATATCTCCTTTTAAAATTTTCCCTTTCACATCATTAACGAGCACCCCCACCCCATCTGGGGAGATTTCGGTTACCACCCCTCTTAAAATAGCTCCTGGCTTTATTTCAATGGTATTAACCATTCCCTTCATTAAACTTCCATTTTCATTTGCTTCATTATTCATAAAATGATCAATGGGTCCACGGAATCCTTGACGTTTATCAATGGCTCGCAATCCTTCCTTAACCGCCTGAGTGGCCACTTTTTGCATTTGAAGGTTCATAGTGGTATAAACGTTTAATCCCCCTCGGTATAAAGCAGTTTCCCCATAAATAGAAGCGATATACTGCCTCACATATTCCAAAAAATAAGGCCCGGTCTCCTCACTATGGCCTAACTTTTGGAAATACATGTCTTCCTGGTAAGCTTCTTGATATTTCTCTGCGGTAATGAAATCCTCATCCACCATCCTGCGTAAAACCACCCCTTGCCGATGTTTTGCCTTTTCTGGATCATTATAGGGAGAATAGTCTCTTGGTGCCTTGGGCAGACCTGCGAGAAAGGCAGATTCAGCAAGAGAAAGACTTTTAACATCTTTACCAAAATACGTTCGTGCTCCCGCTTGGACCCCATAGGCCCCATGGCCAAAATAGATTTGGTTGAGGTAAATTTCCAATATCTCATCTTTGCTAAGAATCCGCTCTATTTTCCGTGCCAGGATGGCCTCTTTAATCTTTCGCTTAAAGCTTTTTTCAGCGGAAAGAAAAAGAGACCGAACTAACTGTTGGGTAATGGTACTTGCCCCCTGCCTAATCCTAAAAGCCTCCAAATTGGCTAAAATCGCCCTGAAAATTCCAAAAGGATCAATTCCCTTGTGCTCAAAAAACCTTGAGTCTTCCACTGCAATGATAGCCTGAAAAAGTTCTTGGGGCATCTGAGAAAGGGGAACAAGGACCCTACGCTCAATATAAAACTGTCCAACTTCACTCCCATCTTCTGAATACACTTTGGTCACTAAACTGGGTTGATATTGGCGCAATGAATCCAAAGAGGGTAAATCCCTAGAAAAATACCAAACGATGCCTGCGCCACTGGCAAAAAAAAGAAAAGATACACTCCCAAAAAAGAGGAAGGCCAAAAGCAATAACCGCTTAACGGAAGAGGTTGGGTTTCTTTCCCTTGGGGCCACGAATAATAACCTTTATTATTGATAAAACCTTACTTTTTTCGGTCCCTAATAAATACAGGAAACCTTCATTATTGTATCATTCTTTTTAAGAAAAAGGGTAGAAAGGGAAGGGATAATCACAAAGGAATGGGTTAAACAATATTTTTTCGGTCTAAGGTCCGGTATTGAATGGCCTCAGAAACGTCCTGAGCACCTATTCGCCCTCTTTGATCTAAATCCGCAATGGTTCTGGATACCTTTAGGATCCGATGATAGGCCCTGGCGGATAAACTTAATTTATTCATGGCCATTTCAAACAGTTTTTGGGAATCATCATCCAATTCACAATATTTTTTCAACTGTTTGGGATTCAATTGGGAATTACAATAAATGCCCTCTCTTTTATACCGTTCTACCTGCATTTTTCTGGCTCGATGCACTCTTTCTCGAATGGCTTTTGAATCTTCCCGAAGGGGATCCAGAGTTAACTCTTTAAATGGCACGGTAGGCACCTCAATATGTATATCAATCCGATCTAAAAGAGGACCAGAAACCTTTGCCCGGTATCTTTGTATTTGGGCGGGGGTGCATAAACACTCCCTTGTCCTGTCCGTAAAAAATCCACATTGACAGGGGTTCATGGCCGCAATTAGCATAAAATGAGCAGGATAAGACAAGGATGCATTGACACGGGAAATGGTAACCTTCCCCTCCTCTAACGGTTGCCTCAGCACCTCCAGAGCATTTCGTTTAAACTCGGGTAGCTCATCCAGAAAAAGAACACCATTATGAGCAAGACTCACTTCCCCTGGTTTTGGAATTTGGCCCCCTCCAATTAACCCCGCATCCGAAATGGTATGATGGGGCGATCGGAAAGGACGAGTTCCCACCAACCCTTGTCGTTCGGCTAAAAGCCCCATGATACTATGGATTTTGGTGGTTTCAATTGCTTCTTCAAAATTCATTGGGGGTAAAATGGTGGGTATCCGTTGGGCCAACATGGTTTTTCCCGAACCGGGGGGGCCCATCATCAGAATGTTATGGCCCCCAGCAGCGGATACCTCCAAAGCCCTTTTGGCAAGGTCCTGGCCCTTTACATCGGAGAAATCTTGTTGGTAGTGGGAATTCTGCGCAAATAACCCCTCTAAATTTACCTTTCGGGGCTCAAGGTTAATCCGTTTATTCAAAAATTCAACAACTTGAGGTAATGTTTCCATGGGAAAAACATCAACCCCTGAAACAACAGCAGCCTCCGCTGCCTTTGAAGCAGGAACCAGAAAAGCCTTCACCCTTGCACTACGGGCAGCCACTGCCATGGAAAGAATCCCTTTTACCCCTTTGATACTTCCATCCAGGGATAGCTCACCGATCATCAAAAAATCTCGAAGGGTTTCCTCCTTAATAATTCCTTCCGCAGCCAAAATTCCAACAGCCATGGGAAGGTCAAAACCTGAGCCCTCCTTTTTCACATCGGCGGGTGCGAGGTTAACAGTAATCTTTTTGACTGGAAAAGGATACCCGGTGTTTTTTATGGCCGCCCTAACCCGATCTTTACTTTCTTTTACGGCCAGATCGGGAAGTCCTACAATTGAAAACATGGGAAGACCTAAGGACAGATCAACTTCGACCTCGACCAGGTGGGCATCCAGACCATAGAGCACACAACTCAAGGTCTTAGAGAGCATTGTTATCCCCTAAATTTAAATTAAAAGGATGGTAGCCGCCGGTCCATCACCATCCGACGATTTTCGGCACCTTGACGCCTCTCTGGGGTTGAGCCAGAAACTAATGGTGGTGGAGGTTTTGAGTAAAGCAGACGCCTTTCATTCCATGAACGTCGATCCCTATAACCCCGACTAAAAACACGACCGTTTCTCAATTTTAAAAGAATTTTTTCCCAGAAAGGTTTTGAAGTCAATTTGGCAGTTGAAAAATGAGCAATGGCTAAAACCAAAGCAGGATCGTCTCCAGAAAGATAGGCAATTCTCAAACAAAGCTCATCATTAGGTATCCATTGGTTCCGCAACATACCCTTTAGGGTTTCATGGGGAATGGAAAGCCGATCAGCAAGGTTTTCAGAATCGGTGAGACCCAACTTTTTTTGTAGATTTTCCAAATAATTTTCTAAATTTTCCATAAATGTCCTATTGGATACTTTAAAAATTCAATTTTTTCAACGAAAAAAAGGAGGACTTAAATCTATAGCTTAAATATCATGATTTTACGAACCTGTCAAATTCAAACACAAATCCAATGAAAACTAGACCCACTTAAGGGAACGATTTTTTTACTTAAAACGTCGTTCTTTTTTAGGCGGGGCAGGGGTATTAGGAGAAGGGTTATTTGAAGAGTGGGAACGAAAAGTTCGGTGGGGAGACGAGGAAGGAAAACCCCCTTGTGGATAAACATAATATCCCCCAAAATAAAACCGGGGATAGGGTCCATAGGGATAGAGGTAATAGGGGTAAGGGGAATAATAAGGGTAAGGATAATAATTTGGGTATGGATATCCATAATAGGGATAAGGGGTATAATACGGGCCGTAATCAGGATTATTGTAGTAAATTTGAGAGAACGGAAGGATTGAGGATTCAGAAGAATAAAAGGAACTATTTGGATACCCATCGGTGTAACGATAGCACCCTCCCGCAATTATTGCTCCAAACAAAATTATTAAAAAAAGAAAATTAGTTTTTCTCATAACCTACTCTTTCCAATCCCACAATTTTAAAACTTAAAACGTAAACCCCCCTGAATTGAATTAACATCAAAAAGGTTAACCTCAATGTTTAAGACCAGAGAATCGCTTGGATCTAAAAAAAAATCAACACCCCCAAACACTCCGAAAAAATCATCCTCTTCAATACTAGCAGAGCGAATATTTGGATTAAAACCTGGATCTGAAACAGAGGGAGAGCTTACCAAAGAAAAATGTTCATCCCCCCTCACCAAAGAAAACCTGATCCCCCCATAAGGTCTATAATAACCCACCCGGGAATCACCCCCAATTTTCACAACATGTTCCCTCCACTTAATCTCATCATCTTGAACCGTCCCCACAAAGGTAGCAGTGGAAAGACTACAATTACTACTGGCATTTGGATTTGAACACTTGGAAATCTCGACACGATCTTCCGCATCGAACTGAAGATAGGAATATTCTAAAAAAATGTGGGAGGCCTGCGGAAATGGCGCTTCATAAAGTATGAACCGTGCCCCTCCTCCAAAAGTCATATTTAAATTACTATCAAACCCACCGAATTCATCGATACTTAACCCCACCCCACCAAACAGGCCAAACAGTTCAACCCGATGGAAGGCCTCAATCCCTAACCGAGCCAATAACCGGGAGGAAACCGCATCCCCTTTAAATTTACAACATGGGTCCACCAAATCTTCACTCTTTTCAACAATATCCCTTTCCTGGACCCCTGTAATCAGCTCTACAGAAACGGGAACGGGACTGACCCGATCCCCATAATGAAAGGAAAATCCTGTTGAAGGAACCATAAGAATAATGAAAAGAAAAACAAATGTTCTGAATTCAACAGGCCTCATGTTTGCAAACCTTTGTCAATTTTAAGGGGAAAGCCCTTTGAGCATTTCCTTAAATTTTTTCCTCTCCTCCGGAACATCACTGGTTACAATAAACCTCATATACACTGTCGTACGGGTACTATCTCCTCTGAGCAAAAATGAAAGAAGCACTTTATGCTGAATGCTTCCGGGGTTTTCTGCCATAAGTTTCGGAAGTGTTTCAATAATCCCAACCCGTTCATCGGCGATTGAAACAGTATACCCTCGTGTCTGGAGCATACTTTTTAGCTCTTGGAACGCCATTTGATAAGATAGATTTATTTCAATTCCTTCATCTGTGCCAGGGGGTATTCTCGAAGGCCCCATACATCCAACCAACAAAAAAATTCCTAAACACACCCCAAAAACCCTCATACCGCCCTCCTTTTCTTTTCAATGTACTCCAGGAAAATAGGCCAGGTCAAGCTTAAGGAATTTCACAATTTATGTATTTTTAAGAAAAAAACAGGATTTTGCCCGGGTAATTTTTTTAAGAAAAAACGCTTTTCCTTCTATTTCTGGTTTAGGGGTTCAAATTAAATTAAAGGATTGTTTTTTCCCAAGAACCCAAAGGTATAAAACGTTCATGAAAGAATCGGTTTTGAGTTTTTTTATGAAATGGGAAGAGAAGAAACCAAGGAAGGATGCTGATTTAGAAACAGGTCTTAAGGGTTCCGTAAGGATCCTTATTTTTTCAACAAGGGAAAAGGATGAACTACCCCTTTCCCCTTGTTGGTATTAAAATTTTTGGGAGGTAAGGTTTAAAGAAAACGCTTGTTCTATTTCCATTTATTATCCGAAATTCATCACCTCAAGGAAAACTCACTCACTCTTCATGCAAAGAAATTATTTTTTTCCTCAGTGCATATTTAATCAGATCGGTTCGATGATGAACGTTTATTTTACGCATTAAATTTGCCTTGTGAGTATCTACTGTTTTCGGGCTTAAATCCAGTAGGGAAGCGGCTTTTTTAACGGTATACCCCTCTGCCAAAAGCCTCAAAACCTGGATTTCCCTATCGGTAAGAAGGTTCCCCGCTTTTTCTTCAGCTTGTTTTACTCTGGCCGCAGTCTGCTCCATAAACTGTTCTATTCTCTTGGGTTCTATGAAGATTCCCCCTTGTTGAACAACCAATATGGCTTTTGAAAGATTTTGTTCGATATTTGATTTTTCAAGAATCCCTTTAACCCCCACTTTAAAAATTTGCAACCACCCCCCTAAAAGGTACTCATCCAAAAGAACCAAAATTCTTGCCTCAGGATGAGAAACCTGGATTTTAATTAAAAAGGGAACTTTTTCATCCTCTACTTGATTTAAATCAACAATAATAATTTGAGGCTTTAATTCTTTTACCCTTTTAAAACCCTTTTCTAAATCTGATGTTTGAAGAACAACGGATATTTTACTCGGAATAGAGATGGCGCCCTCAAGCTGCTTGGGAATTCCCATTTCTCCAGAAAAAATAACAACAGATATTGTCTTATCGCTCACGGGACTACCCCTTTCTAAAAATTAAAATATTAAAAGTTAATCATGATCAAACAATTAGAGATTCTAATATGGCGATAACACCTTGTAAATCCGGTAAACCCCTTATTTTCAAAAAAAAAAAGACCCTAAAGAAAGTCTTGAGTCTTTGAAAAAATAAAGGCGTTTAATTCCAAAAGATTTAACTTACGTTACTCTCCCCCGTTTCTATTTTTTGAGATCAATAAAACCCTGTAGGACCGCAAACTGGACCAAACCCGCGGTTTCATGAATCCCAAGTTTCATCATGAGATTGGAGCGATGGTTATCAATAGTCTTAACACTTAAAGTTAATTTTTTTGCGATTTCCTTATTGGTTAATCCCTCAGCGATAAGCAAAAGAACCTCCTGTTCTCTTTCCGTCAAAGGAATTCCAATTTTTTTCTCTTTTCTCGAGCCAAGGTCTCCCAAAATTTCTTCTTTTAAATCTCCAGGGAGGGAAGGACTAAAATAAGAATCCCCCCGGCTAATTATTTTTACCGCCCGAATTAACTCTGAAGAAGGGGAATTTTTATTTAAAAAGCCGGACGCCCCTTCCTTTTTGGCTTGGCAAATATATTCTTCTTGGGAATAGATGGTCAAGACCAAGAGTTTTAAATTCGGAAATTCTTGATGGATTTGGTTAATGACCTGAAAACTGTTCAGGCCCGGAAGCCGAATGTCGATTATCAACACATCGGGGTTTTCTGCTCTGATCTTCTCAATCGCTTCGACACCATTCCCTGCGTCACCCACGACCTCGTATCCTGGTTGGCAATCAAAAATTGCACGAATTCCATCACGCAAAAGGACCTGGTCATCTGCCAAAAAAATCCGAATTTTTTCCATACCCGCCTTATTACTCTATTCACCAAAAAAAAACTAAAAAAATAAAACCGGTTATTATCTCTTATGTTTGTACCATAAATTTTATTTTCTGGAAATTAAGTATTTTTATCAAGCAATCACCTAACAATTAATCCTTCTCATTTTAAGATATTTTATTAAATTGGCTCATCGTGGAAGTGAGTGGGTAAATTTTGTCATTACCCGCCTGTCCGGCGGGCACTTGCAGGCAGGGGAAAGCGGAAATCCAGGCCCTTCCCGTCATTCCTGCGAAACCTGTCCTCGAATGCCTCTATCGGGGAGCGGGAATCCAGAAGATGTTGATTTTTTGAATCCTGGATTCCTGCCTACCGGCAGGCGGGCCCGATAAA
>Ga0256864_1000550_pt1 | contig 12993 bp, 9 predicted proteins | sample RVTome_11_FD_187336 | JGI IMG/M metagenome (GOLD analysis project Ga0256864, IMG submission 187336) | Soil microbial communities from uranium-contaminated site in the Upper Colorado River Basin, Wyoming, United States - RVT147D111 HiSeq ... | reverse complement strand
GTCCCGAATCGGAACTATCGTTGCGATCCACCCCGGGTCGCGCGTGACGCGCCTAGTCAGCTCGCGGATCGCCTCGGTCTCGTTGGAGCGGTCGCCGGCGTCGAAGACGCGGCCGGACCAGAGCAGGTTGTCCGCGATGAGCACCCCTCCCGGGCGGAGCTTCTCCTCGATCGCCGACAGGGCGTCCGGGTAGCCCGCCTTGTCGATGTCCAGGAACGCCAGGTCGAACGGTCCATCCGCCGCGCGGAGCGCGGCCACCGCCTCCGCGACGTGGAACGTCACGGCGTGGTCGAGCCCGAGCGCGGTGAGATGCGTGCGCGCCGCGCGGGACAGCTCCTCGTCCCACACCACATGGTGGACCCTGCCACCGCCGTTCTCTACGACCGCCCGGGCAAACCACGCCGTGGAGTACCCGAAGCCCGACCCCAGCTCGAACACGCTGCGCGCCCCGATCTGCCGCGCAACCTGGTAGCACAGATACCCACAGGCGGGACCGATGATCGGAAAATCCACCTTGGCCGCGTGCTCCTCCATCGCCAGGAGCTCGGGATGTCTTGGCGGAACCAGACCCGTCAGGTATTCGGAGACTTCGGGGGAGATGAGATCCATGAACGCCACTAAGGAGTTAGGAGTGAGGAGTAAGGAGTACGCCTGGTAGAGTGCCGGCCCTTGCGGAGAAGCTGACGCTTGCACGCGGGGAATGCGTCTGGAACTCACTCCTCACTCCTCGCTCCTCACTGCCGCCCACCCCCTCGCGACTAGAAGCTCCGCATTGAGCACGGCGGCGCCTGCGGCACCGCGTATCGTGTTGTGGCTCAGAACGAGCATGCGGTACCAACCGCCGGCGTCGCGCGCGAGCTTGCCCACGGTGACGCTCATGCCATCTCCCGCGTCGCGGTCGAGGCGGGGCTGGGGGCGGTCGGGCTCGCTGCGGACGAGTACCGGATGATCGGGCGCCGAGTGGAGGCCGAGGTCTTGCGGTGGGCCGCGGAAGCCGGCGAGGGCGCGGCGTACGTCGTCGAGGTCGGGAGCCGCCTCGAGGCGGACCCACATGGCGGCGAGATGGCCGTCCTGGACGGCGACGCGGTGGCATTGGGCGCTCACTGGGAAGCGCGCGGGCTCGATGCCGCCCGCGCCCGCGCGCCCGAGCAGCTTGCCCAGCTCGCGTTCCACCTTTTCCTCCTCGCCGGCAATGTACGGGATCACGTTGTCGGTCACGTCCATGGCCGAGACGCCGGGGTAGCCCGCTCCCGAGAGCGCCTGCATGGTCGACAGCGTGACCGCCGCCACGCCGAACCGGGCGTGCAACGGGGCCAGCGCCAGGGCGACGCCGATCGCGGTGCAGTTGGGGTTCGTCACGATGAAGCCGCCCCGCCGCCCGTCCACCAGGCACAGATGCTCCGCGTTCACCTCCGGGATGACGAGCGGTACGTCCGCGTCCATCCGGTGCGGCGACGAGTTGCTCACCACGACGTACCCGGCGTTCGCGAACGCGGTCTCCGTGTCGCCCGCGACGTCGCCGGGCAGGCTGGAGAACACGAGGTCGCAATCGAGGGGCGGTGCGGGGGCCGCGACCGTCATCTCCCCCGCCCACGGGGGCGCGGCCGCGGGGAGCCGCCACGTACACGCGTCGGCAAAGCGCTTTCCCTGCGACCGGTCGGACGCGGCGAGCGTCGTGACCGTGAATTGGGGGTGTCCATCCAGCAGCTGGATGAATCGCTGGCCCACCACGCCGGTGGCGCCGAGGATCCCCACGCGCAGCGGGCGCGTCATCGCAGCGCGTCCTCGAGCAGGGCGGACGCATCGGTCTTGGCGTCGCGATACTTCACGATCACCGGCGTGTAGACCGACAGTCCCCAAGCGGCCGCGGCGTCGCCGGCGAGCGCGCGGCTTCCCGGGACCACTACCGCCCGCGGCGGGATTTCCAGCACCCCGCCTTTCGGGCGTCGATAGATCTCGCCCCGCACGACGTCGTACACGGGCGTCGAGCCGGTGAGTACCGTGCCCGCGGCGAGGACCGCGCCCTCCCGCACGACCGTTCCCTCGTACACGCCGCAGCCGCCACCCACGAGCACGTCGTCCTCGATCACCACGGGCAGCGCGCCCACCGGCTCGAGGACGCCGCCGATCTGCACGGCCGCCGACAGGTGCACGCGCTTGCCGATCTGGGCGCACGAGCCCACCAGCACGTGGCTGTCGAGCAGGGTCGCCTCGTCCACGTATGCGCCCACGTTGACGTAGGTCGGCGGCATACAGATCACCCCGGGCGCCACGAAGCAGCCGTCGCGGATGCTGGTGCCGCCCGGCACCACACGCACCCGGTCGTCCAGCGTGAGCGCGCGGGTGGGGTAGGTGTCCTTGTCGAAGAAGCGCAACGTCCCGCCCACCGACATGTCGGTCAACGCGCCCATCCGGAAACCGGCGAGAATGCCCGCCTTCACCCACCCGTTGACTCGCCACGCGCCGGTCGCGTCCCGCTCGGCCGACCGGAGGTCGCCGCGGTTCAGCGCCGCCTTGAGCTCGGCGAACGTCGCGCGGTCATCGTCGTGGAACGTCGACTTCCCGGCGGCCGCGAGCGCCTCGACGCGCTCACGAAGCGGCATGGGCCGCCGATGGGAGCACGTCTATTTCCTGGAGCACGGCGCGCAGTGTCGCGCGAGTCGACTCCTGCACCGGCACGAGCGGGAGGCGGAGGGTCTCCTCGAGCAGGCCCATCATCGCCATCACCGCCTTGACCGGCCCCGGGTTGGACTCCAGGAAGTTGGCTTCCATGAGCGCGAGCAGCCGGTAGTGGATCTCGCGCGCATCGTCGACCCGGCCGTCCAGCGCCAGCTCCGTCATGCGCGACATCAGGTCCGGCATCTCGTTGGCCGCCACCGAGATCACCCCGTCGGCGCCGAGGGCGATCAGCGGGATCGTGACGGCGTCGTCACCGGAGAGCACGCGAAAGCCGTCGGGCCGGTCGCGCAGGATCGCCATGATCTGCGACAGGTTCCCCGAGGCTTCCTTGGTCGCGACGACGTTCGTCACCTCCCGGGCCAGCTGGAGCGTGGTCTGTGCGCTGACGTTCGACGCCGTCCGCCCGGGCACGTTGTACAGCACGACGGGCGTCCGCGGCACGGCGGCCGCGACCGCGCGGAAATGCGCGATCAGGCCCGCCTGCGTCGGCTTGTTGTAATACGGCGAAACGACCAGCACCGCGTCCGCTCCAATCTCCACCGCCGCCTTCGCGCGCCGCACCACCTCGGCCGTGTCGTTGGTTCCCACCCCCGCAATCACCCGGCCCCGGCCCCGCGCCGCCTCCACCGTGAGCCCGATCACCCGGCGCTGCTCGTCGGCGCTCAGCGTGGCACCCTCGCCCGTCGTGCCGCACGGGACGAGCAGCCGCACCCCGCCATCGAGCTGCCGCCTCACCAGCGCCCGCATCGTCGCGTCGTCAACCGCCCCGTCCTTCGCGAACGGCGTCACGAGGGCCGTGGCGCAGCCCGTCAGCCAGTCCGTTGGTAGTTTGGTGGTCATCTCGCCTCCAATGTGGATGGCGTATGGCGCGTGGCAGGGGACCCGTATTACGCCCCTCCTCCCGCCGCTAGACCAAGTCTCGGCCGCTCCGCCGCGGGTAATGCGCGGCTGAAGCCGCGACTCGGCTGACTGTCGCCGAGGCGACTGAAGCCGTATTCTGCCTGCCGCTCTGCCGCTCTGCCGCTCTGCCGCTCTGCCGCTCTGCCGCTCTGCCGCTCTGCCGCCCCTGCCGCTCTGCCGCCCCTGCCGCTCCTGCCACTCCTGCCGCCTTCCTCCTACTTCCCACCGCCCACCATCTCCTCCAAAACCTCCGCAAACCCAAACACCCCCCTCTTGCCCTGAATCCAACCTGCAGCCAGCAACGCGCCGCTCACAAAGCCCTCGCGGTTGCGGGCGGTGTGGATCAGCGTCACCTGGTCGGCCTCGCCGTCGAAGCCGACGCGATGCGTTCCGGGAATGTGGCCGGCGCGGGTGCTGGCGACGGGCACGTCGGTCCCGAACGCGTCCCGCACGGCGTTGCGAAGCCGCAGCGCCGTTCCGGACGGGGCGTCCCGCTTGTTTGCGTGGTGCGCTTCCTCGACGTACGGGTCGTACATCCCGCTGCCGGCGAACAGCTCCGCCGCCCGGGCCACGATCCGGTAGAACAGGTTCACTCCCACCGAAAAGTTCTCGCCGATGACGAGTGTACCTCGCTCGCGCTCCACGGCCCGCCGGACGTCAGCCTCGCGGTCGCGCCATCCGGTGGTGCCCTCGACGAGCGGAACCCCGGCCTGGAGGCACGCGAGCACGTTGCGGAGCACGGCGGGCCCCACACTGAAGTCGATCGCCGCGTCGTGGCCGCGGAGCCGCGCCGCGAGGTCCTCCGGATCGCGCGCCGCGTCGGCCGACGTGACGATCTCCCCGACGTCCAGGCCCTCGCGGCGGGCACGGGTCTCGACCAACGCGCCCATGCGCCCATGACCGAACAGTGCGAGTCTCACGCGCGGTCCGCCGCGCCGGTGGTGGCCGCCGGAGCCGCCGGCGGTGACGCGAGGAGCGACCGCACCAAGGCGACGTACAGCTCGACGCCGCGCCGCAGCTCGCTCTTATCGATGCGCTCCTCGGGAGTGTGGGCGTAGGCGATGGAACCCGGTCCGAGCAAGAGCCCGGCGCCCCAGTTCGACAGGTGGGGAACGTCCGTCGTAAAGCCCACGACGCACGTTTCGAAGTCCGGAACGGTGGCGAGGCGAATTGGCGGCGTGATGGAGCCGTACTCGATGCGCGCGCGGTCACCCACCGCGTCCTCCACGAGCGCCCTGATCGGGTCGGCCGGCGTCACGAGCCGGATTTGCACGTCCGCGTGCGCCTCCGCCGCCAGGATGTTGGGCCGCGTGCCGCCGGCGATGACCCCGACGTTGACCGTCGTCCGGCCGAAGAACGGATCGCTGGGCCACGGTGCCGCGCGCAGCGCGGTCAACGCCTCCATGAGCTTGTGCACGGCCGACGTGCTCGCGTCGCCAATCCCGGCGTGCCCGCCCGGACCGGTGGCGCGCAGCCGGAACTGGAGCGACCCCCGGGAACCCACGGCGAGCCGGTTATCCGTGGGCTCGCCCACGATCACGAAGCGGGACTCCCGGGCGCGGGGATGCGCGTTCGCCGCACGGGCGCCGAGCGAGGCCAGCTCCTCGTCGGCCACCAGCAGGATGCCGAGGTCCTCGATCCCCGCCGCGCGCAGACGCTGCGCGGCGAGGATCTGGGCGGCGGCGACGCCTTTCGCGTCGCACGCGCCGCGACCGTAGACCCATTCCTCGTCTTCGTGCGACGGGATGTGCGGCGGGACCGTATCGAGGTGGGTGCACAGCACCACGCGCGGCTCGCGCGACGTCCTGGCGAGCAAATTCGGCCGTCCGGGCGCGGCGTCGAACTGCTCCACGCGGTATCCCAGCTTCGTCAACAGCCCGGCCACGAAGTCCACGACCTCCGGCTCGTCGCCGGTGACCGACGGGATGTCGATCAGATCGCGCGTCAGGTGGACCACGTCCAGCCCCTTGTTTGTCCGCCGCGCGGCGGTCCGGAGCGGCGGCACTTCGCGGGGCTCGCCGTCCTCGAGCAGGGCGGCGTGCAGCCGGACCACCGCGTCCCGCACCTGTGGCTCGTCGATCACGAACGTCAGGTTCACCAGCGACGCGCCCTGGGAGATGAGCGAGACGTTGATGTGCGGGATCGTGCGGAACACGCGGGCGGCGATGCCGGGGGTGGTCCGCAAGCCCTCGCCGACGATACAGACGATCGCCCGGTGCGGCTCGACCGTCACCTCGCCAAGGCCGCGCAGCTCCTCCACGATGCGGGGAAGCGAGCCGTCGTCCTCCACCGTGAGCGAGACGCTCACCTCGGACGTCGCCACGACGTCGACCGAGGTCTCGTGGCGGTCGAACACCTCGAACAGTGCCCGGAGAAACCCGTGGGCGCCGAGCATGCGGCCCGACGCCACCTGCACCACGGTGATTCCCGTCCGATGCGCGATCGCCTTCACGGTGCCCGGCCAGATGTGCGCGTCCCCGGTGACGAGCGTGCCGGGAAGATCGGGGGCGAGCGAGCTGAGGATGCGGACGGGAATGCCGCGGTCGCGCGCCGGCCGCATGGTTTTGGGGTGGAGCACCTTGGCGCCGAAATACGACAGCTCCGCGGCCTCGTCGTACGACAGCACCGGGATGGTGCGCGCGTCGGCTACGATGCGCGGGTCGGCGGTCAGAACGCCCGGGACGTCCGTCCACACCTGGATCTCGCGCGCGCCGAGCGCGGCGCCGACGAGCGACGCCGTATAGTCGGACCCGCCGCGTCCCAGCGTGGTGGTGGCGCCGGACGGGCTGGCCCCGATGAATCCCCCCAGCACCGGCACGATCCCCTGCGCCAGAAGCGGTTCCAGCTCGGCGCGCGTGCGGCGCTCCGTCTCGGAGAGGATGGGGCTCGCGCGCCCGTGCCGATCGTCGGTAGCGATACAGCGGCGCGGATCCACGTAGCGCGCGGACGCGCCGCGGGCCGAGAGCGCGGCGGCGAGCAGGTTGCCGGAGAGCTGTTCGCCGAAGGCGGCCACGCGGTCGCCCAGCGCCGCGCTCTCCGCCGGGCTCCGGGCCAGGCGGTCGAGCAGGTCCCGCAGCTCGGCCGCCCCCCCGTCTACCAGCTCGATCTGGCGTCGCGCGATATCCGCCGACAGGAGCGCCGTCGCGACCTCGTGGTGGCGACGGATATGGAACGACAGTTCACGGAACGTCTCCAGCACCTCACCGGCCACCGCGCGCCGCGCGGCGGTGACGAGCGCGTCCGTCACCCCCGCCATCGCCGAGACCACCACGACCGCGCCTCCGCCGCTGCGCTCGCGAACGATCGCCATCACCCGCTCGAAGGCCCCGGGGTCGGCGACCGACGTGCCCCCGAATTTCAGAACGACAGGTTGCGTCATTGCGCTTAATGATAGAGGCAGTCGGCGGTTGGCAGTAGGCAGTCGGAAGGGGGGGCGGCCCGACTGCCGACCGCCTATCCCACCGCCCTCTCCACCGCCTCCACACTCGCCTCGATCTCCACCGGCTCGTTCCCGCTTCCCACCACCGTAGGGTCCTTCAGCAGATGACCCGTGAGCACGGCGACGACGCGCGCCTCCGGCCCGATCACGCCGTCCTGCACCAGGCGGCGGACCCCGGCGACGCTCGCGGCGCTCGCCGGCTCGCACCCCACGCCGGCGCCGTCGACGGCGGCCTTGGCCTCGAGAATCTCGTCGTCGGTGACCGCGGTGACCACGCCGTCGGTCTGCCGGATCGCGCGGACGGCGCGATCGTACGAGGCGGGATCGCCAATGCGGATCGCGCTGGCGACCGTGCTCGCGCACACGCGGGCACGCTGGGCGAAACCCGTCGCGTAGCTCCTGGCGAACGGCGCGGCGCCCGCGGCCTGCACCGCCACGATGCGCGGCACGCGGTCGGCCAGGCCCAGGTCACGCGCCTGGAGCAATGCGGCTCCCACTGCCGCGGTGTTCCCGAGATTGCCCGCCGGGAGCGCGATCCAGTCGGGCGGGGACCAATCCAGCTCCTGCAGCATCTCGAACGCGACCGTCTTCTGCCCCTCCAGCCGGTACGGGTTCACGGAGTTCAGGAGATAGAGTCCCAGCCGCTCGGCGGCCTCCCGCACCAGCCGGAGACAGGCGTCGAAGTCACCGGGAACGAGCAGCATGCGCGCCCCGTGCGCCACGATCTGCGCCACCTTGCCCGGCGCCACACCGACGTTCGGTGCAACCGCCACGGCCGGCAGGCCGGCCAGCGCCGCGTACGCCGCGAGCGAGGCGGCCGTGTTCCCCGTCGAGGCGCACAGCACGCCGCGGGCGCCGAGCTGCCGCGCGCGGGTGACGCCTACGGTCATGCCGCGATCCTTGAACGATCCTGTCGGGTTCATGCCGTCATGCTTGAGCAACAGCCCCGGCGCGCCCGCCCAGCGGGCCACCGCCCGGCTGGCGAGCAGCGGGGTGTCGCCTTCCGGGTAGGTCACGACCGCCCCGTCGGGGACGTCGAGCACCAGCTCGCGGAACCGCCAGACCCCGGAGGCGGAGATCCCCGTCCGCTCGCGGCGCCGGCAGTCGAACAGCGCGCGAAGGTCGCCGCCCGACACGGGCGCGTGACGCACCTCGAGCACCCCGCCACACGCGGGGCAGGTCACGGCGGTATCGGCCGGGGGTGACTCGCCGCATGCGAGACAGACGAGGGCCGAGGAGGTCATGTGACGTTACGGCGTTCCGCGATCGGCACGGCGGTCTCGAGGATTGGAGAGGTGGGATCTTGGAAGAATGGAGATTGGAGATTCGACTGCGCCATGGCCAGCCCCCGGCTCGGGGGGCCTGCGATTGCCGATCTGAGATTGCAGATTTCCCATCGTCTGCCATACGCCATATGCCATCAGCGGCGGGGCCGGGTGGCGGGGGGCCACGGGGGTGCAATTCGATTGACAGGAGTGCAATTCGACGCTATGGTAGCATCCGATTCCTAGAGCGTCACATGCAGCGAGTGCGAATGGCAAAGAGACCTCCCCCGTGATCTGAACACCGGTAGGTCTCTTTCTATTTGTGGACCGTTCGCCGGAGCACTCGCTGACCCCTCCAGCTCCGGCGTGCCCGCCGCGGGGGTGTGCGCCGCGGAGCGTGGTGGTCGGCAGCGACGGCCTGGCCGTTCTCCGACACCGTGATCAACCATAAGGAGTGCGGCTGGTATGCGTACGACCGGAAAGGTGAAGTGGTTCAACGAGTCGAAGGGCTTTGGTTTCATCACTCCCGAGGGCGGCGATAAGGACTGTTTCGTCCACTACTCGGCGATCCAGGGTAACGGGTTCCGGACCCTGACCGAGGGGGAGCGGGTCGAGTTCGACGTCGTGCAGGGGCAGAAGGGCCCCGCCGCAGAAAACGTCACCCGGCTCGGCGCCTGAAGCCCTGAGGGGGAGCACTCGCTGGTCGGAAGGGCCGCCTTCGGTATCGAGGGCGGCCCTTTCGGTTGGCGTCCTCGGCGGCCCGCGTCAGCGGCGCCATGGCGGATGGTGCAGGAGCTCGGGGCTCGTGGCAATGGGGTTGTTGACATTCCCAGCCAGCGCCACCCGCATTGCTCTGCCGCTCTGCCGCTCTGCCGCTCTGCCGCTCTGCCGCTCTGCCGCTCTGCCGCTCCTGCCGCCTGTGCCTGTTGTCCTGCAAACCCATCCCCTCGCGACATGCACCGTTACCGCCCTATCGCCAACTCGCCTCTACCCGCATTTGTGACGCAACGCACTGAAGCACCAAGGGTTACGGAGTGACAATGCGATCCTCAAAATCCGCCCGGTCCTCCCGCCGGGCTGGGACGGCTTTTGGCAGCGACTCTTGCATTTCGCCACACCCCGGAGGATACTAGGGCCGCATGACGGGGCTCGAGAAGACCAGGCCGACGGACCGGGGCAGACGGTCGCGTGTCCGGGGCATTCCGACCGCGGAGGGGTTGCTCCGCTCGGTGTACCTCGGACGGGTGATCGTCGCGATCGTGGTGTTCGCGGCGGCCGCTCTGTCGTTCCGGACCGTACCGCCCGAGACCATTCTGGTGCTTGCCACCGCCGCGCTCGCCTCGGTGCTGGTGAGCGGCGTGGCCTTGTGGCACACGCACGTGAAGCAGCGGCCGCCCGGCGTCTCGTTCCTCTACAGCCAGTTCCTGTTCGATCTGCTGCTCGTCACCACCATCGTGCACGTGACGGAAGGGCCGGCGAGCCAGTTCCCCGCGCTGTATGTCCCGGTCATCGCGGTGGCCGCGGCGCTCATGCCCCTGGCATCCAGCTTGCTCCTCACGAGCCTCGCCAGCCTGCTGTATCTCGCGGATATCATCTGGTGGTATCCCGTACAGCTCTCGGTGGTTGTCTGGCTTCAAATCGCGGTGTTCCTCGGCGTGTTCCTGGTGACCGCGCTCATCGCCAGCCGCGTGCGAATCGTCGGAGCGCAGCACGCGGTGCTGCAGAAGGAGGTTCAGCGTTTGAGGCTCGAGGCGGGGGACATCCTCCGGAACATCCGGAGCGGCATCCTCACGGTCGACGGCGAGGGCTGCATCGCATACGCGAATCCGGCCGCGCGGGAGCTCTTGGGACTCCGCGAGGAGCGGGTGATCGGGCGCGGCTGTGCGGAGGTCCTCGACCCCCGGGTCCCCGAGCTGAGCCATGCGATTCTGACGACCCAGCGCACGGGACACCGTCTCGTCCGGGCCGAGGGTGTCGTGCGCATTGGCGGGCGGGAGACGCCGATCGGGTTCACGACCATGTCGCTCGACGTGAATGGCGGCGGGTCGTCAGTCACCGCCATCTTCACCGATATCTCCCATCAGAAGCGGCTCGAGGAGTTGCACCTCCGGACGGAGCGCCTCGAGGCGGTGGCGGAGTTGTCGGCATCGCTGGCCCACGAGATCCGCAACCCGCTGGCGTCCATCCGGTCGTCGGTCGAGCAACTCTCCCGCTCCACGCGGGCGAACGCTGACGAGCGGTCCCTCGCGGATCTGGTGGTGCGGGAGAGCGACCGTCTCAGCCGGCTGCTGAACGAGTTCCTCGACTTCTCCCGCGTCCAGGTGACCGATTCGCGGCCGCTCGACCTGGAGCAGGTGGCGAAGCGGGCCGTGGACGTGGTGCGCAATCATCCCGATTGCATCTCGGCCGCGAAGCTGGAGGTGACCGGCGCCGGCGCGCGGATCGAAGGCGACGAGGACCTCCTCCACCGCGTGGTCGTGAACCTGGTGCTGAACGCGGTGCAGGCCGGCGCCGGCGAGGTGGCCGTCGAGGTCCGCCGCGCGCGAAACGACGAGCTGCCGTTGGGCGTCACGCTCGACGACGCGGTGTTGGTCCGCGTGAGCGATCACGGCCCGGGGATCCCGCCCGAGCTGCGGGACCGGCTGTTCGATCCCTTCGTGACGGGGCGCCGGGGGGGATCGGGTCTCGGGCTGGCGATCGTGCATCGCGCCATCCAGGCGCATCGCGGTTACGTGCTGGTGGACTCCGCTCCGGGTGCGGGCACCACGTTCAGTGTGTTCCTTCCCTCCAAAGGCATGACGGAGATCGCCGCGTGAGCCACCATCAGCCGAACATTCTGGTCATCGACGACGAGTCGGGCATTCTCGAAACGCTGAAGATCCTGCTGAAGAACAACGGCTACGATGTCGAAACGGCGCAGGGCGGCAAGCCGGGGCTTGAGGCCCTGCGGACCGCTACGCCGGACATCGTCCTCACGGACGTGAAGATGCCGGGCGCTACGGGCATCGACGTGCTGAAGGCGGCCCGCGAGCTGGATCCCGAGATGCCGGTGATCCTGATGACCGCGCACACGTCGCTCCAGGACGCCATCTCGGCGGTCAACCAGGGCGCTTTCTACTACGTGCAGAAGCCGTTCGCCAACGACGATCTGCTGGCCATCTGCCGCCGCGCGGCCGAGTATCGCGCGCTCCGGTCCGAGAACAAGCACCTCAAGCGCGAGATCCGCCGGCGGGACCGGTCGCGCACCGTCCAGCCCATCGGCAAATCGAAACGGTTCCTCGAAGTGCTGCAGCTCGCCGAGCAGGTCGCTCCCACCGAGTCGACGGTGCTGATCCTCGGCGAGAGCGGTACCGGGAAAGAGGTGCTGGCGCGGCACATCCACGAGATGTCCGAGCGGAGCGAGGGGCCGTTCTTCTCGATCAACTGCGGTGCGCTGCCCGAGAGCCTGCTCGAGTCGGAGCTGTTCGGCCACGTCAAGGGGTCGTTCACCGGCGCCGTGCGTGACAAGCAAGGGCTGTTCGCCGCCGCCAGGGGTGGGACCTTCTTCCTCGATGAGATTGCGGAGACGAAGCCGTCGACGCAGGTCAAGCTCCTCCGCGTCCTGCAGGAGCGGGAAGCCCTCCCGGTGGGGGCCACGGAGCCGATCCCCGTGGATGTCCGCGTGGTGGCCGCCACCAATCGGGACCTGGACGAGGAGATCCGCCGCGGCACGTTCCGGTCGGATCTCTACTACCGGCTCAACGTCATCTCGTTGCATCTCCCCCCGCTGCGGGATCGCCGCGAGGATATCCCGCTCCTGGCGGATGCGTTTCTCCAGCGCATCGCCTCGCAGCGCGGCGTGGCGCCGAAACAGATCTCGCAGGACGCGTTGGACTCCATCATGGTCTACGACTGGCCGGGCAACGTGCGCGAGCTGGAGAACGCCCTCGAGCACGCCGCCATCCTGGCGCGCAACACGGATGTGGGCGCCCCGGCGCTCCCCGAGCGCATCACGAGCCCCAAGTCGCAGCCGCTCGTCACGGACCGCCTGCCCGAGAATCCGGCGCTCGAGGTGATCGAACGCGCGTACATCTCATGGGTCCTCCAGGCGGAAGCCGGGAACAAGACGCGCGCCGCGGAGGTGCTCGGGATCGATCCGTCCACCCTGTACCGCAAGCTCGCCCGCTACGATGCCGAGGCCAAGTGACGTGACCGTCCCCCGCGATGCGGTGGGTGCGGCCACGCTCGAGCGCATGGCGGCGGCGCCCGCGTACAATCGCTGGATGTACGATCGGATCGCGCGCTGGATCGGCAACCGCGTGCTCGAGGTGGGTTCGGGCATCGGCAACATGTCCCAGTACTTCATCGATCGCGCGCGCGTGGTCCTGACCGACACCGAGGCCGCGTATCGCGAGGCGTTGCGCAATCGATTCGGCGACCGGAAGCACGTCACTGTGACGTCGGTTGAGCTCCCTGCCGTGCCCCAGACGTTGAGCGTCGAGCGGTTCGATAGCATCGTGTGCCTGAACGTGCTGGAGCACATCGAGGACGATGTCGGCTCGCTGCGCGCGATGCGAAGCCTCCTGGCTCCCGGAGGGCGCCTCGTGCTGCTGGTGCCCGCGTTTCCACTGCTCTACGGTGCCCTCGACGAGGCGCTGGGGCACTACCGCCGCTACACACCGAGAATGCTGCGTGCGCGGTACGCCCAGGCGGGGCTCGGCGTGCGCCACG
>Ga0256864_1000549_pt1 | contig 12998 bp, 10 predicted proteins | sample RVTome_11_FD_187336 | JGI IMG/M metagenome (GOLD analysis project Ga0256864, IMG submission 187336) | Soil microbial communities from uranium-contaminated site in the Upper Colorado River Basin, Wyoming, United States - RVT147D111 HiSeq ... | reverse complement strand
GTTTTTCTACTTACGGCAGATCGAAGAGCAGCACCTCTCCGCCTTTGCCGTCGCTCAGTGTAACCTCGCTCGCACCCGTGATCCTGGCGCCGTCGCCCGCTTTCAGCTCCTGGCCGTTGACGGTGACCGTGCCGCGCGCGATGTGCACGTAGGCGCGCCGCCCCGGCTTGAGCGGCTGCCGGACCGAGTCACCGGCGTCATGAATGCCGGCGTACACGAAAGCGTCCTGGTGGATCGTCACCGAGCCGTCGCGCCCGTCGGGCGAGGCGATGAGCCGCAGCTTTCCCTTTTTGTCCTGGATTCCGAACTCCTTTTCCTCGTAGCTCGGCTTGACGCCGCGCACGTTGGGCTCGATCCAGATTTGGAGCAGATGCACGAGCTCCTCGCGCGAGGGGTTGAACTCGCTGTGCTGCACGCCCGTGCCGGCGCTCATGCGTTGCACGTTGCCGGGGCGGATGATGGAGCCGTTGCCCATGCTGTCCTTGTGCTCGAGCGCGCCCTCCAGCACGTAGGTGATGATCTCCATGTCGCGATGGCCGTGCGTGCCAAAGCCCATTCCGGGCTGGACCTTGTCATCGTTGATGACACGCAGCGGCCCGAACCCCATCTCCTGCGGGTTGTAGTAATCCGCAAATGAAAACGTGTGCCAGGTGTCGAGCCACCCGTGGTTCGCGTGGCCCCGCTCGTGCGCTTTTCGTACCGTCAGCATTCCTGTCTCCTTTGCTTGAAAACCCACCCTCACCCTACCCTCCCCCTGAGGGGGAGGGTGTCTTGTGCGGCTGGCTCTCCTCATGCCTCCACCGGTCGGACGTGCAGCGTCAGGCGCCGTCCGCGCCGAAGCACGGTCAACGGGACCATCTCGCCCAGCCTCTCTTCCGTCAGATAGCGGTGCAGGTCATCAAAGCCCGCGACGGCGTGCCCGGCGAATGCGACGATGATATCGCCGGGCTCGACGCCCGCCACACCCGCCGGCCCTCCGCGTTCGACCGAGACCACCTGAAGGGCTTCGTCGCGCGGCAGATCATGGTGCCTCACCATGCGTCGCGGCAGCACGATGTTCTGACCGGCAAGCCCGAGTCGCGCGCGCCGCACGCGCCCGTGCTTCAGCAGCTGCGCGATGGTCACCTTCGCCGTATCGATCGCGGTCGCGAAGCAGATGCCCTGTGCCGGCAGGATGACGGCCGTATTGACACCGATGACGTCGCCGCTCGAGGAAACGAGCGGACCGCCCGAGTTGCCGGGATTCAACGCCGCGTCGGTCTGAATGACGTCGTCCATCAATCGACCGTTCTGCGAGCGCAGCGAGCGCCCGAGCGCGGAGACGACGCCGGCCGTCACCGTGCACTGGAAGCCGTACGGATTGCCGATCGCGACGACAAGCTGGCCCACGCGAAGGGCGCGCGACTCGCCGAGGTTCACTGCAGGAAGCTTGTGCCCCGCCACCCGCACGACCGCAAGGTCGGTATCCGGGTCGTCGCCGATCACATCCGCGTGAAAGCGCTGCCCGTCGTTGAGCGCAGCTTCGATGGCGATGGCCCCCGACACGACGTGGCTGTTCGTGATGATGAGTCCATCCGGCGTGAAGATGAAGCCCGAGCCGCTGCCCCCGATCTCCTGCGCTGTTTCACGTCCCCGCGCATCGCGCGCGCGAACCCGGCGCCGCACGTCGAGGCGCACGACAGCCGGCCCCACCGCTTCGACCGTGGCGGTCACCGCGCGCGAATAGGCGTCAAGCAGCTCGCGGTCGGTGGAAGACCCTGCATCCGTTGTGGAATTGGGCTCGCCTGGAGAGCGATCGAGCGCGGGAACGCCGGCAAGCCAGAATGGGACTGGCGCGTTCATTACCCCGATATTGGGGCGGACCTAGAACAATCAAGGATGAAGGATGAAGGATGAAGGCGGAAGGAGGACAGCGATCAGCCTAGTGACCAGTGACCGGTGACCCGTAAGGTGAATGGCGAAAGCAACACAGACAGCCGGGTTTGCGTCCTATTTCATCCTTCATCCTTCATCCTTCATCCTTCTGCCTCCGGCCGCTCAGGCCTTGGCGGCAGGGGCACCGGGCGGCACGGCGGCGGCACCGCCGGCGCCTTCTTCTACGATGCGCTGCCGGTCGCCGACGATGTAGGTATAGGCGACCGGGATGACGAAGAGCGTGAAAAGGGTTCCGATGGCGACACCGCCCACGACCACCCAGCCGATCGCGGAGCGTGACTCGGCGCCCGCGCCGGTCGCGACCGCGAGTGGAACCGCGCCGAGCACGGTCGCAGCGCTCGTCATGAGGATCGGCCGCAGGCGCCGCGCGGAGGCGTCGGCCACGGCCTGCACCTTCTCCATTCCGCGATCGCGCAGCTGGTTCGTGAAATCGACGATCAGGATGCCGTTCTTGCTGATCAGGCCGATCAGCATGACGAGCCCGATCTGGCTGTACACGTTGAGCGACACGCCCATCAGCGTCATCGTCGCGAGCGCGCCCGTGATCGCGAGCGGCACCGTCAGCATGATGACGAGGGGACCCCGGAAGCTCTCGAACTGGGCGGCGAGCACGAGATAGATGAACGCGAGCGCGAGCGCGAAGATCACCCACAGCTCCTGCCCGGACTCGCGGAACTCGCGCGACTGGCCGTCGAGCGCGGTCTGGAACTGCGGCGGCAGGACTTCTCCAGCGGTCTTCTCGAGAAAATCCAGCGCCTCTTCCAGCGCGTAAGGGGGGTTCACTCGCGCCGAGATGATCGCGGCGCGCAGCCGGTTGAAGTGGTTGAGCTCCTTGGGCGCCACCGTCTCCGTGACCGTCACCAGGTTCGCGAGCTGGTTGAGCCGCCCGTCGCTGCCGCGCACGTAGATCGAGGTGAGGTCATCGGGCTGGCGACGGTCCTTGTCCTCGAGCTTCACGATCACGTCGTACTGCTTGCCCTCGCGCTTGAAGCGCGTTACCTGCCGGCCCCCGAGGAGCGTCTCGAGCGTGCGCCCGATGTTCTCGACCTCGACCCCGACCGCGGCCGCCTTGTCGCGCTTGATGTCGACCGAGAGCTGCGGCTTGTTGAGCTTGAGATCGGAATCGACGTTCGCAAGCCCGGGGAAGGCGCGCGCCTTTTCCATCAGCGCTTCCACGACGCGATCGAGCTCCTCGTAGGACGTGCCCTGCACGACGAACTGCACCGGCGGATTGCGGAAGCTCTGCCCGAGCGAGGGCGGGTTGATCGGGAAGGCCATCACGCCCGGCATCTGCGCGAACATCTTCGGCGCGAGCGACGCCGTGATCTCCTGCGTCGAGCGGCTGCGCTCGCTCCAGTCCTTCAGACGCACGAAGGAGAGCGCGAAGTTGACGGGATTGGGCCGGTCGAGGCCCGGCGCCACTACGACGAAGTAGGATGTGATCTCGGGCACCTGGCTGTAGATCTCCTCCCAGATCCTCGCGTAGCCGTCGGTGTAGTCCATCGTCGCGCCTTCGGGGGCGACCATGATGCCGATGAAGAAGCCGCGGTCCTCGAGCGGCGAGAGCTCGGATTTCAGCGCCTTGAACAAGAGGCCGCCGCCGACTGCGACGGCGACGAACACCGCGATGATCACCGGCCGGTGCGCGAGGCTCCAGGCAAGCGCGCGCTTGTATCCGGAGGCGAGCCCCTCGAAGAAGCCCTCGAGCGCGTTGTAGACCCGCCCGTGCGAGGGCTGATGGCGCAACAGCTTCGAGCACATCATGGGCGTCAGCGTGAGCGCAACGAAACCCGATACCACCACCGCGGAGGCCACCGTCAGCGCGAACTCCGTCAGCAGCTTCCCCGTGTTGCCGGTCGAGAAGGCGAGCGGGGCGAAAACGGCCGCCAGCGTGATCGTCATCGCCACCACGGCGAAGGAAATCTCCCTCGCGCCGCGGAACGCCGCCTGCAGGGGCTTCATGCCCTCCTCGATGTGGCGATGAATGTTCTCGAGCACGACGATCGCGTCGTCCACGACGAGCCCGATCGAGAGCACGATGCCGAGGAGCGTCAGCACGTTGATGGAAAATCCCATGATCCAGATGAGGAAGAAGGCGCCCACCAGCGACACGGGGATCGTCACGAACGGGATGATCGTCGCCCGTCCCGAGCGCAGGAAGAAGAAGATCACCAGCACCACGAGCGTCAGCGCCTCGGCCATCACGGTGTAGACCGACGTGATCGAGCGCTCGATGAACACCGACACGTCGAACGCCACCCCGATATCCATGCCGGGGGGCAGGCTCTCGCGAATTTTCGGGAGCTCGTTCTTGACGGCCTGCGCGACAGCCAGCGTATTCGCGGTCGACTGCTTGACCACGCCCAGCCCGACGGCCGGCTTGCCGTCCACGCGCACGATGTTGCGCTCGTCCTGCGGGCCAACCTCGGCGCGCCCGACGTCACTCAAGCGCACCGGGTAGCCGTTGACCTCGCGGATGATGAGCGCGTTGAACTGCCCGGGGGTGCGGAGATCGCTCTCGGAGAGCACCGTGAATTCCCGCTGGCGGCTCTCGATGCGGCCGGCGGGCACTTCCACGTTCTGGCGGCGCAGCGCGTCTTCCACGTCCTGCGGCGTCAGCGCGTAGGCCGCGAGCCGCTCGCGGTCGAGCCAGATGCGCATCGCGTAGCGGCGCTCGCCCCCGATGATGACGCTCGCGACGCCGGTCAGCGTCTTCAGCCGGTCGGCCACGAAGCGGTCCGCGTAGTCCGAAATCTCGAGGGCGCTCGCGCGGTCGGAGAAAAGGCGCAGCCACATGATCGCCTGCGCATCGGCCTCCACCTTGGCGATGATCGGCTCCTCGACCTCGTCGGGCAGCCTGCCGCGCGCGCGGGAGACGCGGTCCCGGACGTCGTTGGCGGCGGCATCCGGATCGCGGTCCGAAACGAATTCGACCGTGATCTGGCTCACCTCCTCGCGGCTCACCGACTTGAGCATCCTCACGCCCTCGATGCCGGAGATGCTGTCCTCGAGCGGCTGGGTGACCTGGCTCTCGATCACCTGCGGGCTCGCGCCCTTGTAGACAGTGCGCACGGAGACGACCGGAGAGTCGATCTTCGGGTACTCGCGCACGGTGAGGCGCAGGAACGAGATGATCCCCACCAGCACGATGAGGAGGCTCATCACCGTGGCGAGGACGGGACGTTTTATGCAAAGTTCAGGCAGGAACATTTAACCGCCAAGACGCCAAGGACGCCAAGAAAATCCCTTCAATACGAACGGCCAAGGCGACAGGCAAGATGTGATCGCGATGAAACGCAAGGTAAGTCATCTGTCTCTTTTAGCATTACCCGGGGTTCTCTTGGCGGCGTGGCGATTCGAAATGAATTTCTGTTGTCGATCTGGATCTGTTTCTCTTGGCGTCCTTGGCGTCTTGGCGGTTCAGTTGACTTTCCCGCCTTGACTCGCCTCTTGGCGGCTTGGCGGTAAAGGAGTGTCCGGTTTTTCAGCGAGAACCTTGACCGGCACGCCCGGCTTCAGCTTCAGCTGGCCGTCGATGACGATGCGCTCGCCGGCGACAAGGCCCCTGGCGATCTCGACTTCGCCCGTGCGCCGCGCGCCAAGCTCCACCCTGGAGAGCACCGCCTTGCCGTCGACGATGCGGTACACGAAATAGTCGTTGCCGCGCGGCACGATCGCCTGCTCAGGAACGAGCAGCGCGTCCTTGCGCTCACCCAGGACGAGCGAAACTCGTGCGAACATCCCCGGCTTGAGACGCACATCGGGATTGGGAACGTGAGCGCGCAGCAGAACGGTGCGCGTCTGCTCATCGACCGCGGGTTCGACCGCGTAGATCGCCCCGTTGACCGTCTCGCCAGGATAGGCATCGACGCGGACCTGTACCGGCTGCTCGGGCCGGATCCGCCCCAGATAGAGCTCAGGGACACGGAAGTCGAGCTTGAGCGTGCCGATGCCCTCGAGCCGCGCGATGTCCTGGCCCGCCTTCACGTACGCGCCGGGGCTCACCTGGCGCAAACCCGCCACGCCCTCGAACGGCGCCAGGATCGTCATCTTCTCGAGGCGAGACTGCACCTCGGCCAGCCGCGCGACCGACTGGTTGAGATTCTCGCGCGCGACGTCGAGCGCCTCGGCGCTGATGAAGTTCTTCTCCGTCAGCTCCTCGGCGCGCTTCAGGCGGTTGCGGTTGAGTGTCGCCTCCGCCCGGGCGGCCGCGAGCTGCGCCTCGGTCTCCGAGGCGTCCAGCGACACGAGCTTCGCGCCCTTCTTGACGAGCTGACCCTCGTCGAAATGGATTTGCGAGATCCGCCCGTCGCGCTCCGGGCGAATCATGACCGACTCGTTCGCGAGCAGCGAGCCGACGGCGCTTACGTCCTCGATGATCGTGCCCGTGCGCACGGTGCCCGCCTTGACCGGCAGGGCCCGCGGTTCACCCTTGCCGGGGGCCGCCACTTCTGGCGCGGCCGAAGGCGCGGTCGAGCGCTTCCAGTAGAGGCCGCCCGCCACGAGTACCGCCACCGCAAGGATCAGCAGAACGAAACGCTTCATGAGCCCGCCAATGGGCGCTAAGGCACGGAAATGTTGAGGATTTTACCCTCACTCAGACAGTGCCGTCAGGAAAAGATTCGCCGCAACGCGCGATGCATGGCGAAAGGACGAACCTTGAACCGCCATGACGCCAAGGCCGCCAAGGATTTTTTACAGGATCAAGAACCGGACCAACTCCGGTTACTGGTCACCGGTCACGGGTCACGATTCTCCGAGAGCGGCTTGCTGCTCGGCGACCTCTTTGTGGACCTGCGCCATGTCGAGGGCGCGCGCCTGCTCGATGACGCTTTCCAGGCCCTCGCCCGGAAGCGCACCGGCCTGCGCGAACACGATGATGTTCTCCCGCAGCAGCAGGACAAACGGGATCAACCGTATGGCAAATGCCGCGGCAAGCTCCTGCTGCTCGTCGGCGTTGACCTTCGCGAAGACGATGTCGGGATGCTTTTCGGAGGCCACGTCGAACACCGGCGCAAAACCCCGGCACGGCCCGCACCACGGCGCCCAGAAATCCACGATCACCATCGGATTTGTGGTGACCGTCTCCTCGAAATTGTCCTTGGTCAGTTCTATTGTCGCCATCGGCTCCAGTCCCAATGATGAATTATGAATGATGAACGATGAATGGCAACCCGAGGGCACAATCGAAACTCCGCCGCTCATTCATCATTCATCATTCCGCATTCATCATTCCGTTAAGCCGCACGTCAGTGCAGCTTCACGCGGGGCTCGGTGCGGCGCGTGATGAGCCGCGCCAGCGTGTCGAAAAGCGTTTTTGCAAATCCGTGGAGCGCGTAGAGGTGCAGGTTGTAGAGCGACACGTACATCAGCCGCGCGAAGAGCCCCTCGATGAAGATGCTGCCACCGAGCAGCCGCCCCATCAGGTTTCCGACCGTCGAGTACTCGCCCAGGGACACGAGCGATCCGAAATCCCTGTAGCGGTACGGACGCAGCGGCGCGCCCGCGAGGCGCCGCTTCATCATCTTCGCAAGATGCGTGGCCTGCTGGTGCGCCGCCTGCGCGCGCGGCGGAACGCATCCCTCACGCCCCGGCCACGGGCAGCAGGCGCAGTCGCCCAGCGCGAAGACATCGGGATCGCGCGTCGTCTGGAGCGTTTCGAAGACGACGAGCTGGTTGATGCGGTTCGTCTCGAGGCCGCCGATGTCCTTGAGGAAATCCGGCGCCTTGATGCCGGCGGCCCATACCACGAGCTCGGCCGGAATTTTTCTCGCGCTGGCGGTCAGCACTCCATCGGCGGTGACCTCCGTCACGCGCTCGCCGGTCAGCACGCTCACTTTCAGTCCGCGCAGCAATTCCTCCGCCGCCTCCGAGACGCGCTTGGGCACCACGGGCAGGATGCGCGGCGCCGCCTCGATCAGCGTCAGCTTCACATCCCTTTCCGGATCGATCTTCTCGAGACCATAGGCGACCAGCTCGCGCGTGGCGTTGTGCAGCTCCGCGGCAAGCTCGACGCCCGTCGCGCCGGCGCCGATGATCGCGACATTGAGCTGCTCCGGCCGCAGCGCGTGTTGCTGCGCGTTGGCGCGTATGCAGGCGTCGATCAGGCGGCGATGGAAGCGCCGCGCCTCATCCGGTGTATCAAGGCTGATGGCAAACTCGCGCGCGCCGGGCGTGCCGAAGTCGTTGGTTCGGCTTCCGACCGCGATGACAAGCGTGTCGTATTCGATCTCGCGCCGGGGTATCAGCTCGCGCCCGTCCTCGTCGAGGGTCGGGGCAACGGCGACGATGCGCCGTGCGCGATCGAGTCCTTCGATGCTGCCCAGCTGAAACTGAAAATGGTGCCAGCGCGCCTGCGCAAGGTAATCGAGCGCGTGGTGGTCCATGTCCATGGTCCCTGCGGCAACTTCGTGCAGGAGCGGCTTCCAGAGGTGCGTGCGAGCGTGGTCGATCAGCGTCACGCGCACCCGCTTCCTGCGTCCAAGCGTGTCGCCCAGGCGCGTGGCGAGCTCGAGCCCGCCGGCACCGCCGCCGACGATGACGATGTGGTGAAGACTTGTCACCCTATTGTGTTTCAGGCTTCCCGGGGCGTCGCCGCGCTCTGCTGCAGGAGCCTGAGCATCGCCGCCGCCTTGTCGAACGTTTCCTGGTATTCGTCTTCCAGCTGCGAATCGGCGACGACCCCGCCGCCGGCCCAGAAACGCACGACGCCGCCCGAGTGCACGAGGGTTCGGATCGCGATGTTGAGATCCATGCGGCCGTCGAACCCGATATAGCCGATCGCGCCGCAGTAGACGCCCCGGCGCTGGGGCTCCAGCTCCTCGATGATCTGCATCGCGCGCAGCTTGGGCGCGCCCGTGATCGATCCGCCGGGAAAGCAGCCGCGCAGCAGGTCGAGTGCATCACGCCCCGCGCGCAGCTCGCCCGTCACGGTGCTCACCAGGTGGTGCACGGTAGGGAAACTCTCCACTTCGAAGAGCCGCGGCACCCTGACCGTGCCGGGCGCGCAGTTCTTCGAGAGATCGTTGCGCAGGAGATCCACGATCATCACGTTCTCCGCCCGGTCCTTCTCCGAGAGCCGCAGCGCCTCGGAGCGCTCGGCATCGAGCCGCGCATGCCCCGCGCGCGGGCGCGTGCCCTTGATGGGCTTCGTCTCGACGCGGCCGTCTTCCACCTTGAGGAAGCGCTCCGGTGACGCGCAGAGAATTTGCGCGTAGGGTGTCGTGAAGTAGGCGGAAAACGGCGCCGGATTGATCACTCGCAGCGCCTGGTACGCGAGCCAGGGATCCCCACTGGCGCCCGCCGCGAAGCGCTGCGCGAGGTTGACCTGGTAGCAGTCGCCGTCGTGGATGTAGCCGCGGATGCGCCGGAACGCGCGCGCATACTGCTCGTGCGTCAGGTTGGACGCGACCGGCGTGACAATCCGGAAGGGCGCGCGTGACTTCTCGGCCGGTGCCGCGCGGAAGCGCTCGAGGAGGCTGTCCCACTTGAGATCCGTGTCCGGGTCCCGTCCCTGCCCGACGAGCCAGGACCGGCGCTCGCGGTGGTCGACCACCACGGCCCAGTCGTAGATGCCGATCGCCATCTCCGGGATGCGCTCGGCGTCCTCGGCAGCCGCGGGAAGCTGCTCGATGCGGCGCGCAAGGTCGTAGCCGAAATAGCCGATCGCGCCTCCGCCGAAGGGCAATGCGCTCGCGCACGAGGGATCGGGGCCGAGCGCGCGCCGCACGAGCGCGAAAGGATCCTCGCGCGAGAGCTCGATCGTGTCGGCGTAGATCTCGGTGAGCGGCCCGCGCGTGACGAGCCGTACATAGGGCTCGGCGGAGAGTATGTCGTAGCGCGACTGCGCGGGATAATGCCGGCCGCTGTCGAGGAACACCGCCCACGGAGAATCGGCGATCGCCTCGAAAAGGCGCGCGCTGTCCGGCTGGTAGGGAAGCTCCGAGAAAAGCGGCGGAAACATACCGCATTTTACCCTTAATGCCGAAGTGCGATGTCCGGGCGCGCGTGCGCGCTGGCGGCAGAGTTATAGTACGGCAGGAGGGAGGCGATATGCCCAGGAGACCGACGAGCGTGAAGGGGCGACGTGCACGCAAGGTGCGCGACCTGGTGAGCGCCGAGGAGTGGCAGCTGCGCTGCGAGCTCGCGGCCGCGCACCGGCTGATCGCGCATTTCGTCTTCGTCGACATGACCTACAACCACATCTCCGCCCGCGTGCCCGGCGAGCCGCGGCACTTCCTCGTCAAACCCGACAACCAGTTCATGGAGCAGGTGACGGCGTCGAGCCTTGTGAAGTACGATGTCCACGGCAAGCAGGTCATGGAGTCCCCGTACAAGGCGAGCCCGGCGGCCTACAACCTGCACGCTGCGGTCATGAAGGCGCGCCCCGCGATCCAGGCGGCGATCCATACCCACTCGCCGGCCAATCTCGCGGTGTCTGCCCAGAAGTGCGGGCTCCTTCCCATCACGCAGCAGGCGATGCGCTTCTACGACCGGATCGCCTATTACCCCAACGAGGTCGATGACACCACGCGGGAGGGCAGCGACCGCGTGGCCGAGGCGCTCGGCGACCGGTGGGTCATGATTCTCGAGAATCACGGCGCGCTGGTGTTCGGCACGACGCTGCCCGAGGCCTATATCTACCATCATTTCTTCGAGCTGGCCTGCCGTGCACAGGTCGGCGCCCTCAACGGGCGCGCGGAACTCATCGTGCCCGCATCCGAAGTGTGCGAGGAGCGCGCGCGAAAATTCGGACGCGTCGGCGTTTACGACTCGAAGAGCCGCGACTGGGTCGCGGCAATGGCGCTGGTGGAAAAGCTTCATCCTGATTACAAGCAGTGATACCTACTCGCGGAGATGCGGAGAGAAACGGAGTCGGTCCGCGACGTGTGTCTAGTCGGGTGCCGGAGTCAGCATAAGCAGAACCTGTTGGCGCCTGTTGCTGCTAGTCGCTTCCCTAACCGTGGCGGCGGGCTGTGCGGCAGCGGCAGACGCGCCGCTGCCGCACTTCACGATCAAGCAGCTCACCGGTCAGGGCGGACGCCTCGCCTGGTACACAGGGCCCGCCCATGAGCTCATTGCCTACGATGCCATCGTGGACGCGGAAACGGCCGCGACGGAAGTATTCGTGATGCAGCCCGATGGATCGGAGGCACGCTGCATTACCTGCAAGATGAATTTTCCGAAGGGCGGAGGATTCGTCGGGCAGCCCGCCTGGCACCCGGACGGGAAACACCTTGTGATCCAGGTCGAGAACGCGAACTCGAATCATACGCGGTTCAATCACATGTCCTGGGGCATCGACGCGGACCTCTGGTTGATCAGCCTCGACGGCAAGCGCGCCGAGCGCATCTGGGCGAGCGCGCCCGGCCACGCGGCGCTGCATCCCCATTTCAGCGATGACGGCCGGCTCCTTGTCTTTTCGGAGCGCGGCACAACGCCCCGGGTCACCCGCAGGCTGCTGCATCCGTGGGCGGCTGTCGGCGGACAGAACCCCTGGGATGGCTGGTCGATTCACATTGCGACGGCGGACATCGCAGAGTCGGGCGGCCGGATGCTTTCGAATCGGCGCCGCATTGCCCCGAACGGCCGCGGTTTCTACGAAACGCATAGCATCTCGAGCCAAGGACGCGTTGTTTATTCGTTCACGGCGGACGGCGCTCCCTACGTCGATGACATCTTCGAAACCGACGCCGCAGGACGAAAGACGCGCCATCTGATAGACAGCCCCGCGACGTGGGACGAGCATGGCGCCTACTCGCCCAACGGGCGCAACCTGGCGTTCATCTCGAGCCGGGCGGACCCCGAGTGGCGCGCGCCAAACTCACGCGTGGACACGCTGACCACCGAGCTTTTTGTGCGTAGCGGCGACGGGCGCATTCACCAGCTGACAAGCTTCAACAGGGAAAGTGGCGGCGCGCGCCGCTATCTCGTGTCCGACTTCGACTGGGACCGCACCGGGCGTCGCATTGCCTTCCAGGTCGCACCGGTCGGGCGCTTCGGGAAAGCGGACTCGCCCCAGATCTGGCTCCTGGAGTTCTCGGCTCCTGGCCGCTAGCGAATCATGCTCCTCTTCCTCGAGAATCTCGTATTCACCCTGCTCGTTCGCGGGCTCTATCGATACACGCGAAACCCCATGTACGTGGGCGTGCTTACGGTGATCCTGGGGTGGACAGCCCTCTTCCAGGCGCCGATCCTGTTGCTAAGGACACTAAGGAACAACATTTACAGGATTCATGATTGCTGAAACTTCGTGTCCTTTGTGTCTAAGCTTTTGCTTCCCTTGGCGGGCTTGGCGTCTTGGCGGTTCTTCAACTTCTTTTAACCGTGAATCGAATTCTTGGCGAGCTTGGCGTCTTGGCGGTTCAATAAACAAGCCTAGAACTCCACCACGCTGCGGATCGACTTGCCCTCGTGCATCAGGTCGAAGCCCTTGTTGATGTCCTCGAGCTTCAGCTTGTGCGTGATGAGATCATCGATGTTGATCTTCTTCTCCATGTACCAGTCCACGATCTTCGGCACATCGCGCCGGCCTTTCGCGCCGCCAAAGGCCGTCCCCTTCCAGATCCGGCCGGTGACGAGCTGAAACGGCCGCGTCCGGATCTCCTGCCCCGCGCCCGCGACCCCGATGATGACGGAGACGCCCCAGCCCTTGTGGCAGCACTCGAGCGCCTGGCGCATCACGTCCACATTGCCGATGCACTCGAAGCTGTAGTCCGCGCCGCCCTTCGTCAGGTTGACGAGGTGCGCGACCAGATCCGCACCCGCCTCCTTCGGGTTCACGAAATGCGTCATGCCGAATTTTTCGGCGAGGGCGCGCTTCCCGGGATTGGTGTCAACGCCCACGATCATGCTGGCACCCACGAGGCGCGCGCCCTGGATCACGTTCAACCCGATGCCGCCGAGCCCGAAGACAACCACGTTGGCCCCGGGCTCCACCTTCGCCGTGTTGATCACGGCGCCGATGCCGGTCGTGACGCCGCAACCGATGTAGCAGACCTTGTCGAAGGGCGCATCCTCGCGGATCTTCGCGAGCGCGATCTCCGGCACGACCGTGTAATTGG
>Ga0256864_1000548_pt1 | contig 13003 bp, 11 predicted proteins | sample RVTome_11_FD_187336 | JGI IMG/M metagenome (GOLD analysis project Ga0256864, IMG submission 187336) | Soil microbial communities from uranium-contaminated site in the Upper Colorado River Basin, Wyoming, United States - RVT147D111 HiSeq ... | reverse complement strand
CCTGCTGCTCTTGGTCGGCTGCGGCGTCGTAGTGCTGCTCGCTGCCTGCGCGAACGCGGGCGCGCTCCTGGTGCAGCGGTTCCTCAGTCGGCAGCACGAGATGGCGGTGCGGAGCGCGCTGGGAGCGGAGCGCGGGCGGATCGCGCGGCAGTTGCTCGTGGAAGCCGCGGTCATCGCAAGCATCGGCGGGGCGTTGGGCACGCTGTTGGCCATCCCCCTGGTGGACGCGCTGCTCCGTCTCGAGCCCGGCATCGTGCCGCGCACGGGACCGATCGGTATCGACGGCGCCATCTGGATGGTGAGCGTCGGGATGGTCGCGGGATGCACGCTGCTCGCCGGACTCGGCCCTGCGCTGCTCACCACGCGTGGCATGGACACGCCGCAACTGCGTTCCACCCGCGCGACGACGCCCGCGCGTGGTCTGCGGCGCGCACTGATCGTGGCACAGGTCGGGGCGGCGTTCGTGCTGCTGTACGGCGGCGCCTCGATGTTCGATACGCTGGCGCGACTACAACGGGCGGATCTCGGGTTCCAGCCCGAGGAGGCGCGCACGTTCCGGATCACGCTGCCGTTCGCGCAGTACCGCGGGCCCGATGCGTGGGTGGACTTCTTCGATCAGCTGAACGAGCGACTCTCGGCGATGTCGGGTGCGTCGGCCGTCGGGCTCACGTCCGATCTCCCGATGGGCGGCGTCCAAACGCTCGAGCCGTGGGCCCCGCGCCCGACGGACCGGCCCTGGGGTGCGCGCGCCGCGCTCCACCGGATCGTGTCGCCCGGCTACTTCACCGCCGCGGGCACTACGCTGCACGAAGGGCGCGACCTCTCCGCCGCCGACCGCGACGGCGCGGTGCCGGTGGCGGTGATCGACGAGGCCATGCGCCAGCGTCTCGCTCAGGAAACCCCGGGTCCCATCCTCGGCAGGCAGCTCGACGTCACCGTCCACGAATTCCGCGCGGGCTACAGCGTGACTCGGCGCACGGTCGAGGTCGTCGGCGTTGTGGGCGACATTCCGCACGAGCATCCCGACGCGCCACCGCCGGGCACGATCTACCTGCCGCACGCGCAGTATCCGCTGTGGTCCATGGCCGTCGTGATGCGAGGAGGCGGCGCATCGGTCGCGGCGGCGCGCGCGGTCGTGAACGAGATGAATCCCGATCTCCCGCTGATAGCCCCGCGCCCGCTCACGGCCGTGGTGGACAACGTGCTGGCGCCGACCCGATTCGTGCTCGCGATGGCGGGCGTGTTCGCGCTGGTGGCGATAGGGTTGGCCGCTGCGGGACTGTACGGTTTGCTCGCCGAGGCCGTGCGACAGCGTCGCCGGGAATTCGGGATCCGTCTCGCGATCGGCGCGGCGCCCGGCGCCCTCACGGAAGCGACGCTGAGGAGCGGCTTGGTGCTGGTCGCGATCGGTCTCGCGCCTGGATTGGCGCTCGTGTTCCCGGCCACCCGGATGATCGGCCGTGCCGTGATGACGACCGGCGGGGTGAGTCTCGCCGCGGTGGGCGCGGCGACGGTGGGCGTTCTGCTCGTTGCCGCCGCGGCGTGTTACGGGCCGGCGCGCCGGGCGGGGCGGGTGGATCCGCTGGTGGTCTTGCGGGAGGAGTGACCCGCAACGCCGTTGCTAGTACACCAGCTCGACCGCCATCACGTGTGTGGATTTGCTTCAGGAAACCGATCCGGCAGGGCAACGACTTGGCGTCGCGCATAGCGTCAGCAACGTGAGCAGACGCCGGAGCGATGGCGTCTACTCCTTGCGGCGCCGGCTCGCGACGACGGCCGCCACGATAGGAATAGGAACTTCAAGCGGCCCTTCCAAAGTACTGCTGACTGAATGAACGTGCGGGGAGGCTGCGGCGGGGGGCGCATGGCGGCGCAGGTGGGTCAGAATCCGGTCGATCAGACAGGCGTCTTCTCGTATCGAGTCAGCCGCACCTCACCATCCGGAAAGACCGCCTGCACCTTCAGCTCCCCTCCCATCGCCTCCACGACCTGGCGGAGCGTGCTCACGAGGATGTCGTCTCGATGCTCGAGTCGCGACACGTTCGACTGCGAGATCCGTAGACGCTCGGCCAGTTCTTCCTGCGTCAGGTTCCGAGCGCCGCGCAATTCCGCCAGGTCGATCGCCGCGATCAGCGCAGCGGATTTCTCTGCATTCCTGGCGCGGCGCTCCGGATCCCCATACCGGCGCCTTCCAGCTCTTGCCCTGGACTTCCGGTAGGACCGGGTCCACGATGCTTGCGTTCTGCAAGACTGCGAAGCCCGGCTGCAATCTACGTTGCGTCAGGTCTGCAAAAGGAGGACTCTCGTGCGCTTCCCGAGGAGAGATCTGGTCCGTGTTCGTTCCGCGATCGTGTTCGTGTGCCTGCTCCCGGGATCCGGATGCGGTCGTTTGGCGCCCGCAGACCCCCCCGGGCCGGTAGAAGGTGATGTTGGCCGACATCTCAACGGGAGCCACGCCATGGGTTTGACAGAACAAGACATCGAAGCCATCCGGGCGGTCGTCGAGCAAGATACTGAGGCTGTGAGGCGCGCCGACTGGGCAGCCGTGGCGCGTATGTTCACGGTTGACGCCGTTCGCTTTCCCCCGAACCAACAGCCGGTACAGGGGCGCGACGCCATTCGCTCTTGGCTCGAGACATTCCCGCCGATCGAGCAGTTCAACATCACCGCGGACGAGATCGTCGGTTGTGCTGACGTGGCGTTCGTGCGCGGCACCTATGTGGTCTCCGTAGTACTCGAGGACGGAGCGGGGCCGCAGACGGACCGCGGTCATTACATGGGACTCCTGCGGAAGCAGGTGGACGGTTCCTGGCTGTGGACAACCGACATGATCAGCTCGGAACTGCCTTTGCCGCGCTGAGGAACGAGGGGCGGCGGTCACCCATTGACCACCGCGTTGCCGCGCGTGGCCGAGTCCCACCCGATGGCGCCCATGTACGCGCGGCGGGGCCGTTGATCACGCACCCGTCGCTCCGACTCTTCGTGGACGATGAGATCTACACGTTCCTGCCGATGAGCACCTCGGACGAGGTACGTTCCAGCGCGGCGACGCTCGTGGCGATGGGCTCCTCCGCCATCAAGGTCTGGTACCTGCGACCGCCGGCCGCGGAACAGGAGGTGCTCGACGCCCGCCTCATGGAGGTGGGCGCGGTCGGCGCGGGCGGCGGGTCTCGACCTGATCGTGTACGCGACGGGTCTTCGGGAAGCCAAGCTCGCGCTGCGCGCCGGGGCCAAGATGGCCGCGAACGAGGCTATCTATGCGCCGACGTTGATCGTATCCGCGAACTGGGCCCGCGCGGTCGCTTCGGTGATTCTCGGCGAGCCCCCAATCCATCGACGACCCGAACGGCTGCGTGGACGCCAACACCGTGGAGAAGATCGAACGGCTCCGCCCGTATCTCCCCGAACGTCTCCGCTCGGAAGAGGTTGGGCGACAGCGGCTCGAGCGGGCGGGAGGCGGGGAACGCGGTGTTGGCGGAGAACCTACGCCGCGTGTATGCGGCCGGAGCGACGGTCGTCGTGGCCACCGACGCAGGGAATCCGCTCACCTTGCACGGCCGATCCATACCGTGACCCACGTGATGCGGGCGGGACGGATGCACGCGCAGGCCGATCTCGCGTATCGCTGAGGCCGTTCCGCAACCCATCCGCCCACGTAGGTGTCTCCACGGTAGCCCCTACCCTCAGGAGCACGCCGTGCGCCCGTCCGTCGAGCTGTTGTCCGCTGCCCGCCGTCTCCGCCGCCACCCCGCATTCACCCTCACGAGCCTGATGACCCTCGGAGTGGGAATCGGGGCCAGCCTGGCGATGTTCGCCGTGGTTCACGGCGTCGTGCTCAACCCGCTGCCCTATCCCGAGTCGAGCCGGTTGGTCGAGGTGGATCACAGCGCGCCGGGCATCGGGAGTGAAGGCGGACTCCAGATGACGCAGGGCCTGTATCTGCTGTACCGCGAGACGAGTCGAGCGCTCGACGGGTTGGCGGTCCATTCCGACGCCGACGTCACCCTGACCGGTCGAGGCGAGCCGCGCCGGCTCACCGCCACCGTGACGACCCACGAGGTGGCGGCGGTGCTCGGCGTGCAGCCCGCGCTCGGCAGTTTCCTGGTCGCGCAGGACGGCGAGCCGGGGGCGGCGCCGGTCACGGTGTTGAGCCACAGGCTGTGGACCTCGGCGTTCGGAGCGGATCCCGCCGTGGTGGGCAGCAGCGTCGTGCTCAACGGCGTGGGGGTTCAGGTCATCGGCGTGATGCCCCAGTCGTTCGGCTTCCCGTCGCGCGACACCGATGTCTGGCTGGCGCGAACGGTGAACCCGGATACGGACACGTTCGGATCGTTCACGCTCCGCGGGGTCGCTCGCCTGGCGGACGGCGTCGACGCGGAGGCCGCGCGCGACGAGCTCCAAGGTCTCATTCCCCGGTTGATCGAACGCTTTCCCGGGCCGACGAGCCGCGAGGTCGTCGAAAGCGCGCGGCTGACGGCGCTCGTGGCTCCCTTGAAGGAATCGATCGTCGGTGACGTCACCACGACGCTTTGGGTCTTGCTCGGAACGGTCGCGCTCGTGCTGCTGATCGCCGGCGTGAACGCGGCCAACCTGCTGGTGGTGCGCATGGAAGGACGGCAGCGCGAGATGGCGGTACGCACGGCCCTGGGCGCCGGGCCGCGCAAGATCGCCGCGTACGTCCTCGCTGAAACGGCGTGGCTCGCCGTCGTGAGTGGCGCGATCGGCATCGCGCTCGCCGCGGTCGCGCTCGGCCTCGTGCGCCGCTTCGGCCCCGCGGGACTGCCACGGCTCGAGGAGATCGGCGTGTCGCCCGCGGTGTGGGCGGCCGCCTTCGCCCTGAGCGCCGGGGCGGGTCTCGTGCTTGGTACAATCCCCTTGCTCGGTCGCCGGCTCGACCTCGGCTCCGTCCTCAAGGAGGGTGCACGGAGCACTGCGGACCGTGTGCGCCTCCGTGCGCGGAACGCGTTGGTCGTCTCGCAAACGGCGTTCGCGCTCATCCTGATCGTTGGCGCGGGGCTGATGACGCGGAGCTTTTGGCATTTGAGCCGCGTCGATCCGGGGTTCGACGCCGACGGCGTGCTGACCTTCCAGATCTCGCTCCCGCCGACGACCTACCCGACGCGCCAGAGCGCGGTCGCGTTCCACGACGCCCTGCTCGCGCGGTTGCGCGCGCTCCACGGTGTGGAGCGCGTCGGGGCGACGACCTGCCTCCCGCTGTGCGGAAGCTGGGCGGGCAATCCGTGGGCGCGGCAGGATCAACCGCCGCGTGACGGTGAGATCCCCCCGATCGTGGCGACGCGGCGCGTGAGCGAAGGGTACCTGGAGGCGATGCGCATCGGCCTACTGCGGGGCCGCACGATCGAGCGCCGGGATCACGAGCAGCTGACGGGCGCCGCGGTGCTCAATCGACAAGCGGCCGACAAGCTGTTTCCGGCCGAAGACCCCATCGGAAGGCGTATCTACCCTACCACCGAGCCGGACGACCCACCGTGGTACCAGGTCGTGGGGATCGTCGAGAACGCTCCGGTAACGTCGCTCACCGACGATCCGGCGCCGGTCGTCTACCTGCCGCTCGCGCATCGCGACGCGAGCGGGATCAACCCACGACTCCTCGTCTACACGGTGCGCACGACGTTACCACCGCTGAGCCTGGTGGAGGCGGTGCAGGGGGAGGTACGGCAGCTCGATGCCGCACTGCCGCTGGCGTACGTGCGCACGATGGCCGGCATCGTGCGGGAGGCCGGCGCGCGGATGGCGTTCACGATGGTCTTGCTCGTGCTCGCCGCGTCGATGGCGCTCTTCCTGGCGACCGTCGGCATCTACTCGGTGATCGCGTACATGGTATCGCAGCGCACGGCCGAGTTCGGCATCCGGCTCGCGATCGGTGCGCGCGGCGAAGACCTGACGCTTCTCGTGCTCCGCCAGGGTGGCGTCCCGGTGGGGATGGGTCTCGTGATCGGCCTGCTCGGCGCCGCAGCGCTCACGCGTTTCATGCGAGCGATGGTGTTCGGCGTCACCACGACCGATCCGCTGACCTACGCGATCGTCACTATGCTGCTCGTCGCGGTGGCGTTGCTGGCCATCCTGGGCCCGGCGCGCCGGGCGGCGACCGTGGACGCGATGGAGAGTCTGCGAGCGGAGTAGGAGAGGGAGGAGTTCCCGACGATGCCCGCGCGCTTGCGCGACGCGCTGCACCCCGCTGATGCTCGAAGGCGATCCGGTCGCGGGAGCGATCGCTTTCGACGATGCAGTCCTTATCGTGCCTTCGCGCGGCCGCCTCCGTGCGTACCTCGATGTCCCAGCCTGGGAAGCCGCCCGGCTCCTCGCCGCCACGCCGGAAATGCGCGAGCGTGGCCTGCGCATGCTTCACACGTTCACGCAGGACCTCGCCTCTTGCTGCACGGCCGGCCTCGCTCGCATCGAGATGGCTTCCGCGCTCGAGCAGGCCGGTGACTTCAAGGCCGCTCGAAGGCGGCGCAGGTGGGTCAGAATCCGGTCAATCACGTGCGGTTAGGTAATGAACCCGACGACGCGCATCGTGTCGCCACACCGGGGACAGCGCAGCGGGTCGACCTCGAAGATCCGGCGTAGCAGCTCCGCCCAGCGCCGGCGCACGTCGTGGAGCGCCGGTGGCACCGCTTCGGCCTCCACCACCGACGGCTTGCTCGTGGGAGCCAGCCTTGCGCCGGCTGCCGCGGGTCCGGTTGGCATAGCTCGAAAGGAGACGCACGATGGGCAAGCAATACGATGCGATCGTTGTCGGCGCGCGTTGCGCCGGTTCTCCCACCGCGATGCTGCTCGCGCCAAGGGCTACCGCGTCCTGGCGGTCGACCGCGCCACCTTCCCTCTGGACTTCACCAACCGCCGCAGCCTCCCGTGCTCCTCGCGCTCCCGTTCGTCGAGTACGCGTTGCACGGACGTGATCTGGGAGTTCAGCCCCGGTCCGATGCGCTGCTCGAGCATGTTCACCTGGCGCGACGTCTTGGCCAATGCTTCGCCTAGGCGCCGAATGAGCACCTCCCGCGCCGCCGCCTCGAGGACGAGCTCCATCAACTCCTCGAAACGCTCGGCGACCACCGTCGCGGCCGGCCCCGCGCTGCCCGGCGCCGCCCCTCGCGCCGCCACCGAGCGCCGCAGCGTCGGCCGCTCGAGAATGTCGGCGACCGCGATCCCCCACACCTGCCTGCCCTCGATCTCCACTTCCACCTCGCGCAGCGGCCATCCCAGCGGCAGCAAGCCCGAGCGCCCGTGGCGCCCCAGCGCGCCGAGCAGCGCGGGGTACGCCTCGGCAGCCCGCTCGGTGATGCGTTGGCGCGTGTCTACCGCACGACGCGCGAGCTGAAACAGCTCCGTCACGAGCGCCTCACGCTTGCGGCGCAGCAGCGCCGTGCCGCGCGAGACCTGCTCCAGGCGCCGGCGGGCGCGCAGCAGGTTCATGCGGGTGGCGGAGACGGTCACGGCGTCCGCCCCTCCTCTCCCCCACCTCCGGCATATGGCGTACGGCGCGTGGCAGAGGGTAGCTCAGCACCCCCTGCCGCTCTGCCGCTCTGCCGCTCTGCCGCCTCTCCCGCTCTCCGTCCCTCCCACGTCGCATCGGAAATCCGCCCCAAATCCTCCCGCGGCAGCGCCTCCAGCAGTTTCCAGCCGGCATCCATGGTCTCATGGACGGTTCGGCGCGTGAGTCCCTGTCCGATGAACTCGCGCTCGAACGCCTCGGCGAACTCGAGCGCGCGGCGATCCGACGGCCCCAGCCCCGTCTCGCCGACGATGGAGGCCATCAGGCGCGCCTCCCGGCCGCGCGCGTAGAGCGCGTAGAGCTGGTCTGCCCACTGGCGGTGCTCGGGGACGGTGCGGCCCTTCCCGATGCCGGCATTCATCAGGCGCGAGAGTGAAGGGAGCACGTCCACCGGCGGGTAGACGCCGCGGCGATGCATCTCCCGGCTCAGCACGATCTGGCCTTCCGTGATGTAGCCGGTCAGGTCGGGGATGGGATGCGTGATGTCGTCGTCCGGCATCGTGACGATGGGGAGCTGCGTCAACGAGCCGGTCCCGTTGGCGAGGATCCCCGCGCGCTCGTACAGCGTGGCTAGATCGGTGTACATGTAGCCGGGGTACGCGCGCCGGCCGGGGATCTCCTCGCGCGCCGTGGCGATCTCGCGCAGCGCCTCGCAGTAGTGTGTCATGTCGGCCATGACGACCAGCACGTGAAAGCCCGCGTCGAACGCCAGAAACTCCGCTTGGGTCAGGGCGATGCGGGGGGCGAGGAGACGTTCGATCGTGGGGTCGCTCGCCTGGTTGAGGTACAGTACGCTGCGCTCCATCGCGCCGCTCCGCTCGAAGCGGTCGATGAACGTCGCGGTCTCCCGAGCGGTGATTCCGATGGCGGCGAAGATCATGGCGAACGGCTCGTCACCCGGCGCCCGGGCGTTCTCGACGATCTGGGCCGCCAGCTCGAGCGCCGGGAGGCCCGGTCCGGAAAACACCGGCAGCTTCTGGCCCCGTACCAGCGTGTTCAGCCCGTCGATCGCCGAGACGCCGGTCTCAAGAAAGTCGGACGGGCGGGCACGGCGCGTGGGGTTGAGCGGCGCGCCCCAAATCGGTCGGATCGCCTGCCCCACCGGGCGCGGCAGGCCGTCCAGCGGCTCGCCCGCGCCGCCCAGGACCCGCCCCAACAGCTCCTTCCCCACCACGGTGCTGGCCACCTCCCCGGTGAGGGTGACGGACGCCTGGGCGGGCGGGAGCCCGAGCGTCTCCTCCAGCACCTGAACGACCGTGATCTCGAGTCCGGCGTCGATCACCTGTCCGCGGCGCTCCGGCTGTCCTGGCACGCGGATGACGACCCATTCGCCGAGCGCCGCCCGCTGCGTGTTGGGAACGTAGAGCAGGGGACCCGCCGCGCCGCGGGCGCCACGGTACGTTCGCGCAATCGGGACGGTCATGGCGCCTCCCCGCGCGGCGCGAGCGCCACGATGGCGGACTCGATCTCGCCGGCGCGATCGGGGAAATCCGCGGACGACGTGAGGCGGAGGGCGACGAGCCGTTGCCGGATCGGCGCCAGGTCCAATCGCTCGAAGGGCGTACCGGCCTCGAGCGCCGCCTGCGCCGCGTGATGGAGCCGGAGCGCCAGGCTGGCCAGGCGGTGGGTCTTCCCGACGGGCGAGGAGGCGTCGTTGGGATCGAACGCGTTCTGGCCCAGCACCGCTTCACGGATCACCCGGGCCGTCTCGAGCAAAAGACGGTCGCGGTCTTGCAGCGCGTCGTGGCCTACGAGCCCCGCGATCTCCCGTAGCTCGCGATCGCGCTGCAACAGCTCCATCATTTCGCGCCGCAGGTGGGGCCAGTCGGGTGCCACCTCCGCCGCGAACCACGGTCCGGTCTGCGCCTCGTACAGGCTGTAGCTCGTCTCCCAATCGACCGCGGGGAACTGCCGCTGATTCGCGAGCGCCGCATCGAGCGCCCACAGCGTGCCGACCACCCTCAACGAAGCCTGCGTCACCGGCTCGGAGAAATCGCCTCCCGGCGGCGACACCGCGCTGATCACCGTCACGGCCCCGCGGCGGGCCGGGACGCCCAGCGCGGTCGTGCGTCCCGCCCGCTCGTACCACTTCGCCAGACGGTTGCCGAGGTGCGTGGGATACCCTTCCTCACCGGGCATCTCCTGCAGGCGGGCGCTCAGCTCGCGCAGCGCCTCGGCCCACCGCGACAGCGAGTCCGCCATCACCGCCACGCGGTATCCCATGTCGCGGTAAAACTCGGCCATGGTGACGCCGACGTAGACCGACGCCTCCCGCGCCGCCACCGGCATGTTCGACGTGTTCACCACCAGAATCGTCCGGTCCATCACGGAGCGGCCCGCGCGCGGATCCTCCAGCTTGTGAAACTCACTGAGCACCTCGGCCATCTCGTTGCCGCGCTCACCGCACCCCACGTACACCACGACGTCGGCCTCCGCGTACTTCGCCAGCGACTGCTCGATGACGGTCTTCCCGGTTCCGAAGCCGCCCGGCACCGCGACGCTCCCCCCTTCCGCCACGGGGAACAGGAAGTCGAGCACGCGCTGGCCCGTGACGAACGGCCGGTCGAGCGGCAGCCGGCTGGCGAACGGACGGGACTGACGCACGGGCCAGCGATGCGCCAGTCGCAGCGGCGTCCCGTCCTCCAGCCGTCCAATTGCCTCCGCCACCGTGTAGTCGCCGGCGGCGATCTCGGCGAGCGTACCGGCGACCCCGTTGGGGACGAGAACGCGGTGCTCGAACTCCGGTCGCTCCTCCACGACCCCCAGCACGTCGCCCGTCGCGACGTGCCCGCCGGGGGCCACCGTGGGTTGGAACGGCCAGCGGCGTTCCGGATCGAGCGTCGGCGCCATGACACCGAGGCCGAGAAAGCTGCCCGTTTGTTCGGCGAGGCGGGCGAGCGGCCGGCCGATGCCGTCGAGGACGGCGCCCAGGAGCCCGGGCCCCAACTCGATGGTGAGCGCCTGCCCCGTCGGACGGACCGGCTCGCCGAGGCGCAGCCCGGTAGTGTCCTCGTACACTTGCACCGTCGCCGTCTCGTCCTGGATCCGGATGATCTCGCCGAGCAGTCCGCGCTCACCGGTCCGGACCAGCTCGTAGAGGGAGGCGCCGCGCAGCGGCCGGGCCTCGACGAGCGCGCCGGTGATGCGCGCGACGCGAGGCTCGCTCAACGAAGCCGCACCCGGTAACCGATGGCGCGCCGCAGCAGCTCGACGATGTACGCCTCGGCACCCTCGAGGCGCGGGGTCCACGCCGGTCCCGGGAACGGGACGACCATCGGCAACGGCTGGCGGGCGAAGCGCGCGCGCAGGTCCTCCGGCAGGATGTCGTAGAGACGCTCGTCCACGACGATGACGCCGACCTGCGGGTCGCCCAGGAGGTCCCCGATCCGCCGCGCGGCCTCCGCGGGCGCCTCGACGGTCACCGCGGCGAGGCCGGCGGCGGCAAACCCCGCGGCCACGTCGGGAGCCCCGACGACGCGTACGCCACGCTTCATCGCGCGGTCACCAGCTCGCCGATGACGACCGGCCCCGGCGCACCGAGCGACGCCCCCCAGATGATGCGCTGGAGGTCGATGACTTCGGCGCGCAGGCGCAGGACGTAGCCCAAGAGGGGAGCCGGCCCGAGCGGCGCCACGCGCGCGCGGCGGCGCAACACGGCGATCTGGGCCGCGAGGAGCGCGGCCTCGAGTCGCGCGGGATCGGCGCCGGATCGGGCCAACACCTCCGCGATCGGTGTGCCCACGAAAGCGCCGCGCAGCCGATCCACGGCCTCCGCCCTCCCCGGCTCGGCGGCCGCGGCGAGAAACGCCGTGCGGTCGAGCACGAAGCCGCCCTCGAGAAAGCAGCGCGCGGCATCCACGTCCTCGCCGGCACCGGCCAGGAGCAGCGCGCCGTACAGGTTCTCGACGTCGATCACGCGGCGCACGTATGCCTTGAGCTCCCCACCTCCACGCCGGCTCGCGTGGAGGGCCCGCCGGGCAAACGTGCGTGACAGCGCCAGCTCCAGCTCGAACGGGTCGGGCCGCTGCTCGCGAGCCACCGGGCTGAGAGGCGGGCCGTATGGGTTGCGCCAGGCGACGAGCAACGCGGCGATCCGCGACGCGGTCTCGAGCCCGGCCAGCTCCTCGAGCGCGCGCTCCGGAAGCGTTGGCGTCGGGATCAGCCCCGCCAGCCGCTCGTCGCGCGCGGTGACTTGGAGCGCCCCGCGGATGATCGACCGCAGGCTGCGCCGGTCCTCGTCCTCGAACACCACGGCGAGCGTGCGCGTGCGCGAGCCGGTCCAGCGGGTGAGCGTGCGGAGCCGCGCGGCCGCGCCGCGCCGCACGCCCAGCTCCAGCGCGAACGCCGTAGCCACACCTTCCGGTGCGGCCATCGGATATCCCGCGGCGGCGAGGTCCGTGGCGAGGGCCGGCAGATCGGGCGCGCGGGCGAGCGGCTCGAGCCGGGCGCGACCCAGCAAGTGCGTGCCGAGCCCTCGGGCCCGGACGTTGACGTCGCCCCAGGTCACCATCGGTCGAGCCCGAGGTCGACCCCGCACCCGGCCGCGATCTCGATGGCGAGCCGTGGCGCGAGCCGAGCGAGACGCGCCTCGAGACCGTTGTCCACCACGACGGCCCCGTCCTCGGACTCGATGGTGAATCCGGTCGTGGTCCGCGGATCCGGAACGACCGTGACGCCGCTCCGCGTGGCCGCGTCCCGCCCCAACCGGTCGGCGATCGCCGGTGCGCAGCGGACGATCACGCGGCCGTCGCCGAGGAACGCGACCGCCTCGGCGAAGTGGGTGGGCAACACCGCTGTGTATCGTGGGTCGGCGACCGCGGCCGGCAGGCGCTCCACCGCCGCCGCACGCACGCGGCTCAGCAGCCGGTCGCGCGCCGCCAATACGTCGCCGCGGGCCCGGCGCCGTGCTTCCACGACCGCGGCCGCGGCGGCCGCGCGGAGCTCGCGCTCCTTGGGCCCGACCACGTCCTGGCGAAGCCGCGCGAGGCGCTCCTCGGCGTTCCGCGCCACGCCTGCCGCTTCTTCCCGGGCCGCGCCCAGGATGGCGTCGCGCTCCGCGGCCGCGTCCCGCTCGAGGGCCGCGAGGAGATGCTCGATGGCCACGTCCGCCCTCAGGCGCCCGTGCGCAGGAGGATCAACACGGCCACCACGAATCCCAGGATGACCATCGTTTCCGGGATGGCGATCATGAGTACCGCGATGGTGCTCAGCTCGGGCTTCTCAGCCATACTCGCCGCCACCGCGGGGCCGATCTTAGACTGCGCCCACGCCGTGGCGAGAGCCGGAAGGGCCACCGCCAGCGCGGCGGCCATTGCGATCCAGAGTACCTCCATGTCCTCTCCTCTCGGTTCGGCCAGCGAATCCCCCGGACAAGTGAGGAGTGAGGAGTGAGGAGTAAGGAGTCGGTTTCAACACGAGCCTCCGACCCTTAAGGACACTCCAACGCCCACTCCAAGCTCCGCCCGGTCACACTCCTCACTCCTCACT
>Ga0256864_1000547_pt1 | contig 13016 bp, 13 predicted proteins | sample RVTome_11_FD_187336 | JGI IMG/M metagenome (GOLD analysis project Ga0256864, IMG submission 187336) | Soil microbial communities from uranium-contaminated site in the Upper Colorado River Basin, Wyoming, United States - RVT147D111 HiSeq ... | reverse complement strand
CGAGGGGTACGGGCTGACCGAGTCCTCGGCGGCGAGCTTCGTCAACCGCCGCGACCGCTTCAAGTTCGGCACCGTCGGGCCGCCGCTTCCGGGCGTCGGGGTCGAGATCGCCGTCGACGGCGAGATCCTGATCGGCGGCCGCGGCGTGATGCGCGGCTACTACAAGCGCCCGGAGGACACCGCCGAGGCGCTCGATTCCCGGGGGTGGCTGCTGACCGGCGACATCGGCGTGCTCGACGACGACGGCTTCTTGCGCATCACCGACCGCAAGAAGGACATCATCGTCACCGCCGGCGGCAAGAACGTCGCGCCCCAGAACGTCGAGAACATGATCAAGGCGTCGTCCGGTTTCGTCTCCCAGGTGGTGATGCTCGGCGACCAGCGCCCCTACTGCGTGGCGCTGGTGACGATCAACGAGGAGACGGTCGGCAAGTGGGCGGGCGAGCAGGGGATCGCCTGGTCGGGCTACGCCGACCTCGCCGGCAAGCCCGAGGTCCGCGACCTGATCTGGGGCGAGGTCGACAAGGTCAACGGCCGGCTCGCCTCCTACGAGACGATCAAGAAGATCGCGCTGCTGCCCGCCGAGTTCACGCAGGAGACCGGCGAGCTGACGCCGAAGATGAGCGTCAAGCGCAAGGTCGTCGAGCAGAAGTACCGCGATCTTCTCGAGGGGATGTACTCGGGGACCGTCGAGCGGGTTTGAACCCCGAGGGGCGCGGCCCCACGCCCCTGTCCCTAGCCGCCGTCCCAGCGCTCGAGCACCATCCGGATCTCGTCCCGGTGGTTGCTCTCGTCCCGGATCAGGTCGTCGAGGTCGACGACGATCCCGTGGTGGCCCAGCTCCTCGGCCTGCTTGCGGCGGGTGACGTAGCGCTCGATGGTGTCGATCTCGTCCTGGAGCGCGTTCTGGAGCATCTCACGGGCGGTCGACGCGGTCTTGACCTCGGCCGGCTCGACCGTCGGGGTGCCGCCGAGAGCGACGATGCGGTCGGCGAGGATCTGGGCGTGGCCCAGCTCGTCCGGGATCTCCCCCTCGAAGAACTGGCGCAGCTCCAGCCGCGCCCGCCCCTGGACCGAGCTGGCGTAGGTGCGGTAGGTGATGACGGCGGCGTACTCGTAGGCGAGGTCCTCGTTGAGGCCCTTCAGGAACTCCTCCTGGCTCACTGGCATGGCTCTCCTCCTCTCGACCCGGTTCTTTCAGAGTCTAGTACCGGCATGCGAGAGGCTTGCCACCCCGACGGGTGGGCGGAACGGCGAAACGAACCGGGACTTCGGCAGAACCCGAAGTTGGCCCTTGGATTCGCGGAGGTTCTCACTGGCCGAGTACGCTTGAAAAGCGAGCGGCGGGCGCTCGCTTTACGAGGATCATCTGGCCTCGGCGGCGTCCCCCCGTGCTACTGTGCCCGCCGTGAAAACCGTCCGCGTGGGCAACGGTCAGGGGTTCTGGGGCGACAGCGTCGACGCCCCGGTCGACCTGCTGCGCGGCGGTGCGATCGACTACATCGGCATGGACTACCTGGCCGAGGTGACGCTGTCGATCATGATGCGCCAGAAGCTCAAGAACCCCGACCTCGGCTACGCCACCGACTTCATCGACTTCGTCCGCCGGGTGCTGCCGGAGCTGGTCGAGCGCAACGTCCGGGTGCTGTCGAACGCCGGCGGCCTCAACCCCCACGCGTGCCGCGAGCGGATCTTCGAGCTGGCGCGCGAGCTGGGGCTGTCGGGGGTGCGGGTCGGGGTGGTCGATGGCGACGACCTCTACCCGCGGCTGGGCGAACTGGTCGCCGCCGGCCACGAGCTGCGCAACATGGACACCGGCGAGCCGATCGCCCCCTACGTCGAGCGGATGACCAGCGCCAACGCCTACCTCGGAGCGCGGCCGGTGATCCAGGCACTTCAGCAAGGGGCGCTGATCGTCCTCTGCGGCCGGGTCACCGACACCGCGCTGGCGCTGGCGCCGCTCGCCCACGAGTTCTCGTGGGCGGAGGACGACTGGGACCGCCTGGCCGCCGGCACGATCGCCGGCCACATCATCGAGTGCGGCGCCCAGTGCACCGGCGGCAACCACAGCCGCTGGTGGGAGGTGCCGGACCTCCCCAACGTCGGCTACCCGATCGTCGAGGGCCACGCCGACGGCACCTTCGTCGTCACCAAGCACCCGGGCACCGGCGGCATGGTCACCGTCGACACCATCTCCGAGCAGCTCCTCTACGAGATGGCCGACCCGGCCGGCTACATCACCCCCGACGTGGTCGCCGACTTCACGACCATCCGGCTGGCCCAGGACGGCCCCGACCGGGTGCGGGTGTCGGGGATCGAGGGGCGGCCCAAGACCTCGACGCTCAAGATCTCCGCCTCCTACCTCGCCGGCTACAAGGCCTCGGGGCAGATGACGATCTCCGCTCCGCGCGCGGTGGCCAAGGCCGAGCTGGCCGCCGAGTGCGTGTGGAAGCGGCTCGAGCGCGCCGGGGTGGTCTTTCCCCCCGAGCAGCGGTCGCAGGAGATCGTCGGCACCGGCGCCTGCCTGCCGGCGATCTTCCCCCAGCCGCCGGAGCCGCCCGAGGTGGTGCTGCGGCTCGGCGTCCGCGACCCCGACCGCGCCAAGGTCGAGCGCTTCGGCAAGGAGATCGCGCCGCTGATCACCACCGGCCCGCCCGGCGTCACCGGCTTCGCCGGCGGCCGCCCGAAGGCGCAGGAGGTGGTCGCCTACTGGCCGGCGCTGCTGGCGCGCGAGGAGGTCGAGGAGCGGATCGAGGTGACGGTGGAGGAGGCGTGAGCGCGGGTGGCGCGGACGCGCGGATGGCCGTGGCCGGTGATGCTCGCGCCAGGGCGAGAGCGGTCGGCGGTGGGATCGCGACCCCCACGCACGGCGGGACCGCGGGGGCCGCCGCCGGCACCGGAGCGGCCGACCCGGCCGCATGGCGCTCGGCTCGGGCCCAGGCGGTGCGATGGGATCTGCCGCTCTTGCTCGGGATCGTGCCGTGTCTCGTTGGTGGGTTCTGGGTCAGCGGCGCCGCAAATCGCCTTTCCTTCGCCGCCTGGGGTCTGGTCGCCGCGCTCGGCTGGTTCGCCGTGCTGAGGCTCGGCCTGGCCCGCGGCTGGAGCGGCCGTCGCCGCACCGGCGTGCTCCTGCTGGTCGCGTCGGCGGCGCTCGCTTCGCTGGTGCCGCTCCTCATCCGCGACGGTGCTTCCCTCGACGCCGGGCTGCGTGCGATCGCCCCGGCGCTCGCACCGGCGACACCCGGTCCGGTCTCGACCGCGGTGGCCGCCGCGCTCTGCGCGCTCGCCGGCTCCGGTCTGCTCGCCGCCGCCCGTGCCGGCCGTCCGGAGGCCTCGCGATGAAAGTCCCGCTCTACCGCGTCGCCCACGCCCGCTCGGGCGACAAGGGCGACGCCAGCAACGCCGGCCTGATCGCCGACTCGCCCGAGATCTACGCGCTGCTGCGCGAGCAGGTGACCGCCGAGCGGGTGGCCGAGCACTTCCGCGGCGTCTGCCGCGGCGGGGTCGAGCGGCACGACGTGCCCAACTTGCTCGCCTTCAACTTCCTCCTCCACGACTCGCTCGGCGGCGGCGGCACCGAGAGCCTGATCACCGACGCCCAGGGCAAGACCCACGCCCAGGGGTTGCTGGCGATGCTGGTCGAGATCCCCGAGGAGCTGCTGTGACCGCGGCGGCCGGGCGGGTCGAGGAGCTGGCGCTGGAGACCCTCGAGCTACGGCGCGACGAGGACCTGCTGTGGGTCGCGCTCGACAACGCCGAGCGCGCCAACGCGCTGTCCCCGCGGATGATCGACGAGGTGACCGCGCTCTACCGCCGGCCGCTGCTCGCCGAGGGGATCCGGGCGGTGCTGCTGACCGGCAAGGGCAAGCACTTCTCGGCCGGCGCCGACCTCGGCCACCTGCGCGCGCTGCGCGACGCCGGCGCCGAGGAGAACCGGGCCGACTCGCTACGGCTCGCCGGGCTGTTCGAGGCGGTGCTCCGCCAGGAGGCGCTGACCCTGGCGCTGGTCCGCGGCTCGTGCGTGGCCGGCGGCTGCGGTCTCGCCACCGCCTGCGACTTCGTGGTCGCGGCCGACGACGCCCGCTTCCTCTACAGCGAGGTGCGCATCGGCTTCGTCGCCGCGCTGGTCGCGACCTTCCTGCCCCTGCGCCTGCGCGGCCGCGACGTCCGCGAGCTGCTCCTCTACCCGCACTTCCTCGACGCCCACGAGGCGCGCGCGATCGGCCTCGCCGACCGGGTGGTGGCGCCCGGCGGCCTCGAGGGGGAGGGGCGCGAGCTGGCGGTGTCGATCCTGACCAACGGCAGCTCGCAGTCGATCGCCGCGACCAAGAAGCTCCTGCTCGAGCTGCCCGGCAAGGGTCTCTCCGAGGCGCTCGCCCACGCCGCCGAGGTCAACGCCGCCGCCCGCGGCACCGGCGACTGCCGGCGCGGCATCGCCCACGTCCTCGACCACAAGGCGCCGCCGAAGTGGCGCGAGTAGCGGTGGGAGGATCGGCCGGGCCGGCCGTGCCGGGGGCAGCGGCACGGCGGCCGGCACGGCGGCGGGCAGCCGCCGGGGGCTGAGCGCGACCGCGTGGGCGCCGTCCTCCTCGCTCTGCTCTACCTGGCGGTCGCCGCGGCGCTGGCGGCGGCGGCCCGGCTCGTGCGGCTCGGCCGGCGGCGGGGGGCCTCGCCGGCGGCGGCGATCGTCCTCGCGCTGCTGCCGCTCGCCTACACCGGTGCGGGGTTTCTGCCCGGGCGGGCGCTGGCGCCGACGCCGATCCTCGCCGGAGTGGCGCCGTGGGCCGATCCCGAGCTGATCGCCCGCGTCGAGGCCGGCTCCGAGCCCGCCAATCTCCTCCTGCTCGACCCGGTGGCGCAGATGATCCCCTGGCGGCGAGCGGCGCGCGAGGGGCTGCTGTTCAATCCCGCCCAGGGCGCCGGGGCGGCGCTGCTCGGCAACGGCCAGTCGGCGCTGCTCTATCCGACCGAGGCGCTGGCGCGGCTGCTCTCGCCGTTCCGCGCGGTCACCTTCTCGCAGGCGGCGCGGCTGCTGATCGCGGCGTGGGGGATGTTCCTGCTCGCCCGGCGGCTGGCGGTGTCGGAGCCGGCGGCGCTGGCGGCGGCGGCGGTCTACCTCGGCGCCGGGTTCCTCCAGCTCTGGCGGCTCCACCCCCACTCGCTGGTGGCGGCGACCGCGCCCTGGATCCTCGCCGCCCTGCTCGCGCTGGTCCGCCGGCCCGGCGCGCGGCCGGCGGTGGCGCTCGCCGCCGCCGGCGCCGCGGGGGTCTTCGGAGGCCACCCGGAGACCCTGCTCCACGTCCTGATGTTCGGGCTGCTGCTGGTGCTCGCCCTGGGCCTGGCGAAACCGCGGGCGTCCGCTGCGCGGACCGGCCGGGCGGCGGTGTGGGGAGCGGCGGCGGCGCTGGTCGCCGGGCTGCTGGCGGCGCCGCTGCTGCTGCCGCTGGTCGAGAACCTGACGGCGTCCGCCGAGTGGACGCTGCGCCGGGACGAGCGGCGACAGCAGATCGAGCTGGCGGTGCCCGCGGCGCTCGAGCGGCTGGCGCCGGCGGCGGCGCTGCTCGTCCACGGCGATCCCCGGCATGGCACCTGGAGCGGCCCGGAGAACCTCGCCGAGCTGGGCGGCGGCGCGCTCGGGGCGGCGGCGCTGGTGCTGGCGCCGCTGGCGCTCTCGGGGCGGCGCCGGAAGCTCGCGGCGGCGCTCCTGGTCCTCGGCGTCTTCGGCCTGCTGGTCGCCGCCCACGTCCCCTGGCTGTCGCGGCCGTTCGGCTGGCTGCCCCTGGTGCGCGACTCGCTGCTCAAGCGGCTGACCCTGTGGTGGGCGCTCGCCGCCTCGCTGGCGGCGGCGCTGGCGGTCGAGCGGCTGCGGCGGGCCGGCTCGGGGCGCGGCACCGGGATGGGCGCCTGGCTGCTCGGCGCGGCGCTCGCCGCCGGCGCGCTGATCGCCGGCGTCGCACTCGCCCATGCGAGCCCCGAGACCCCGCGTCTGCTCGGCTGGGAGCTGGGCGGATTGACCGTGGCGACAGTCGGGGCGGCGCTTCTCGCGACCGGGCCGCGGAGAGCGCTGGCGGCGGTCGTCCGCAGACCGGCGTCGGCGACGGCGGCCGGTGCGGCCAGACCCGGGCCCGATGGCCGCTGGTCGTGGCGCCGGCCGCTCGGGTGGCTGCTGCTCGCCGGAGCGTTGTTGGTGCCGCGGGCGGTGCTCCTCGGCGATTGGGTGCCGGCGACCTCGGCCGACGGCTTCTATCCCGAGACCCTGGCCGTCCGCTCCGTCGCCGAGCGGCTCGAGGAGGCCGGCCCGCTCGGCTGGCGGGTGGCCGGGCTCGACGCCGCGCTGGCGCCGCACTCGGCGGCGTTCTTCGGCTTCGAGGAGGTGCGCAGCTACGACCCTCTCACCTTCGCTCCGCTCTTCGAGTTCCAGAGCGCGCTCGGCGAGCAGGACCGCGGCGGCTGGGTGCGGCTGCTCGACCCGGCGCGTCCGGGACTGGCCTTCCTCGGCGTCCGCTTCATCTTCGACCACCCGTCGATGACCCACCGGCCCGGCGTCGAGGTGGTCTACCTCGGCAGCGACGCGATCGTCTACGAGAACCCCCGCGCGCTGGCGCGGCTGTTCGTGCCGTCCGAGATCGAGGTCCACGGCGATCCAGCCGCCGCGCTCGCCGCCGCCCGCGCGCTCGACGACTTCGCGGCGCGCGCGGTCACCTCCGGCCGGGTGCTCGGCCTCGAGGTCGCCGCGGGCGCCGCGGCGGCGCGCCGGCCCAACGGCCGCGCCCGGGTGCTCGACCTCGAGGTCGGGCGCGGCCGGGTGCGGGCGGTGGTCGAGGCCGCGGAGCCGGCCCTGATCGCGAGCAGCCAGCCGGCGATCCCGGGCTGGCGGCTGACGGTCGATGGTGAACCCGTGGCGGCGCGCAGGGTCAACGGCGCCTTCCTCGGCCTCGAGGTGCCGGCCGGCCGCCACCGCGTCGAGCTGGTCTACGCGCCGGCGAGCTGGCGGCTCGGGCTGTGGCTGGCGGCGGCCGGGACGGTGCTCGCGGCCGGACTTCTGGTGGCGCCGGCCGTTCGGCGGGCGCGGCGCCGGCGAACCCCGGGGCGTGCGAGCCGCCCTTCGCGCCCGGACCCGCCGGCCGCTCCAGCGGCCTCTCCGGGGGAGCGTCACCCTTGACCGCCGCCGGCCGTGCCCTCCCGGTCCGCCTCGCTCCCCGCGTCGCGGGCAACGGGGACCCGTGACATCCGGGGTTTCAGTCCTCCCGGTCCGCCTGGTGCTGTTCGACGTCGACGGCACGCTGCTGACCTGCGGCCAGCGCACCCGGCCGCTGCTCGGGCGGGCGCTGACCGAGGTCTTCGGAGAGGTGCCGGGGATCGAGCGCTACGACTTCGCGGGCAAGACCGATCCGCGGATCGTCTTCGACCTCGCCGTCGCCGCCGGCCGCAGCGCCGAAGAAGTCCATGCGGGACTGCCGCGGGTGCGCGACCGGTATTTCGCGATCCTCGAGGACGGTCTTCCCGCCGGTGCCGTGGCGGCGCTACCGGGCGCCGCCGAGCTGCTGGCGCGCCTGGCGGCCCGCGGCGACCTCACACTCGGGCTGCTGACCGGCAACTGGCGCCGCGGCGCCGAGGTCAAGCTCGAGCGCGCCGGGCTCGGCGGCCGCTTCGCCTTCGGCGCCTTCGGCGACGACGGTCTCGACCGCGACGAGCTGCCGCCGGTCGCGCTCGCCCGCGCCACCGAGGCGACCGGCCGGCGCTTCGCGGCTTCCGAGACCCTGATCGTCGGTGACACCCTCCACGACGTCGCCTGCGCCCGCGCTCACGGCCTGCTCTGCGCCGCGGTCGGTACCGGCGGCGTCGCGGCCGCGACGCTCACGGCCGCGGGCGCGCACTGGGTGGCGGCGGACCTGAGGGCGCTCGGCGAGCAGGTGCCGGGGTTGCTGGGCGACGGCTGAGAGCCTGTGAATCAATCTCCGCCCTACTGCGGGCGCCCCCGAATCGCCCCTCGCGGCGTTGCGGCTCCTCGACATAGGCTCGGCTATGCCTGCGTCGCCGCGCCTTGCGAGGGGCGCCCGGATGACGCCCTCGCTACGGCCGGAGATTGATTCACAGGCTCTGAGCTGAGCGACCCGCGTGGGTCGCGCCACGCGAGGGACCGAGCCCTGCAACCGCGGCGGCCGCCGGCGCGGACGCCGCCTGCGGTGGGGCCATCGACCGCGAGGCGTCGCCGGGTCGCCGGCCGGGAAGGGATCAGCCGAGATGCCGCCGCAGCCAGCTCTGCGTAGCGTTCATCGCCTGGATCAGTGCGGGAGTGGGGCCGGCGAAGGGATGGGCGGCGCCGAAGGTGTGGCCGGCGCCGGGACCGGGGAGGACGAGCCGCTCGGCGGCCGGGGCGGCGGCGGCGTGGAGGCGCCCGGCCTCGGCGGCGGGGACGGTCTCGTCGGCCTCGCCGTGGACGATCAGCCAGGGGGCGGTGCGGCGGCCGGCGGCGGCGGCGAGGTCGAGGGCGTCGCGGTTGGCCTCGAGGTCGCGCAGCAGGTCGAGCCCCATCGCCAGGCGCTGGCCGGTGCGGGCGTTGATCACCTCCAGCTCGCCGTCGCGCCGCCAGGCCTCCTTCTGCTCGGGGGTGAAGCGGTCGGCGTCACCGATCGCGGCCCAGGTGACCAGAGCGCCGACGCGGTCGCGGTGGCGCTCGCCGGCCGCCGCCAGCAGCGCCACGGCGCCGCCGCGGCTGTGGCCGACCAGGCCGACCGGTCCGCCGGCGACGCGCTCGCCGCCGACCGCGCCGCCGAGCGCGCCGAGCACCGCCTCCAGCTCCTCGACCTCGCGGCTGTAGGTATCGGCGCGGAACGCCTCGGGGTCGGACACCCGGTCCTCGCCCGGCCGCACCCCGGCGCCCGAAAGGTTGAAGCGCACGGCGGCGAAGCCGCGAGCGGCGAGCAGCTCGGCGAGGTGGGGGAAGGAGCCCCAGTCCATGAACCCCTTGAAGCCGTGGCAGATCACCACCGGCGGGTGCGGCCCGCGGGAGACGCCGCCGGGGAGGTGGAGCACGCCGGCGAGCGTGCGACCGCCGGGGACGTCGAGGGTGAAGGGCTCGCTGCGGGTGGCTGGCATGGCGATCGATTGTAGCGGGCCGGATGGGGCGCCGCGCGGCCGCGGGGGAGCGCCCCCGGTTCCGCCGCCGCGCCGGGCCGTCTTCCAGTCCAGGCCGTCGCGGGTACACTGTTCGGGATGAGCACCGAGACCGAGACCGATGCCGCTGCACGAACCGCCGCCGGCGAGTCCGCACTCGCGGCGGAGACCGTGACCCGCGAGACCGCCGCCACGCCCCTCGCCGACCTCCACCGCCGCCTCGGCGGCACGCCGGCGCCCGCCGGCGCGCCGGTGGCCGTGGCCGGCTACGGCGACTTCGAGGCCGAGGTCGCGGCCCTGCGCGAGCGCGCCGGCCTGCTCGACCGCTGGCCGATCGGTCGGCTACGCGTGACCGGCGAGGACCGCGCCCGCTTCCTCCAGGGTCTGATGACCTGCGACGTCGCCGCGCTCGAGCCCGGCCGCGGCGCCTACGGCTTCTTCACCACGATCAAGGGGCGGATCCTCGCCGACGCGGCAGTCCTCGCGACCGCCGACGCCCGGCTGCTCGAGCTGCCGCCGGGCGCCGGGACGGCCGTGCGCGAGCACCTCTCCAAGTACCGCATCGCCGACCGGGTGGAGTTCGAGGCGGCGGACGACCTGGCGCCGCTGGCGGTCGCCGGACCGGCCGCCGCCGAGGTGCTGGGGGTGACGCCGCCGGAGGAGCCGTGGGCGAGCGCGGAGGTCGAAGTCGGCGGCGTGCCGCTGCGCATGGTGCGCCAGGGGCACTTGGGGGTCGAGGGCTTCACACTCTGGGCGCCCGCCGATCGCGCCGGGGAGCTGGCGGCGGCGCTGCTCGAGCGCGAACGGGACCGCCTCTCACCGGTCGGTCACGAGGCCGCCGAGGCGGTGCGGATCGAGGCCGGCGTGCCGCGCTTCGGGGCCGATTTCGACGCCGACAACTTCCCCCAGGAGACCGGCCTCGGAGAGGAGGCGGTCAGCTACGAGAAGGGGTGCTACCTGGGCCAGGAGGTGGTGGCGCGCATCCACTACCGCGGCGGCGTCAACCGCGGCCTGCGCGGCCTGCGCCTCACGCCCCCGGCCGGGGGCGCGCCGGCGCCGGGCGCGGCGCTCCTCCACGAGGGCCGCCCCGCCGGCCGGCTCGGCAGCGCGGTCCGCTCGCCGGCGGCCGGGGGGTGGATCGGCCTGTCGGTGCTTCACCAGCGCGCCGGCGAGCCGGGCACGGTGCTCGAAATCGAGGGGGGCGGCGAGGCGGAGGTGGCCGCCCTGCCGTTCGTTTGATTCGGGCCCGCGGCTAAACGGCGAACGACGACCCGCAGCCGCAGGTTCCGACGGCCTTGGGGTTGTTGAACTTGAAGCCGGCGCCGCTCTTGCCGAGCACGTAGTCGATGGTCGTGCCCTCGAGGTAGCGGGCGCTGATGCCGTCGATGAAGACGCGCAGGCCGTCGAACTCGAGCACGTGGTCGCTGTCGCGCGGCACCTCGTCGAAGTCGAGGGCGTACTCGAAGCCGCTGCAGCCGCCGCCGCGCACCGCCACGCGCAGCCCGAACGCTGCGTCGATCCCCTCCTGGTCGCGGGTGATCTTGATCATCTGGACCGCCTTGGGGGTGAGCTGGATCGGGGTGTCGGGGGCGTCGGCTCCGGCCACCACGGCGGGCTCGGTCTCGGGCGTGGCCGGGGTCGGCTGCTGGGTGTTCTCCACGGTGCGCTCCTCTCGTCGCGTCTCGTCGGCGCGGGTTTCCGTCAACTCGTTCAACGATCACCCTAGCGCCGGCTATTTCCGCCGTCAAGTCGGCCGCGGCGCCTCCGCGGCCCGGAATCGCCCGCCACGCGGGGTCTCGCGGATATCATGCTCGCCGTGCTCCGCGCGCTGCTATTCGACTTCAACGGCGTCCTGGTCGACGACGAGCCGCTGCACTTCGAGCTGTTCCAGCGCGTGCTCGCCGAGGAGGGGCTGGAGCTCTCCGAGCGGGACTACTACGAGCGCTACCTCGGCTTCGACGACCGGGGCGCCTTCTTCGCCAAGCTCGCCGACGCCGGCCGGACCGCCGAGCCGTCGCAGGTGGCGCGGTTGGTGGCGCGCAAGGCGGCCTACTACCAGGAGCTGATCCACCGCCGCGGATATCCGTTCTTCCCCGGCGCGCGCGAGCTGGTGCGCGCGGCCGCGGCGGACGGGCTGCGCCTGGGGGTGGTCAGCGGCGCCTTGCGCGACGAGGTGGCCGGCGCCCTGGGGCAGGCCGGCCTGACCGATCTGATCCCGATCCTGGTCACCGCCGAGGACGTCGCGGAGTCCAAGCCCCACCCCGAGGGGTATCTCCTCGCGCTCGAGCTGCTCAACTCGGTGCCGCCGCTGCCCGAACGGCTGATCCACCCCCACGAGGTGGTGGCGATCGAGGACAGCCCGGCCGGCCTCGAGTCCGCCGCCGGGGCCGGCCTGCTCACCCTCGCGGTCGCCCACACCTACGCCGGCGAGCGCCTCCAGGCCGACGCCACGGTCGACACCCTCGAAGGCCTGACGCTCGCCGAGCTGGAGCGCCGGCTCTAGGTGATCGGAACCCGCCCAGCGAACCCCTCCTCGTAGTCGTGGAAGTGGGCGACCGTGTGCTCGGGGTACTTCCAGCAGTAGTAGCCGTCGCCGCAGTCCCAGTCGACCAGCCACATGCCCTTGACCTCGCAGCCGAGCGCGGTCACCTCGACCGCCCAGGCCTCGACGATCCGCTCCATCTCCTCCTCGATCTCGGAGCGGCGAGCTTCCAGCTCGTCGTGGCTGCGGACGTTCTGGACCAGCGACTCGACCCGGCGCTGGGCGGCGTGGGTAAGGTCGCGGACGGCGGGGAAGGACTCCAGCGCCTCCTCGTAGGTGAAGGTGCGGCGGCTCGGTGTCCGGTTGTGGGGGCGGTCGGTGGGCATCGGCCCGATGGTAGCAAAGGCTGGTGCGGGCTCGCGGGGCGCGGTGATAGCCTCTTCCCGATGGACGAGCGCTCCCGCGGCCACGTCGAAGTCATCACCGGCGGCATGTTCTCGGGCAAGAGCGAGGAGCTGGTGCGCCGGCTCCGGCGCGCCACCATCGCCCGCCAGGCGGTCCAGGTGTTCACGCCCGCGGCCGACACCCGCAACGGCGCGGGCGAGCGCCTGGTCACCCGCGACAACCGCGACTACGAGGCGGTGCGGGTCGCCGACAGCGCCGACCTCGAGCGCCGGTTGCGCTTCGGCATCCAGGTGGTCGGGATCGACGAGGCGCAGTTCTTCGACCCCGGCCTGGTCGACGTCGTCCAGGACCTCGCCGACTGCGGCGTGCGCGTGATCGTGGTCGGGCTCGACCTCGACTACCGGCGCGACCCGTTCGGGCCGATGCCGGCGATCCTCGCGCTCGCCGAGTACGTCGACAAGATGCACGCGATCTGCGTCCGCTGCGGGCGCCCGGCCCACTACAGCCAGCGCATCGCCGGCAGCGCCGACCAGGTCCAGGTCGGCGACGCCGAGGCCTATGAGGCGCGCTGCCGCCAGTGCTACACGCCGTTCGAACCGACCGCCGAGCTCGCCGCCGTCCCGGCCGAGGCCGAGACCGGCTGACCGCCGCTCCGTTTCACGAACGGGAGATCGGCAAGGGGCAGTTGTCGGCGTCCACGTGGACGAACACGACGGCCGCCTCCGTGACCTTGACCCGCTCGTGCGGCCGGCCGCTGCGCACCGCCTCGACGGTCACCCTGACCGTGATCGAAGTGCGGCCGATCCCGAGCGTCTCGGTGAAAAAGCTGACCAGATCGCCGACGAACACCGGCTGGTGGAACTCGACCTCCTTCATCGCCACGGTCACCAGCCGCCCGTCGACGTGGCGGTGGGCCTCGACCGCGCCCGCCTGGTCGATGTAGGAGAGGATGATGCCGCCGAAGATGGTGCCCAGGGCGTTGGTGTCCTTGGGCATCATCAGCACCCGGATC
>Ga0256864_1000546_pt1 | contig 13018 bp, 8 predicted proteins | sample RVTome_11_FD_187336 | JGI IMG/M metagenome (GOLD analysis project Ga0256864, IMG submission 187336) | Soil microbial communities from uranium-contaminated site in the Upper Colorado River Basin, Wyoming, United States - RVT147D111 HiSeq ... | reverse complement strand
GCACACCAGCCTGGACGATCTCAGTCCGGTTGAATTTGAGGAACGCTTGTTGCTGGAATCTATCTAAACGAGTGTCAACGAAAACGGGGGATCATCACCCCGAGTTCAAAGCTCTACTCGCAGCTTATAAGGAAACCTATCCTGACAATCACTGAGCTGAGCATCTGCGACAGCTTGGCCACGAAGACCGCGCTTGGCCCTGAGCGAAGCCGAGGGAGGCGGTTCATGGCTAGAATGCCGATAGACCCTGACCAGACTCAGCAGCACCCTGCCACGCATCATGGTACGCGTACATAGGGGGAGCACCCGAATGCAGCTCACACACTTCAGAGTGACCAAGTATCGGAACGTGCTGGATTCCGGCTGGATAGAGATTAACGATATCACAGCATTCGTAGGCCAGAACGAGGCCGGAAAAAGCAACCTGTTCGAAGCGCTCTACCGGATCAACCCGTACGTTACAAGCGAAACCTACAATCTCGATGAGGACTGGCCTGTCGATGACTGGGGCAACAAGGATCGAACCGCCAGTGTGTGCCAGGCCAAGTTTGCCCTTACACCGGGGGAGATCGAATCACTTTGTGGGGACGCCGTGCTGCCGGGGCCAAAGTTGGCATCCGAGGGTGAACAGACGTCCGAAGAGGGTCAGGCCGACGCGGAGGAGAGCAGTGAACCCATGTCAGCGCTCCCATCTACCCTAACTCTGATCGCGAACCGATCCTACAACGCAGGGCCGAACTTTGCTGTGGCGGGCGATTTGGCCAATAAATTCAATGCGGATAAAGTTGACGCGTGGGCGAAGAGCCGCGCACCCAAATTCGTGCTGATTCAGAATTACGACTATAGCGGAGCACAGGTTGAACTGGACCAACTTGCCACTCGGATAAAAAGTGTAGGATTCCACAAATTGAACAACGAGGAGCAGACGATCAAAATCGTTCTCGATCTTGCCAAGGTCGATATCCAAGACTTTCTCGCAAAGGGTGAGAACGCTGCAGGACGCACAGTCCGAACTTTTGACAAGCGGGCCGCGTCCGCCTACCTCAGCAAACAATTCCGCGAGCTTTGGACTCAGAAGGAAGTCACCTTCCATATCGAAATCGATGGGCCGACACTAAACATCTTCGCCCAAGATGATGCGGTCGGCATGCCAGTTCGCCTGAACCGGCGATCCAGCGGCTTTCGCTGGCATGTCTCATTTGCCTGGAAGTTTACTCATGCGAGCCAGGGCCAATACAAGGGCTGTATTTTGCTGCTCGAGGAGCCCGGCATTCATTTGCATTATTCCGGACAGCGCGACCTTATAGAGGTCTTTCAACGGCTATCACAGTCGAACACAGTTCTTTACACCACACACCTCGCATCGATGGTCGATTTGGCTTATCCCGAGCGGGTGCGCATTGTAGAGACGCTGGACAAAAACCATGCCGCCATCAGGAAGGGTGTGGTGAGCAGCCAGCGAGCACCGATGGCCGTGATCGAGTTAGCTCTTGGCCTGACGGGCGACATGAGCGGTCTACTAGGCACCCGCCAGACGCTTATCGTCGAAGGCGGAGATGACGCTCTGATCCTGTACAAGCTCTCAGGGATTCTGCGGGCCGGAGGCAAGGCGCACTTGTCGGATCGCATCTATCTTTGGCCCGCTCGTGGGGCGCCAAACACACTCATGTATGCCGCGTTCGCGGTCGGGCATGGCTGGGACTCCGGAGTCCTTCTCGATACCGATGCGGAGGGCCACTTGGCGAAAAAGAAGATAGACGGGCAAGTGCTCAAGGAACTGGCCGCCGAACAACAGGCTCTGTTCCGTGTGCTGTTGCTGGGTCAAGCTGCTGGAATCAGGAAGACAGATGCCGCTATCGAAGATCTTTTCGATGACCTGTTTTATGTCAACTGTGTGAACACCGCCTTTGGCCTCGCCATAAAAGAGGAAGACCTGCCCGTTGACGGCTCCGATATGATCACCAAGCGTGTGGAAGCTGTACTCGTGCAGCGCTACGGCGACAAAACACTTGATAAACGCAGAGTCATGGCGGAAATCCTGCGCCAGTTTGACGGCTGGAAGCAGGTAGCCGATTTGCCGAAAGGTACTGCTACGAGAGCCGAAAGCCTGTTCAAGGCGATTAACAACGCCTTTGGGCACACGTCCGTTTGACCAGCCTGGTGCCCCACAGCTCTGGGGCGGGTCGCCAGGGCCGCCTGTGCCCATCAGGGTACGGTCCTGGTTTCAGGACTGCCGTGCCACGGTAAACTGTGGCGGACCGGTGCTCAAGGCGACTAATCCAAGAAATCTGGAAATACGGCCTCCCCCGAACGCACTTTATCGACAAGTTTGATACCGATCTTGCGGTTGTTCGCGCGAATGAGCCCGACGAGTTTCTTGATTCGTCTCGCCTCGGACTTGGAGTCATATTTCGCGCTCCACACCACCATCTCCAGAAGCAGTGGGATGAGATCCAACCCTTTCTCGGTGAGCTGATAGATGTCTCGTCGCGCATCCGCCCGGTCGCGGCGCTTTTTGAGAATGCCATTCTCCTCCAAACGCGCCAGTCGCGAGGCCAGGATGTTGGTGGCAAACCTCTCCTCCGACTTTAAGAAGTCGCCGTAAGTCCTTTTCCCACGGAAGATAATGTCTCTGAGGATCAACAGGGACCACTTGTCTCCGAAGGATTCCAGCCCAAAGTTGATCGGGCAGTGCGATCTGAGCTTCTTCACGGATTCTCTCCCGGCACTGTCGGTTCCCACATTTTACTTGCATTGTGCAAGTGACTTGCGTATCAATATACGTATCTAAACCCAAAACAATTGGGAGGACACATGGTTGACATCATTCACAGGATTGGGATTCAGTCCCCGGTTTCTCGAGTCTACACCGCTCTGTCGACAATCGACGGGCTGGCGGGCTGGTGGACCAGGGACACCACCGGCATCTCCGAACTCGGCCGGACGATCGAATTTCGATTTGTCTCCCCCAGCGGGAAGCAGCTCGGTGCCATGGGCATGCAGGTAACGACGCTGGATCAGGACAGGAGAGTGCAGTGGCGTTGCACATCCGGCCCGAAGGAGTGGATCGATACCGACGTCGTGTTCGATCTGCATCAGGATGGCGAGCAGACGCTGGTTCTGTTCGGACACAAGAACTGGCGTGAAGCCGTTGAATTCACCGCCCATTGCAGCATGAAGTGGGCGACTTTTCTCCTGAGTCTGAGGGAACTTGTCGAGACCGGCAAAGGGAAACCCTCGCCGGATGATATGAAAATAGACAATTGGAACTGAGCCGGGGAACCCTGTGTTCCAAAGCTGAGTCCAGGTTTGCAGGATGTCCATACAAAACCACATAGGAGGATGCAATGGCAAGCAAAGCACTGGAAGCCCGTAAACTGATGCCATCACTGACCGTCAACGACGTGAGCAAGAGTCTGATGTTCTACCGCGATGGACTCGGATTCAAAGTCACTCAGGAGTGGAAGGACAACGGCATCGTCAAGGGGGCGATGCTGGATGCAGGCGGCGCGATCCTGGGTCTGTCGCAGGACGATTTCTCAAAGGGCCGGGATCGTGTCAAGGGTGTGGGGCTGCGGCTCCATCTCGAGACTGAGCAGGACGTCACGCTGCTTGCGCAGCAGGCGAAAACCAACGGGATTGCGCTCAACGACGGACCCGCGCCGCTTCCGTGGGGGCCGATGGGATTTACGGTGACCGATCCCGATGGGTTCAAGCTGACGATTGCAAACCCGGAGAAATGAAATCCAATCCCAGGTGAGATCGAGGCGGGCGCGGGCGGATCCGGACACCTCGCTCGTCGCGAGCGCAGCGGAGACAAACGGGATGAGCGGACATTGTCAGGAGCTCCGCGCTGCGACCTGGTCGGTTCATTGAACATGCCTACGGCGCGGTGCTCCTGACCTACCGCCCTGACTTAAAGGAGGACTTCAGGCGAGCTGCGGGACACCGGGGCGCCGCTTCTCGGAGCGCTTGCGGTCATCGGCGTCGAGAATGGCTTTGCGCATGCGGACTGATTTGGGCGTGACTTCGACCAGTTCGTCCTCGGCAATCCACTCCAAGGCCTGATCGAGTGTCATCAAACGCGGCGTGTTGAGAACCACGCTCTGATCTTTGCTGGCGGCGCGATGGTTGGTGAGCGCTTTGGCCTTGGTGGGATTGCAGGGCAGGTCGGCGGGACGCGAGTTTTCGCCGACGATCTGCCCCTGATAGACCATCTGCATCGGCTCGACAAAGAGCGTGGCGCGGTCCTGCAGTTTTTCCATCTGGTAGGCGGTCACCGGTCCGGTTTCCATGCTGACCAGCGAGCCGCGGAATCGTGAGGTGATCTCGCCGCACCAGGGGCCGTAGCCGGTGAACCGCGACGCCATGATTCCCAGTCCGCGCGTGTCGGTGAGAAAGTCGGTGCGGTATCCGATCAGCCCGCGCGTGGGAATGGTGAATTCCAGGCGCACCAGTCCGGTGCCGGTGTTTTCGATGTGGGTGATCTCCCCTTTGCGTCGCGCGAGCTTTTCCATCGCCACGCCCTGATATTCTTCGGGCACATCGACGATGAGTTGTTCCATCGGTTCGAGGATCGCGCCATCGGTCCCGACATGGGTGATGACCTCCGGGCGCGACACGCACAACTCCAGCCCCTCGCGTCGCATCTCTTCGATCAGAATCGCCAGATGCAATTCGCCTCGTCCGGAGACCTTGACCGCATCGGTGCGCCCGATGTCGTCGTAGCGCAACGCGACATTGGTCCGCACCTCACGCTGCAGCCGTTCCTTCAGTTGGCGCAGCATGATCGCCTTGCCCTCTTTGCCGGAGAACGGCCCGCTGTTGACCACGAAAAACATCGAGACGGTCGGCTCTTCGATCTCCAGCGGCTTGAGCGCGGCGTTTTCGACTCCGACGGCGGAGAAGGTGTCGCCGATGCCGATCTCATCGGGCCCGGCGATCCAGACGATGTCGCCGGCCGAGACCGCATCGACTTCGGCGCGCTCCAGTCCGCGTGTCACCCACATGTGCACGCCGCGTTCGGTGGAACTGGAGACGACATCCCAGCCGGCGTCCTGATTGCCGCTGTCGCGCCAGCGTGTGGCGATGCGCGTGAATTCACCGCCGAGCGCCAGTGATCCCTGCAACACGCGTCCGCAGCCGATCTGGCCGATGTAGTCGCTCCACGCCAACGTGCTGATCTGCATGAGAAACGGCGCATCGGGGATCACATGCGGCGCGGGGACATGCTCCACGATTGTTTCGAAGAGCGGTTCGATTCCCTGATTGTGTTGGTCTGTCAGATCACGCACCAGCCAGCCATCGAGACCGGAGCCATAGAGAACCGGGAAATGCGCCTGGGCATCATTGGCGCCCAATTCAATAAAGAGATCGAATGTCTTATTGAGCGCCGAGTCGGGCCGGGCATGGGGACGGTCCACCTTGTTGATGATGACGATGGGACGCAGCCCGAGACGCAACGCGCGCATCAGCACATAACGGGTCTGCGGCATCGGACCCTCATTGGCATCCACCAACAGCAGCACCGAATCGACCATCGACAGGACACGTTCGACTTCGCCGGAAAAATCGGCGTGGCCGGGGGTGTCGATGATGTTGATGAGATAGTCATTCCAATTCACCGTGCAGTGCTTGGCACGGATCGTAATGCCGCGCTCCCGCTCGAGGTCATGGCTGTCCATGACGCGGTTGGCCACCTGCTCGTTGTCACGGAACAGATGCGCTGCGCGGAAGATCGAGTCGATCAGCGTGGTCTTGCCGTGGTCGATGTGGGCAATGATCGCCAGATTGCGAATGTGCGCTGCGTCGGTCATAACCGGGTTTTGTCCCTCTGTGTCGGATCGCTCCTGCGTGTCGGCTCTCCCGTACAGATCGACCATCCGGACGATTCCTCAACTCCGGTGTCTTGATCGATGAAGAGGAGATTGGCCGCCGCGAGGAGTTCAGATCAACACGGCGGTAATATGCGCGGTCCGGGCGATTTCGGCAATGGGTGGATTTTGCATGCTTCGTCTTACTTCCGGCAGAACTTCCGGTCGAAGTCGGCGATGGGGCGCGCTGATATGGATGATCATTCCGCTTTCGTCGCACCGGGAGCATTCGAGAACGAAAGACAGTGCAGCATTCCCTCGAAAGTGCCCACGAACAACAGCGAATCGACATGCCCAATACCGCGAATGGGGCCGTCGAGCTGATACCGCCATCGCTGGGTCCCGTCAGAGATGTCGTAGGCCACGACGAGCCCGGTGGTCGAACCGACGACGACGCCAGAGTGCCACAAGTGGATGCGGGGAACATACCAAAATGCGTCGGCATCAGTCGTGTCGACGAGCGCCGAACTCCAGAGAACCACGCGGTCGCGCAAGTCGTAAGCGACGACTTGGCGTGGCCGATCTTCGTCGTCGCCCCCGAGAAATACCACACGGCTGTCACTGAGTGACGGAGTTCGCAGCATTATTGCCGGCAGGGTATCGCGCCACTCCAATCGGCCATCCTGCAGGTTCAACGCCACAAGCTCGTAGCTGTCCAGACCGAGGACCATCTGATTCCCGTAGAGGACAGGATCGGAAGTGACAATGGTTCCCAATGGCGTCGACCATCGTTTTGTCCCGGTCGTGGCATCCAGACAATAAGCCGTGCTGTCGCGACCGACAAAACAGACCGAACCGTCATGATAGAGCGGTGACGACACTACGCGCGGTATCTCGACGTCGCGACCAAACTCCATGTCCGGCCGTGTCCAGCCTGTGCTGAATCCCCATCGCTGTTCCCCGCCGTCGACGCCCAATGCGAGGACGCTGTCCATTCGCGAGATGAAATACACCGTCGAGCCGCCGTCGTGGGCCGGTTCGGAGGCTATGCCAAATGGGAACACGACTTTCCAGTTGGCGTGCCAAGTCCGCAGGTCGAGCGCGTACACCGCGCCCACCGGGCTGCGGCCCTGATCGGTGGCAAAGACAACGATGGAATCCACCACGAGCGGGTTTCCGTGAAACTGCGACGCGCCATCGGCTGCCACATCGAATGTGTGCAGGACGGTGCCGTCCGAAACGGCGATCGCATAGAACAGTCCCGAACACGATCCCACGCACACCATGACGCCCACAACCGTGGGCTGCACGAAGATTCAGCCCCCGGTATCGACGGACCACCTGAGTTCTGTGTGCGCCAACTCAGAAGAGTGGATTGTTGCGGCCGTCAGCAGCACGGGGAGGATCACGCGCCAGAGACTGTACCGGCATGCAGTCATGTCGTGACGCGCCTGTCGGATTGCATGCCCGCCCACATAATCCCAGCTACGGGCGCGCTGGGCAAAGGTTGCGGGCGGGCGGCCCGGACCTCGGGGCGGATTGAATAATCGGTCAACGATGTCATGCCGGGCCGCCGGCTGCCGCTACTCCAGAATCTCCAGCAATCCTTTCGCGCAATACACTCTGTCCCGCTTCCCCCCTGTCACCTCGGTCAGAATCTTCGATTTGACCAGTGCCTCCACGGCACGCTGTGCGGTTGCGAAGGCAACGCCGGTATGTTCAGCGGCACCCTTGGTGGTGCAATAGGGATTTTCCGCCAGCATTTCGATCAGCAGCGACGGAACCCGTGAGCCGGCGCCCACTGTCTGCGATCTCCACCCGGCCAGCAGTTTGAGGATGCGGTCGGCACGACCGATGGCGTCCTCCGATTGGCGCGCGATACCGGTGAGAAAGTATTCGATCCAATCGGACCAGGCGTCGTGTTCGGTCACCCCGCGCAGATGAGCATAATAGTCACGCCGAGTCGATTCGAAGTAGGCGCTCAGGTACAAAAGCGGTGTCGGCAGGATGCCGCGCTCGATCAGAAAGAGCGTGATGAGCAGCCGCCCGACCCGTCCGTTGCCGTCGAGGAACGGGTGAATGGCCTCAAACTGATAATGCGCCATCGCAATTTGCACCAGGGGCGGCTGCGAACGGTCATGCAGGAACCGTTCCCAGTCGTTGAGGCATTCGCGCATCGTATCCGGCGGCGGCGGGACATAGGTCGCGTTGTCGATCGTGCTTCCCGGCGGGCCGATCCAGTTTTGCGTGCGGCGAAACTCGCCCGGCGTCGCATGATCGCCGCGGACTTTGGTCATCAATTTCCTATGCAGCTCGCGCACCAGCCGCAGCGACAGCGGCAGTTTCTTGAGTCGCCGGGTGCCGTATTCGAGCGCGGTCACATAGTTGCCGACTTCGCGCAGATCATCGGGACTGCGGTCCACCGCCGCACCCGCTTCTGCGGCAAGGAGCTCCCCGAGGGTTGCCTGGGTCCCCTCGATGCGGCTGGAGAGAACCGCCTCCCGCCGGACAAAGGGCCGGATCAGCACATGGGGATTGGGCAATTGTCCCCCGACCCCGGCGAGACGTCCGACCAGCCGGTCGGCATCGGAGAGGGTACGGAGCAGGGACGGGGTCAACTCGAGCTGCGGCGGCAATGCCCCCGGAACGTTGGCTCTGTAACCGATTGGCGTCTTGATGGTTCTGGACGGCATCTTCAAGTGATCCGCGAATCGTAGTTTTCGACTGTGAAAACAGCGACGGCGCTTATTTTCACTATACTGCCATAATGAAAATAGCCCGTCAAGCTGTTTTCACCGGTGAAAACAAGAATCTGCGCAATGACAGTGCGGGTCAGCCCGAGGGCTGACCCGCACGAAGATCGTCCCCTACGTGCATTGCCGGTCAGCCCGAGGGCTGACCCGCACGAAGATCGCCCCCTACGTGCATTGCCGGCCAGCCCGAGGGCTGACCCGCGCGAAGATCGCCCCCCACGTGCAGTGCCGGTCAGCCCAAGGGCCGACCCGCACGGAGATCGCCCCCCCACGTGCAGTGCCGGTCTGCCCGAGGGCTGACCCGCGCGAAGATCGCCCCCTACATGCAGTGCCGGTCTGCCCGAGGGCTGACCCGCACGAAGATCGCCCCCCACGTGCAGTGCCGGTCAGCCCTTGGGCTGACCGCCACCCAGTTCACTGCTTACTTCCGGCAGAACTTCCGGTCGAAATCCGAAATAGGGATCTTCACCATCGTCGGACGGCCGTGCGGGCAGGAGAATGGGTTTTGCGTGTGAATCAGACGGGCAAACAGCGCCTGCATTTCCTCTTTCTTGAGACGGTCCCCAGCCATGACCGAGGAACGGCAGGCGGTCGAGGCGGCGGCGGCTTTGGTCAGGTCCTCCCCTGCCTTGCGCGCGATCTCGAGGTCTTCGAGCACGCGGCGGAAGAGCGTCACCGGATTCTTGATGCGCAGGCCGCTGGGCACGCCCTCAAGCAGAGCGGTGCGTGATCCGAACGGCCGCACCTGAAATCCCAGCGACCCGAACAATTCGAGCGATTCCTCGAAGAGATTCCATGCGGTCGGTTCCAGTTGCACGGTTTCGGGAAAGAGAAGCTGCTGCGACTGCGGCTGGCGTTCATTCATCCGCCGCAGGATGTCCTCGTATTGGATGCGTTCGTGCGCGGTGTGCTGGTCGATGATCCAGAGTTCGTCGCCCACCACGGTGGCGATGTAGACATCGTTGAACTGCCACACGTTGGAGACACCATCCGCATCGCTCGGGACATATGCTGCCGGTTCCGGCACAAAGTGAGACCGTTCCGGAACCGGCGAGGGTTCTGCGACGGTCCCGTTTGGGTCCGTCTTTTGGCTGAACACAGACGAATCAGGCAGGGCTTCGCCCCTCTCCCCGGCGGATACTCTGTCCTGCGCTGTCATGGTCGCGGACAGCCCCAACCGCTCATTGACAACGGAGGCCGCGTCGGTATGCAATCGCATGACGGGCGATGTCGTCGCCGATGAGAAGATCACCCGGTTGATGGCGTAATAGATGAGATCGTAGACCGAACGGTCGCGCGCGAAACGCACCTCGCGTTTGGTCGGATGGACATTGACATCGACCTTGAGCGGATTGACACGGACATTGATCAGCGCAAACGGGTAGCGGCCGTGGGGCAATGTCTCGCCATACGCGTTCGTCGCCGCGTGCAACAGTGACTGCGACCAGACGCGGCGGCCATTGACGAACAGCAAGATGCGGTCCCGGGTGGCGCGTCCCAGTTCGGGACGTCCCGCCAGGCCGCTGACACCGAGTTCGGCATCGCCCGCATCGAATGCGATCATGCCGTCGGCGACCGCCGTTCCGAACACATCGACCATGCGCTGGCGGACATCGCCGGCCGGCGACAATTGCAAAACGTCGCGCCCATCCACCGCCAGCGCGAATCCGGCCTCCGGGGCTCCACACGCGAAGTCGGTGACGGTCTCGATGATGCGTTTGGTCTCGGTGGAGGGTGTGCGCATGTATTCGCGTCGCGCCGGCGTGTTATAAAACAAATGGCGGACCGTGATCGCGGTTCCCTTCGGGGCGCCGGTTTCGCGTTGTTCGATCAACGTGCCGCCTTCCCAGAACATCAGATAGCCGGCGTCGCCGCCGTCGCGGCGCGAAACGATTTCCAGATGCGACACCGACGCGATCGCCGCGAGCGCTTCGCCCCGGAAGCCGAATGTGCCGATGGCGGTCAGGTCCTCGGCCGTACGAATCTTCGAGGTGGCGTGGCGTTCCACCGCCAGCGCGATGTCGTCGCGGGACATGCCGGCGCCGTTGTCGACGACCCGTATCTGCGTGCTGCCGGCATTGTCGATGGCGACATCGATGCGCGTGGCCGCCGCATCCAGCGCGTTTTCGATCAGTTCCTTGACCACCGACGCGGGGCGTTCGATGACCTCCCCCGCCGCGATCTGGTCGATCAGGTGCGCGGGAAGCCGTCCGATCACGGCACGGTCAGGCGTTGACGTTAGTGTCATAAATGCTATCTATGGTAACTATTATTGATACTCTCATACGATACTATCCGACATCGGGCCCGGGACGTGTCCGCAATCCGCGCGCCAGTTCCGCCAGCGTGTTGAGCGCCTCGATGGGGGTCATCTCCTCGGGCGTGACCGCCGCCAGACTCTGCAACGCCTGGCGTTGCGCCGCCGAGAACAAGTCGGGTTGGCTCCGGGCCGTGCGGTGACGCGGCTGGGACGTGTATCCCCGCCGCAACGGCTCAAACGATCCGGTCTCCAGCGCCGTGAGGATGTCGCGGGCGCGGCCGACGATGCCCGGCGGCACGCCCGCCAGCGCGGCGACGTGGATGCCGAAAGAGTCATCGCAGGCCCCGGGCCGAACCCGAAACAGAAAGGCGACCGTCCCCTCTTTCTCGCGCACCGCCATCTGGTAATTGGCGGCCGCGGGCAGGTGGTCCGCCAGCGCGGTCAATTCATGGTAGTGCGTCGCGAAGAGTGTGCGCGGACACAGTTCGTTGTCGTGCGCCAAATGTTCGCCGATCGCCCAGGCGATGGCCACGCCGTCGTAGGTCGAGGTGCCCCGGCCCACTTCGTCGAAGAGCACCAGCGAACGCGGCGTCATCCCGCGCAGGATGCGGGCGGTTTCGGTCATTTCGACCATGAAGGTCGAACGGTTGCGCGACAGCTCGTCATCGGCGCCGACGCGTGTGAAGATGCGGTCGACGATCCCGATCCGCGCGGCATCCGCCGGCACATACGAGCCGGTCTGCGCCAAAAGGACGATCAACCCGACCTGTCGCAGGTAGGTCGACTTCCCGGCCATGTTCGGGCCGGTGATCAGATGCAGCCATCCGGCCCGGTCATCGAACGCGGTCTCATTGGGAACAAATCCGCCGGCGGGATTGATCGTTTCCAGAATGGGGTGTCGTCCGCCGGTGATCGACAGCGTCCGCTCCCTGGTCAGCGTCGGCCGGACATATCCGCGCGCGAGCGCGACCTGCGCCAGCGACGCCGTCACATCGATGTGCGCCATCGCCTGCGCCAGGGCGATCAGCACCGGCATCGATTCGGTCAGACGCGCGCGCAATTCCACGAAGAGCCGCGATTCCAGCTCGGCGGCGCGTTCGTCGGTCGTGAGGACGACATCCTCCTTCTCCTTGAGCTCCGTCGTGATGTAGCGCTCGGCCGCCACCAGCGTCTGTTTGCGCATCCACGCGTCGGGAATCCGCGAGGACTGGGTCTTCGGCACTTCGATGTAGTAGTCGAAAATCTTGTTGTAGCCGACCTTCAGCGAGGCAATTCCGGTTTCGTTGCGCAGCCGTCCCTGGAGGGCGGCGATCCATGATCGCGCCTCGGCGGATCCGTCGCGCAAACCATCCAGTTCTTCGGAGTGGCCGCGACGGAAGATGCCGCCGCCGGTATGGTGGACCGGCGGGTCCTCCACGAGGGCCGCCGCGAGGAGCCGGGCCATCGCGCTGGTGTCTGCGACCGAGGGGGAATCATCCGGCCAAACAGCAGTCTCATTGAGCAACGTTGCGAGATTCGGCCAACGGTCGAGCGCCTCGCGCAGTCCGACCATGTCACGCGGCGTGACCCGTTCGCTGCCCAGGCGCCCGACGAGGCGTTCGACATCGCCCACGCCCTTGAGCGCGTCGGTGGCCTTCGCCAGCACGGCGCGATCGTCGACGAAGAACCCGACCGCGTCCTGGCGTTTCTGAATCTGCGTCATGTCGGTCAACGGCGTCGTCAGCCAATGGCGCAGCAGGCGCCGTCCCATAGAGGTGCGGCAGCGGTCCATCACCGTCATCAGCGTCGGCGGACCGCCGCGTCGTTCGGAGACGACATCGAGGTGAAGCGCTGTCTGCGCATCCAGCGCGATATGGGCGCGGTCGGTCAGGCGGTCGACGTGCGTGATGTGCGCCATCGGCGCGCGCTTGGTTTCTTTCAGGTACGCCAGCAGCGCCCCGGCCGCGGCGATGCCGACCGGCTCGTCGATCACCCCGACCGTGGTCAGGTCGCGCACGCCGAAATGGTCCTTGAGCGTCTTCGCCGCCTGCGCGGTCTCGAACTGCCATGCGGGACGGACGGTGACCTCGAGGGTCGGCCCGCCGAGCGCGCGGAGCCGTTCATCGGCGTCGGCCGCCACGATCAGCTCGCGCGCATCGAGATTGCCGACGAATGCCACCAGCGCCTCGGGCGTGACCGATTCCACCGCGAAG
>Ga0256864_1000543_pt1 | contig 13034 bp, 9 predicted proteins | sample RVTome_11_FD_187336 | JGI IMG/M metagenome (GOLD analysis project Ga0256864, IMG submission 187336) | Soil microbial communities from uranium-contaminated site in the Upper Colorado River Basin, Wyoming, United States - RVT147D111 HiSeq ... | reverse complement strand
CATCTGCGCCGTGCTGGACGAGATGCGACTCATCAAGGGGCCGGAAGAGCTCGCGGTCATGCGGCGCGCTGCGGCGATCACGGCCGGCGCCCACCGGCGAGCCATGCGCGCGACACGGCCGGGCCGTGCCGAGCATGAGATCGAGGCCGAGCTCTTGCATGAATTCCGGCTTCACGGCGCGCAGGCGCCTGCCTACACCCCGATCGTGGCGGGCGGCGAGCGAGCCTGCGTCCTGCATTACGTGCAGAACGATGGTGTGCTGAAGGACGGCGAATTGCTCCTCATCGACGCGGGATGCGAGCTGGACGGCTATGCGGCAGACCTCACACGGACCTTTCCGGTGAACGGGCGTTTCAGTCCCGCCCAGCGGGAGATCTACGAGCTGGTTCTCGCCGCGCAGGCTGCGGCGATCGATGCCGTCAAGCCGGGAAATCCCTGGGATGCGCCGCACCGCGCGGCGGTCAAGGTGCTGGCGCAGGGCCTGATCGAGCTCAAGCTCCTCAAGGAGACATTTGAGCAGGCGATCGAGAAGGGGTCCTATCGCCGGTTCTATATGCACCGCACCGGCCACTGGCTCGGCCTCGACGTGCACGACGCGGGCGACTACAAGCGCGGTGGCGAGTGGCGCGCGCTGGCGCCAGGGATGGTTCTGACCGTCGAGCCGGGCTGCTACATCCGCGGGGCAGAGGATGTTCCTGCCCGTTTTGCGGGCATCGGCGTGCGCATCGAAGACGATGTCCTGGTGACGGAGGCGCGCGCGGAGGTGCTGACTCGCGATGCGCCCAAGTCGGTTCGCGACGTCGAAGCACTCGTTGGCAGCGGAAATGACTGACTACGATGTGCTGATCGCCGGAGCCGGTCCAGTCGGCTCGGCGCATGCCCTCGCGCTGCGCGGGGTCTGTTCGGTGGCCCTGCTCGAGGCGCGCCCCGAAGGCGCGTCCCCCTTGGCCGCGCGCCCGGTTGCGCTCTCGCACGGCAGCAGATTGATTCTCGAGCGCCTCGGTGCATGGGAGGCGCTGCAGCCGGCTACGCCTATCGCGCGAATCCACATCTCGCAGCGCGGCGGCTTTGGCCAGGCCGAGCTCGACTGCGAGGAAGCGCGACTGCCCGCGCTCGGCTACGTCGTTGATTACAACCGGCTCACGCAGGTGCTTGCGCAGCTCGCTGCCGGCGCTTGCGATTATTTTGCCGGTGCGTCAGTGCTCACTCTCGGTGCCGGACCCGATGCGGGGCGCGTGAGCTATCAGGAGGGAATGACGTCCAGGCAGCTGACGGCGCGGCTGGTGGCATTGGCCGATGGCGGCACGATGGCCCGCATCGCGCAGGTTCGAACGCGCGACTATCGCCAGGCTGCCCTCACCGCCGAGATTACCTGCGCACGCCCGCACCAAAACGTGGCCTATGAACGGTTTACGGCGGAAGGTCCGCTCGCCTTGCTCCCTTTCGGCGAGCGCCTGGCCCTCGTCTGGTCGACCAGCCCGTCCCGCGCGCAACAACTGTGCGCCATGCCCGAGCGCGAGTTTCTCCAACACCTGCAGCACGCTTTCGGACAGCGTCTGGGCGTCTTTGAGGCGGCAGGCCCGCGCGTCTCGCACCCGCTTGCGCTTAAAATTGCCGGCGCTCTCCAGTTATCCCGCGCGGTCGTGCTTGGAAACGCGGCGCAAACGCTGCATCCAGTTGCCGGTCAGGGCTTCAATCTCGGACTGCGGGATGCCTGGGAGCTCGCGGACATCATCCGTGCGGTGGCGATCGAGGAAATCGGCGGGGCTGCAATGCTCGCGGCCTACGCAGCGCGGCGGCGAATCGACCGCGGCGGCGGCATCTGGTTTACCGACACCCTGGTCCGACTCTTCTCGAACGATCTCGCCCCGTTGAGGCTTGCGCGCGGTCTCGGGCTTGTCCTGCTCGGTGCTGTCCCGCCCGCGAAGGATTTTGTCGTGCGCCGGATGACCTTCGGCGCACGCGGCTGAGCAGAACCCGCCGTCGAGGCCGCGTCGGGACCCTTGCGAATCGGGGTTTAGGCTCTTTCGCGCAAGCACTCCTCGAAAATTTTCTAATAAGTGCTTACTTCGGCACGCGGTTTGCACTTGCGGCGCGGCACGCATTTCACACGGCTGCAAATCGATCAAGAAAGTCGACGGATTTGCTTTTCTTGCTCGAACACAAAGATTACAATTACGCCCTTTCCCGAAAAAGCAGCGCGGCCGATGCACATTGGTCCGTACGAACTCAAGAACAATCTGATCGTTGCTCCCATGGCTGGCGTCACCGACCGCCCCTTCCGTCAGTTGTGCAAGACGATGGGCGCCGGCATGGCGGTGTCGGAGATGGTTGCGAGCAATTCCCTGCTCTGGGGCTCGGAAAAAACGCGCCGGCGCGCCAACCACGATGGCGAGGTCGAGCCGATTTCGGTCCAGATTGCGGGCGCGGACCCGAAAATGCTGGCCGCGGCGGCTCAATACAATGTCGATCAGGGCGCGCAGATCATCGATATCAACATGGGCTGCCCGGCGAAGAAGGTGTGCAATGTCATGGCCGGCTCGGCGCTCCTCAAGGACGAGCGGCTGGTGGGCGAGATCCTGGAGACTGTGGTCGAGGCCGTGAACGTGCCCGTGACGCTGAAAATCCGCACCGGCTGGGACCGCGAGAACCGCAACGCGCTTCACGTCGCGCGCATCGCCGAGAGCGCCGGCGTCCGCGCGCTCACGATCCACGGACGCACGAGGGCATGTGGTTTTTCGGGCGTGGCGGAGTACGAAACGATTGCAGCGGTCAAGGCGCAGGTCCGGATGCCGGTGATTGCGAACGGCGACATTGCCACTCCGGAGCGCGTGCAGGAAGTGCTGGGCTGCACCGGGGCCGATGGCGTGATGATCGGCCGCGCCGCCCAGGGCCGGCCATGGATGTTCCGCGAGATCGAGCACTTCCTGGAGACCGGAGAGCGGCTGCCGCCGCCCGAGGTTGCGGAGATTCACCGGGTGCTGGTCGCGCATCTGCACGACCTTTATGAGTTTTATGGGGAATACACCGGTGTGCGCGTCGCGCGCAAGCACATCTCCTGGTACACCAAGGGCCTCGCCGGCTCCGCCGCCTTCCGCCACGCGATGAACCGGCTCGAGTCAAGTATGGAGCAGCTCGCAGCGGTCGAGGCGTTCTTCGCGCAGCTGGAGAACGAGGGACAACGTCTGAGGTACGTCGAGGAATCCGCGGCATGATGAACGAGACCGAAATGGCACGCATGGTACGCCGTGCAATCGACGGCTATTTTCGAGACCTCGACGGCGAAAAACCGTGTCGTGTCTACGATATGGTGATCCACTCGGTCGAGAAGCCCCTGCTGGAGAGCGTGCTGCACCGCGTGCGAGGGAACCAGACCCACGCGGCGGAAATGCTCGGGATCAACCGCAATACGCTGCGCAAGAAAATGCGGGTGCACGGCATCAAGGGGTAGCATGCGTGATCCATGGTGTGCCGCAACTCCGAATGGATGGTCTGAAAACGCCCTCGTGATTGATCGCCGATCAGCGCTCACCACCCCATGGCGGTCATCAAGCGGGCGCTGATCAGCGTCTCTGACAAAAGCGGTATCGTCGAGTTTGCGCGGGGTCTCGAGCGCCTCGGGGTCGCTCTTCTCTCGACCGGGGGCACGGCGCGCCTGCTCCAGGATGCCGGGCTCAAGGTGACCGAGGTCGCGGACTACACCGGCTTTCCCGAGATGCTCGACGGCCGGGTGAAGACCCTGCACCCGAAGGTGCACGCGGGAATCCTTGCCCGTCGCGATGTCGGCGAGCACGTGCGCGCGCTGAAGGCCGCGGAGATCCCGCCGATCGACCTGGTGGTCGTCAATCTCTACCCGTTCAGCACGACGTTGTCGCGCCCCGGATGCACGCTGGCCGAAGCGATCGAGATGATCGATATCGGCGGGCCGGCCATGCTGCGAAGCGCCGCAAAGAACCACGAGCATGTTGCCGTCGTGACGGACCCGGCGGATTACGAGCCGCTGCTCAACGAGATGGCTTCGGCGAAGGGGGCAGTGGGCGGCGAGACCCGCTTTCGCCTGGCGCGAAAGGCGTTCTCGCACACGGCCGCCTACGACGGCGCAATCAGCAACTATTTGACCAGCATCGACTCCGAGGGCAAGCCGACGCGCTTTCCGGAACGGCTCAACCTTCATTTTGATCTCGCCCAGCCGCTTCGTTACGGGGAGAACCCCCATCAGCAAGCAGCGTTCTACCGGGAGCTCGAGCCTGCCCCGGGCAGCCTCGGCTCGTATCACCAGCTGCAGGGCAAGGAGCTTTCCTACAACAACATTGCCGATGCAGATGCGGCCTGGGAATGCGTTAAAAGCTTCGACCAGCCCGCCTGCGTGATCGTCAAGCACGCCAACCCCTGCGGAGCCGCAGTCGCGCCGACGCTCGCAGAGGCCTATCGGAAGGCGTTCGCGACTGACCCGACGTCGGCCTTCGGCGGTATCATCGCGTTCAACCGGGACCTCGACGGCGAGACCGCTTCGACGCTCGCCCGGCAATTCGTCGAGGTCGTGATCGCGCCCGCGCTCGATGGAGCCGCCGCGAGGGTGCTGGGAGAGAAGGCCAATGTCCGGGTGCTTACGGCGCGCGCCGAGCGCGGGGCGCGCGAGCGCGAGCTGAAGACCGTGGGCGGCGGAGTTCTGGTGCAGACGCCCGACACTTGGCGAATCGAGACCAGGCAGTTGAAGCACGTGAGCCGGGCCCGTGCGACCGAGGCGCAAATGGCCGATCTCGTTTTTGCGTGGCAGGTTGCGAAGTTCGTGAAGTCAAATGCCATCGTTTTTTGCCGTGACGGCCGCACGCTCGGCGTCGGCGCGGGCCAGATGAGCCGGATCGACTCGGCGCGGATTGCCGCCGCCAAGGCGGAAGACGCCGGGCTGTCATTGGCGGGGGCTGTCGTCGCCTCCGACGCGTTCTTCCCATTCCGCGACGGAATCGACGTCGTGGCAAAGGTGGGGGCCGCGGCCGTCATCCAGCCCGGCGGCAGCCTGCGCGACGAAGAAGTGATCGCTGCTGCCGACGAGCATGGCCTCGTGATGGTGTTCACGGGCGTGCGGCATTTCAGGCACTGAGCCGAACCGCAGTGACCCGTGACCGGTGACTGGCAAACCTTCGTCGGCGGGGGCATGGGTGGCTAACCGCTTACCGCTCACCGCTCACCGGTCACGGCTCGTATGAAACTCCTCGTAATCGGATCGGGCGGCAGAGAGCACGCGCTCGCCTGGAAGCTCGCCCGCTCGCCCCGGGTATCGCGCGTTATCCTCGCGCCCGGCAATGCCGGCACCGCGCGCGAGGAGGGGCTCGCGAACGTTCCGGCCACGACCATACCGGAATGGATCGAGATTGCGCGCAAAGAGGGCGTTGCCTTTACCGTCGTCGGCCCCGAGGCGCCGCTCGCCGAGGGCGTCGTCGACGAATTCCAGGCGGAAGGCTTGAGGATCTTCGGGCCCAGGCGCTCGGCGGCGCGGCTCGAGAGCTCAAAGCAGTACGCGAAGGAGTTCATGGTCCGATACGGTATCCCGACCGCGGCGTACGCTGCCTTCGACACGGGCGCCCCGGCGCACTCGTACGTGGAAGAGCATGGTGCGCCCATCGTCATCAAGGCCGACGGGCTCGCCGCCGGCAAGGGGGTGATTGTTGCCGCAAACGCCGCCGAAGCGCATGCGGCGATCGACCTCATGCTGAGCGAGGGGAAGCTCGGCGCGGCGGGGAGCCGCATCGTCATCGAGGAGTGCCTCGAGGGAGAGGAGGCGAGCTTCATCACGTTGTGCGACGGCCGGCGCGCCTTGCCGCTGGCAACGAGCCAGGACCACAAGCGGCTGCTTGATGGCGACCGCGGTCCCAATACCGGCGGCATGGGAGCCTACTCTCCGGCGCCGGTTGTCACACCGGCGGTCCACGCGAGAGCGATCCGTGAGGTGATCCAACCGGCGCTCGCAGGCATGGAAAAGGAGGGCGCGCCTTACGTCGGCTTCCTCTATGCCGGCCTCATGATCTCGGCCGACGGCAGGCTCCGTGTCCTGGAGTTCAACTGCCGCATGGGCGACCCGGAGGCGCAGCCCATCATCATGCGTCTCAAGAGCGATCTTGTCGGGCTGATCGAAAACGCGCTCAACGGCACGCTCGACCGGGTCGAGGCCGAATGGGACACGCGGGTCGCGCTCGGCGTGGTTCTGGCTTCCCACGGGTATCCCGAAACGCCCCGCAAGGGCGACGCGATCCACGGTCTCCCCGCGCCGCAGGACGATTATCATGTGTTCCACGCGGGCACGGCGTTGAACGGCAAGGACATCGTAACCAGCGGCGGGCGCGTCTTGTGCGTGACGGCGCTGGGGTCGAACGTGCGCGCGGCGCAGCGCCGCGCGTATGAGATTGCAGAGCAGGTGCGCTTTGAAGGGATGCAGTACCGCCGCGATATCGGCCACCGGGCCGTGGCGGGGGGCCCCCGGTAAACCAACGCAGAGGACGACACGAGCCATGGCAGCGCAGTTCGACCGAACGAAGGACGACGTGGGCAATATCGTTGCTCTCGAGCATGTAAACGTGACGGTGCCCGATCAGCGTCTGGCGACGATTTTTTACATCATGGGCATGGGATTCACCCGGGATCCCTACATGCAGGTCGGCGACGAGAACATGTGGGCCAATGTCGGCCGCCAGCAGTTCCACCTTCCCACCCGTGCTCCTCAGGTGCTGCGCGGCCACGTCGGCGTGGTTGTTCCGGACCTCGGCGCGCTGCAGAAGCGGCTCGCAAGCGTGAGAGAGAAGCTCGCCGAGACGCGCTTCGCGTTCGAGGACCGCGGCGATCACGTGGCCGCGACCTCTCCATGGGGAAACCGCTTGCAGTGCTACGCGCCGGGACCGCGTTTCGGCGACATGGTGCTCGGCGTGCCTTACGTCGAGTTCACGGTCCGGCACGGCGCCGCCGAGGGCATCGCGCGCTTCTACCGCGAGGTGTTCGCCGCGCCGGCAGAGCTGATCAATGGCGGAGCGGTGGCGCGTGTCGTGGTAGGGCCTTCCCAGGCGCTTCTCTTCCGCGAGTCCTCCGAGCCGCTGCCGGCCTACGACGGGCATCACGTGGCGGTCTACGTCTCGGATTTCTCATCGCCGCACCGCAAGCTCGTGGAGCGCGGGCTCGTGTCCGAAGAGAGCGATGCGCATCAGTACCGGTTTCAGAGAATCGTCGATCCGGGCTCGGGAGCGCCGCTCTTTGAGATCGAGCACGAAGTGCGCAGCCTCGTCCATCCGATGTGGGGTCGCGCCTTCGTCAACCGCAATCCGGCGCAGACACAGCGCGGCTACGTCCGCGACCGGGACGTCTACGCGGGCTAGGCTCCGGACGGCCCGCTTGGATTCGGCAGCGGTCAGGCAATTCTTCACCGGTCTTCAGGAAGCGATCGTCGCCGGTCTCGGCGCGCTGGAGGGCGAGCCGTTCCGGCGCGATGAGTGGACCCGGCCGGGCGGCGGCGGCGGGGTTACGCGCCTGCTGGAGGGAGGGCGCGTCTTCGAGCGCGGCGGTGTCAACTACTCCCACGTGCACGGCAGCGGCCTGCCTCCGTCGGCGACGGCTACGCGCCCGGAGCTTGCCGGGCGCGCTTTCGAAACCACGGGCGTCTCGCTCGTTCTGCACCCGCATAATCCGTACGTGCCAACGGTGCACATGAACGTGCGGTTCTTTCTCGCCACGAAGCCGGACGAGGCGCCCGTGTGGTGGTTCGGCGGAGGGATGGATCTCACGCCGTATTACGGGTTCGAGGACGATGCGCGGCACTTTCATGCGTGCTGCCGCGATGCGCTCGCGCCGTTCGGCGCCGATTACCATCCGCGGTTCAAACGCTGGTGCGACGAATACTTCTTTCTCAAGCACCGGGGCGAGCCGAGGGGCATCGGCGGCATTTTCTTCGATGATCTCAACGAGCCGGACTTCGATACGTGCTTTGCGCTGGCGAGGAGCGTGGGGGAGCGCTTTCTCCCGGCCTACGTGCCCATTGCATCGCGGCGCAGGGACCATCCGTACGGAGAGCGCGAGCGCGAATTCCAGCTCTACCGGAGAGGCCGCTACGTCGAATTCAATCTGGTCTACGATCGCGGCACGCTGTTCGGGCTGCAATCGGGCGGGCGCGCGGAGTCGATCCTGATGTCGATGCCGCCGCGCGTCGCCTGGCGCTACGACTGGCGGCCGCAGCCCGGCAGTCCCGAAGAGGCGCTTTACCGCGAGTTCCTGGTGGCGCGCGACTGGCTCTAGCGCGCCGGCGGCGCTATTTTTCCTCCGGGCGCAGCCAGTTCTTGAGCGAGCGCATGCGCTCGATCATGCGCCGCGTCGTATCGTCGCCGTCGCGGACCGGCGCCACGCGATGCTGGTGCAGCAGCTGCGGGGTCTGCTTGTAGGCCTGGTAGCGAGTGAGCGCCGCCTGCACGTGCTGCTTGAGCAGCGCCCGGTCGAGCGGCTGGTTGAGCAGGCGAAAAACCTGCGCCTCGTTGATGAGCTCGATCACCAGCTCCGAGTCGGAGGCCTTGACCACGGCGATCGCCAGGATCTCCGGGTGCACCTGCTTCAGGAGCTTCAGCGCGGTCGCGATCTCGTCGTCGCCTTTGTCGACTGTGGCAAGGATCAAGGCGATCTCCTGGCGCTGCAGGACGTTGAAGGCGTCATCGAGATGGCGCGCGAGCACGACCGGGCAGAAGGTGCCGAACAGCTCCTGGGTCGCCTGATGCGCCTCCCGACTGTCGTCGACCACCAGTATTCCCGCCTTCATGGGATCGGGCACGATGCCCGGGGCGGCGCGCGTGTCACCCAGCTCGAGCGCGACCGCCACCGCCTCGGCGACGATTCTCTGGATGTCGTCGTTGTCCCATGGCTTGCTGATGTAGCGAAAGACCTCCCCGTCGTTGATCGATCCCACGATCGCGGCGAGGTCCGAATAGCCGGTCAGCAGCATGCGGACCGTGTTCGGTGAAATCTCGCGCACCTGCCGCAGCAGCTCGATGCCCGTCATCTCGCGCATGCGCTGGTCGCTCACCACGACCTGCGGCTTGAACCTGGTCACGAATTCCAGCGCCTCCGGGCCGTTGACGGCCGTAAATACGTGGTAGTCGCGCCGGAAGATCGAGCGCAAGGCGTTGAGAATGCGCTCCTCGTCGTCCACGAACAGGATGCGCGCCTTCCTCACTGCCGCCGCGGGCGCTGCGGCCGGCGCCGCAGGCGCGGCGCGGGCCGCAGGCGCTGAACCGCTGATGGTCGGAGCGGGCGGCTTGCCGGCCAGCGCGCGTGCCGCCTGGACCAGAGCCTGGTCCATCCTCTGGGTGGTGGCCTCCGCGATCGTTGCGGCCGATCCTTTCGGGGCGCTGTGCCGGATGCTGGCGTCAATGCCTTTGATGAACGCCTCGGAGAATTCCTTGGCGCTCTGGAAACGGTCGTCGCGCTTCTTCGAGAGCGCCTTCTGAAGCGCCTGGTCGAGCTGCGCGGAAATTTTCGGGTTGAGCAAGGAGGGATTCGCGGGCTGCTCGTTCAGCACCTGCCGCATCACTTCTGCGTCGCTGCCCATGAAGGGCCGTTGTCCGGTCAGCAGCTCGTAGGCGATGATTCCGACCGAGTAGAGATCGCTGCGCGCGTCGACTTCGGTGCCGAGGAACTGCTCGGGCGACATGTAGCCGGGCGAGCCCATGACCTCGCCCACGTGCGTCAACTTGGAGGTGTCGAGCCGCGCGATGCCGAAATCGGTGAGCTTGATCCGCCCCTCCTCGGTCACGAGGACGTTGGAGGGCTTGATGTCGCGATGGATCACGCCCTGGGCGTGCGCATAGCCCAGCCCGTCGAGGAGCTGCCGGATGATCTCCCCGATTTCCCTCAGATCGAAGCGCACGCTGCTTTGCATGTGCTGGAAGAGGGACTTCCCGGTCACGATCTCCATCACGATGTACGCGAGGTCGATCTCCTCGCCGTAATCGTAGATCGCCGCAATGCGCGAATGGTTGAGCCGGCCGACCGCCTGCGCCTCGTGGCGGAAGCGGCTCAGCGCGTATTGCAGGTCGGCCGGATCGAGAGCCGATTTCACGACGGTCTTGATGGCGACGCCGCGCTGTATCGCGGGGTCGAATGCCCGGTAGACCGTGCCCATTCCGCCCTGGCCGAGCACGCCCTGTACCTGGTATTTGCCGATCGTGTTCGGTACGTCCATTGTTCTTATCCGGGGGCGGCCGTCGTTCTCTCTATGCGGCGAGCTCGGCCGGCTCGGGCGGCGTCAACGGTAACACCACGGTGAACTTGGTGCCAATACCGACGGCCGAATCCACCCTGATCGTGCCGCCATGCTGCTCGACGATCTTGTAGGCGATCGAAAGACCCAGCCCCGTGCCCTTGCCCACGTCCTTGGTCGTGAAGAACGGGTCGAAGATCCTGGACAGCACGTCGGGCGGGATCCCCTTGCCGTTGTCCTGGATCTCGACTGCCACGTGACCCGGCCCTTCGCGCCGGGTGGCGAGAGTGATGACTCCGGGCCCCGACTCGATCGACTGGGCCGCGTTGTTGATGAGGTTGAGAAACACCTGGTTGATCTGCGAGGGCGAGCAGGTCACCGCGGGAATGTCGCTGAATTTCCTGCTGATGGTGTGGCCTTTCAGCTCATGCTTCGCGAGGATGAGCGTGTTGCTCAAACCCTCGTTCAGATCAACGGTCGCAACGCGGCTGCGGTCGAGCCGGGCGAAGTTCCTGAGATTCATCACGATCTCCGAAATCTGCTCGATGCCATGCAGGCCGTCCTTCGAGAGCTCGCGCAGCTCTTCCAGCACGCGCTGTTCGCGAAACTGGGTGATGCGCTTCTGGGCCAGGGAGAACTGGCGGGAGAGCTCGTCCGGGTCCTTGCCGCCCGCCTTGAGCATCGCGATCAGCTTCGACATCTCGTAGAGCACCTGCACGAGCTCGGGCAGCCTGCTCCTCACCGCGCCGACGCTGTTCTTCACGTAGGCGAGCGGCGTGTTGATCTCGTGGGCGACGCCCGCCACCATCTGACCGAGGGAGGACATCTTCTCGGTCTGGATCAACTGCATCTCCGATTCCTTCAACTGCCGCAGGGCATCGGAAAGCTCTTGCGTGCGCTCGGCGACCCGGCGCTCGAGGCCCTCATTGGCGTCCTCCAATGCCCGGTTCGCGGCGTTCACGAGCCGGTAGCTCCGCGCGAGGCGGGTGGCGAGGTACGCAATCAGTATCAGCAGCGCCCCCGCGAACGCGACCAGGTAGACGCGGTAGAGCTCGCGCATGTCGAGCAACGCCGTCAGCTCGCGCGAGAAAGCCTCGGTGAGAGAGTCGATGCGCGGTCCTGCCGGCAGGAAGGAGAGCCTCGCGATAAGCTCGTGCTCGACCGGCCTGGCGCCGAGCAGCTGCTGCACGTGACCCTCGAGCCGCGCGAGCCCCTCGCGCAGCGCGAACGGCAGCCGCGACGCGGACGCCTGGAGGTCGGCCACCAGCGCTTCGAGATTTCCGCGCTGCTCCACTGCGGGCGACAGGTAGTAGCGCTGCGCTTCCGCGAGCACCTGCACCACCGCGCTCTCGGCCGCAACCAGGCGCTCGCGATCGCGGAAGTCCTGCCACGCGCCGCGCACCAGCCCCGGAAACTCCTTCTCGGCCTCGAGCACGTGGCCGAGCGCCTGCTTCGTCGCCGCATTGGCCTTCTTGAACTTCTCGATGAGGTCGGCCTTCTCGACGAGCGCCTGGGTGAGGCGGGGAAGGCCGCCCCCCAGCACGGGGCTCCCGATGTCGCGCTGCGCCTCCGCGAGCCCCTGCTGGATGCGGGCGACCGACGTGCGGTAGTCGGCGCTCGGGACCGTCGTCGAGCGCAGCTCGCCGCGCGCGCGGTACATCTCGACGTCCCAGCGCGCGTCGATTGCCTTCAACTCCCGCAACATGACGAGCGCATCGTTGTAGCGCTTCAACGCGACGCCCTGCGTCCTGTAGTAAAGAAAAGCGAGCGTCGCCGCCAGCAACACGGCGGTCACTGCGATTATCGAGGCTCGTACGGGCTTCGCGGCGGTGAGGCGCCTCAGCACGGCGGCGATCCGTGTGGGCACCGGCGCGCTCATTCTCCCCGAGGGGCCCGCGCTGAGTGAGGGCCCATGACCACGCGCTGCGTCCTGTCGGCGAGCGCGATCGTGCCGCTTTGCATCAGTGACCGGTGGCGACACGCTCAAGCGGGTGCTCGGCGGTCTGTTCCACGAGCAGCACCTCGGGGGCGAGTGCGACTTCGGCACCCGGGACACGTCGGTTCATGATGGCACTGATCTTATGGTAAGTTCTTGTTGCTGCGAAAAAAAAGATTATCCGCAACGCATGCAGGGTTGTCAATTTCTGTGGCACGCGCGCAACAGTCAAGCAATCCGGAAAAGCCGAAGAAAATGCTTACCCTGCGGTCAACGCGCGCTCAACCTCGGGAAAATTGTCGATCGGCGGCAGGCAACTCACGCCGCGGCAGACCCATGCCTGCACACCTGATGCGGGCGCGGGCTTGTCGAGCGTGGCCGGAAGTTGGTCAGTGCCGGAAGGAATGCCCATGGCGAGCGTCGCCGGACGATAAACGCCGTCGAGCCGCCGCTGCCAGCCTTCGATCTCGTTCGACGCGCCGCGCAGAATCACCACCTGCGGCGGGACGAGATGCTCCTCGAGCGCCGTGGCGAGGCTCACGCAGGCGCCGGGTTGACGCTCGAGCACCGGATAGAAGAGCTCGAGAGCCCGGCGCGCGGAGTCGAGGTAGCGGGTATCGCCGGTGAGATGCCCGAGGCGCTGCAGCGCCTGCGCGGCGATTCCGTTGCCCGAGGGCGTGGCGCCGTCGTGTCCCTGCTTGGGCCGGTGGATCAACGTCTCGTGGTCATTGGATACGAAATAGAAGCCCCCCGCCTCCGGGTCCTCGAAACGCGCGAGCAGTACATCGGCCAGCTCGCGCGCCAGCTTGAAGTCATCCGCACGGAACTCGCCCTGCAGGATCTCGAGCAAGCCATCGAGCAAAAACGCATAGT
>Ga0256864_1000538_pt1 | contig 13123 bp, 15 predicted proteins | sample RVTome_11_FD_187336 | JGI IMG/M metagenome (GOLD analysis project Ga0256864, IMG submission 187336) | Soil microbial communities from uranium-contaminated site in the Upper Colorado River Basin, Wyoming, United States - RVT147D111 HiSeq ... | reverse complement strand
GCCTCCCGGCTCGTCACCTACGGCGTGTCCTGGGAGTTCAACGGCCCGGTCTACGAGCCGCTGTGGCGGGCGATCGACGCCCTCGGCCTCGACGCCGCGGCGCGCTCCGGCCTCGACCGCCTCGAGGCCTGGACCGGCGCCTGGCGCGCCGCCGACCCGCTCTACCGGTTCGTCTACCCGCAACTGCTCGCCAAGCTCCTGCTCGCCTTCGGGGTGCTCGGGGCGGTGGCGTGGTCGCTCTCCGCCCGCGATCCGGTCGCCGGCAGCCGCGGCCTGTTCGGCGCCCTGGTCGTCCTCTCGCCCACGGTCTACCCCTGGTACGTGCTCTGGGTGCTCCCGTTCGCCGCGCTCACCCGGGCGCCGGCTTGGCTGGCGCTGGCGGCGCTCGTGCAGCTCGCCTACCTGCCTCGGCTGGTCCCCGGCGTCGGGCTCTTTCCCTGGGTCTGGCTCGCGATCTGGGGACCCTTTGCCCTCCTCCTGCTCGCCCGGCCGGCGGCCCAACTGCGCCGGCGGCTCGCGGCGCGGGAGCCGGCGGCATGACCGGCGCGACCGTCTACCGGCTGACCGTCTCCTACCGCGGCGAGGCCTACGCCGGCTGGCAGCGGCAGCCCAACGCGATGACGGTCCAGGAGGTGCTCGAGGGCGCCCTGGCCGGCCTGCTCCGCCGCCCGGTGACGGTGGTCGGGGCGAGCCGGACCGACGCCGGCGTCCACGCCTGCGGCCAGGCCGCCCACCTCGAGCTGCCCGAGCCGTTCGCGACCGGCGGGCTGGTCCACGGCGCCAACCACCGCCTGCCGGCCGATGTACGGGTGCTGGCGGCGCGCCGGATGGCCGCGGGCTTCCACGCCCGCAAGCACGCCGCGGGCAAGGAGTACGTCTACCGGCTGCGCCGCGAGCCGGTGCTCTCGCCGCTCGACGCGCCGTTCGCGGTACGCGCCGACCCCCGGCTCGACCTGGCGGCGATGCGCGCCGCCGCGGAGCGCCTGGTCGGCCGCCACGACTTCTCCGCCTTCGCGCTCGCCGGCGGCGGCCACCGCTCGCCGGTGCGCCGCATCGCCTCCGCCGAGTGGCTGGAGGACGGCCCGGAGCTGACCTTCCGGGTCCGCGGCGACGGCTTCCTGCGCGGCATGGTGCGGGCGCTGGTCGGCACCCTGCTCGAGGTCGGCCGCGGCCGCCGCGGGGTCGACGAGTTCGCGGCGCTGCTCGCCGGCGGCGCCCGCGGAGACGCCGGCGCCACCGCCCCGGCACGCGGCCTCACCCTGGAGCGCGTCTTCTATCCCGCCCGCTGGGAAGGACCGCCGCCGCCTTAGCCGCGCCGCAATCGGCCACCGGCCGGCCATCTCCCCTGTGGTAACTTACGGGCGCCCCCGGATCACCTAAGCCGATGATCGACCTGTCCCAACTCGCCGAGCCGGGATCGCCCGAGGAGCTGCTGGTCCGCCGGCTCGACCTCGATCGGCTGCCGCGCCACATCGCGGTGATCATGGACGGCAACGGCCGCTGGGCCAAGGCGCGCGGGCTGCCGCGGGTCGAGGGCCACCGCTCCGGGGTCGAGTCGGTGCGCGACACGGTCGAGGCGGCGGCGCGGCTGGAGACCGAGGTGCTCACCCTCTACGCCTTCTCGGTCGAAAACTGGAAGCGGCCGCGCTTCGAGGTCTGGACCCTGATGAACCTGCTCCGCGAGTACGTGCGCAAGGAGCTGGACACCATGGTCGAGCACGGCATCCGCCTCGGCGTGCTCGGCCGCTGGCGCGAGCTCGACCCGTCGGTGGTGCGCGAGCTGGAGCGCGCGCTCGAGGCGACCGCCGGCGGCGACGCGATGCACCTGAACATCGCGCTCAACTACTCCGGCCGCTGCGAGATCGTCGACGCCTGCCGCCGCATCGTCACCGACTGGGCGGCCGGCCGCCGGGCCGAGATCGACGAGGAGACGATCGGCCGCTACCTCTACGCCTCGGGCGAGCCCGACCCCGACCTGCTGATCCGCACCTCGGGCGAGCTGCGGATCTCCAACTTCCTGCTCTGGCAGATCGCCTACAGCGAAATCTGGGTCACCCCGACCCTGTGGCCCGACTTCCGCCGCCGTCAACTGTTCGAGGCGATCCTCGACTACCAGGCGCGCGAGCGCCGCTACGGCGGCGTCCCGGAGGAGAGCCCGGCCGCCGCCGCCGTCCCCGGCGGCAGCAGCGCCTGAGCGGCCCCTCCCGCCGCGCGCCCGGATCCCGCATGCAGCGCGTCCTCACTGCGTTGGTCGGGAGTCCGCTGATCCTCGCCGCCGTCTTCCTCCTCTCCTGGCCGTGGTTCTTCGCCTTCGCGGTCGCCGCGGTGGCGCTCGCGGCGCTCGAGCTGGCGCGTATCCTGCGGCCGCTGGCTCCCGGGGCGCCGCTCGGGATCCTGCCGGCGCTGGTGATCGCAGCCGCGGTCGCCGCCGTCCTCGCGCTCGGCTCGGGTCCGGCGTGGGCCGGCGGAAAGGACGCCGAGGTCTGGGGAATCGCCGCCGGCCTGGCGCTCACCCTCGGGCTGGCGGCCGCGGTGCTGTTCGGGCGCACCCCGACCGCCCAGGCGCTGCCGGCGGTCGGCGGGCTCTGCTTCGGCACCCTCTACCTGACGCTGCCGGCGGTGGCGATGGGGCGCCTGCACCGGATCGATCCCTGGCTGCCGCTGCTCGCCTTCGGCGTCGTCTGGCTCGGCGACACCGCCGCCTTCTACGTCGGCAGCCGCTGGGGCCGCCACAAGATGGCGCCGGTGGTCAGCCCGAACAAGAGCTGGGAGGGCGCCGCGGCGAGCCTACTCGCGGCGCTCGCGACCGCCGCGCTGTGGAGCTGGGCGGTGCGCGGCCGGGTGGAACCGGCGGTGGTGGCGCTCGGCGGGGTGGTCAACGCCGCCGGCCAGATCGGCGACCTCGCCGAGTCGCTCTTCAAGCGCGGCTCGGGGATCAAGGACTCCGGCCACCTGCTGCCCGGCCACGGCGGCATGCTCGATCGCATCGACGGGCTGCTGTTCGCCGCGCCGGTCTTGTGGATCGGCTGGTTGTTGTTCTTCTAGAATGGCCGTCCGCCGCGCGGCGAGGCCCGATCATGCTCGACATCCTGACCAACACCCTCGCCTTCGTCTTCGCGCTCGGGGTGATCATCTTCGTCCACGAGCTGGGGCACCTGCTAGTGGCCAAGCTGTTCGACGTCCGGGTCGACACCTTCTCGCTCGGCTTCGGGCCGCGCCTGTGGGGATTCCGGCGTGGCGAGACCGACTACCGGGTGGCGGCGGTGCCGCTCGGCGGCTACGTCAAGCTCGGCGGCGAGCTGCCCGACGAGGGCACCGGCGATCCGCGCGAGTTCCTGAGCAAGCCGCGCTGGCAGCGGGTGCTCGTCTACCTGGCCGGGCCGGCGATGAACGTGGTGCTGGCGGTCGGCCTGATCGCCGGCGTCTTCATGGTCGGCACCGAGGTCTCCGACCTGCCCGACGTGCCGCCGGTGGTCGGCGAGGTCGTCCCCGGCTCGTCGGGAGAGGAGGCCGGGCTGCGCTCCGGCGACCGGGTGCTGGCGATCGACGGCGAGGAGGTCGAGAGCTGGCCCGACGTCTCGTTCGCGCTGATGACCTCGCCCGGGCGGCCGGTGCGACTGACCGTCGAGCGCGGCGAGGGGACCGTCGAGGCGACCGTCACGCCCGCGGTGCACCCGAAGTACCAGCTCGGCGATCTCGCCGGGCTCTTCCCCGAGACCCTGCCGAGCGTCCTGCGCTTCGACGACCCGAGCGCGGCGCGCGCCGCCGGCCTGCGCGCTAACGACCAGCTCCGCAGTGTCGACGGCCGGGCGGTGACCTCCACCCGTGAGTTCATCGAGTACATCCAGGGCAAGGCCGGCGAGGAGGTCGTGCTCGGGATCAAGCGCTGCGGCGAGCGGCTCGAGATCGCGGTGGTCCCGGCCGAGCAGGACGGCAAGGGCCGCCTGGGGATCTACCTCGGCTTCTACCAGCGCTACGGACCGTTCGAGGCGGTGGTCCAGAGCGTGCGCTACAACGTCCAGATCGTCGAGCAGACCTTCCTGGTGCTCGGCAAGCTGGTCACCGGCGAGCTGTCGGCCAAGGGGGCGCTCGCCGGCCCGATCGAGATCGCCGCCCAGAGCGGCGCCGCCGCGCGCACCGGCTTCAAGTACCTCATCCACCTGATGGGTTTCATCAGCATCTCGATCGCGATCGTCAACCTGCTTCCGATCCCGGTGCTCGACGGCGGCCAGATCCTGATCCTGGCGGTCGAGAGCGTGATGCGCCGGGACCTCTCGTTCCGGCTCAAGGAGCTGATCAGCCAGTTCGGGTTCGTGGTGATCATCCTGCTGATGCTGGTGGTGATCTACTTCGACCTGTCCAAGAACTGGCCGCCAGCGTTCCTCAGCGACTCGTAGCTGGCCTCCCTCTCAGCGAACGCAGCGTTTCGAGGTCGCGGCGGTGGCCTTCGCGGCCGGGGCCGGTCTCGGTCTCGATCACCATGCCGACGCCGGCCAGGCGCGGCTCGTGGACCAGGCGGGCGAACAGCCCGGTGCCGATCTCGCCGTCGCCGACGTGGGCGTGGCGGTCGCGTCGCGAGCCGAACGGGCGGGCCGAGTCGTTGAGGTGGAGCAGGCGCACCCGCTCGAGGCCGAGCCGCTCGCCAGCCTCGGCGAGGAACTCCTCGTAGCCGTCCTCCTCGTGGACCGGGTAGCCGGCGGCGAAGGCGTGGCAGGTGTCGAGGCAGAAGCCGACGCGGCCGGCCCCCTCGGAGCCGGTGCCCTCGAGCCGGGCGCGGATCGCCGCGAGCTGCTCGAGGCGCCAGCCGAGCGAGGAGCCCTGGCCGGCGGTGTTCTCGAGCAGCAGCCGCGGTCCCTCGGGCGCGGCAGCGAGCAGGCTGTCGAGCGCCGCCGCGACCCGCTCGATGCCGTGTTCCTCCGATGTTCCCCGGTGCGAGCCGGGGTGGAGCACCAGCGCGTCGACCCCGAGGCTGGCGCAGCGCGAAAGCTCGGCGGCGAGCGCCTTCTTCGATCGTGCCAGAACCGCGCGGTCGGCGGCGGCGAGGTTGATCAGGTAGCTGGCGTGGGCGGCGACCGGGCCGACCCGGCTCGCCGCGCGGGCGGCGCGGAAGCGCTCGGCCTCCTCCTCGCCGATCTCCCGGCCGCGCCACTGGTTGGGGTTGCTGACGAAGATCTGGATCGCCTCGCAGCCGAGCTCCGCGGCGCGTTCGAACGCCCGCTCGAGGCCGCCCGCGACCGACACGTGTGCGCCGAGCAGCGGGCGCGCGGAGCGCTTGCCGCGGCCCGGCTCGTCCTTCCTCTTGGTCCCGGTCCTGGTCTTCGCCACGGCCGCGGAGTCTAGTGCCACCGACCGGCCGGGCGCCGCCTCGTCCCTCTGCTAACATCCCCGCGCCATGCCACCGCTCGCCGCCCGCGCCTTGCGTGTCCTCGGATTTCTGGCCTACGCGGGGTTGGCGGTGATCGTCTTCGCGGTCGCCGGCTACCTCTCGTTCTCCGCCTTCGTGCGCAGCGGCACCACGCCCACCCCCGACCTCGCCGGGCTGACCCGCCAGCAGGCGGCCGAAAAGCTCGCCGACTCCGGTCTGCGGCTGCGGATCGACGAGGACGCCGGCCGCCACGACCCCGAGGTGCCGGCCGGCCAGGTGCTCGAGCAGGACCCCGGCGCGCGCACCCTGGTCAAACGCGGCAGCGGGGTCGAGGCGGTCCTCTCGCAGGGCCCGCAGCGGATCGCCGTGCCGGACCTCGCCGGCCAGTCGCTGCAGTCGGCGCAGATAGGGCTGGCGGCGGCTGGGCTCACTCTCGGCCGCACGCTCGCCGTGTTCCGGCCCGGAGCAGGCGCCGGCGTGGTGGTCGGCCAGGCGCCGGCCCCCGGCGCCGCCGTCAGCCCGGGGGCGGCGGTCGACGCCGTGCTCGCGCTCGCCGGCTCGGGGCCGGTCTACGTCATGCCCGACCTGGTCTACCGCGACTACGAGCGGGTGCACGGCTTTTTCGAGCTGCGCAGCTTCCGCCTCGGCAGCGTCAAGTTCGAGCCCTACGAAGGCGTCGCCGAGGGCACCGTGCTGCGCCAGTTCCCGCTCGCCGGGCACCCGCTGACCCGCCGCGACGCCATCTCGCTGGTGGTGGCGACGGCGCAGACCGTCCCGGCGCCGAGCCCTGGGGACCCGCGGCCCCGCGCCCCCTCCCCGCCGTGAAGCTCGCCCCCTCGATCCTCGCCGCCGATCTCGCCGACCTGGCGGGCGCGCTAGAGGTGTGCGAGAAGGGCGGCGCCGACCTCGTCCACGTCGACGTCATGGACGGCCACTTCGTCCCCAACCTGACCTTCGGCGTCCCGGTGGTGGCGGCGCTCGCCCGCCGTACCGAGCTGCCGCTCGACGTGCACCTCATGGTCGAGCGGCCGGGCGATTTGCTCGACGACTACCTGGCCGCCGGCGCCGCCCGCGTCGCGGTGCACTGGGAGGCGGCGGTCCACCTCGACCGCCTGCTCGGCCGCATCCGCGAGGGCGGCGCCGCCGCCGGCGTGGCGGTCAACCCGGCGACCCCGGTCGAGCTGCTCGCCGACGCCCTCCAAGCGCTCGATTTCGTGCTGCTGATGTCGGTCAACCCCGGCTTCGCCGGCCAGGCCTTCATCCCCGGCGTGCTCGGCAAGGTCGCCCGGCTGCGCGAGCTGGCGGCGCGCGCCGGCTCGCGGGTGGAGATCGAGCTCGACGGCGGGGTAGGGCGCGGTAATATCCGCATGGCGGCCGCCGCCGGAGTCGAGACCGCGGTCGCCGGCTCGGCGGTATTCGGCGCCCCCGACCCGGTCGCGGCGCTGCGTGAACTGCGCACCCTGGCCGCTACCGAGAGCGCCTGATCGATGAGAAGCCGAGCATGAACCGTCCCCGCCGCCCGCTGCCCGCCCTCGCCGGGCCGTGCGTCCTGCTGATCGTCACCGCCGCGCTGGTGTCGCTCACCGCCGGCTGCAAGAGCGGCCTCGGCGAGGACCCGATCCTGCGGCTCTCGGCGGCCGAGGCGCTGACCGAGGGCAAGACGCTGATGGCGGACGAGAAGTACGCCCGCGCCCGCCGCTACCTCTCCCACGCCTTCGAGGTCGAGCCCAACTCGCTCTCCGGCCGCGAGGCGCTGCTGCTGCTCGCCGACAGCTACCACCTCGACGGCGGTGCGGTCAACTTCGTGCAGGCCGAGGCCAAGTACCGCGACTTCCTCAACCGCTTCCCGACCAGCGACCAGGCGGCCTACGCCCAGTTCCAGGTCGCCAACAGCCTGGCCGGCCGGATGGAGAAGCCGGACCGCGACCAGAGCGCGACCGAGAGCGCGCTCGCCGCCTACCAGGAGCTGATCCGGCTCTACCCGACCAGCGAGTACGTCGCCGAGGCGCGGGCGAAGATCGGCGATGTCCGCGAGCGGCTCGCCGAGCACGAGTACGTGGTCGGCCACTTCTACCTCCGCCGCGGGCTGGCGGTGGCGGCGATCGCCCGCTTCGAGGACATGCTCGACGCCTACCCCGACTATCCCGAACCCGACAAGGTGCTGTGCAGCCTCGCGCTCGCCTATTCCACGAGCCGCAACCCCGCGCACGCCGGCAAGGCGGCCGAGGTCGTCGAGCGCCTGGGCCGCGAGCACCCGGAAAGCTCGTGCGCCGGCGAGCTGCCGGCCGCGGTCCTCGACGGCGCCTCCGGGGGCGGGGAGTGAGGCGATGAACCGGTCCGCGCTGCTGCTGCTCGCCGCCCTGGTCGCCGCCGGCTGCGGCGGCTCGGTGCTGCCGCCGCGCAACGCCGCCGGCGACGGAGAGGTCGCCGAGCTGAAGCAGCGGATCCTCGAGCTGCAGCGCCGCGCGGCGGTCCAGCAGGTCGAGCTGGCGCGCCTGCGCGAGCGGGTGGCGGAGCTCGAGGTGCACGCCGGCGGCGCCGGGTTCGAGACGCGCGCCGGTGGCGCGACCGCGACGCGCCCGGCGCCGCCCCCCGGCGGCCGGCACGCCCCGGCACCGCCGCCCCCGCCCGAGCCGGCGGCGTCGGACCGGGCGTTCGAGATCGCCGAGGTGCTCGAGGATGAGGAGATCGACGCCGACGACCTGGAGGACACGGGGGCTGCGGAGCCCGCCGTACCGCCGCCGGCCCGGCGCGAGCCGCCGGCTGCCGCCGCTCCGCCTCCCCGGGAGATGCCGCCGCCCGACGAGGCCTCCCGGCGCCCGCCCTCCCCCGCCGCCCAGGCGCTCTACGACCAGGGCTATACGCTGTTCCACCAGGGGCGGTTCATCGACGCCGAGTCGGCGTTCCGGCGCTTCCTCCAGGAGCACCCGGACAACGACCACGCCGACAACGCCCAGTACTGGATCGGCGAGGCGCGCTACGCCCGCGACGACCTGCGCGGCGCGCTCGCCGCCTTTCGCGAGACGGTCGAGCGCCATCCCCACGGCAACAAGGTGCCCGATGCCCTGCTCAAGGCCGGGCAGTGCCTGGAGAAGCTGGGCGACCGCGAGGGCGCGCGCGCGACCTACCGCGAGGTCGTGCGCCGCTTCCCCGACAGCGCCGCGTCGGCGGTCGCGGACGACCGCTTGTCCAGCCAGTAGCTTGCCTTCCGGCGGCGCGGTAAGTTAAAGTACAACTTGAAGCTTCCGCTGACAAACCCCGAGCCGGAAGAACTTGACTCCGGCCGGTCGTGGGTGTACGTTTTATAGCGAACTCACTATAGGCAGTCCGCTCCGGCGAACACTCGAACCAGGTCCCCGGGGAGGTCCGTGATGAACGCACGCGCAACCACCACCCTCTTCGCGGCGGCAGCCCTGATGGCCGCGGCCGCCACCGTGCGCGCCGCCGAGAATCCGCCCCGCGACCTCCACCTGGTCGGCGACCACTGGACGGCCTGGGAGCCGCCGGCGGAGTTCCCGCCCGGGTCCGAGATCTACACCATCGAGCGCGGCGACACGCTGTGGGACCTCGCCGCCCGCTTCTACGGCGACCCTTACCTGTGGCCGCAGCTCTGGGAGCAGAACCGCTACATCCTCGACGCGCACTGGATCTACCCCGGCGACCCGCTGCTGCTCGGCGTCGAGGTCGAGGCGGCGACCACCCTCGCCGACGGCGCGCTCGCGGGCGAGGGCGAAGAGGTGGGCGCGGGCGAGGGCGAGGGCCCCGGGACCGGCTACGTCGGCGCCGCCGAGGCGGCGGGACCGCCGGCGCCGCTCGGCGCCGAGAGCGACATCTACTGCAGCGGCTTCGTCGGCGAGCTCGACGAGGCGTTCCCGTTCCAGATCATCGGCTCGGAGTGGGAGGCCGCGACCCCGGATCTGGGCGTTTTGGGCGGGGCCTCCCGGCTCAGCTACAGCGGCAAGTGGGGCGCCGACACGCTCAAGTACGGGCTCGCGACCGGGGACATCGTCTACCTCGACGGCGGCTACGAGGCGGGGCTGGCGCCCGGTCAGCTCCTGACCGCGGTCGCCGCCGGCAACAAGGTGCGCCATCCGGTCCGGCGGGACGTCTTCGGCCGCCACTACCGCTATCTCGGCCGGGTGCGGGTGCTCTCGGTGCAGCGCGAGACCGCGATCGCCGAGATCGTCCATACCTGCGACCCGGTGGTGGTCGGCTCGCTGCTCCAGCCCTTCCTCCCCGAGCCGGTGCCGCTCGGCCGGCGTACCGGCATGAAACCGGTCAACCTGCCGCCGGCGCCCGAGACGCTGATCGACGCGCCGGTGATCCTCAGCGGCGACGACGGCGTCATCACGCTGGCCGAGGACAGCGTGGTCTACATCGACCGCGGCGAGGACGGCGACCTGGTGCCGGGCGACGTCTACACCATCTACCGTCTCAACCGCGGCGAGCTGCCGCCGGTGCTCCTCGGCGAGCTGGCCGTGCTCTCGGTCCACCCGCGCTCGGCGGTCGGGCGCATCATCCGCTCCCGCCTCACCATCTACCCCGGCGACCGGCTGGAGCTGAAATAGGGCGAAACAGCGGTGCGGGCGCCGGCATGGCGCGCCCGGGCGCCAGGTTGACCGGGCCGGGGGCTGTGCTATGCTCCCGCTCCCCTGATCGGACCGGGACTGTGAAAGAGCCCAAAAAAGAGCCGAATTTGAACGGCCGGCTGACCCAGATCGTCGACGAGTTGGTGCGGCGCGGGCTGACCCTGACCCAGGCGCGGCGGGAGTTCGAGCGCCAGTTCATCGTCGCCGCGCTGCGCTCCAACGGCGGCAATCTGTGCCGCTCCGCGCGCAGCCTGGGCGTCCACCGCAACACCCTGCGCAACAAGGTGTCCGATCTCGGGATCGGCGTCGACGACGCCAAGACCTCCACCCGCCGGCGCGCTCGCGAGCGCTACGCGCGCGCGTAGCGCGCTGGCACGCTTCCTGCTCCACTTCTCGCTGAACACGAACCCTTCTCGAGCCTCGTCTCGGGAGGGGTGTGGTGTGTCTGGCGATGAGCGAACGACCCCACCGGACGCGGACCGCGCGCAAGCCCTTCGTCGGGCTGGCGGCGGTCCTGTTCCTGATCCTGTCCCTCAACTCGGTGCCGTCGGTGCCCTCGGTGCCGGACCCGTTGGAGGGGATCGAGATCCCGAGCGCCGAGGAGGTGCGCGCCCTCGAGGAGCTGGCCGATTGGCTGCTCGGCGAACGCGGGCTGCAGGCGATGAGCCCGCGCGCGCTCACCGCCGCCATCCGCGCCCAGCCGCGCACGTTCGAGATCTTCCGCAGCTACAACCCGATCGAGGCGCGCCGGCAGTACGTCGTCGGCCTGCCCTACGGCGAGCAGATCTTCGCCGCCGCCCGCCGCCACGGCCTCGACAGCCTGCTGGTCGCGTCGCTGGTCGAGGCCGAGTCGAGCTTCGTGCCGCACGCGGTGTCGCCCCAGGGAGCGGTCGGGCTGATGCAGGTGATGCCGGCGACCGGCCGCCTGCTCGGCCCGGACGGCGGCGCGCTCGACCTCGGCGACCCGACGGTCAACCTCGAGGTCGGCGCCCGCTACCTGCGCGACTTGCTCATCGACTACGACGGCGACCTCGAGCTCGCGCTGGCCGCCTACAACGCCGGGCCGGCGGCGGTCGAGCGCTTCGGCGGCGTGCCGCCGTATCGCGAGACGCGCACCTACCTCACCCGGGTGCTCTCGACCTACGTCGAGCACCACCGCCGGGTCTGGGAGGAGTCGGGCGCCGACCAGTTGTTCGAGTTCTAGCGCCGAGGGCCGTCGCGGTCGACCGACGTTGCGGCGGCGGCATCAGGGAGCGGTGTGGTCTTCTGCCTCGCGGCTCTCCGCGGGCTTCGGCGGCGCTTCCGTTCCGTCCTTGACCCCGCGCTTGAAGTTGCGGATCCCCTCGCCCAGGCCGCGGCCGATCTGCGGCAGCTTGGTGGCGCCGAACAGCAGCACCAGGATGAGCAGGATGACCAGCAGCTCCTGGATTCCGATGTGGGGCATGGCGTGCTCCCTGGGTGTGCCGCCGGGGCGCCGGGTGGTGCCGGCGGCGGCGGATCGGAGGTCAGTCTAGCAGATCGCCCGCCGGCGGCCCGCCGGCGCCGGCCGCGCCGGCCCGGCCGGTGACCCTTCGCCACCGCCGCGCCGCCTCCGGCGCCACCGCCGCGGTCTCCGGCGCCGCCGCCAGGTGGACGAGCGCCCGCGCCAGGGTCGGCGGGATCAGCGGCAGGTGGCGGCGCCGGCCGCGGCGGGCGAACGCGGCGTAGGTGCCGACCGCCTTGAGCGTGCGCTGGGCGGCGGCGCGGTGGTAGGCGAGGCGCGACGCCGGGTCCGGCGCGTGCTCGGCGAGCAGCGCCTCTCCGGCCGCGGCCGGCGGGAACAGGCTGTCGTTGAGCAGCGAGGCGAGGTCGTAGAGCGGCGGTCCGAGACGCAGGTCCTGGTGGTCGAGCACCCCGACCTCCGCCGCCCCCAGCGGCACCAGGTTGCGCACCATCAGGTCGCGGTGGCAAGGCACCGGCGGCGCCGCGCCGAGCGCCGCGCAGAGCGCTTCGAGCGCCGCAGCGAGCCGGGCGCCGAACTCGCCCGCCGCGAGCCCGCGCGGCGCCAGGAACGCCTCCCGGGTGCGCGCCAGCTCGCGCCCCAGCAGGCCGGCGTCGAGCGGCGGCGAGAGCGCCGCCACCGCGCCGTGGGGCAGGGTGGCGATCCGGCGCGCCGCCCGCGCCGCGGCCTCGAAGTAGGGCGCCACGTCGGGCCACGGGCGCCGGCGCAGGTCGTAGACGGTCGCCGGCCCCAGATCCTCGACCACCGCCAGCCCGCGGTCGCAGTCGCAGGCGAGGACCGCCGGCACCCGCACGCCGGCGCCGGCGAGCAGCTCCCCGGTGGCGAGGAAGCGGCGGCAGGCCGGGCGCTCCGCCGGCGGGTAGGCGGCGAGCACCGCGCTGCCCCCGCCGGCGAGCGCGAGGCGCCAGTAGCGGCGGGCGCCGACGTCGCCCGCGAGCGGCCGGCGGGAGCGCACCGCGAAGCCGCGGGCCGCGAGCCAGGCCGCGGTGCCGGCGGGCATCCGGGGGCGGGGGCGGAGCTCGCGGGTGGCGTCGTTCACCGGGGATCGAGGGCGGAGGCTACCACGCGGCGCCGGCGCCGCGAGAGCCGCCGGACGCGCCGTGCCGGCACGGCGCGCGGGGCGCGTTCGGGCGTTTGACACCCCCGGGAGGCGAAGGGATAATCCTGCCCACCGCATCGCGGAACGGTGGCAGCAACGGGGAGTGCCGGCAGGACATCATGAAGCTCGACCAGGGGATGCACCGCATGTTGCGCGACTTCGGCCGCGCGCTCTCGGAGGCGATCTCCGAGTCGAGCGAGGCGAGCGAGAAGCTGCGCGAGATCCGCGACCGCGGATACTCCCTCTACCTGCTCCTCGACGGCGCCCGGGCGGAGCGGCTCCCCGCCCCCGCCGCGCCGCCGGTCGCCGCCGCGCCGCGGCGGACTTCCGCAGCCGAGCCCCAGTTCCGGATCAACGGCGACGACCTCTCCTTCCTGCGCTCGGTCGGCATCGACCCCACACGGCGGCACCGCGGCCGGCGGTGACCTCCTCCCTCCGGGCCGGGCGGAGGAGCGCCGCCCCCGGGGCACGCGGTGCGCTTGTAGGGTGCGACTGGCGGTCGGCGCACCGCTCGTCAGCCGCCGCGCACTTCCGCCTCGCTCTTCCGGCACGGTTCGTTGAGCGCGGCG
>Ga0256864_1000535_pt1 | contig 13198 bp, 6 predicted proteins | sample RVTome_11_FD_187336 | JGI IMG/M metagenome (GOLD analysis project Ga0256864, IMG submission 187336) | Soil microbial communities from uranium-contaminated site in the Upper Colorado River Basin, Wyoming, United States - RVT147D111 HiSeq ... | reverse complement strand
TGGACTTGATCCGCTGGTGCAAATCGGTCTCTCCCCAGTGGATGCGGAGAGCGACTCTCTGCGCCGAACGCCGCCGCGGGAGCGGAGCCCTCCCACGAGCGGTACGGACCGCGACGCGCGGGCCACCAGTTCCTTGGTGCCCTTGTGGCCCGGTCTCAGGGTCTTGAGGGTGCGCATGGACTCGCTCGCAGTGTAGGACTTCGCGTTCGCTGAAGCAAGCAGCGGACTCGAACCTACGCCTGGTTTGCGCTCCTGTCAAGTCGGACTCGGCTTCTCGGAGTCCTCGACCTCCATCGACAGGATCTCCAGCTCCCGCCCGCGCAGGACCGTAGACGTCGGCGCGCCGCACGCCGGGCAGGCCCGGCGCGGGAAGGCGGGCAGCTCGCGCTCGGCGCGGCAGACGGGGCACCAGGCGGCGAGCGGGACCTCTTCGAGGTCGAGGCGGGAGCCGGCGGCGAAGCTACCCTCGGTGGCCGGGCCCCAGGCGAACCGGAGGGCCGCCGGCACGACCCCGGAGAGCGCGCCGACGCGCACGGTCACGGCGACGACGCGGGCGTCGCCGGTGAGCGCCTCGTGGCGGCCGAGGCTCTCGACGATCGCCTGCGCCACCGACAGCTCGTGCACGTCCTCGTCCCCAGCGCGCCTCGCTACACAGCCCACGGCTGCGGCTCGCCGGCCACGATCCCGGCCTTCCTGCCCTTCCGCGGCAGGTGGCCGCCATCGACCAGGGCGGCGAGGACGTCGAGCATCGCGCGCACGGCGAGCAGCGAGGTGATGTCCGAGACGTCGTAGGCCGGGGCGACCTCGACCACCTCCATGGCGACGATCCCCTCCTTCGCGACCAGTTGCAGGAGCTTGAGCACCTCGCGGGGGAGGAACCCCCCCGGCTCGGGCCAGCCGGTACCGGGGACGAAGCCGCAGTCGACGCTGTCGATGTCGAACGAGAGATAGACCGCCTTGGCGTTCTTCCACGCCGCCTCGAGCGCGATCTCGGCGACCTTCTCGATCCCCAGCGTCTCGACGTCGTCCATGGTCAGGATGTTGGTGCCGCGCTTGCGCGCCTCGACCACCCCGGCGCGCGGCACCTGCCAGCCGCCGATCCCGATCTGCACCAGGTTCGAGGGCGGTGCGTTGGGGATGTTGGTGGCGTGGAACCACGGCGTGGTGTGCATCCGCTCGTCCATGTCCTTCTCTTGCAGGTCGATGTGGCGGTCGATGTGGACGATGCCGAGGTTGCCGTCGATGTGCGGGGCGATGCCGCGCACGTTCGGGTAGCCGAGCGAGTGGTCGCCGCCCATCAGGAACGGGAAGCAGCCCCTCTCGAAGACGTGCGAGACCGCGCGGCTGACCTGGTCGAAGCTCTTCTCGAGATTGGCCGGGATGACGAAGACGTCGCCGAGGTCGACCATCGACACCGCCTCGAGGAGGTCGACCCCCAGCTCGTAGAAGTAGGTGGTGTAGAGCGAGGAGATGCGGCGCATCCCCTGGGGGCCGAAGCGGCAGCCGGGGCGGTAGGTGGTGCCGAGGTCGAACGGGATGCCGAGGAAGGCGACATCGTGCTCGCCGACCTTGCGGGCGTCCTCGAGGTAGGGGAGCTTGAGCAGGGTGTTGATGCCGGCGAAGTGGGGCAGCTCGCCGCGCGCGAAGGTCGAGATCGAGCGGTCGCCGACGGAGGGCGCCGCGGTCAGCCCCAACTCGAGGCCGCGCTCGACGCGCTCCTTGCCGCGGCCGGCCGGCAGCTCCCCCTCGGCGAGCGCCGCCCGGCGGCCGCGGGTGTCGTCGAACGGCGGGTCGGGGGTGCGGTCGGTCGGCGAATCTGACAAATCTAGAGCACCTCCTGGGCCAGCGAAGAGGAGGCGCGCACCGCCAGTGCCTCGGGCCGCCGCCCGGTCGGGGAGTGGATCAGCTCCTCGATATGGTACCTGGTGGCGAGGAAGTAGGGGTCGAGGAACTGGTCGGTGACGCGCGGACGGGGCAGCGGCACCTCGATCACCTCGCGCACCCGGCCGGGCTGGGCGTCGAGCACCACGATCCGGTCGCCCAGGTAGACCGCCTCGTCGAGGTCGTGGGTGATGAACAGGATGGTGACCTCGACGTTCTGCCAGATCTCGAGCAGGTAGCCCTGCATCTGGCAGCGGGTCTGGGCGTCGAGCGCCCCGAACGGCTCGTCCATCAAGAGGATCCGCGGCTTGTTGGCGAGCGCGCGGGCGATCGCCACCCGCTGCTTCATGCCGCCCGAGAGCTGGCTCGGGTAGGCGTCGGCGAAGCGGCTGAGGCCGACCAGCTCGATCCAGTGCGCGGCCTCCTCGGCGGCCTCGCCGGCCTTGTGCCCGGTCATGCGCAGCCCGAACTCGACGTTGCCGCGGACGGTCAGCCACGGGAACAGGGTGTAGGACTGGAACACCATGCCGCGGCCGGGGCCGGGGCCGTGCACCTCGCGCCCCTCCAGCGCGATGCTGCCGCCGCTCGGCTCCTCGAGGCCGGCGACCAGCCGGATCAGGGTCGACTTGCCGCAGCCGGAGGGGCCGATCACGCACACGAACTCGCGGCGGTGGATGGTCAGGTCGATGCCGGTGAGCGCGGTGATCGCGCCGGCCGGGGCGTCGAACGTCTTGGTCAGCCCGCGCGCCTCGAGCACCACCGGCCGGCCGCGGATGCGCTCCATCCGCGCGCTCACCGCGGCCGGCGGCCGGCGGTAGTCGGGGAGGTCAATCGGCCGCGACATTGCGCGTCGTCCCGACCGCGCCCGACGCCGCCGACGGGGTCAGCAGCGGCGCCCGGCGGCGCAGCGCCGCCAGCCAGCGGTGGACCCGGCGCTCGCGTGCGGTCAGCCCGGTACCCTGCCACGGGAACAGGTGGCGGGCGAGGTAGGCGAGCACCTGGTCGGTGACCAGCCCGACGACGCCGATCACGATGATCCCCGCGAACACCTTGTCGTAGTTGCGGTACTTGCCCTGCTGCTGGATGAAGTAGCTGATCCCCGAGGTGGCGCCGATCAGCTCGGCGACGATCAGGTAGGTCCAGGCCCAGCCGAGCAGGATGCGCAGGTCGTTGTAGAGGTTGGGCAGGACGCCGGGGACGATCACCCGGGTGAGCAGCTTCGACCGCCGGGCGCCCAGGGTCTGCGCCGCCTCGATCAGCGAGGCGTCGAACTGCCGGGTGGTATTGGCGACCACCAGCACCATCTGGAAGTAGGTGCCGATGAAGATGATCGCCACCTTGGGCGCGTCGGCGATGCCGAGCACCGCCACCGCCAGCGCCCCGAACGCCGGCGCCGGCATGTAGCGGATGAAGTCGGTGAACGGCTCGACCAGCCGCGAGAACAGGCCGAAGGTGCCGCACAGAAGCCCCAGCGGCACGCCGATCAGCGCCGCGAGCGCGAAGCCCCAGAAGATGATCCGCATGCTGTGGCCGAGGCTCTCGTGCAGCCACGGCTCGCCGGGGCGCACCGGCTCGTTGGTGAACCCGGTGTAGAGCGCCCGCGCCACCTCGTGCGGGGCGGGGAGGAAGATCGGGTTGGCCGGCACGCCGGCCGCGGGGGCCTCGCCGCCTGTGGCCAGACGCGCGTTCTCGGCCGCGAACTCCTTCTTCGGCAGCCGGTCGCCGACCTGGAGGAAGGCCGAGCCGCCCGGATCGCTGACCCGCATCATCGGGTGCCAGACGAAGGGCAGGTACGACACCGCCGACCAGACGACCAGCGGCAGCACGAAGGCCATCGCCTTGAGCACCGTGGCGCGCCGGCCGGGCGGCTCCTTGCGGATCGCGAGCCAGGACGCGCCGGGCCGTGCCGCCTTGCCCGGCCTCATGGCGCAAGTTCCGCGACCAGCTCGGGGTCGAGCCGGCGGGCGACGTGCTCGACCAGGCTGGAGTCGAAGTAGCCGGCGACCTCCTGCGACTCGCTGTAGACCTGCTTGGCGAGGTTGAAGCGGTTGACCAGCTCGCTCGAGCCGTAGACCGAGTCGAGCCCGGCCCCCTCGCGGTAGGCGGCGAGGTTGCCCGCCAGGTCGAGCAGGTGCGTGCCGCTCAGGAAGGCGGCGTAGCGGTCCGGGGTCGTGCCGACCCGGCCGGCCATGATCTCGAGCGCCTCCGGCTGGGTGGCGGGCTCGCGGATGAAGTCGACTACCCGGAACCAGACCTCGACGACGTCGAGCCAGTCGTCGCGGCGGGCGGCGAGACTCGCTGGGTAGACGTAGAGCGCGTCGTAGATCAGCCCGGGCACCTCGCGGCTGGTGTAGATCGGCTTCGAGCCCGGCACCTGGCGCAGGGTCTGCGCGGCGACCGGGTTCCAGGCGCAGATCGCGTCGACGCCGCCGGCGGCGAGCGCCTGCGGGGTGTCGTTGGTCGGCATGTTGACCAGCTCGACGTCGGACTCGGTCAGCCCGTGCGCCTCGAGCCCCTTGAGCAGCAGCAGGTGATCGACGAAGCCCTTCTCGACGCCGACCCGCAGCCCCTTCAGGTCCGCCACCGACTCGATGCCGGGGCGGGCGATGCACATGTCGTTGCCGTTCGAGAAGTCGTTGATGACGATCGCCTGCGAGCGCTTGCCGGCGGTGCCGGTGACCATCGCGTCGCCGTTGGTCATGCACACCGCATCGACCCGGCCGGCGGCGAAGGCCTCCATCGAAGGGACGTACTCGAACCAGATGAACTCGACGTCGACGCCGGCCTCGGCGAACCAGCCCTTCTGGACCGCCACCTCCCACGCCACCCATCCCGGCCAGTCGCTGTAGCCGACGCGGAGCGGCTCGCGCTCGGCGCCGCATGCGCCGAGGCCGGCCGCGATCAGAACCGTCAGAACCGTGAGCCCGAACCGCGGAAGTCGTCGCATACCCAGCCTCCTCTCCGGCTGCCCCCCCTGGCTCCCTGCTCCTCCCCGACGACCTCATCGGACCTCACGGCTCCATATATTCCGGGCCGTATATGGTCACTATTCCATGAAACTACGTAGATTCTCCTGCTAGAAGTGGTGAAAAAGCAAGCCACAGGCGGGACAGTCTTTCCCGAGGGGGGCTGTTCCAGCCCCCTCCCCGCGAGAGTGAATCCCGCGCTGGCTCAAGGTAGTCTGCCGCGGCGATGACGGGTCCCGTCCCCCCGCGGCCGACCGGCGCCCGCGGCTTCGCCCTGATCTGGGGCGGCCAGGTGGTCAGCCTGCTCGGCACCGCGATGACCCGCTTCGGGCTCATGGTCTGGGCCTGGGAGGAGACCGGCCGGGCGACCACCCTGGCGCTGCTCCTGTTCTTCCAGATCGGGGCGACGCTGGTGCTCAGCCCGCTCGCCGGCGTGCTGGTCGACCGCTTCGACCGCCGGCGGGTGATGATCGTCGCCGATCTCGCCGCCGGCCTGCCGACGGTGGCGCTGCTCGCGCTCTACCTGACCGGCGGCCTCGAGCTGTGGCACGTTTACGTCGCGGCCGGCCTCTCCGGCGGCGCCGAGACCTTCCAGCTCCCGGCCTATACCGCCTCGGTCACCCTGATGGTGCCCAAGCGGCACTACGCACGGGCGAGTGGCCTGACCTCGTTCGGCGACTCGGCGTCGCGGGTGTTCGGGCCGCCGCTGGCGGCGGTGCTGATGCCCTGGGTCGGGCTCGGCGGCGTGCTCCTGATCGACGTCGCCTCGTTCCTGGCCGCGGTCGGCGCGCTGCTCGCGGTCGGGGTGCCGCGGCCGCCGCCGTCGGCGGAGGGGCGGGCGGCCCGGGGCTTCTGGCGCCAGACGCTGTTCGGGCTGCGCTACATCCTCGCCCGCCGCGGTCTGCTCCAGCTCCAGCTCGCGCTGGCGCTGATCAACTTCCTGGTCTTCATCGGCCCGGTGCTGCGGGCGCCGATGGTGCTCGCGCGCACCGGTGGCGACGAGCTGGCGCTCGGCGGCGTGATGGCCGCGGCCGGCGCCGGGGGCCTGATCGGCGGCCTGCTGCTCGCCGTCTGGGGGGGCGTCCGGCGGCGGGTGGCCGGCGCTTTGACCGCGGCCGCGCTCGCCGGGGCCGGCAACGTCGTACTCGGCGCCGGCGCCGGCCCCTGGATCTGGACCGCCGGAGCCTTCTGCTACCCGTTCTTCCAGGCTCTGACCAACGGCCACACCCAGGCCTTCTGGCAGTCGAAGGTCCCTCCCGACGTCCAGGGGCGGGTGTTCTCGTTCCGCCTGCTGGTGGCGCAGTTCAGCGTCCTGCCGGCGCTGCTGCTGGCGGGACCCGCCGCCGACCGCCTGTTCGAGCCCGCGATGGCCCCCGGCGGCGCGCTGGCGCCGGCCCTGGCACCGCTGTTCGGCACCGGGGCGGGCGCCGGCATGGCGGTGCTGATCGCCGTCACCGGCGCGCTGGCGGCGGCGGTCGCGGCCGGCGCGCTCGCGCTGCGGCCGATCCGCGAGGTCGAGGACAGCCTGCCCGACCACGCCGACGACCGGTCGGCCGCGGCCTGACACGCCGCCCGGCTCCGCCTCTTTCCCGCCCGCCCGCCTCGCCCGGCGACCGCCGGTCCGACAGGCTATTCCTGAGGTCCACTATCCTTACTCTCGTACTCCGTAACTATAATTGTCCCTATGTGAATGGCTGCAGATACATAGAGATCGTCGAGATGGCTATCACGAAGCGCGCAGCGCCGCCCCTGGACCCGGCCGCCGAGCCCGCCTGCCCTCCCGGGCCGCGGGTCGAGTACGCCGGTGCGGCGACGCTGCACGGGCTGGTCGAGGAGCAGGTCGAGCGTACGCCGGAGGCGGTCGCGGTCGCGTTCGAGGGGCGCTCGCTGACCTACCGCGCGCTGGACCGCTGGGCGAACCGGATCGCCCGCTACCTGATCCGCGCCGGCGCCGGCCCGGAGGCGCGGGTCGGGGTGATGATGGAGCGCTCGCTCGAGCTGGTGGCGGCGCTCTACGCGGCGGTCAAGGCCGGCGCCGCGTTCGTGCCGCTCGATCCCGGCTACCCGGCCGAGCGGCTGGCTTTCATTCTCGCCGACGCCGCCGGCGGCGAGCCGCCGCTGGTGCTCGCCCAGGAGGGTCTCCTCGACCGCCTGCCGGAGCCGGCGCGGGCGCCGGGGGCGCGGGTGCTCTGCCTCGACCGCGACCGCGAGGCGATCGCCGGGGAGACCGACCGGCCGCCGCCGTGCCGGGTGAGCGGCGAGAACGCCGCCTACGTCCTCTACACCTCGGGCTCGACCGGCCGGCCCAAGGGGGCGGTCAACACCCACCGGGCGATCCGCAACCGGCTGCTGTGGATGCAGGAGCAGTACCGGCTCGACGCCGGCGACCGGGTGTTGCAGAAGACCCCCTACAGCTTCGACGTCTCGGTGTGGGAGTTCTTCTGGCCGCTGCTCGCCGGGGCGCGGCTGGTGGTCGCCCGGCCGGGGGGGCACAAGGACAGCGCCTACCTGATCGACACGATCGTGCGCGAGGGGATCACCACGCTGCACTTCGTCCCCTCGATGCTCCACGCCTTCCTCGCCGATCCCGAGGTCGGGCGGTGCACCGGCCTCAAGCGGGTGATCGCGAGCGGCGAGGCGCTGACCGCCGACCTCCAGCGGCGCTTCTTCGAGCGCCTGCCGGCCGAGCTGCACAACCTCTACGGCCCGACCGAGGCGGCGATCGACGTCACCCACTGGCCGTGCCGCCGTGGCGACGACCGGCCGGTCGTGCCCATCGGCTGGGCGATCGCCAACACGACGATGCGGGTGCTCGACCGCGACCTGCGGCCGTTGCCGCCGGGCGGGGAGGGGGAGCTGTACATCGGCGGCGTCGGTCTCGCCCGCGGCTACCACGACCGGCCGGCCCTGACCGCCGAGCGCTTCGTGCCCGACCCGCTGGCCGAAGAGCCCGGGGCGCGCCTCTACCGCACCGGCGACCTGGCGCGCGTCCTGCCCGACGGCAGCCTGGAGTTCCTCGGCCGCGTCGACTTCCAGGTCAAGCTGCGCGGCCAGCGCATCGAGCTGGGCGAGATCGAGTCCGTGCTCGGCGGCCACCCGGCGGTGCGCGAGGTCGCGGTCGGGGTCCACGGCGTCGACGACTACGACCGCCGGCTGGTCGCCTGGGCGGTGCCCGACGCCGCCGCGGCGCTGCCGGTCCGCCGCCGTCTCGAGCTCGAGCGCCGCGGCGAGCTGGAGGCGCAACTGGTCGAGCTGCCCAACGGCATGGAGGTCGCCTGCCGCAACCGGCCGGAGACCGAGTTCGTCTACCGCGAGATCTTCGAGCAGGAGGTCTACCTGCGCCACGGCGTGACGATCGCGGACGGCGACTGCGTGGTCGACGTCGGCGCCAACGTCGGCCTGTTCACCCTGTTCGCGACCGGCCGCGCGCCGCGGGTCTCGGTGCTCGCGTTCGAGCCGATCCCGCAGCTCGCGGCGCTGGCGCGTCTCAACGTCGAGCTGTACGGCGCCGACGCCCGGGTGATCGCCGCCGGGGTCGGCGCGCGGCCGGGCGAGGCCGAGTTCACCTACTACCCGCACGTGTCGCTGATCTCCGGACGTCACGCCGATCCGGCCGCCGACCGGAGCGCGGTGCGTGAGTTCGTCGTCGGCGCACTCGACCCGGCGGTGCGCGCCGCGCTCGGCGAGGACGAGATCGACGCCCTGCTCGCCGAGCGCCTGACCAGCGAGCGGGTGCGCTGCGAGCTGACCACGCTCTCGGCGGCGCTGCGCGAGCACGGCGTCGAGCGGATCGACCTGCTCAAGATCGACGTCGAGAAGAGCGAGATCGAGGTGCTCGAGGGAATCGAGGAGACCGACTGGCCGCGGATCCGCCAGGTGGTCGCCGAGGTCCACGACCTCGACGGCCGGCTCGAGCGGGCGCGCGGGCTGCTCTGCGGGCGCGGCTTCGAGGTGGCGGTCGAACGCGACGCCTCGCTCGCCGGCTCGCGGCTGTTCAACCTCTACGCGGTCCGTCCGGGCGAGCGGCGCCGTTCGCCCGCGGTGACCTCGAACGGCGACGGAAACGACGGCGACCCCCGCCGGCGCTTCCCGGGCGTCCGGCGGCTGGTCGACGACCTGCGCCGGCACTGCGCCGCGACCCTCCCCGAGCACATGGTGCCGGGCCACTTCGTCCTCCTGCCGGCGATGCCGCTGACCCCGAGCGGCAAGACCGACCGCCGGGCACTACCGGCGCCGCCGCGCGAGCGCGAGCAGCTCGGGGTCGACTACCGGGCGCCCCGCACCCGCATCGAGCGCGAGCTGGCCGGGCTGTGGAGCGAGCTGCTCGCGCTCGAGCGGGTCGGGATCGACGACGACCTGCTCGCGCTGGGCGGCCACTCGCTGCTCGCCGCTCAGTTCGCGGCCCGGCTGCGCCAGGCGCTGGGGGTGACGCTGGCGCCGGTCGAGGTCTTCCGCCACCCGACGGTGGCGGCGCTCGCCGAGCGGATCGAGCGGCGCGGCGAGGAGGCCGCGGACAGCGGGCCGGAGCGCGCCGCCGCGGTGCCGCCGCCGCTGGTCGGGACGGCGCGCGAAGGCCGGATCCCGCCGACCTTCCCGCAGGAGCAGATCTGGCTGATCCACCGCCTCGCGCCCGACAACATCGCCTACAACTTCCAGTACACGGTCCGCTTCCGCGGGCCGCTGTCGCGCGACGCGCTCGAGCGCGCGCTGACCGAGATCGTGCGCCGCCACGAGGTGTTGCGCACCACCTTCGAGGAGACCGACGGCGAGCTCTGCCAGGTGATCCACCCGCCGTGGGAGGCGCGGACGACGCTGATCGACCTGTCGGGGACCCCGGCGGACCGCCGCGAGGCGGAGGCCGAGGCGCTGGTGCACGAGAAGGTGCGGCGCTCGTTCGACGTCGCGCGGTTGCCGCTGATCGAGTGGGCGCTGCTGCGGCTGGGCCCCGAGGACCACGTCTTCGTCCACGTCGAGCACCACTTCGTCCACGACGGCTGGGCGCTCGCGGTCTTCCTGCGCGAGCTGCGCGCGCTCTACTCGGCGTTCGCCGCCGGGCGGCCGTCGCCGCTGCCCGAGCTGCCGGTGCAGTTCGCCGACTTCGCACTCTGGCAGCGGAAGTGGATGTGGGGGCCGGCGCTCGAACGCCAGCTCGACTACTGGCGGCGGACGATCGAGGGCGCCCCCGGCGCTCCCGAGCTGCCGACCGACCGCCCGCGGCCGCGCGAGCTGTCGTTCCGCGGCGCCCGCCTCGACGTCGACCTGCCGCCGGCGCTCTACGAGAAGCTCCGCGCGTTCGGCCGGCGCGAGCGGGCGACCCTGTTCATGACCATGACCGCGGCGTTCGAGGCGCTGCTCGCCCGCACCTCCGGCCAGGACGACTTCCTGCTCGGCAGCGGCGTCGCCAACCGGCGCCTGCGCGAGTCCGAGCCGCTGATCGGCATGATCGTCAACACCCTGGTGCTGCGCGCCGACCTCACCGGCGACCCGACCTTCCGCGAGCTGCTCGAGCGGGTGCGCGAGTCGACGCTCGGCATGCAGGAGCACCAGGACCTGCCGTTCGAGCGCCTGGTCGCCGAGGTCCAGCCCGAGCGGGATCTCTCGCGCAACCCGCTGTTCCAGCACCTGTTCAGCTTCCACGACGCTCCGGTGCCCGACCTCGACTTCGCGGGCCTGACCGGCGAGCTGATCGAGCGCCACAACGGCTCGGCCAAGGCCGACCTCAACGTCGTGGTCAAGCCGCGCGCCGAGCAGCGGGTCGGCCGGGCGGCGAGCGCCGAGGACGAGCAGCTCCGGATGTTCTGGGAGTACTCGACCGACCTCTACGATGCCGCCACCGTCGAGCGCATGTGGGGCCACTATCGGATGCTGCTCGCGGCGGTGCTCGACGATCCCGGCCTGCGGGTCTCCGAGCTGCCGCTTCTGACCGAGGCCGAGCGCGGCCGGCTCGTTGCGTGGCAGAGCGGTCCGGAGCCGGCGCCGCTTGCCGAGCGGGAGCGGTGCGTCCACCGTCTGGTCGCCGAGCAGGCGCGGCGCACGCCCGACGCCGATGCCGTGGTCGCCGGCGGCCGGCGGCTCAGCTACCGCCGGCTCGACCGGCTGTCCGAGCGGCTGGCGGGGCGCCTGGCGGCGCTCGGGGTAAGGCCCGAGACGGTGGTCGGCGTCTGCCTCGAGCCGGGACCGGAGATGGTGGCGGCGCAGCTCGCGGTGCTCCGGGCCGGCGGCGCCTACCTGCCGCTCGACCCCGAGCACCCCGAGGAGCGGCTCGCCTACATCCTCGCCGACGCCGCGGCGCCGGTGCTGATCACCTGCGAGCGGCTGCGGCCGCGGCTCGCAGGGGTCGAGGGGACGGTGGTCGCGATCGACGGCGAGGGCGGGGTGGTCGCTCCCGGCGCCGAGTCCGCCGAGGAGCCCGCCGCGGGGACCGAGAGCCGCCCGCCACCGCCCGACCGCGCCGAGCCCGACAACCTCGCCTACGTCATCTACACTTCGGGCTCGACCGGCCGGCCGAAGGGCACCGGGCTGACCCACGCCGGCCTCGCCAACCTGGTCGCCTGGCACCGGCGCGCCTACCGGGTCGGGCCCGGCGACCGCGCGACCCAGGTCGCCAGCCCCGCGTTCGACGCCTCGGTGTGGGAGCTGTGGCCGTACCTGGCGGCCGGCGCCGCGATCCACTTCCCGCCCGCCGAGCTGCGCGCCGACCCACGCCGGCTCTACCGCTGGCTGGCCGGCGAGGGGATCACCCTGTCGTTCCTGCCGACGCCGCTCGCCGAGGCGATGCTCGAAGAGGAGCGGCCGGCCGGCCTCGCCTTGCGCGCGCTGCTGGTCGGCGGCGACCGCCTCCACCGCGCGCCGCGCCGCGAGCTGCCGTTCGCGCTGGTCAACCACTACGGGCCGACCGAGAGCACGGTGGTGTCGACCGCCGGCGAGGTCGCGCCGCGGCCGAGTGGCACGGTGGCCGCCGAGCCCGCCACGGCACCGACCGGGAGCGGGGTGGTCCCGGCCGCCGGCGACGCGGCGCCGTCGCCGGCCGGTGCGGCGAGCGCGGAAGCGCCGGCGCCGGCGCCGGACATCGGGCGTCCGATCGACGGCCTGCGCGTTCTGGTGCTCGACCGCCGGATGCAACCGGTGCCGGCGGGCGTGACCGGCGAGCTGTGGGTCGGGGGCGCCGGGCTCGCCCGCGGCTACCTCGGGCGGGCGGCGCTGACCGCCGAGCGGTTCCGGCCGGATCCGTTCGCCGGCGCCCCCGGCGGGCCGCCCGTGGGCTCGCGCCTCTACGCCACCGGCGACCTGGTGCGCTGGCTCCCCGACGGCCGGCTCGACTTCCTCGGCCGCTCCGACGACCAGGTCAAGATCCGCGGCTTCCGCATCGAGCCGGGCGAGATCGAGGCGGTGCTCGAGAGCCACCCGGCGGTGCGCCGGGCCGCGGTCGTGGCGGTCGGCGGCGAGCGGCTGGCGGGCTTCTGGGTGGCGGCGGCCGGCGACGGCGCCGGCGGCGCCAGCGGCGCGGCGGCCGAGGAGGCGCTGCGACGGCACCTCGAGGCGCGCCTGCCCCCCTACATGGTGCCGGCCGTCCTCGAGACGCTGGCCGAGCTGCCGCTGAACCCGCACGGCAAGATCGACCGCCGGGCGCTCGCCGAGCGCGCCGCGGCGCGGGCCGCCGGCGAGGGCGCCCCGCGGCGCCGGGCGTCCGGCGACCCGCGGGAGGAGATCGTCGCCGGGATCTTCGCCGAGCTGCTCGGCCGCGAGCTCCCGCCCGGCGTCGACGAGGACTTCTTCGCCCTCGGCGGCCACTCGCTGCTCGCCGCCCGCGCCGCCTGGCGCATCGAAGAGACTTTCGGGGTCGAGCTGCCGCTGGCCGCGTTCTTCTCCGAGCCGACCGCGGTGGGGCTGGCGCGGCGGGTCGCCGAGACGGGGGAGGGGGGCGCGCCGGAGCCGATCCGGGCCACCGGCGCGCCGGAGGCGCCGCTGTCGTTCGCCCAGCAGCGGCTGTGGTTCCTCGACCGCATGATCGAGGGCGCGACGCCCTACCACGTCGCCCGCGCCTGGGACCTCGAGGGGCCGCTCGACCCGGCCGCCCTGCGCGCCGCCCTCGCCATCGTGGTCGACCGCCACGCGGCGCTGCGCACCACCTTCCATCCGCGCGCCGGCGGGCCCCGGGCCGGCGGTGCTGTGCAGCGCGTGGCGCCGGCGGCGGGAGCGGAGCTGCCGATGGTCGATCTCGCCGAGCTGCCGGCGGAGGCCGCCGAGGCGGCGGCGGAGGAGCACGCCGACGAGGCCGCGCGGCGGCGCTTCGACCTCGCCGCCGGTCCGCCGTGGCGCGCCCTGTTGCTGCGGCTGGCACCGCGGCGGCA
>Ga0256864_1000527_pt1 | contig 13321 bp, 8 predicted proteins | sample RVTome_11_FD_187336 | JGI IMG/M metagenome (GOLD analysis project Ga0256864, IMG submission 187336) | Soil microbial communities from uranium-contaminated site in the Upper Colorado River Basin, Wyoming, United States - RVT147D111 HiSeq ... | reverse complement strand
GAATCCCGGGAGATCTCGATCTCACGCCAACCGATCGCGCGTGCGCCACGCAGCGACTGCATTGCCTTGTATACCGCCTCTTTTGCTGCAATGCGCGCGGCGGCGTGCCCGGTGGCATCCGCGCGGGTGGCGAGGTACTCCCGCTCCCGTTCCGAAAAGAAGCGAGTCATCGCGTGCTCGCCCTTGTTGGCCAGCAGGAGTCTCACCCGTTCCAGATCGACCAGGTCTATCCCCACACCGATTACGGTCACAGATGGGTCCACCAGAACTCCGCCAGCGGTCGAAGCAAGGCGGGCACCGGCAAATATCCGCCCAGTACCAGTCCGAGATACGTGGCCAGCGCCAGAGCTCCGGCCGTGATTGCCCAGAGTGGCCAAGTGGGACGGCGCCAGGACCTGACGCGTTCGATCTCGGCCTTCCACCGGTCCTGCTCCACCCGTGCGCCGGAGCCAAGTGCCAGCCAGGCCGCCTCCAGGCGACGAGCGGTGGCGGCAAGCGCCCGCTGCCACTCCTCCTGGCCGGCACGACCCCGCGTTCCTGGCGCTGCCGCGCCAGGGACCGTCTGCTCGAGCGCGTCGAGGGCACTAACGAACCCGGCGCCCCCGCTGCCGATGCGAGAGGCAATGGCCCGCACGTCCTCGGTCTTGAGCCGGAAAGCTTCGAGCCGTTTCGGGGGGAGTCGAGCCTCGAGCGCGGCCTCCGTTAGCCTGGTGTTGACTACCTCAGCCAGCCGCTCGGCGGCGGCGGCTACGGCCCGTTCCCAGAGCGCGAGCCAGGCAACCCGCGAGAGCGAGGCAATGGCCCCCTGCCGGTCTCCGGCCGCAGCAAAGGACCGGGCGGCGCCCGCCGTCTCGAACAGCCCGGTTATCAGGTCCAGGCGGATGTCGTCGAGAACGAGGTCGAGTGAGCCCCTGTCGCCGCGGCCGAGCGGTGGGTCCGCCAGTCGTCCGAGCGAGGGGCCGAGCTCCGGGACCAGCCAGGGGTCGGCCGAAGTGTGAGGCACGTCAGCAACGAGCTCCGGAACTCACCGCAGGATGGCTGCGAGAACTCGTTCGGTATCGCTGAGATTCTCGAACACGGCGTGGGGGCCGCAAGCCTCGAGATCCGATACCGAGTAGGCCCCGGTGGCTACGGCCACCGCGCGTGCCGCGATGCATTCGCCGCACGTGATGTCGGCTGGGGTGTCGCCGATGATGACAACCTCGGATCCGGTGGGGACTCTTCCGAAGTACGCCTCGGCGCGGCGGGCCGCGATGGGGGGCAGATCGGGACGATGTGCGGCATCGGAGCCGTAGGCTCCCACTCGAAAGCGTGTCGGGTCCAGTCCCGCCGATCTGAGCTTCAAGGCGGCTCCATCGGAGAGGTTACCGGTCAGTAGGCCGAGAACCACACCCTTCTCACGCTCGAGCCTGTCAAATAGGGAATGAACTCCAGGCATGAGGGTGGTCCGACTGGTAGGTCGCTGGAGCTCCCCTTCGAGCAGTTCCACATATCGAGCGCAAAGCGCTTTTACCCGGCCGGCCTGGTGGGGCCCCCTCACGCCGGAGGCCTCGAGCAGCTCGGCCACGATCTGAGGGTCGGTCTTGCCGTCGAACCGCACGTCGTGAAGTGCGGAGCTGTCGCCGACCTCCTCGCTGATCGCTGCCACGATGGCACGACGGCCTGCGCCCGCGGTCAGCAGGATGGTCCCATCGATATCGAAGAGGACGAGTTTCACCTCTCTTCCAGCCTCCGCACTGCCACCAGCCGCTGCCGCAAGGTGGCCGCTCGCGTGCCGGGTAACCACGGCTCGACCAGTGTGCCGCCGCACGCGAGCGTCGAGTGCACCAGGGTATCGGCCTCACCGGCGAATGCTACGTGGTTGATCCCACCACCGGACTCGCTACGAAAGAAGAGCAGGTCGCCGGGCCGGATGGCGTCGAGGGAGACGGTTGCGCCGTGAGCGACCTGCCGCGCGGAGTCCCTGGGAAGAACCACGCCCCGAGCGGCAAAAGTGGTCTGGACCAGACCGGAGCAATCGACGCCCCAGGGGGTGACCCCACCCCACTGGTAGGGGCTGCCCACAAAATGCTCGAGGGCCCAGCGCTCGGGAGCCTTGGCCCTCGCGGCGCTGAGAATCTCACTCATCTCGCGGATGCTGCCGGTGGCGACCCGGCCGCGCCGGCCATCCGGCAGCTCCACGGCGTCGCCGGCCAGCGCTACCCGGGCCCGCAGAGGTAGCGCGAGCTGCACGTCTCCAACCCGCAGCACGGCGCCTTCGCTCCAGCCGGTTGCCCGGGCGCGCCACTCGTCCGCGGTCGAGTCTTGCACCTCGATCAGATAACCGGCGTGGATCCAGCCGTCGTAGCCATCAACCGTGGTGCACACCCGGCGCCACTCGGCCGAGCTATCGACCACGGCGGCGGTTTCACCGAGCAGGAGTTGGGTCAATTGCTCGGCACGGACTCTCGGCTCCGCGAGAACCGGGGCAATGGCGGCTCGGGCTATTGCGGCAGGCATGAAGGTCCCCGCTCAGGCACCCTTGTCCGGCGAGCCGCCCGGTTGGCAGTCGCGGCAGAGGGTCACCCCGCGGAATGTGCAGATGAGACAGATGAATGTGCCGCAGTTGGCGCAGGGGTAGCCCTCCGAGGCACGCTCCTCGCGGCCACAGGCCCGACACCCCATGGCGTCATGTTCTTGGGTCTTGGTCATGAACCTACTCAGGCAACAATGTTGTATCGCTTGATCTTGTTGATCAGCGTTGCACGGGAAATGCCAAGCTCGATAGCGGCGCGGGTGCGGTTGCCGGTGTGGTGCTTCAAGGTGCGCTCGATGTGCTGGCGTTCCAGATCCTCGAGGCTGAGCGGCGTATGGCGCCGATCGCCGATTCCGGCCCGGGCCCGGAACTCGCCCGGCAGATGCTCGACGCTGACCGCCGGCTGGCCCCGGCCCAGAATGAGCGCGCGCTCGAGAACGTTGCGCATTTCGCGCACGTTGCCGGGCCACGGGTACGCGAGCAGCCGCTCCAGAACCTCGCTCGACAGCGCGGGAGGGCCCTCGGGGAGCTCGGCGCGGAGGTCGCCCATCAGGCGGGTAATAAGCGCAAGCCGGTCTTCCCGGGAGCGGTCGCGCAGCGCCGGCAGGGTGAGCGGCATGACGCTCAACCGATAGTATAGGTCCTCGCGAAAGTGACCCGACTCCACTTCGGCCTGGAGGTTCTTGTTGGTGGCGGCGACCAGACGCACGTCCACCGTGATCTCGCGAGTGCCACCCAGCCGGCGGAAGGTCTTGGTTTCGAGCACCTTGAGCAGCTTGGGCTGGAGCTCCGGGGCCAGGTCGCCGATCTCGTCGAGGAAGATGGTTCCGTGGTCGGCGATCTCGAACAGGCCCTGCTTGCGGTCCTTGGCATCGGTAAAGGCCCCCTTCTCGTGACCGAAGAGCTCGGAATCGAGGAACGTGGCGTTGAGGCCGCCGCAGTTCACCTCGACGAAGGGAGCCTTCGATCGGGGGCTCAGATCGTGAATCATCCGCGCCACCCAGCCTTTGCCGGTGCCGCTCTCACCGTTCAGAAGCACCGTGGTGCGCTCGCTCTGGGCCAGCAGGCCGACCTGGTGAGCGAAGTCCTGCATGCCGGACGACGAGCCCAGCGACTCGAGCCCGTAGCCAGGCGCGCTCTGCACCAGCAGGGCCTCATTGATCCGGCGCAATCGCGCCTTGTCCGCCACTCGCGCGGTGGCCGCCGCGAGGTGCTCCATGTCGACCGGCTTGGTCAGAAAGTTTTCCGCCCCGAGCTGCATGGCCCGGACCGCCGTAGCCACATCGGACTGTCCGGTAAGAAGCACGACGGACGCGTCCCGCTGGCGCAGGTGTTCCAAGACCTCCATGCCGTCCATGCCGGGGAGACCCAGGTCCAGAATGACGACTTCGGGGCGCAACCGGTCGAACGTCGCCAACCCGGCCTCCCCGCTCAACTCCCGGGTGACCTCGTAGCCGTAGCGCTCGAAGTAGTTACCGATGCTGCGTAAAACGTCGACATCGTCATCGATGAGCAGGACTGAGCCAGCCATGGTGTGACCTGGAATCGATTATTACAGAATGACGAAATGCAGCCCACCAGAAATTAGTCACTCGTCGCCATTCCACCATGCCTCAACCACTCGGAAGCAGGATGCGGATGGCCCCCGGGATCACACAGGCAGTGAACGGAGTGTCCCCGCCCGGCTCACCATCGAGCTGGACGGGTTGGACCGGATCGGTCTCGACCCGCACCTCCCGGCCCCGGGCGTGGCCAACGTAAGCCCCCACGCCCAAAGTGCTTGGCGCGACACGCAGCAGATCCCACACGGCCCGGACACTTTGCGAGAAGTTGTTGGCTCTCATCACGATGACGTCGAGCAGTCCGTCATCCGGGGCAATGCCGGGCCCCAGCTTGACGAACGGGGGAATGACCTCCCCGCAGTTGGCCACCAATACCATCGACGCGTCCGCCTCGTACTCGACCCCGTCGATGGTAATGGCGTGTACCGTGCTTCGGAGATCAGGCATGAGACGCAGCGTCGTGGCTAGATAGGCTGCCATGCCCCAGCGCCGCTTGTGCTCCGACAGGGTACCTGCCATCACCCGGGCATCGTACCCGGCCCCGCAGGCCACGGCGAAATACTGGGGGCCGCCGGGGCGCTCCATCCTGCCCAGGTCGAACAACTTCGGTCGGGCGCTCACCAACGCCCGGGCCGCGCGCGCCGGGGAGACCGGGATCCGGAGATTGCCCGCCAGCAGGTTGCCGGTTCCTCCCGGAATGACACCCAGTAGCACGTCGGTGCCGACCAGTGCCGCAGCCGCCTGCATCGTAGTACCGTCGCCTCCATACACTGCAACCACATCGACCCCTTCGGCCACACCTTGCTCGGCCAACCGGCGCGCGTCTCCCGGGCCACCGGTGGCGAGGACCTCGGCGTCCCAGCCGGCACCTCGAAGCGTGTTCATGATGGCGCTGACTGCGAGCGGAGCGGTACGTGCGGCGGCAGGGTTGGTGATGAGTAGAACCCGCGGCACCTAGAACTCCCGTTCCCAACGGATGTCCGAGCCGACCTGGTAAGGGACTACACTCGTGACGCCGAAGTCTCGCCGGCAGGTCTGCAGGGAGGGCTCGACGCTGGCCTGCAGGCTCCATTCCCGGCTGAACCTGAACTCGAGGCTGGCGCCCAGATTGCTATAGCTGAACTGGCCCAGGTTCTCGGGGCAGAAGCCGGCGTTGAGGGTCAGGAAGGTCTTCTGGCCGAGCTGCCAGCCCGCCGCGACCTGGGTGAGCGAGCTGGCCCCACCCACCCGCGATACACCGGGCCGGATCTCGATGAGATCGAGTGGGATGCCGATGTCCTGGATGAGCGCGCGCTCGAGCTCGCTCGAGAGCGCGCTGGAGAAATAGGACAGGCCCGTCTCCACCACGTTGCTCAGGCCCTGGCGGGCCGCCTCGTTCGCGGGGTAGCCCGTCACAAGATAGGACACGAGGTCAGTCTCGGAGATCGGCGGATTGAACGTGCTCTCCAGGGTCACCTTGGGAGCGTAGAGCGTCCCGGTGATCACGGCGGTCACGGGAATCTCCTCGCCCCGGATGGCGCGCACCAGGTGGCGTGCTCGGATGTCAAGGGCCGCGTTGAGGTCGCCGAAGTAGCGGACCGCTCCCCGCTCCACCGTGAAGTCCCGGGTCACCGGGCCGATCTTCAGAGTGTAGTTCCCCCGAACGGCTTCCAGGGTTCCCGAAGGCGTGTAGGCCTGGCCGGTCTTACTGAGCTGGACTAGGCCGGTCAGCTGAATGTTGGCCTCGGCCGATCGGAGCCACACGTCCGACCCCATCTCCACTTCGAGGTTCTCGATGGCCAACGAATCGAGAAACCGGTTCTGGAACTCGACGCCGAGGTTTTCCCGGCGAAGAAGAGTGGTGTCAACCAGATCGACGATCGTAGGATCTTCGAGATCGATGATCCGCTTGCTGACCAGGTCGGCGAAGTACAGCAGCCCGCTGTTGGCGGTCAGACCGCCCCTGAGCCTGGCCCCGAAGAGCGGACCCTCAAGCTGGAGGTTGCCGGTGCCGGTGAGGGTGAGGAACCGCCTCACGTCTATCGCCTGGAACTGGTTGGCGCGGAATCCGAGATTGAGCACCGGTCGCGCGAGGTTCTCCAGCCGCACCGATCCGACAATCCCCAGCGTGCCTCCGCCGCTCGTCAGGGCCACGTCGTCCAGTACCAGTGAATCTCCCTGAAATCTCGCGCGGCCGTGCACGCTTCCGAACCGAACGCCGAGACCGGGAACCGACATCGCCCCATCTCGAATGTCCACCGCTCCCGCGAGGCGGGGAGCTTCCCAGGTGCCGCTCACGCTGACGTCCGCCGCAAATACGCCACTCACTGATCTGACTGCCGGCGTGAGAGCCTCGATGAGGGCGAGATCGACGCTGTCCCCCTGCGCACGCACCGAAAGCGGCCCGGCTACCTGGCGCTGCTTGGCGCCTCGGAGCGCCAGGTCGAGCGGGAGACTGGCCTCGATGTCGAGGACGTTTTCACCGGTCTTCCAGAGGAGCAGGTCGGCATCGAGCCGGCGGTCCGCGTAGTTCACCACTCCCTGGAGGAACGGCGCGCGGAAGTCCCCGAACGTAGCTCCGTCCAGGGTGGTCGTGCCCCGCAGGGTCGGCAGCTCCGCGGTGCCCCCGATGCGCACATCGAGACCGAGCTCACCCGATACGCCGGTCGTATCCCGCTGGAGCAGACCGTAGGCGTCGTGGAGATCGAGCCCAAGGACTCGAACGACCAGGGAGCCTTGGGAAGATCCCGGTACCCGGCCACCAACCTGGACCACTCCCGAGCCATCATTTGCTCGCAGCGTGAGCGGACTTATGGCCGGAGCCGAGTCGCTGAGGGTCACGGCGAACGACTCCTCCAGACGATAGCCGTGCGCCGGCAGGCCAAACGCCAGGCTGTCGAACATGGCCACCTGGCTCCCCTCCCGACGCCACCATCTCCCCGTCCCGTCCACCCGAACCCCCTCTCCCACTCCGGTGCCAGCACTCCACTCCAGCGAGTCCGCCCAGCCCCGGGCCTGCGCTCCCACCCGGTGGAAAGCCCAGTTCTGAGCCATGATCGTGTCGGACCCTATAGATCCGGTGAGCTGCGGACGTTTGCCGCCGATCCAGCTGAACGCACCGGTGACCCGTGGCGAACGCAGGCGCTGCCACTCGAGATTCTCGACCAGGAGGTCCCCGCTGGCTTCCAGCGTGTCGAGACTTCCGGCGAGTTCCACCGCTGCGCGGGCGCTGCCTCTCAAAGGACTGTCTAATGCTGGGTCGCGGGCTTGCTCGGTCGCAGCCAGCAGCAAGGAATCGAAGGCGATGAGGCTGTCGGCCGTGAGGGTGAAAGCCATCCGTCCCCGGTGCGGCGCACTCCAACCCAGAGTACCGGAGCCGCCCAGGGTAGCATCCTTCCAGACGGCGTAGCCGGTATCGACCCGAATGACGCTGTCGTGCAACCCTGCGACCGCGAAGACGCTATCCAGGGTGAACTCGCGAATCCGGCTTCTCGCCAGGCCCAACCGAAGCTCCCCCTCCGGAGCACGGTTGGTGTCGACGACACCAGTGAAAGAGACCTCACCCTCCAGGCTGGAGGCCAGCCGCCGACCGGTAAGGGAGGCGAGGTCGAGGCGCGAGAACCGTAGCTGCAGATCTTCAGCGCCCCATTTTGGCGGCTGCAGAGTGACGAATCCGTGGGCTTCAACGTTGCCCAGTTGTCCGATCAACGAGGCATCCACTGCCAGACGAGCCAGCGTACCCTGGCTCTGGAACGGGCCCCGTACCTCGCCCCGGGCTTCAAGATTCGGAAAGGCACGCCGGATCCCGTCGAACGAGAGCGGATCGAGCATCACGTCGCTGTCGAGGCCCAGGGTCTCGAACCGGGTGTCGAGATGCACCGTGCCCTCGAGCTGACTCGGCGGCAGGTCCCCATCCTGATGCTGCGCGGTCCCGTTGAACGTAACGTCCTGGAGCGGGCCGTCGAGCGTGCCTACGGCGGTGAGCCGTCCCTCGAGAATCACTGCCGGAGCAATGCGGCGCACCGTGCGCAGGTCGATATCCGACTGGCGGACGCCAAACTCGGTGAAGGTGAGGCCGCTGTCACGCGAAGAGCCCACCCCACCTTCGCCAGTAATCGTCGACAGTGCCTCTCCGGGGACGCCTGCGTCGCGGAATGCCCACTCCACGCTCAGGTCCAGCGCGTTGAGGAATCCGGAGCCGGCGAGCTTGCCGGTCACGGTGCCGTAGAAGGGCAGGGTGTCCAGGTAGGGCCGCACGGCGTCGAGGTCCAATTCGGCCAGCCTGAGGTTCATGTCTCGGAGGCCGAGCCCTCGCCGCCGGTCGGTGATCGTGACGAGCTCGCCGTCAACCTCTCCAAGGGCGCCGCTCAAGTGCAGGTCCCGGATGTCGTACGCGGTGCGCGCGCCGCTCTCCGACCGGGCGCTGAGCACCCCGCGTCCTTTCATATCGGGGAAGTGGGGCGAGACCCATCGCAGGTCCGCCATGTTGACGCGAGGAGCGACCACCTGGAAGTCGAACAGGATGGTGTCGCGCGGCCAGGTGATGGCGCCGCCGCCGGAGAACCGGGTATCGGGCAGGGCGCCGCGCGACAGGCTGAAGACAGCGCTGTCACCCCGAATCCGCACCCGGCCGATCGCGTGCCGGAGCGTCACGCCGGGATCGTTCACCCGGGTGGCGAGTGAATCGAGGTCGATGGTGAACGGCTGCCGGTCGGGCGTGGCGATGCGCAGGCGAGACATTCGCGTCGCCAGGTCGGCAAGGATGATCACTCGCCGCAGACCCTCGCGACTGTCCTCCACGACCCGTCCCGGCTTGGCCCGCTCGGCCAGCAGCGCGGAATCGACGCTGCTCTCGGTCCTCGCTGACTTCGGTGGATTCCAGGGCAGTGCGATGCGGAGGGTTCCCTCGCCCATTCTCACATTGTGAAACTCCACCAGTGGCGACTTCCCGCCCTTGGTGCCTTTCCCGATGCCGAGCACCTCCTCGTAGTTCATCCGACCGTTGCGGTGCTTGATCAGCTGAATGGTGGGGCGCTCGAGCTGCATGGCGCTCAGCACCACCTGGCCGGCGATCAGGTTGGGCAGCCGGTAGGAGACGCGCACCCGGGGCAGATCGGCCAGGAGCTCGCCGCTGGTATCCCGAACGACGAGATTCTCAAGGGTGAGGTCGTAGATGAACGAGCCGGAGATGGCTCCGACCTTCACCGTTCCAGTCACGATGCGGTCCAGAGCTCGGGACACGGTGCGCGCCAACAGGTCCCTGCCGGGCGGCGTCAGCGTCATCGAGGTCACCACGCCCAAGACCATCGCAACCGTGCCGATCACGAAGACGAACAGGAATCGGGCAAGCTGGCGACGCATCAGAAGGGCTGCCCCACGGCGACGTGCATGGTGAATTTCCCCGTTCGTGGCAGAATGTAGGCGCCTTCACCCGGCACGGGCGTGAGATTGCCATTGTCATCGAACTGAAACAGGGTCCCCGCCTGAAGCTTGTACGGATTGTAGGCCACGTCGAGCCGGGCCGGGCCCAGCGGGGTGGCCACCCGCAGACCCAGGCCAGGGGTCACCCGAATCACGGCGGTCCGCTGCGGGCCCTGACGCTGCCAGACTCCTCCAGCGTCCACGAAAGCTGCGATCCGCAGGCGTGAGCTCAGGATCGGGGAGGGCACCCGAAGCTCCACGTTGGCCAGCGCGAGCGTGTTTCCGCCGGTGGCGGCGACCCGCACCGAATCCGGGTCGATAGGAAGCCCCAGGCCTCGGACGCTGTCGGCGTGGGTCTGGGGAGTAACGTAGACCACCGGACCGAGCTCGTTGCGCTCGAAGCCGCGCACATCGTTGGGGCCGCCGGCGTAAAATCGCTGTTCCGGGGGAATGAAGGCACCGGTGCCGGTGGCCACATCGACACTGGGTGAGAAGATCAGCCCACCTCTGATCCGCCAGCTCAACACCACGTCGCGAGAGAGTGGCCGGTACCATGCCATGCCACCGGCGAATCTGGTGAACTGCTGCAGCGAGGAGGAGCCGATGTACTTTGAGCTGTGGGTGACCTCGGCTGAGGCGATGGAACCTCGGGTGGGATCGATCGGGCTGTTCACCCGCGAGAGGCTGCCGAGCGCGGTGAGAGTCGCCAGGACACGATTCTCCCGCAGCGGGTCGATGATGTCGGCCGTACAGGCGTTGAAGAAGGCACAGAAGCTCTGCGCCGTCGCCTCGGTGTGACCGTACGACAAGGTGTAGGTGAGCGACAGCGGGTTGCGACGCCTGGGCGTGGTCCGGGTCAACGCGATGCTGGCGCCGGTCTCTTCCCGGAGATACACCTTGTACTCCGATCGGCGTTCGGTGAAGAGGGTGAGCGTGGCGGCATTGTTCGGTGAGAGAAAGGCCGGGCGGCGGACTGACGCGCCAAGGTAGTAGTTCACCTTGGCCGAGCCGATGGTATCCTTGTCGGATTCCCCGCAAATATTGTCGGCCAGCCCCCAGTCCAATGGGTCGCCCACACCCACCTTCGAGGTCCGGCTGGTGAGGTCGAGGATCCGGCCACCGCCCAGGAAGTCGCGTGAGGTCCAGCCCAGGGAGCCGCGAAAACAGTCGTTGGTGGCGTAACCTAATCCGCCCCTGATCCGGCGGCGCTTTCCTTCATTGACCTGGACCAGCAGCGGAACCGAGTCGGCTCCCGGCTGGTATGCCACGGAATCGATATTCACCGCCACAAAGCGGAAGAGGTCTGACTCGTAGAGGTTCCGTTGGCTCTGGAACAGTTCGTCCTGGGAATAGCGCCGTCCCGGCCGCGCCACCAGAAGCCGGCGAACCAGTGAGCTATCGATCCGCGTTGCGCCGACGACGCCGATCGAGCCAATTACCGCCCGCTGGCCGGGGGCTGCCTCGAGTGTGACCGACGCGGTCCGGGCTTCCTTGTCGACCTCGAAGGCTGTGAAGACGGTTGCGGTGGGATAGCCGTGGTCTCTCAGCCGCCGGGTAATGGTGTCGGCAGTGGCCTGCATGACATACCGGTTGAACGGATCGCGTTGTCGGAGGGGCAGGTCCTGCACCGCCAGCGCCCTGCCTCGGGGCGGCAATGAATCCAATCCGGCGATCGAGAGCGAGGTAACCCGGGTCGGCTCACCCTCCGTGATGTTGAACACGATGTGGATGTCCTCGAGCGTACGCCGGGCAAGCGTGTCGATCATGGCATCGGCGTACCCGCTCCGCTTGTACAGCACGCCTAGGCGAACCACATCCCGGCGGAACTCCTGCTCGTCGAAGTAGCGCTTGGCTCCGAGACCGAGCCAGCGGAAGGGCCAGGCGCGGGCGAACCAGCTGGAGTTCGTGGTTCCGATGGCGGTGCGGAGCACCTCGTCCGAAATGGCCTGGTTCCCGTTGAAATCGAGTCCGCGAACGACCCGCTGGGGCTCCTGGGCCAGCAGCGGAGAGGCGAGGCAGAGAGCCGACATCAGGCAGACAAGCCGGGCCGCGCCGTTCATGGGCAGCCGGGTGGGTCGGCCCGGGATGAGACTCCGCTGGTCGATGGGAACCGATGGGGCTGAGGCAGGTGTGGAGAAATGCCAGACTCCAGGACCAGGATTTCACGCCCACCGGGGAGGCGAGACACGATTGACGGCGCGCTGTAAGCCCGGTAGTTTGACCACCTTACGTCGTGGTGTCAACGTCGGCAGGCAGCAGGGCCGCGAGGCGGCGGGGCAGTTGCTCCACAGCCGCGCGTTTCCCCGGTGAGTTCTTGCTGCCCATCTGCCCGTCTGCCCCCGCTGTCCGACCGAGAGAATGCGCCGATTCCTTCTGACGACCGCCCTTGCCCTCGCCGCCTGCGGTGAGCAAGGCAGCGAGGCATCGCTCAATTACTACTTCACCTACGATCCCCGATCGCTGGATCCGGCACTTTCCACCGACGTGCCAACGGGTGAGGTCGTTTCGCTGATCTTCGACAATCTGACTCAGTTCGACGCTGATGCCCGGCTCGTCCCCGGCCTCGCCCGGTCTTGGGAGACGGACGGCTCCGGGCTGGTCTACACCTTCCATCTGCGGCAGAACGCCACCTTTCATGACGGCCGAGCAATCCAGGCGGCCGACGTACGCGCCTCCATCCTCCGCGCCCTGGCTCCCGGCAGCACCGGCGGGCGAGGCTGGCCCCTGTATCCTATCCGGGGCGCCCGCGCCTATGCCGCAGGCCAGGCAAAGGAAGTGGAGGGAATCGTGGTGCGCAACGATTCGACGGTGGTGCTGACCCTGGAGGAGCCTCTCAACGTCTTTCCGAAGCTGCTGGCGATGCCGGTCGCCGCCATCGTGCCCACGCCGACGCCGGCTGATTTCGATCAGAACCCGGTCGGAAGTGGGCCCTGGCGGTTCGTGTCCTGGTCGCACGACGACGCCATCGTGCTGGCAAAGAACGAGCGCTACTGGCGCGGCGCCCCGAACTCCGACACGCTCCGGATCCGGATCATTCCGGAGCCGCTGACCCAGGCGGCCGAATACGAGGCCGGGCAGTTGAGCGTCGTCGAGGTGCCGGTGGGCGAGACTCGCCGGTGGGAGCAGAATCACAAGGACGAGCTCCAGCGCCGCCCCGGACTTAAGGATCTGTACGTGGCCATCAACACGACGCGAGGGCCACTCAAAGATGTCCGCGTGCGGCGCGCCCTCAACTACGCGGTGAATGTCAGGGTCCTTCTCCAGACCGTGATGGCGGGCCGGGGGGTACTCGCGGCCGGGGCACTTCCCCCCGGGATAGTCGGTCATGACTCCGTCCGCCAGCCATACCAATACGATCCCGCACGAGCGAAACGCCTGTTGGCCGAGGCCGGCCATCCGAATGGATTCGCCATACGGCTGTGGCGAACGCAGCGCGCTGAACTGGCTCGTGTTGCCCAGTCCATCCAGCAGGATTTGGCCGAAGTCGGCGTACGAGCCGAGATCGTCGAGCGGGACGCCTCGAGCGCGCGCGCGGCAGTCCGCAACGGGGAAGCCGACCTCTTCCTGACCGACTGGTGGGCGGACTACCCCGATCCCGAGAACTTCAACTATCCGCTCTTTCACTCCCGTAACAAAGGCCCGGGGGGCAACTACGCGTTCCTTGCCGATGCCGCACTCGACTCCATGATCCTGCGGGCGCGTGCCACACCGGACGAGGCGGAAAAGGCACGGCTGGCCCGCGACATCGATGCGCGGGTGCTCGGTCTTGCGCCCTGGGTCGTCCTCTGGTTCCCGGTCGACGTCTGGGCCGCCCGGCCCGAGGTCAGCGGCTGGCGAGTCGTCT
>Ga0256864_1000525_pt1 | contig 13333 bp, 10 predicted proteins | sample RVTome_11_FD_187336 | JGI IMG/M metagenome (GOLD analysis project Ga0256864, IMG submission 187336) | Soil microbial communities from uranium-contaminated site in the Upper Colorado River Basin, Wyoming, United States - RVT147D111 HiSeq ... | reverse complement strand
GGTCAGACATGGGAATGTCGGCCATCATTTCCGACTATCATCTTCACGCCATCCGCACGGCGTCGCCCTATGGCGTTGCCGCAAAGTATCTTTCGCGGACGGATTCCAGCACGCTCGGGATCATCGGCACGGGACGCTACGCGCGCGGCATGGCGCGCGCGGTGTGCGCGGTTCGCCCCGTCAGGAAGCTCAAGGTCTACAGCCGCGATCCGAAGAACGTCCGCGGATTCGTCGAGACCATGGGGCCGGATCTCGGCATCGACGTGGAGGCCGCCGCTTCGGGGCGCGAAGCGGTGAAGAACACCGACATCATGATCACCGCCACCAGCGGGAACACGATCGTGTTCGAGGGAAGCTGGCTCGAGCCGGGCGTGCTCTACATGTCGCTCGCGCCGGGGGAGTGCGATGAAGACACGGTGCTGCGTTCGCGTGTATTCCTTTCCGGCAGCGACCAGGTGCTGGGCGACAATCCGCCCCGCAAGCCCTTCAACACGCTGCTCTCCAGCGGGAAGCTCAAGCCCGAGGACGTCGTGGCCGAGTTTTGCGATGTTGTAGCCGGCAAGAAACAGGGGCGTCGCAGCGACGAGGACATCACCTTCTACGAGTCGCCGGGCATGGGCATCCTGGACGCCGGTATCGGGCAGTGGGTCTACAAGCGTGCGGTGGAAAAGGGCCTTGGAACGAGCCTGCCCTTCGGGGAAGAAGACCGGTAATGGCGCGCGCGGCAGTCGCGTGATCACGGAGTAATCAATGGCCAGGCTCAAGCTGACCCTGGCGATGGATCGGTACGACTTCCTGCAGCCCGTTCTGGAGCGAAAGGTCGAGGCGGCGGAGCTCGATATCGAATGGATCACGCTCGACAGCAAGAAGCGCCACGATCGTATGTACCACGACCGCGCCTTCGACGCGTGCGAATTCTCGATGGCAGGCTGTCTCATCGCACGATCCAGGAACATCGACTGGCTGCAGGCGATCCCCTTCTTCCCGCGACGGATGTTCGGCCATCACTATTGTTTCGTGAGAGGAGGGTCGGAATACCGCAAGCCCTCGGACCTGAAAGGCCGCAGGATCGGGATCCGAACCTTCGAAAATACCCTCGCGGTCATGGTCAAGGGCATGTTCGCGCATGACTACGGCCTTGCCGTCGAAGACGCCATCTGGGTATGCGCCAACAAGGAGCTGGTGGGAACGAAGCCGCCCCCGACTATCCGGATCGAGCAGCTCGAGGAAGGCCAAAGGCTCGAGGATCTGCTCCTTGCCGGCGCGATCGATGCTACCGTCGAGCCCGCCCTGCCATCGAGCTGGCTCGCCGGGAAGCCGGCGCTCGCCCGCCTGTTTCCCGATTTTCAAAGGGAAGAGCAGGAGTATTTCAGGCGCACGCGGATCTTCCCGATCATGCATCCGATCGTGATCAAGCAGGAGGTTCTCGACCGGGCGCCGTGGGCCGCACGGAGCCTTTTCGACGCGTTGAGCGAGGCGCAGAGAATGTACGCGCAGTTCATGCGGCAGCCGCACCGCCTGAGCCTCGCGTGGGCCGCGTCCTACGTCGAGCATGAGCGCGCGTTTTTCGGCGGAGACCCCTGCCCGCAGGGACTGCGCGCGAACCGTCACGATCTGCAGACGATGATCGGTTTTGCCGGCGAGCAGGGCCTGCTCGACCGGGCGCTCACCGTCGATGAGCTTTTTCCGGCGGAGCTGCGGGATACGTAGACGGCACCGTCGGGTTCAGGCGGCCTCCCGCCTTACGCCCCAAGGTAGGCCTTCTTGACGTGCGGATCGTCGAGCAGCTCCGGGCCGGGACCGGCGAGCGCGACGCGGCCCTGCTCGAGCACGTAGGCGCGGTCGGAGAGCTCGAGCGCGGCGAAGGCGTTCTGCTCCACCATCACCACGGTGACGCCGCTCTCGCGCACCTCCCGGATGATGTCGAAGGTGCGTTCGACCAGGTTGGGGGCAAGCCCCAGCGAAGGCTCGTCGAAGAGGACGAGCTTGGGCCGGGACATCAGCGCGCGCGAGATGGCGAGCATCTGCTGCTCGCCGCCGGAGAGGGTCCCCGCGGCCTGGCTGCGCCGCTCGTACAGGATCGGAAAACGCTCGAAGATGCGTCGCATGTCGGCCTCGATGCCCGCCTTGTCGGTGCGGAGATAGCAGCCCATCTCCAGGTTCTCGCGCACGCTCATGTAGGGAAAAATGCGCCGGCCCTCGGGGCAGTGCGCAATGCCGAGCTGAAGGATGCGCCGCGCGGAGGCATGGGTCACGTCGTGGCCCTCGAAGGTGATGCGCCCCTTGCTCGGGGCCAGCACGCCGGATATCGCCTTGAGCGTCGTCGTCTTGCCCGCGCCGTTCGCGCCGATCAGGCTCACCAGCTCGCCCTGCTTCACCTCGAGCGCGAGCTCGCGCACGGCGAGGACCTTGCCGTAGCGGCACTCGAGTCCTTCAACCTTGAGCACGGGCGTACCTCTCGCCGAGATAGGCGCGGATCACCTCGGGGTTGCGCTGGATTTCCGCGGGTGTGCCGTCGGCGATGATGCGCCCCTGGTTGAGACACACCACGCGGTCCGAGACACCCATCACCATCCTCATGTCGTGCTCGACCAGCAGCACGGTGATGCCCAGGCTGCGGATCTCGCGAAGCTTCTTCATGAAATCCGCAGTCTCGGCCGGGTTCATTCCCGACACCGGCTCGTCGAGCAGCAGCAGGCTGGGCTTCGCCGCGAGCGCGATGGCGATCTCGAGCAGCCGCTGCTCGCCGTACGGCAGTGCGCTCCCCAGCTCGTCGGCGCGGGCCGCGAGCCCGATGAACTCGAGGATGCGCCGTGCCTCGAGCTCGAGCGCGCGCTCTTCGCGGGCGACCCACCGCAGGCCGAAGATGATGGGCAGCGCCCGTTGCCTCGACCGGAGATGGAGCCCCATCAGGACGTTTTCGAGCACAGTGCGCCCGCCGAAGACGCTCGTCTTCTGGAAGGTGCGCACGATGCCGAGCTCGGCGTTCTGGTGCGGCTTGAGCCCGTTCAGGCGCCGGCCCCGGTAGTGGATCTCGCCCGCGGCCGGCGGCAGGTAGCCGGTGATCGCGTTGAACGCGGTGGTCTTGCCGGCACCGTTCGGGCCGATCAACGAAAGCACCTCGCCCTCGCGCACTTCCAGCGTCACGTCCTCGATCGCAACGAGCCCGCCGAAGTGCACGGCGAGGCCGGTCACGCCTAACGCGATCTCGGGACGGGGCGCGGGCGCGGAGCTCATTTTCCCTCCGCAGCCACGCCCGCGCGCACCTGCTCCCGCCATTTGCGCACGGCCGGGACGATGCCGTCGGGCAGGAAGTAGAGGATGAGCACCATCAGCACGCCGTAGAGGATCCACTGGAGCTCGGGGGCGATCTCGAACGCCCGCAGCGTCTCGGGCAGCAGTCCGAAGATGAGCCCGCCGACGATGGGGCCGGCGAGCGTTCCCTTGCCGCCGGTGACCACCATGATGACCATGGTCACGGTATAGATGAACAGGAACACATCGGGGTCCACGATGCGCACGTAGTGCGCGTAGAGCGCGCCGGCGGCGCCCGCCATCGCCGCCGACACGACCGCCGTCAGCACGAGGCAGCGCGTGATGTCGACGCCGACCGAGCTCGCGAGCGGCTCGTTCTCCCTCAGTGCGATCATCGCGCGGCCGGCTCGGGAATGGACAAGCCGCCGCACGACGATGTGCGACAGCACCGCGACCGTGAGCACAAGCCAGTAGTTCTCGGGCTTTTTCCAGAAGGTGTGCTCACCCGCGCCCGGGAGCCACAGCGTGAGCGGCGGAATGTTGTTGAGCGCCATCGGTCCCTGGGTGAGCTCGACCCAGTTGACCGCGACGAGCCGCACCACCTCCGCGAAGCTGATCGACACGATGACAAAGTAGGCGCCGCGCACCTTGAAGGCGACGCGCCCGATGAACCAGCCGGCGAGTCCCGCGAACAGGATCCCCGCGGGAATCGCCATCCATACCGGCTTGGGCTCGAGCGCGACCACTATCTCGGGCGCCACGTGCACGCTGAAGCCGAGCGAGACGAGCGAGCTCGCGTAGGCGCCGATGCCGAAGAACGCGACGTGCCCGAGCGAGAGCTGCCCGGCATAGCCGAGCAGCAGGTTCAAGCTCATCGCGGCAATGATGAAGATCCCCGTGATGACGAGGACATGAATGATATAGAGGCTCTGCATCCACAGGGGGATGGAAAAGAGAAAGACGAGCCACGCCGCGGTGAGCGCCCGCTTCATCCGACGCGCTCCTTCTGCGCAAAAAGGCCGGTCGGCTTGAAAATGAGGACCAGGATGATGATGACGAAGCCCCACGCGTCGCGGTAGCCCGACGAGATGTATCCGGCGCCGAGCTCCTCGACGAACGCGAGGATGAAGCCCCCTGCGGTCGCGCCGACGATGTTGCCCAGGCCGCCCAGGATCACGATGGCGAAAGCCTTGGCCGCCGCGAGATCGCCCATCGTCGGGTAGGCGACGAGGACCGGGCCGAGCAGCGCGCCCGCGGCCGCGGCGAGCCCGGAGCCGAGCGCGAAGGTAGCCGTGTGGATGGTGCCGATCTGGATTCCCATCAGCGCCGCGGTATCGCGGTCCTGGAAGGTCGCGCGCATCGCCTTCCCGAGCTTGCTGTGGTTGACGAGCGCGTACGTCGCGACGATCAGCAGGATCACCACGCCGAACACGAAAACCCGGTTCCACGCCACCGAGACCGGGCCGATGACGAGCGGCTCCACCGGGAACGGGTTGTCAATCGACTTGGCGACGCCGGTCCAGAGGAGCTGCTCGGTATTCTGCAGCGCGATCCAGGCGCCGATCATCACCAGCATCTTGGTGTCGATGTCCGCGCTGTGCAGCCGGCGCAGCAGCACGATTTCCATCAGCGCGCCGAGCATCACGCCGAGCATGACCGCGAGCACGAGCGAGGCAAAGAAGTCCACCTCCAGCAGCATGACCAGCATGTACATCATGTACGCCCCGAAGGCGTAGAGCTCGCCGTGCGTGAAGTTCACGACGCGCATGATGCCGAAGATCAACGTGAGGCCGATGCCGAGCAGCGCGTACGTGCCGCCGAGCATCAGCGCGTTCAGGCCGTGCTGGAGTAGCTGGTCCAAAGCGGAGCCGGGAGCTGGTTCGCGGGCGCGCGCCGGCGCGGGATGTCCTGCGGAAAATCAAACGGCGGCCATGCCACGCGGCCCGCGGCGCCGTCGGCTGCCGGCGCCGCGGCCGATGCGGGGCGGCCGCCGTTCGTCTTACAGTTTTTCGACTTTGCCGTTGGCGATCTTGACGACGTACACGGACGGGATGTTCTGCGCGCTCTCCTTGCCCTTCGGGCCCTGCTTGATGAACGCGATGTCGCCGTTGATGCCGTGCACCTTCACGTCCCAGAGCGCTTTCTGGATCGCCTTGGGCTCGGCCCTGCCCGCCGCCTTGATGGCCGCGACGATCGTCGTGACGCCGTCGTAGCCGCGGAAGCCCTCGGTCAGGCCGCCCACATGGTGCTTGCGCGCGTTCCACTCGTCGACGAACCTGCGGGCGACGTTCGGGTTCTTCACGGCATCCGGAAACCAGGGCGTGAAGAACACGAGGTGCAACGAACCGTTCGCGGCATCACCCGCCTGCTGGATCAGCTGGTCCGGCGAGTTGGAGCCGCCGGTGGTGATGATTCGCGCCGCCAGCTGCTGCTCCTTGGCCTGCCGGAGAATCAACGTGATCTGCTCGACCGCGGTTGTCACGAAGACGGTATCTGCGCCGGAGGCCTTGATCTTGGCGAGCTGCGCCGAGAAGTCGGTCGCCTTGGGATCCATGGTCTCCATCGCGCCGATCGCGATGCCCTGCGTCTTCAGCATCCGGGAGAATTCCTTGGCAGCGCCAAGCCCGAAGTCGTTGTTGGTCGAGAGGAAGCTCGCCTTCTTGATGCCGAGCTTCTTCACCATGGGCGTGAACGCTTTTGCCTCCATCTCCGAGGTCGGGCTGATGCGGAAGATCCACGGGTTGCCCGACGTCGTGATCTTGCCGGACGAGGATGTCTCGACCAGCATCGGCACGCCATACTCCATGAGCTTCGGCATCACCGCGAGCGTGAGCGTCGAGCTCCACGCGCCCATCATCACCGGCACCCTGTCCTTCGCGATCAGCTTCTCGGCAGTGGCGACCGCTTCGGTCGGGTTCGACTTGTTGTCCTCCACGATGAGCCGGATCTTCCTGCCGAGGACGCCGCCCGCCTTGTTGATTTCGTCTTCGGCGATCCTGGCCCCCTGCGCCACGTAGTTGCCCGACGCCGCGAACGCGCCGGTCAGCGGCTGGGTAACGCCGATCCTGATGACATCCTGCGCGCCGAGCGGCCCCGCAACGAGCGCAGCGGCGAGCGCGGCGAAGAGACGACTCCGAAGATGCATTTTCATGGCCTGACCCCCTTTGCCTGGTTTGGTACCGCCGCCGCCCGGCGGGCGGAACAACGGGTGGACGGAAAACCAGACCCGTTCACCGACTATGTGTTCTGGGATGGGAACGACGAACTCGTTCGGGATGGTAAACGACGCTCCCGCCGCGGACAAGGCGCCCCCGCCGGCCGTCTCGCAGGCGATCGGGCTAGGCAGTCCGAAACGCTCATGCTATCGTATGAAACATAGTATGAGTTGGGCCTTCGCGGGCCTGACGGGGAGGGGCATACGATGGACGGCAGCGCCGCAGGTGTCCTGCAGCAGAGCCTGCGCGGCTTTCTCGCCATGGTGGAGCGCGATTACCCGGAAGAAATCCTCCGCATCCGGGCGCCCGTCCGCGTCGACCGCGACATCACCTCGCTCGTCTTCGAGCTCGAGCGCGCCGGCAGGAGCCCGGTCGTCGTCTACGAGAACGTCGAGGGGCACTCGATGCCGATCGTGACGAACATCGCGGGCAACCGAAGGCTGCTCGCCGCCTGCCTGGGCGTCGACCCGGCCGAGTTGCCAACCGCATTCCGCGAACGCTGCCAGAAGTACATTCCCTGCGACGTGTTGGCTCGCGCCCCCTGGCAGGACATCGTGCTGGAAGGTGACCAGGTCGACCTCGGAAAACTGCCGATCCCCCTTCACTTTCGCAACGATGCCGCGCCCTACATCACCGCCGGCCAGATCGCGGCACGTGACCCGGTGACAGGCGTCGACACGACCGGCTTCCACCGGCTGATGGTCAAGGGAAAGAACCGGCTGGGACTGTCGCTGCATTCGCGCCGGCGCATGTATGAATTCCACCGCCGCGCCGAGCAGCGCGGGCAGCATCTTCCCGCCGCGGTCACTCTCGGCATCCATCCCCTCCACTACATGGGTTCGATGGCCTACGCCTATCCGCCGCACGTGAGGAAGTTCGAAATCATCGGCGGCCTCTTCGGCGAACCTTATCAGCTCGCGAAAACCGGCGTTCAGGACCTGGAGGTGCCCGCGGGCGCAGAGATCGTGATCGAGGGAGAGATCCTCGCGAACGTCAAGGAGCCGGAAGGCCCGTTCGGCGAGTTTACCGGCTACGCCTCCTATCGAAGCACGCAGAACGTATTCGTCGCGCACCGCATCCGCATGCGCCGGGACGCCATGTACCACTCGGTCGTCTCCGGCATGTCGCAGGACCACATCCTCGTGTCCTGCGTCACGCGCGAGGGCGAAATTCTCAACACGCTGCGTCGCAACCTGCCCAATGTCCTCGCCGTGCATGTCCCGCACCGCACGTGCGGCGCGTTCCTCGCGATGGTCAAGATGCGGAAGATCGCGCAGGGCGAACCCCAGCAGGCAATCGTGGCCGCGCTCGGCACCGAGTTCTACACCAAGTATGTCATCGTGGTCGACGACGACGTGGACATATATGACATGAGCGACGTGATGTGGGCGGTGGCCACGCGCGTGCGCGCCGAGAAGGATATCGTCCTCATCCCGGGCTGCAAGGGAGCGATCCTCGATCCTACCTCGGACCCTGAGACGTTCACCGTCACGAAGATGGGCATCGACGCAACGCGGCCGGTTGGCCAGGATTTCGCCGAGCGGCTGGTCATCTCCGAGGAGCAGCGCGCCCGGGTCCGCGGCATCCTCCAGGCGGCCGGCGTGAAGGTCTAGAACCTATTTCATATATAGGCACGTGTGCGACGGCGGCGATGCGGGATGCAGTTCGAGGAGGAGGGCCCGAAGGAATATGTCGATATTTCGAGGGCCCCCGACGAAGAAATGCGCCCGGATCGCCCCGTCCCTCCGGGTTGCGGTCAGGACGGTCGGCTGCGTCGTTGCCCTCCTCGACCATATCGACATATGGCCTTCGTCGGGCGCCTTGCATCCGCTCCGTCCTGGCCGCAACGCATCACGCGCCTATATATGAAATAGGTTCTGCACCACCAGCAACGAGCGCGTAGTCGCCGCGCGCCCGTGCGATTGATTGCAGGCGGCAAACACTACAAAGGAGGTCACCCATGAAACCCGTTCGTGCTATTACGCTCATGGCCGCTGCGGGCATCTGCCTCAGCGCTCTGCCATCGCTCGCGCAAGAGAAGGTCAGCCTGCGCTTCGGTACCGTCGGCATCGGATCGGCGTGGTACAACTACGGCGCGGGCATCGCCGACCTCGTGAAGCAGCAGCTTCCCGCCGGCTCCTCGGTCGATGTGCTGCCCAAGGCCGGCGGCGTCGGCAATATCAAGCTCCTCCAGTCCGGAGAGATCGAGCTTGGCCTGAGCTTTGCCGTCACCTCGGCCGAGGGCTGCGGCGGGTTCGGTGCGTTCAAGGAAAAACAGACGAGGATCCGCGGCGTGCTGGGCGGCCTCGACGTCTACTACGTCGGCACCTTCGTCACGAAGAAATCCGGCATCACGTCGTGGGAGGAAATCGCGGCGGGCAAGGACAGGTTTCACCTGCTCACGACGAGGCCGGGCGGGACCGGCGAGCAGGCGGTCCGCCAGGTGCTGGCGCTTCTCGGCTCGAGCAAGGAGGCCGTCGCGAAAAAGGGCGGACAGATCGAGGCGACCACGCGCGCCGGGGCCGCCCAGACCATCAAGGACGGCCAGGCGGATGGCTGGGCCCACATCGTGACCAGGGGCCATCCCGGCGCGACACAGATCGTGACGATCAACGACATGCGCGTGCTGCCGCTGCCGGACAAGGTGATCAAGGGCATGGTCGAGAAGAACGGCTGGGCGCCTGCCGAAATACCGGCCAACACCTTCAAGGGCCAGACTGCGCCGGTGAAGACCGTGAAGGCGGCCACGAATCTCCTCGTCCGCGCCGACCTGCCTGACAGCGTCGTCTACACCGTCACCAAGACCATCATCGAGAACGCGCCCAAGCTGCCCAAGATCCACGCGGCGCTTTCCGACTTCAATCCGAAGATGGCGGCGGACCGGGGCTTGAGCGGCAACTGCCCGATGCATCCCGGCGCCGTCAAGTACTACAAAGAAGCCGGATTGATGAGGTGACGCGCCCGTCGGGTCACAGCCGGGGACGGGAGATATGATCTGGTTTGAGCTGCCCGCCGCGGGCGCGCGGTGGGTGCTCGGCGTCATCGCTGTCACGCTGACGGTCGTGGAATTCTCCCAGCTGCTGCTGGGGCGCTCGCTCGACCATCTCACGTTCCTCGGCGTTCACGTCGCGGCCGCGACCGCGGTCAGTTTCTTCATCTGCGGCTGGCGGGGGCGGCGCCAGGCTCACGAGCCGGTGCCGCTCCCCGACCTGGTGCTCGCCGCTGCCGCGCTGGTTTCAGCCGGCTATTTCGCGCTGGAGGGCCCGCGCGTCACCGAGCGCATTGCCGGCGTCGACGAGGTCTTCGCCCTCGACATCGCCTTCGGCATCGTGCTCATCATCGTGCTGCTCGAAGCGTGCCGCCGCATTGCGGGAATCATCCTCACGATCATCGCGACGCTCTTTATCGGCTACATCCTCCTCGGACCCCTCCTGCCGGGGGCGCTCGCGCACCGGGGTCTCAGCCTGATGCGCTTCATCGACCTGCAGGTGCTTTCGACCCAGGGAATTTTCGGCACGCCGATTTCCGCCTCCGCCAACATGGTGTTCTACTTCGTGCTGGTCGGCGCCTTCCTCGAGCGCTCGGGCGCAGGCAAGCTCTTCGTGGATCTCGCTTACTGTCTGACCGGCCGCGCGTGGGGCGGCGCCGGCAAGGCATCGGTTGTTTCCTCGTCCCTTTTCGGGACGGTCTCCGGCAGTGCGGTTGCGAACGTGCTGATCACCGGGGTCGTAACGATTCCTCTCATGAAGCGCTCCGGTTTCAAGCCGAACCAGGCCGCCTCCATCGAGGCGACCGCGTCCACCGGCGGCCAGCTCGCGCCGCCCATCATGGGCGCGGCCGCCTTCATCCTGGCCGACATCGTCGGAATCACCTACGCATCCGTGGTCGTCGCCGCGATCGTGCCGGCACTGCTCTACTACGTCTCGCTCTTCGCGGTGGTCGACTGCCAGGCGCGGCGCGGCGGCCTGGGGCCGGACCCCTCGCTCCCGGTTGCCGAGTCGCTGGCCGGCCTGCGCGTGCGGTGGCATCTCATGCCGCCGCTCTTCCTGATGATCTACCTCTTGATGTCGCAGTACTCGCTGATGCTGACCGGCGGCATCACGACGCTCGCGATCCTCGTCGTGAGCTGGTTGCGCACCGCGACGCGAATGAAGTTGGACGCCATTCTCCAATCGATCATCACGGCGGCGCGCACGACCGCCGACGTGGCCGTGCCATCGGCGGTGGCCGGCATCATCGTGGGCACGCTGGTGGAGACCGGCATGGCGCTCAACCTGCAGCGTTGGCTGCTGGACGTCGCCGGCAATTCGCTGCTGACCACTCTCGCCGGGGTGATGCTGCTGACGATCATCTTCGGCATGGGCATGCCCACGGCCGCGGCCTACCTGGTATCGGCGATACTGGTAGCGCCCGCGCTCCAGGAGCTGGGCGTTCCCGCCCTCGCCGCGCACCTCTTCGTGTTCTACTTCGCGATCCTCTCGATGGTAACGCCCCCGGTTGCGCTCGCCGCGTACGCCGCCGCGGGCATCGGCCGCTCGAACCTGTGGACGACCGGGTGGATGGCGTTCGTCATCGCCATACCCGGCTTCCTCATCCCATATGCCTTCGTGTTCGACCAGGGCCTTCTGCTCGAGGGCGATGCACTGCACATTGGCCGGGTGATCGCAACGGCCACGATCGGTGTCCTGGGTCTTTCCGCAGCGACGGGCGGGTATGCGTTCGGCCCGCTCAACTGGCCGCTGCGGACCGTACTGTTTTGCTTCTCGCCGCTGCTGATCGATCCGCGCCATTTGACGGATATGATCGGGCTCAGCGTGCTGGTCGTCGTAGGCGCGTATCAGCTCTGGACCTTCAAGCTTCGAGACCGCGTCAAGCCATCCGCGGCGCCGACCCCGTAATCGCGTCACAGGGAGACCGCGTAATGCGCACCAAGATCGAAGCCACCTGGATCGTCGGCCATGCCGGCGGCCGGCACCAGTTGATCCGCGACGGCGCCGTCGTCTACGAGGAAAACCGGATCGTGCACGTGGGAAAGCGCTTCGAGGGGCACGTGGACAGGACGATCGACGCAACAGGCAAGCTCGTCGCCCCCGGCTTCGTCGACACGCACGTGCATTCCGGCCATCGTGCCTCGCACCGTCTCATTACCGACACCGGCCGGCCGATGTACTACGGACAGCCGTTCCTCGAGATCAGCGTCCCCAAGGAAGGCAAGGTGGTCAAGGGCGACCCGCGCTATCTCAAGCACGGCGACGCGGGGGTGGAAGCGGCGTTCCAGCTCAATGCGACCTTCACCGTCGCCGAGCTCCTGCGTAACGGCGTCACGACCTTCGTCGAGTACGGCAGCCAGCTCAAGGTGCAGGATGCGCTGCTTGCTGAAGTCATGCGCCTTGGCATCCGGGCCTATCTCGCGCCCGGGTACGACTGCGGGCGCTGGGTGGGGGACGAGCAGGGACGGCTGAAGCGCGTGCGCGACGACGCGATGGGCTTGAAGGGGCTCGAGACCGCCCTTCAGTGGATCGAAAAGCACGACGGGGCCGCAGACGGCCGGGTGCGCGGGATCCTGGTGCCAAGAGAGGTGGAGACTTCCAGCGTTGATCTCCTGGCGCGAACCCGAAAGGCGGCCGACGAACACAAGCTCCCGATGGCCACGCACGCCGCCTACAGCGTGCTCGAGTTTCACGACGTCGTGCAGGAGCACATGATGACGCCGATCGAGCTGCTGGATAAGCTCGGACTGCTCCGCCCGACGCTCAACATTGGCCACGGCAACTTCATCTCGGACATTCCCAATCTCAATTACTCCGACGCCTGCGACCTCGCCCTGATGGGCCGCGCCGGCGTGTCCATCTCGCACTGCCCGATCAACATCGTGCGCCGCGCTCGCACGCTCGACAGCTGGAAGAGATACCAGGAAGCCGGCGTGAACATCTCGATCGGCTCCGATACCTACCCGCGCGACATGGTCATGAACATGCGCACCGCCTCCTACATGGGCAAGATCATGAGTCACACCTACTTTGCCGCGACGGCGGGCGAGGTATTCACCGCCGCGACTCTGGGCGGCGCGATCTCCGTCGGGCGCGACGACCTCGGGCGGCTTGCGCCCGGGGCGCTCGCCGATATCATCATTATCGACTTGAGCGGCCGCAACAGCCTGCGCTACGGCCCGGTCCGCGACCCGGTGAAGAGCGTCGTCGAATGCGGCGTCGGCGACGACGTGGATACGGTGATCGTCGACGGCAAAGTATGCATGGAAGGCGGCGTCATCCCGGGCGTCGACTTCACGAAGCTCCGCGATCAGGCGCAGGCTGCGGGCGAGGACGTCTGGGCCACGGTCTCCGAGTGGGACCCGCTTGGCAGAACCGCTGAGGAGGCGTGCCCGTGGTCATTCCCGATGGATCACGCCCGTCAATGAGCGCACCGGCGACTTCAACCCGAAAGCGCAGAACGCAATGAACGATCTCACGCTAGTCCCGCGCGTCGTCGACGACAAGGTTCGCAGCCGCGCAGTAAAGCACCTGCGCGAGATGAGGGTTGCGCTTCCGACGCTCGCGCAGCTTGCCGATCCCGACCGCATCCCGGACGCGCAGCAGGCCGCGGTTGCCGGCGTCGATCCGGACGAGCCGCTCGCCGCCAACCTCTGGCGCGTGCACTGGTTCAACGACGCCGCGCGCACCGGCCGTGCCACCGTTCCAGGCTACCTCGTGCTGCCCGAGGCCCTGACCGGCGTGAAGGCGAAGATCGTCGTGGCGCTCGGGCGCCGCTTCCCGATGATCGCCGCCCACAAGGTGCTTGCCGCCTACGGCTGCCTCGTTCCCCGGCTCGTGACCGGCCTCTTTGATCCCACCCGCCACAAGGCG
>Ga0256864_1000523_pt1 | contig 13355 bp, 6 predicted proteins | sample RVTome_11_FD_187336 | JGI IMG/M metagenome (GOLD analysis project Ga0256864, IMG submission 187336) | Soil microbial communities from uranium-contaminated site in the Upper Colorado River Basin, Wyoming, United States - RVT147D111 HiSeq ... | reverse complement strand
GAGCACGGCGTCGATCACCGTCCGCTGGCCGGGTCGGAACGTCTGGTAGCCGAAGACCTCGTGGAGAACCGATTCGGGAGTGGGAGCGGAGTCGGGCACGAGGGGAAGGTAATGGGTCGAGGCACACGGCGTCCCGCCCGAGCGTTGCGGCTCGGGGCACAATTACGCGGACAAAACAGTGAGGAGTGAGGAGTGAGGAGTGAGGAGTCTGCGGTTGGCTAGCGGGGCGAGTGGGGCTCCCGGAGCGAGCAGGGGTGCGGCGTGGTCACGGCGGACTCGACGCCCGCCGAGGCCCGCGCCGCGGCCGGTGGTGGCCGGTCGAGTCCGTCGAGTCCACCCGCACCGCTGCCCGCGGAGGGAGCCCCACTCGCCCCGCTAGCCGGTCGTGTCCGACGCCAATTCTGAGGAATAGCGAGGTCGAGGCCATACGAACGGGGTCCGACGTGGGGGCCTTCTTCGTTTCGACCCTCGACGTGCTCGTTCTGGCCGTACGTCAGGACCGACTCACGCCGGCGGCTGCCGAGCGACTCCTGGGTCGGTTGGATGTCGGACCTGCCTACCGGCGGCGGCTCGGGGACGAGGGGAAGGTGCTGAGGGATCTCGCGTGAACAAGTGAGCCGGGCTGGGGAACCTCCTCGTGCACCTCTACGAGGATATCGACTACGAATCTTCGCGACGAGCGTCGATCCGGCGATCAACGGTTTCGGCGCGGTCGTCCGGCTCCTCGATCCCACTCAGGCCGACCCGCTCGAGCAGGTCCTGGAACCGCGGATCGCCCCGCAGCGGGTCGAAGAGCGGCTCGTATCCAACGAGCCGCAGGCGGAAGACGCGGGCGGCGTAAGCCTCTTCGAGCGCCGCGATCGCCCGTTCGAGCTCGCCGAGACCGAGGTGGATGATCGCCCGGGAGAAGCCTTGGGCTCCGGCGTCCCCGTCCCGATCGAGCGCGCGGAGCTCGCGGCGCGCGTCGGCCTCCCGGCCCTGCCGCGCGTCGACGTAGACGCGGATCAGCCGAGCGTCCGACCAGGCGCCATCGGGGTCGATCTCGTCGAGCGCGGCCAAGGCCTGGTCCCAGCGTTCGAGCTGCACGAGAGCGAGCGCGCGCAGGAAGTGGGCGTAGGCGTGGCTCGGGTCGGCAGCCGCCAGGGCCTCGGCGGTCGCGATCACGTCCTCGTAGCGGCGCTGGAAGTAGTCGATGATGAGCAGCTCGATGTGGGAGAAGACGGGGATGGGATCGAGCTCGCGCGCGAGCGTGGCCTGGGCGATCGCCTCGTCGAACCGGCCGAGGTTGCGGAGATGGCCCGCGTAGGTCCGTCGAGCGCGGGCGTAGCTCGGCCGTAGCTCGAGAGCGCGACGCCAGTGCCGGTCGGCGTCATGTGACTGCCAGTAGTGGTGGCTGAGCGCCATGGCCAGAGATGCGTGGGCTTCGGCGAGGTCGGGGTCGATCTCGAGCGCGCGCTCTGCGGCGGCGCGGGCCCGCGGGTAGGCGTCCCGGGACTCCAGGGCGCCGATGCCGGCGAGGTGGTCGTAGGCGTCCGACATCCCGCTCCACGCCCGGGCGTACGTCGGGTCGCGGTCGAGCGCGGTGCGGAAGTGCTCGAGGGCGGCGCGGAACGAGGCTTCGTCGGACTTCCCGAGGAAATGGCGGCCCCGCAGGTAGGCGCGGCGGGCGGCGGGATCGCCGGTTCCCGGGTCGAGCAGACGGCGGCGCTCGGCGGCGTCGATATCGACCAACAGCGCGCTGGCCGCTGCGAGCGCGATCTCGTCCTGGACGGCGGCGAGGTCGGCGACGGCGGCCTCGTAGCGGCCGGTCCACAGCGTCTCGCCCGAGCCGGCGGCCGCGAGCCGCACGCCGACCCGTATCTGATCGCCGTCCGTCTCGACGCCGCCCTCCATCAGGTAGCGGACGCCGAGGCGACGGCCGATCTCGGCCATGGCGGGACGGGCGTCCCGGTACTCCGCGACGGACGTCGGGGCGATGACGCCGAGCCCGGCGAGAGCGGAAAGCCGCCGGGTGAGCTCGTCGGTCATGGCCGCGGCGAGGTAGGCCGCGTCCGACTGGGCGTCGGCGGCGGCCTCGGCGCCCGCCGGCTCGAAGGGCAGCACCGCCAGGCGGACTTCGGCTACGCTGATCATCGCAGCCGGGGTCTCGCCGCCGACGTCCGGTGCCGGCCGGGACTCGATCCATGAGAGCGCGCCCAGCCCGAACCCGACGGCCAGGAGCGCGCCGGTCCGAAGGCGCCGACCGCGACGGCCGGGGGCGCGGCCCGTCACCTCCGGGAGCACCCCGGGTGCGGCCCTCGTCGGCCGAGACGGGATCGCCGCCGCGCCTGGCGACGTCACCGTCTCCGTCTCCTCCACCTCGCCCGCCGGGATCCGCTCCGCGAGCCCGCGCGTGGCGTCGGACAGCTCCCCGCCGTAGTCGGCCGCGAAGCGAACAGCCGCCTCGTCGTAGGCCCGCATCGCGCCGGTCCGGTCGCCGACCCCCGCCAGCAGCGCGAGGAGCCGCCGAAGCTGGACTTCGTCGTAGGGGGTGCAGTCGACGGCGCGCCGGCCCCACCGCACCGCGCCGGCCGCGTCCCCGGCGCCCAGCGCCTCGTCGGCGAGGCCCCACGCCGCCGACGCGGCCAGGCCCCGGAGCCGCTCGCGCTCGGCCTCCAACCAGCGCTCCCAGGCGGGCGCAGCGGACAGGAAGAAGCCGGGCAACAGCTCCCCGCGGTACAGCTCGAGCGCCTCGCGCCGATTTCCCGCGCCGAGGGCCTGCTCGAACGCGAGCGCGTCGCACCACAACTCCGAGCGGTCCACCGAGACCTCGTCGTTGCCCCGGCTGAGGAGCACCTCGCGGTCGAGCTGCCGGCGCAGGAAGTAGATCGACTGGTTCAGGGCCGCCCGGGCATGCGCCTGGTCGGACTCCATCCAGAACAGGCCGAACAGCGTGTCGCGGCGATGGAAGCCGGGGCCGGCCGTCGCCAGATAGAAGAGGAGCGCGAGGCGCTTGGGCTGGGCCAGGACGTCGTCGAGCTCCTCGCCGTCGTGCCCGTGGAGCTTCACCGCGCCGAGCGCCCGCAGACTGATCACGCGCACCTCCCGGACCCCGCATCCGAACAAGGGCCGTGGGTGAGCGCCAGATCAGCCTCACGTGAGCACGCTCCCATAAGGTGGCTAAAATAGCCGGACTCTTGGCGTGTCGCCAAACGGACATGGTTCGGCACAAACCGAGGAGGTGATCATGTTCTCATGGAAGCGATGGCTGGCCACTGCCGGCGTTGGCTTGCTTACCCTGGTGGTATCGTGCGCCGACGCGGGGCCGACGGCCCCGGACGACGGTCTCTCCGGGGATGTCACCGCCGTCGACGACGCGGAGCTCGCGGCGAAATCGACGATCGACGTCGCCGGAATGTGGGACTGGTGGCGGGAAGAGATCCTGACGGTGCCCGCCGACTTCGCGTTCATCTTCGGCATCCTGCCGGAGGGACCGATCACGCACTTCCGCTGCGAGCTGGAGGGCGTCATCACCCTGGTTCAGTCGGGCGACGCCCTCTCCGGGGTCGAGATGGAGACAGCTTCGCGGTGCGAGACGCGCGGCGGGCAGGTGTTCACGCAGCCCGGTCTTGGCGTGCCGATCCCGATCCAGGAGGGGAAGGTCACCGGCCAAACCGTCCAGTTGTTGATCGGCGACCCCGTCCTGTCCTGCCCGATCCGGGCCGTGATCGAAGAGGCCGAGAACGGCACGGCGGTAGCCCTACGGGGGACGGGCCGCTGCATCATCCCGGGACACCCGAAGTCGGACGCGCCGGAGGGCAGCCCGCTTGATCTCGATCCGCCGCCCGCGGGGACCGAGAAGATCGTGATCTGGGAGGCGACGAGACAGTCGTCCTGACCGACCGCCGGGCGTGGGGCCGGTCGCCGACCGCGACGGCCGGGGGCGCGGCCCGTCACCTCCGGGAGCACCCCGGGTGCGGCCCTCGTCGGCCGAGACGGGTTCGCCGCCGCGCCAGGCTGTCGCGCAGGAGGCTACTACGACTCACTGTGAGAGCGGGGACAGAAACGTCATCGACAATCGACGCGATAGTTTAGAAGCCAAGTACGTTCTTCGGTTACCTCAGGAGCTGGCGAGGTTAGCGCGCCATCGCCCTTCCCCTCGTTGGCCTCGATCCGCGAAACGGCTCCACCTGTCCCTACTGCTCCGTGAGCTGCGGCATCATCGTCCACACCCTGGTCCACGGCGCCCGGAACTTGAAGGGAACCGTGCTACACGACGAAAGCCATCTGGACACCTGATCAACGTTACACTTCCCCACACTCTACGCCTCCCGGAAGGGCTTCATCGAGCTGGCGGAGATGGCTCGGGCGGCGGGACTCGAGCAGGTCGCGACGGCGCGTTGAGCTCGTTGTGCTCCCGGCACGCAAAACGGTCACAAGTCTCAGCGTGAAGGTTCGAGGGCGCAGCGCGCGAGGGAGCCCCCACCCACTCCGCTGCTGGGGCCCACGCCGATTACTTTACAGGCTCTGAGAAGTCAGGAGTGAGGAGTGGCGAGTGGGGCTCCCTCCGCGGGCAGCAGTGCGGGTGGACTCGACGGACTCGACCAGCCACTAAAGGCCCAGGCGCGGGCCTCGGCGGCCGTCGAGTCCGCCGTGACCACGCCGCACCCCTGCCCGCTCCGGGAGCCCCACTTGCCCCGCTAGCCGGTCATGTCCGACGCCATTGTTTCACAGGCTCTAAGAAGTAAGAAGTGAGAAGTGAGAAGTAAGAAGGCCCCCCTCCTCCCCACCCCGACGCGCGATCTCAAGCGACGGGGTGGGGCCGGGCGGGGCCTTCTCACTTCTTACTTCTCACTTCTTACCGTCTCTTCCGCATCCGGGGTGAAGTCCTCCCCGGGGTTCACGAACACGTCCTGCTCGACCTGATACTGCCGGTCGTACAATTCGCGGTATCGCCCGCCCAGAGCGAGCAGCTGGTCGTGCGTGCCGCGCTCCACGATCGCGCCGCTCTCCAACACCAGGATCTGGTCCGCGCGCCGGATGGTCGAGAGCCGGTGCGCGATGACGAAGGTCGTGCGTCCGCGGCGCAGCACCCGCAGGGCGTCCTGGATCTTGGCCTCGACCTCGCTGTCCAGGCTCGATGTCGCCTCGTCCAGGATCAGGATGCGCGGGTCCGCCAGGATCGCACGAGCGATCGCCACGCGCTGGCGCTGCCCGCCCGAGAGCTTGACGCCGCGCTCTCCCACGACCGTTTCGTACTGTTGGGGGAGCCGTTCGATGAACTCGTCACAATGGGAGACGGCGGCAGCGCGCCGCACCGCGTCCATGCTCGCGTGTGGCGCGCCGAACCGGATGTTTTCCGCCACCGTTCCGTCGAACAGGAAGTTCTCCTGCAGGACGACGCCGATGTGCCGGCGGTACTCCCGTGCGCGCAGCCGCGAGAGATCGCGGCCGTCCACCAGGATACGGCCGCTCTGGGGCCGGTTGAACGCCGCGACCAGGCTGATCAACGTGCTCTTGCCCGACCCGCTCGAGCCCACGAGGGCCGTGGTGCTGCCTGCCGCGGCGTCGAAACCGATCCGCTCGAGGACGGGGATCCCCGCCACGTACTCGAACGAAACGTCCTGGAACGTGAAGGCGCCACGCAATCCGGGTACCGGCTCGCGGTCCCGATCCGCTTCCTCTTCGGTGGTCATCTGCCGGATCTCCCGGATCCGGTCGAGCCCGGCGAAGGCTTCGGTGATTTGTGTTCCGATCGACGCGATCTCGATGAGCGGAGAGGCGACGAGTCCGGTGAGCACGACGAAGCTCACCAGGCCGCCGATCGTCATCGCGCCGCCGAGAACGGCACGGCCGCCCATCAGGATCATCACCACTCCAACCACACCTACGACCAGCGTCGCGAACGCCGAGACCCCGGAGATCGCGGTCACCGACTTCGCGATGTTCCGGAACAGCCGGTGCGCGCCCGCCGCAAACACGTAGTCTTCCCGCCGCTCCGCCGTGTACGCCTTCACGACGCGGATCCCGCTCAGCGTCTCGGACAGCCGTCCCGTCACCTGGGCGTTGATCTCGCCGCGCTCGCGGAACAGGGGCCGCAGCTTCCGGAATGCGAGGATCATGGCACCGCCGAACAACCCGAGGAGCAACAGGACGGTGACCGTGAGCCGCCAGTTCAGGTAGAGCATCACGGCGAGCGCGAACATCGCGGTCATCAGCCCGCCCGCCAGCTGGACCAGACCGGTGCCCACCAGGTTGCGCACCCCTTCGGCGTCGCTCATGATGCGGGAGATCAGCACGCCCGACTTGGTGGAATCGAAGTACGCGATGGGGAGGCGGGCGACGTGCTGCTCCACGACCTTTCTCATCTCGGTGATGGCCCGCTGCGCCGCCACGCCGAGCAGCTGCGACAGCCCGAACCCCGTGCCCACCTGGACCACGGTGGCCGCCAGGACCGCGGCGGCGATCGCGCCGAGCAGGTCGGCGCGTCCCTTCCCGATCACATCGTCGATCAGGACCTTGGATGAGAGGGGGAGCACGAGGCCGGCGGCCCGCCCGAACACCATCAGGGCGAACCCCACGGCCAACCGGCCGCGATGTGCCCGGATCAGTCCGCGCGCCTCGCGCCAGACCGACTCGAATCGCGGCCGTCTACGCTCGTCGCTCACATCGTTCCCTCGTCATAGGTGCGCTAATGATAGAGGGAAGAGGCAGTAGGCAGTAGGCAACGAGGGGCAAGGGGCGGGGTCCGACTGGCCGAACGCCGACTACGTGCCCTACCGCATCTCCCCGTGCCTCGGCTCCGGCGTCACCGCCTGCTCGTCTCGCTCGCCGGTGCGGATGCGGTAGATACGCTCGACCGGTAACACGAACACCTTGCCGTCCCCGACTTCTCCCGTCCGCGCGGACTCGAGCAATGTGCCCACCGCGCGCTCCACGAACGACTCGGAGACGGCGATGTCGAGCCGCACCTTGTCCTGGAGCTCCATCTTGACGGTGGCGCCTCGGTAGGTCTGGACCGTTTCCAGTTCCCCACCGTGGCCTTCGACGCGGGACACGGTGATGCCGCGTACGTCGGCGGCGAAGAGTCCCTCGAGCACGTCGTTCAACTTCTCCGGCCGGATGATCGCAACGATGAGTTTCATGGTGCCCTCATTCCTTGCTCGTGGCGCTGCGTTCCAGGACCAGCACGGCGCCCTCGCCCCGGTTGTACGCCTCTTCGCCGTGCTCCACGAGGTCCATGCCGATGCCTTCTTCCTTCGCGCTCCGGCGCAGACCGATGCGCCAGTCGATCACCTTGAGCAAGAGGAACGTGACCGTGACGCTGTAGAAGAAGACCACGGCGACCGCTGTTCCCTGGATCCCGGCGAGCCTCCACCCCCCCCCGATCAGCCCGTCCACCGGCGCGTTCCACGCCTGCTGCGCGAAGACGCCGGTCAGGACCGCCCCCACGACCCCGCCGGTGCCGTGCGCGGCGAACACGTCGAGCGAATCGTCCAGGGATGTACGAGGTCGCCAGAGCACGATCAGGTAGCTGGGCACCGCGGCGAGCGCCCCGAGCGCGATGGCGCTGACGGGCGCGATGAAGCCCGCGGCGGGCGTGATCGCGACCAGCCCCACCACGGCGGCGGTGGCTCCCCCGACCGCGGTGGGCCGGCCCGTGCGCCATAGCTCGAGCAGCATCCACACCAGCATCGTGGCGGCCGGTGCGAGCAGGGTGTTCACGAACGCGAGGGCCGCACCTGGTCCCGCGGAGAGCGCGCTCCCGCCGTTGAAGCCGAACCATCCGAACCAGAGCAAGGCGGCACCCAGCACGACGTAGGGAACGTTGTGCGGGAGGAAGGCCTGACGGCCGTAGTCCTTCCGGCTGCCGACCACGCGCGCGCACACCAGCGCCGCGGCACCCGCGTTGACGTGCACGACGGTGCCCCCCGCGAAGTCGAGGGCGCCGAGTTTGGCGAGCCAGCCGCCGCCCCAGACCCAATGGGCAACCGGCGCGTACACCAGGAGGCTCCACAGGACGACGAACAGCATGTAGGCGCCGAACCGCATGCGCTCGACGACCGCACCGGAGACGAGAGCCGCGGTGATGATCGCGAAGGCGCCCTGATAGGCGAAGAAGAGCAGGTGTGGGAACGCGCCCCAGGAACCCGTCTCGAGACCGATCCCGCGCAGCAGTCCGTGGCCCACCCCGCCGATCCACGCCCCGCCGGGCGCGAACGCCAGGCTGTAACCTAGGAAGGCCCAGGCGAGCCCCACCGCACCCAGTGACACGAGGCTCATCATCATCGTATTCAGCACGTTCTTGCGCCGGACCAGGCCGCCGTAGAAGAAGCCGAGTGCCGGCGTCATGAGGAGCACCAGCGCCGTGGACATCAGCATCCAGGCGGTATCGTCGCCGCGCAGTGGCGGAGGCGTCGCTTGCAGGATCATCGGCATCACCTCACGAAGCGGGAACCACGGTGCGGAACCGCTGCCACACCGACTCGGATTGCCGGAGGAGCCATGCGGCGTGCGTGCTGCCGGTGCGCTGCACGTGCTCCTGCACCAGCTGCCGCACCCGCTCGCGCTCGGTCGATTCGAGCTCGCGGCAATGGACGGAGTCGCGATTCAGCTTGGTCGAAAGGTCGCCGTCCTCGTCGAACACGAAGGCGATCCCGCCGGTCATCCCCGCGCCGAATCCGGAGCCGGTCCGGCCGAGCACGAGCACACAGCCGCCCGTCATGTACTCGCAACCATGGTCGCCCACTCCCTCGACTACCGCGGTCGCACCCGAGTTGCGCACGGCAAACCGCTCGCCGGCCACGCCGGCCGCGTGCAGGCTCCCGCCGGTGGCGCCGTAGAGCGCGACATTGCCGAGGATGACGTTGCGGTGCGGCGCCTTCCGGGCGTGGCCGACCGGCCGCAGGATCAGCTCTGCGCCGCACAACCCCTTGCCGACGTAGTCGTTCGCCTCTCCGTCGAGCTCGAGCCGGAGGCCCCGCGCGCCGAACACCCCGAACGACTGGCCGGCCGATCCCCGCACGCTGAGTCGGATGGTGGATGGCGGCAGGCCGTCGCCGCCCCAACGAAGGGCGATGTGGCCGGAAATCCGCGCGCCGACCGAACGATCGCGGTTGCGGATGGCCCACGCTCCGCGGAACGGCACCCCGTGGTCCACGGCCGCGGCGGCCGCGGACCACATGACGTCATCCAACGCGTCCGTCTCCGGCCGGTCGTTGCGCGGCACCAGGCACCGCCGCGCATCCCCGGGGACGCTCGCGAGCATGGGCGTGAGGTCGAGCCCGCCATCCCACCGCACCTGGCGCAGCAGATCCGCTCGACCGATCGCCTCATCGAGGCTGCGCAGGCCGAGCTGCGCAAGCAGACGCCGCACGTTCTCCGCAAGCAACGTGAAGAAGCGCACCACCTGCTCGGGCGTACCGCGAAACTTCGCGCGGAGCTCGGGTCGTTGCGTCGCGATTCCCGTCGGGCAGCTGTTCAAATGGCACTGGCGCGCCATGTCGCAACCCATTGCCACCAGCGGCGCGGTGCCGAAGCCGTATTCCTCTGCCCCGAGCAGCGCCGCGAGCAGCACGTCGAAGGCCGTCATCAGGCCGCCGTCGACCCGCAGGCGCACCCGGCTGCGCAAGCCGTTCCGGGTGAGGACCTGCTGCACCTCCGGCACCCCGAGCTCCCACGGCGAGCCCGCGTGCTTGATGCTGCTCAGCGCCGAGGCCCCCGTGCCGCCGGCATGGCCGGACACGACGATGTAGTCGGCGTAGGCCTTCGCCACGCCCGCCGCGATGGTCCCGACGCCCGCTTCCGCCACCAGCTTCACGCCGACGCGCGCGGTCGGGTTGCAGCGCTTGAGGTCGTAGATCAGCTGCGCCAGATCCTCGATGCTGTAGATGTCATGGTGCGGCGGCGGACTGATCAGCGAGATGCCCGGCTGCGCGTGTCGCAGGCGCGCGATCATCTCGGTGACCTTGTGTCCGGGGAGCTGCCCACCCTCGCCGGGCTTCGACCCTTGCGCGATCTTGATTTCCAGCTCCTCCGCCCGCGCTACGTACTCCGCCGTCACGCCGAAGCGGCCGGAGGCGATCTGCTTGATCTTGTTGTCGTGGCGCTCGCCGTCCAAACGCGGAGCGTAGAGCGCCGGGTCCTCGCCTCCTTCGCCCGTGTTGGAGCGCGCGCCGAGCCGATTCATCGCGATCGCGAGCGTCCGATGCGCCTCCGGGCTGAGCGCGCCGAGCGACATCGCCGAGGTCACGAACCGCGGCACGATGGAACCGGCGGGCTCCACCTCCTCCACGCCGCACGCCGGGCCGGCCGGGAGCACGTCGAGCAAGTCCCGCAGGTGCACGGCGCCCTCCGGTTGGCTGAGCTGCCGGAACTCCTCCCATCCCTCACCGTCGCCGTGACCGTCGCTGCGGCGCAGCGAGCCAACCGCGCGTTGCAGGGCGCGCACCGCCATGGGTCGCCACGCGTGGTGCTCCGCCGACTCGCCCCGGCGGAAGCGGATGCGCCCGAAATCGGGCAGCTGCGCGGTCTGGAGCGCGGCCGCGGTCGCCGCATGGCGTCGCAGGAGCATTGCCTCGATGTGCGTCCAGTCCAAGCCGCCGATGCGGCTCGGCGTGCCCGCGAAGCAGCGCTCGACGATCGCATCCGAGAGACCGAGCACCTCGAACAGCTGCGCGCCGCGGTAACTCGCGACCGTCGAAATGCCCATCTTGGACATGACCTTGCGAAGACCCGCATCGAGGGCCCGCAGCAGGGACGACTCGCCCTGCACGGGATCGAAGCGCCGCGCCGTAGCGAGCGCCAGCCAGGGGCAGATCGCGGCCGCGCCAAAGCCCGTCAGCACCGCGACGTGGTGCACGTCCCAGCAATCTCCGGCCTCCACCCCGAGGCCCGCACGCGTGCGAATCCCCGACGACACGAGGTGCTGGTGCACGGCGCCCAGCGCGAGCACCATGGGCACCGGAGCCAGATCGGCGTCCGCGCGACGGTCGGACAGCATCAGGAGTCCCGCTCCCTCGCGTACCGCGGCCTCTGCCCGCCGGCAGATCTCGTCGATGGCGTGCGGCAGACCGCCGGCCTCGGGCGCGTACCCGCAGTCGATCACAGCCACCGCCAGGTCCCGATCGGCCTCGAGCGCGGCGACGTCTTCCGAGCGCACCAACGGGGACGCCAGCTCCACGCTGACCGGCTGCGGCCCGTCCCGCAGGAGATGCGGACGCGGGCCCAACCAGGTCCGGAGCGACATCATCGCCGCTTCGCGCAGCGGGTCGATCGGCGGATTGGTGACCTGCGCGAAGCGTTGCCGCAGAAAGGCATACAGCGAGCGCGGACTCCGGGCGAGCGGCGGGATCGGCGTGTCGTCACCCATCGACCACGTCGCCTCTTTGCCTTCCGCCGCCATCGGCGCGATCACGAACTTCACGTCCTCCGCCGTGAAGCCGAACAAGCGGTGCAGGGAGCCGAGCTCCGCCGGGTCCCGTTCCGCCAACTCGGGCGCCGTGGCCTCACGATGGCCGGTGAGTGTGGCGCCCTGCCCCGTCACGAGCGCGAGGGGGCGCGCGCCCGCCCAGGCCTCGAACGGGGCCAGCGTGGCAAGCCGCTGCTTCGCCTCCCCGTCGTGCAGCACGCGTTGCTCGACCAGGTCGACCAGCAGCATCTCACCGGGTCCGAGGCGCCCCTTCTCGATGACGGCGTCGTCGTCGAGATCCAGCAGCCCCACCTCGGACCCGGCCACCACCAGGCCGTCCGCCGTGATCAGGAACCGGCAGGGCCGCAATCCGTTCCGGTCCAGGACGGCACCCACCACGCGTCCGTCCGCGAAGGTGAGCGCCGCCGGGCCGTCCCACGGCTCGATCAGCGGCCCGCGGTAGCGGTAGAACGCGCGCAGCTCGGGCGACAGGCGCTGACCCATTTCCTCCCACGCCGGCACGATCAGCATGGCCATGGCGTGGTCCAGCGAACGGCCGTTCAGCGTCAACAGCTCGGCGACCTCGTCCAGATTGGCCGAATCGGACGCATCCTCGGTCAGCACCGGCCGCACGTCCGTCGGCAGGTCACATGCGCGGGCGCGGACCCACGCCCGGTTTCCCCAAAATGTGTTGATCTCGCCGTTGTGCGCGACGAGGCGGAGCGGCTGCGCGAGCCTCCAGGACGGCAGCGTGTTGGTCGAGTAACGCTGATGGAAGAGCGCGAATGACGTGGCGTACAGCGGGTCGCGGAGATCCGTGTAGAAATGTGGCAGCTGGCCGCCCGAGGACAGGGCCTTGTACACGATCATGCGACAAGAGAGCGAGCATATGTATCCGTCCCCGCCGTTCCGCTCGAATCGCTTGCGCGCCACGTAGAGATGCCGTTCGAGTTGCGGCTCCGAGATGCCGCTTGGCCCGCGGACGATCACCTGCCAGATCGCCGGCGCCGTATCACGTGCCGCGTCGCCCAGCGCGTCCCCATCGGTCGGAACTTCGCGCCACCCGACGGCTTGGAGCCCCTCCGCCGCTAGTGCCGCCTCGAGCTGGGCGCGACCGCGTTCCGGGTCCCGAGGCAGAAAGGTCATGCCGACGCCGAAGAGATCCGCTTCGTCGAGCGCCCAGCCGCAACGTCCCGCTTCACTGAGGAGGAGCGCCCGTGGCAGCGCCGTGAGCACGCCGGCGCCGTCGCCGCTGCGGCCGTCGGCGGCTACCGCTCCCCGGTGGGCGAGTCGGCCGACGGCCTCGAGCGCGTGCCGCAGCAGTGCCGGGTCGGGCCGCGCGTCGACCCGCGCCACGAACCCGACGCCGCACGCATCGTGTTCGAACCGCGGATCGTCGAGGGTCCGTTCGGCCGGCTGCACCGGCTCTCGTCGCGACATCCCGGTCATGCTCGCCTCCTTTGGCCCGCAGGGTCTCCGTCCCGTCAACGAAACCGCCCCCACGTTCCGACCATGAACGTGGGGGCGTTAACCAAGCGTCCGCGGTTCGTGCTTCTAGCTCAGCTCGCGCCCACCCGTTCGCTGACGTGAATCGCCCGCCGCTGCTGCCGGCCATCACACCGGCAGTCCCCAATGGTACACGGCTCACTTGGTGCCAGCGGATCCGCGCCGCCAGGCAGGAGCGCTCGCACACAGAGGAGGTGCACCGCAATACGGATGTCGGCCATGTGGTCGGTCATGCCTTCAAGGTCAATACGCTTCGGGGGTACTGCGCTGGGTCAGGCTTCCGTGCGACGCGTGACAGGAAGTTAATGCGTCACAGCGAATAATTATGCGATAGCGGCACCCTGTCAAGGGTCCTTGCGACAACTGCCTGCCGCCCCTTGCCGACTACCGCTACCGCATCAACGGGCTTTCGGCGGCCCGGTCGCCGAAATCGTCCACGCATCGCAGCGCCCCACGCTGC
>Ga0256864_1000522_pt1 | contig 13357 bp, 16 predicted proteins | sample RVTome_11_FD_187336 | JGI IMG/M metagenome (GOLD analysis project Ga0256864, IMG submission 187336) | Soil microbial communities from uranium-contaminated site in the Upper Colorado River Basin, Wyoming, United States - RVT147D111 HiSeq ... | reverse complement strand
AGCGCCCGCGGTCCGATCTCCTCCCCCGCCGGAGTGAGGACCACCGCCTGCGCCAGCTCGTGCTTCAGCTCGCGGACGTTGCCGGGCCACCGATAGGCGAGCATGCGCTCCATCGCCTCCGCCGAGACCGTCGGGACCTCCCGGCGATGACACCGGCAGAGGTCGCGCAGGAAGTGGGCGATCAGCAGCGGCAGGTCGTTGCGGCGTTCGCGCAGGCTCGGCACCCGCAGCCAGATCGCGCGCAGGCGGTAGAAGAGGTCCGCCCGGAACGTGCGCTCCTCGACGGCGCGCTGGAGGTCGCGGTTGGTGGCGCAGACGATGCGGCTATCGACGGCGGACGACTGCACGCCTCCTACCGGCCGGACCTCCCGGGTGTCGAGGAAGCGCAGCAGCTTGGCCTGGTTCGCGCACGGCAGCTCGCCGATCTCGTCGATGAACAGCGTCCCGCGGTGGGCGGCGGCGGCCAGCCCGCGGTGGTTCTCGTGGGCGCCCGAGAACGCTCCCTTGACGTGCCCGAACAGCTCGCTCTCGAACAGCGGCTCCGGGATCGTCGAGGCGTTGACCGCGACGAACGGCCCGTTGGCGCGGCGGCTCTCGCGATGGAGAGCGCGCGCCACCAGCTCCTTTCCTACCCCCGTCTCTCCCTCGATCAGCACCACCGCGTCGGTCCGCGCGGACAACGCGATGCGGCGATACAGCTCCAGCATCGGGAGCGAACGCCCGACCATGCCGTAGCTAGCGACAGTGCCATTCGACGGAGATCCCCCGGCGATCCGGAGTTCTCCCATCCCCCTCCCTCGCCGAGCGGAGGCTCGGCCGGACGTGTGCTGCGTGCCTTCTCAGTGCCGGGAGGGAGCGAATCCGTGACGCGCCGCCGGGAATCCGCACGCGGCCGCGGTCGCCGGCGCGCCGTGCGCTACGATCCCCGCGACCATGAGGCTCCTGCGCCACCGCGCCGATCGCCGGCCGGTCGCCTACACCCTCGGCGTGCTCGCGGTCCAGCTCGCGATCTTCTTCGGGATCGAACGGCCGTGGCTGGCGGCGATCGCGGTGACGCTGCTGCTGCCGGTGCAGGCGGTGGCGATCGCCTGCAACCACTACCAGCACCACCAGCCGGTGTTCACGCGCAAGCCGCTCAACCGGCTCTACGAGCTGATCCTGTTCTTCCAGACCGGGACGCCGCCCTACCTGATCACCCTCCACCACAACCTCGGGCACCACCGGCACTACCTCGAGACCGAGGGCGACACGCTCGCCTGGCGGCGCGGCGACGGCAGCGCGCTCGGCCTCGCCGCCTGCCTGGCCCGCAACGCCGCCGGCCACCTGACCCAGACCATCGAGATCGGCCGGCGCTTCCCCAAGGTCTACCGCAAGCTCAAGCGCTGGACGGCGGTCGGTTGCGTGCCGCTGGCGGCGCTCCTCTGGCTCAACCCGGCGAAGGCCGCGATCGTGTTCGTGGCGCCGATGGCGCTGATGATCGTCAACGTCGCCCGGCTCGGCTTCGACCAGCACGCCGGGCTCGACCCCGGCGACCACCTGACGGCGTCGCGCAACATCGAGAGCCGGCTCTACAACCTGGTGACCTTCAACTCCGGGTATCACACCGCCCACCACCTCAAGCCGGGGCTCCACTGGTCGGAGCTGCCGGCATACCACCGGGAGATCCGGCAGGGCATTCCGCCGGAGCTGCGCGGCGGTCCGGAGAGCGGCGGTCCGGGGAGCGGTAGTCCGGGTGCTGCTCGAGGAACTTCCGCCAGCCCCGCCGCGGCGCGAAGAACGAGCTGAGGAGCGACGAGCCGCGGTAGATGCCGTAGGGCACGACGTGGGCGCCGCCGGCGATCAGCTCGGGCTTCATCTGCTCGTGCAACCGCGGCAGCTCGCTCCAGTGCACCGCCGGCCGCTCGTGGTGCTCGACGTGGAAGCCGGCGTTGAACATCGTCAGGTTGTGGAAGTGGGAGAGGAAGGTCGTGGTGTGGCTGAAGCGGTGCTCTTCGGTGCCGCCGGCGTGCTGGGTGTACATCCCCATGCCCATGACGATCGCGCCGCCGACCCAGGCCGGGAAGAGCCACAGCCCGAGCCCCATCCCGGGATCGACGAGGAACGGCGCCAGCCACGGCGGCAGGAAGATCGCCAGTTCGCGCAGCGCCCGCCGCCGCACCCCCGCCGGCGCCCGCCGGAACTCGCCCGCGAAGTGCCGGCCCCAGCGCCACGGCCAGTAGGCGAGGCAGTAGCGCCAGAGGTTCTCGTAGCGGCCGTCGGGGCGGCGGAGGGGCTGCACCCAGTCGTCCTCCTCGCCGAGGTGGGCGTGATGGACCGCGAGGTGCTTGAAGCTCCACCAGTACGAGGGGATGCCGCCGGGCAGAGTCCACAGCCGCCCGGCCCAGCGGTTGACCCCGGCGTGGCGGAAGACCGGCTTGTGGGCGTGGCTGTGGTAGTTGACGCCCATGTTGACGCCGCCCGACCAGCCGAGCCACATCCCGGCGCCGAGCGCGAAGCCGAGCTTCTCGGCGGGCGCCGTGAAGCCGGTGACCTCGGGATGGAGCCAGAGCCAGAACGCCGAGCCGATCGCCGCGAAGTGGAGGCCGCAGAAGAGCAGGCCGTGGACATCCTCGGACTGGGAGAGCCAGCGCCCGAACCACGGCGGCGCGGTCACCAGGTCCGGCGGGCTGGGCCCGCTCCAGCGCTCGAACCAGGTGATCAGGTGGAGCATGGTCACCGCGAGCGGGAGCGAGACCCACGGCCCCCAGGCGAGCGAGCCCCAGATCCCGCCCAGCGCGAGCAGCGGGTAGAGCGAGCGCAGTGCGGCGTAACGCAGGTAGCGGAGCACGCGGGGTCCTCGGCTCGGGACGGTGCGAGGATGTTACATCGCGCTGCCGCGCGGCGGCGCGCCGGCGCGCTCGACGCGCATGGACACCGGGACCGGAGCGCCGCTACACTCACGGAAGTCAACGCTTCCTCGACGCGAAGGAGAGAGCAGTGAGCGAGCTGACCCGGACCGCGGCCGCCCCCGCCGCCTCCGCCCTCCCGAACGCCGGCGCCGCGGAACGGCGGCTGGTCGCGACCCTGCGCGAGCGCTACCGGCGCGAGCTGACCCGCGAGGGCTCGCCCGCCCGGCCGTTCGAGCTGCGGATGCCGGACCGCACGCGCTGGCCGATCGGCGACGGCGAGCCGGCGTTCACGGTGGCGGCGGTCACCGAGCGGGGCTTCGACGCGCTCGCCTCCTTCGACGAGCTGGCGGTGGCCGAGGCCTACATGGAGGGCGACCTCGACCTCGAGGGCGATCTGCTCGCCGTGATCAAGGCACGGCCGGTGCTCGGCGACCACCATCCGCTGAAGTACCTGTGGGCGACCCGGCTCCAGCCGCTCATCTTCGGCCAGATCGGGCGCGACAAAAAGTGGATCGCCAGCCACTACGACGTCGACCCCGAGTTCTTCGTGCTCTGGCTCGACCGCGAGCTGCGCGGCTACTCGCACGCCTTCTTCGAGCGCGACGACGAACCGCTCGAGAGCGCCATGGAGCGCAAGTTCCGCTACGCGTTCGACGCCTGCGGCATCCGGCCCGGCCAGCGGGTGCTCGACATCGGCGGCGGCTGGGGGTCGTTCCTCGAGTTCGCCGGCGCGCAGGGCGTGCGCGTGACCTCGATCACCATCTCCGACGCCTCCGAGCGCTGGATGAACGAGCTGATCGCCCGCCGCGGCCTCGACGGCTGCGAGGTGGTCAAGGAGCACTTCCTCGAGTACCGGCCGCGCCAGCGTTTCGACGCGATCGTCAACCTCGGCGTCACCGAGCACCTGCCCGACTACCGGCACACGCTGGCCCAGTACGAGAGGGTGCTCGAGCCCGGCCGCCGGGTCTACCTCGATGCCTACTCGGGCGAGAAGCACGGCATGCCGTCGTTCATCTCGAAGTGGGTGTTCGAGGGCAACACCTCGCCGCTCTGCCTGCCCGAGTACCTCGCCGAGGTGGCGCGCACCAGCTTCGAGGTGGTGCTGGTCCGAAACGACCGCCACAATTACTTCCTGACCTGCAAGAAGTGGGCGGAGAACCTCGAGGCGCGCCGCGACGAAGTGATCGCGCGCTGGGGCCGCCACCTCTACCGGCGGTTCGTGCTCTACCTGTGGGCGGCGGCCAACTCGTTCGAGACCGGCACGCTCTCGGCGCACCGGATGATCCTCCAGCTCCCCTCCCCCGGCGGGGCGCGGCGGGCGGCGGTCGTGGCGTGGTGATGGTGCGGGACCCCGACGACTTCTCCGTCCCGCCGTACACACCCGCCGAGGTCCGTGCCCACGTTGCCGGCGCGGCGCTCAACGGGATCTGCTGGCTGGCGGCGCTCGCCTGGCTGACGGCAGCGTGGGGAGACCAGCGGCCTTCGTGGCTCGGCGTCGCGGTCGCGGTGCTGGCCGGGATGTACGCCGCGGACCTGGTTTCCGGCCTCCTGCACTGGGCCTTCGACACCTGGTTCGACCCGAGCATCGGGTTCGTCCGCCGGATGGTGCTCCAAGTGCGCGAGCACCACATCTACCCGCGGCGCATCTTCAACATCCACTTCACCCACGACGCCGGCACGCTGTCGTGGATCGCGCTCGCGGTCCTGGCGCCGCTTCTGGCCTGGGCGATCGCCACCGGCTCGGCGCCGGCGTTCTACGCGCTCGCGGCGGCCGCGGCCTTCGATCCGCTCCTGGTCTTCATGCTCGAGTTCCACAAGTGCGGCCACCGGCCGCGCAACCCGGCGTGGGTCAAGCTGCTGCAGCGCACCGGCCTGGTGCTCTCGGTACGCCACCACGTCCGCCACCACTCCGGCAACCACGACTTCAACTACTGCATCGTCAACGGCTGGGCCGACCGCACCCTCGGCCGGCTCGGGCTGTTCCGCGGGCTCGAGTGGGCGATCCGCCGCGCCACCGGCGCCCGGCCGCAGCGCGACGACCACGAGTGGTTCCGCCGCTACGGCCGTCCGGTGGTCGGCCGCGGCGGGCTGGTGCCGACCGGCGAGCGCGAGCCGGCGCCGTGAGCGGCCTCGGCGACTACGTCGCGCGCTGGCTGGCCGGCGAGGTCGAGCTGGCGCCGATCACCGAACTGCTAGGAGTCGAGCCGGTCTCCGCCGGTGACGGCCGCGCCGAGGTCGCCCTCACCGCCGACGAGCACCTCCACAACGCCATGGGCACCCTCCACGGCGGCGTGCTGCTCGACCTCGCCGACGTCGCGATGGGCGTGGCGATGGCGACCGCCCTCGACGACGGCGAGACTTTCTCCACCCTCAGCTCCTCGATCGCCTACCTGCGCCCGGTCCGCCGCGACCGCCTCACCGCCGCCGCCCGCGTCGTCCACCGCGGCCGCACCACCGGCCACCTCGAGTGCGACGTCCACGACGGCGAGGGCGAGCTGGTCGCCCGGGTGACCTCGGTGTGCGCGATCAGGACGGCGCAGTGAGCTTCAGAGGCTCGGACCCGAGCCGCGGGAGGTGTGCCAGACGGCGAGGACGTCGACGGCTTGCTCGTCCGCGCTCACCACGTAGTACAGGTGATAGTGGACGCGGTCGAGGAGCACCCGGCGCAGCCCCGGATGCTCGGGATGGGAGACTCGCTCGCCGATGCCGGACAGCGACTGAATGAGCTGGAAGCCGCGTTCGACCTCCTCGGCGAACGCCGCCGGCGCCTTCGATCTGTGCCGCAGCCACCAGCCGGCCGCCTTGCGGATCTGCGCCGCGGCGCGGGGAGCGACGCGGACGCGGTAGTTCACGCCCGCAGGGGTGGTCGCAGCTCAGCGAGGAGATCCGAACCGTCGACGTACTCGCCACGACGGATCGCCGCCATCGCTTCGGTCAGCTCGCGCTCCTCCGCCGAAGAGAGGCGGACCGGCTCGCCGGCCTCCGGCACCAGGACGGCGACCCGCTCACCGTCGGCCAACGCCTCGGGCGGCAGTTCCACCTTGCCGGCCACGACGGTCCCGGTGATGATCTTCATGTGTTTCACCCTATCACCGGGACCGTACTGATCCGCTCGCGCCGCTCCCCGACCCGGCCGGGCACGCCGGCGCCGGCGGGTTGACGGTCACGTTCGGCTGGTTCTTCTTCATCCAGTCGTAGTAGTGCTTGTTGGCGAAGACGTCGCCGCCCGGCGTGGCCGCCGACCAGATGCCTTCGCAGGCGTCCTGCCGGCAGCCGCCGCCGAGCGTCCGCGACGGACCGACGTCGATCGGGCAGGCGCAGACCGCCTTGGAGGGGTCGTCGTGGTCGACCACACACGGCGCGCCGTAGCACCACGCCCAGACCGTGTCGCGGGAGTCGCAGGCGAGCGTCTTCTCCTCGTCGTTGTAGAGGTTCGAGTAGGTCGAGATCAGGTAGGTCCGGCCGCCCTGGGTCACCCGGGCGCGGTCCTCGCAGGCGCCGGGCCCCATCGACCAGCCGGTCACCACGTCGCACGAGCAGAGGGCGCGGTCGACCCCGTAGTTGAGGAGCCGCTCGAGCGTCGGGATCGGCTCGCACGGCGCCTTGATGCACAGGGCATAGGTGCCGTCGCAGAAGGTGGCCTGCTCCTGGAGCGCCTCGCCGGCGCCGGCGCCCTCCTGGGCCGCGGCGAGCGCGATCCCGGCGAGCAGCAGACGGCGGACTTGCGGACGATTCGATGCCTTCATCGCTCTCCCTCCCTGGTGTCGGGTGTCGGTGTTTCAGATTCAGCGACCGACCAGCAGCGGCCGATCGTTGCGCGGCTGGATGGCGCGCGCGGTGTCCGGGTGGCGGTAGGCCTCCACTTGCTCGGGCGAGACGGCGAGCCGGCCGCGCAGCACGTGCCAGCGCACGCCCTCGGCACAGGTGCCGGTGGTCAACGAGCCGGCGTACCGGTAGTAGCCGCGGCCCTCCGGCAGCAGCTCCGCGGGCGTGACGGTGATCGGCGCACGCTCCCTCGCCCGCTCCGGCACCGTCGCCCAGATCCGTTCGATCACCGGCTGCGGCGCGCGCGCCGTGGCCTCGAGGAACATCCCGATCACCGCCAGCTCGCCGACCCGGTTCTGGTGCACGAAGTGCAGCTCCATCGCGAACGCCTCCCCCGCCACACGGTGCTCGCTCGGCTCGTGGAAGTGGAACTGCAGCAGCTCGAACCGCTCGCCGCCGATCACGATCCCGGGCCGGCGCCCCTCCGCGAACTCGACCTCGACGGTGTAGCCGGTGTCGAACACCTCGGCCTCCACCGCCTCGCCGTAGCCGAACTCGATCGCCGGCAGCTCCGCCGTGCGTGCATCGCCGAGGTCGATCGGCGACTGCCGCCGGCCCTCCTGGCAGATGCAGCCCGCCGGCTGCGGAATCGATGCGCAGCCCGCCGAACCTCCGACGGCGGCGACCAGCAGAGCCGCAGCGACCACCAGGCCTTGGTTCCCTCGCTGCATGACGACCCTCCTTCCCTCGTGATTCGATGTTCATCGTCACGTGTCCCCGCGGCCAGGGACGTTTCTGACCTGTCAACAGGTGGGTGCTTCCGGCCGGTCGGGGGAGGACGAGGCTCACAGCTCGAACGGCTCGGCACCCTCGTGGGTGCCCCGCGCGCGCAGCACCTCGATCGGCACGTCCCCGAAGGCCTCGAGGAAGGCCAGGTACTCGTCCAGGCTCATACGCTGCGCCAGCGATCGCGCCCGCCGCAGTGCGGCCACGTCTTCAGCCGTCGTCGGCAGGTCGCGTTCCAGCTCGGTCAACTCAAGATCGTGCGGCGATCTCATCGAATCTCTCCTCCAGCCCATGCCGCCGGAAGTACCCCTGGACCTCGTCCCGGTCGACGCCGGGGAGTCCGAGCAGGAAGCCCACATCCGCCATTTCCTGGAGAGTCCGCCCCGGATCGTTCTTCATCGCCAGCGCCTTCATCGCGGCGAGATGCTCCGGCCGAGGCACCGGCAGCCGAACGCCCGTGCCGACCGCCCGGACCTCGCAGCCGGCGAAGAGCTTGCGGCCGGTCTCGCCGTCCACGTAGATGAAGTCCAACCGCCCCTTGGCAGGGTCGGGATGCAGGTGACTCGAGTAGCCCGACGAAACGTGCAGAGTCTCGTAGCCCTGGGTTTCGAGGAAGGTCACCAGCTTCACGCGGGCGCTGGCTTCGGTCACGAAGTCGACATCCTGGGTCGCCCGCGCCAGGCCGTAGCTCTGGAGCGCGAAAGCGCCCACCAAGGCATAGGACTGGCCCTCGCGTTCGAGGTACTCGCTGACCAGGGTCAAGGCGCGGCGAAAGTCCATGGCAGCTCCGGCACTATGCTAGCGGAGCGGGCGACCGCCGGCTGCCGGTTCCACCTTGGCTGGCAGAACCTTCGGCATGCTATTGACCATCCGGGCACCGCGACCTTTTCGGCTATCGGCGGCAACGGCTTCGCCGCGATCCTCCGCTCTGATGGTGTACATTGGCAACCCGACCAGGAGACCTACCGTGTCCCGAACCGTCGCCGAGATGACCGAGCAGGAGCTGCGCACCCTGGTGGGCGAGGGCGTCGAGGAGCAGCTCGCCGACCTGGTCCACGACCCGGACGAGGGACTCGATTTCACACCGGAGTTCCAGGCGCGGCTCGAGCGTGAGATGGAACGGGTCCGGAGGGGTGAGCGCGGCCTGCCGCTCGCAGAAGTCATTCGGTGCCCGGGTGAGAACGCGATGTGAGGGTCCTGTCGTCCCCGGCGGATGGCCTGATACTCTCGCGTCGACTTTCACCTCCCTTCCCGATCGAGGAGACACCATGCGGCGACTGCTCTGCGCCTGCGTCCTCGCCTTGGTAGCTGCGAACTCGGCGGTCTCGGCCGGCGAGCCCGCGGCCACCTTCCCCGCCGGCCCCTCGGCGGGCGTCGGGGCCGTCGCTCATTCGGCCGCCCGCGGCCCGCTCGCCCACACCTACTCGATCGTCGCCCGCGACCCCGCGACCGGCGATCTCGGGGTGGCAGTGCAGAGCCACTGGTTCCAGGTCGGGCCGATCGTGCCCTGGGCTGAGCCCGGGGTGGGGGCGGTGGCGACGCAGTCGTTCGTCGAGGTCTCGTACGGGCCGAAGGGGCTCGAGATGATGCGCGGGGGCAAGAGCCCGCAGGAGGCGCTCGACCAGCTCGTTGCCGCCGACGAGCAGCGCGCGGTGCGGCAGGTGGCGATGGTCGACGCCAGGGGCCGGGTCGCCGCGTGGACCGGCGAGAAGTGCATCCCGGCCGCCGGCCACGAGACCGGCGCGGGCTACTCGGTGCAGGCCAACCTGATGGACCAGCCGACGGTGTGGGGCGCGATGGCCGCCGCCTACGAGGGGTCGGCCGCGAAGCTCTTCGCCGAGCGGCTGCTCGCGGCGCTCGACGCCGCCGAGGCCGAGGGGGGCGACATCCGCGGCCGGCAGAGCGCGGCGATCCTGATCGTCTCGGGCGAGAAGGCGGCCGAGCCGTGGGGCGGGCAGAAGGTCGACCTGCGCGTGGACGACCACCCCGACCCGCTCGCCGAGCTGCGCCGGCTCTACGAGCTGCACCTCGCCTACGAGGCGATGAACGCCGGCGACGAGGCGATGGCCAAGGGCGACGTCGCCGCCGCGGTCGGCCTCTACACCGAGGCCGCCGAGCGCGCGCCGGACATCGTCGAGCTGCCGTTCTGGCAGGCGGTGACGCTGTTCTCCGAGGGGCGCGAGGCCGAGGCGCTGCCGGTCTTCCGCCGCGTGTTCGCCGCCGAGCCGCGCTGGGCTGAACTGGTCCAGCGGCTCCCCGGCGTGGGGCTGCTGCCGGACGACCCGGAGAAGATGAAGGCGATCCTGGCGGTGGCGCCGGGCGGTGGCGAGGGCGAGGCGCCCTAACCCCCCACCGCGGCCGACGCGAAGAACCCCGGGTTCATGATCCCGTCGGGATCGAACCGGCGCTTGGCGGCGGCGATCATCGCCCAGCGCTCGGGGCCGAAGTGGGCCAGCCACTGCTCGGCGGTCTGGAAGGGCACCCAGCCGGAGAGGTAGCGCTTGCCGCCGTATGCGACGGTCAGCTCGTGGAACATGTCGAGCTGGGCGAGCGCCTGGTCGATGAACTGCGGTGGCACCGCGGGGAGGATGCCGAAGCCCATCACGTTCTCCTCGCCCTCGGGGTAGACGAAGAGCGGCGCCTCGGAGGTGTCGCCGCGGCTCGGCCAGAGCAGGATGTGCCCGCCCGGGCCCAGCGCCTGGGGCGGGAAGTTCTCGAGCACGTAGGGGATCAGCTCCTTCGCCTTGTCCCAGGCGAGGGTGGTCTCGACCCACGGGTGGTGCATCTCCCAGTTGCCCGCGCGGTGCCAGAGCTCGAAGATCGGCTCGAGCCGGCGGCAGAACTCGAGCTGGCTGTACTCCTCGGTGCGCAGGTGGCGGTAGTAGTGGAGGCCGTCGAGCACCGCCGCGTCGTCGGGCTCCCCGCCCTCGTCGTACTCGACGGTCAGGAACATCGGGAACATCCAGTGGGCGTAGAGCTGCATCCCCTCGCCGAGGCCGAGCCCCTCGCCGATCCGCCGCGTGAACACCGGGCACGCCGCGCAGCGCGACTCCAGCGTGTGGAAGCGCTCGTGGTTGTCCGGGTGCATGACGAACGCGGCGTCGGCCATGAAGGCGTCGAGGTCGTCGTAGAGCAGGTGGTACATCCGCACCTTCGGCCGGCAGCGGCGGAGCCTCTCGGTGACCCGGGTGATCACCCCGAACTGGCCGAAGCCGCAGCGGACGGCGTTGAACAGCTCCTTGTTGCGCTGGTGCGAGCAGGTGACGATCTCGCCGGTGCCGGTGACCACCTCGATCTCGACCGCGTTGTCGGCCTGGGTGCCGTAGCGGTAGCACGCCACGCCGAGCCCGGCGACCGAGGTGGTGCCGGCGAGGGTGACTCCGAGGTTGTTGGTCAGCACCCGCGGCACCAGCCCGCGCGGCACCGCCGCGGTCACCAGGTCGCGCCACACCACTCCGCCGTCGCAGGTCGCGGTCTCGGCCTCCTCGTCGATCGCGTGGATGCGCGCGAACGCCGAGGTGTCGAGCACCACGCCGCCGTCGGTCGTCGACTGACCGGTTTGGGTGTGCCCCTGGCCGCGCGCGACCACGGGAATCCCGTGCTCGCGGCAGTAGCGGACCACCTCGGAGACCTCCTCGGCGCTGGCGCAGCGCGCCACCGCGCCGGGCAGCCGGCGGACGACGCGGCCGAAGTCGGTCTCGAACTCGCGGCGTACCGGCTGATCGAGGACGATCGCCTCGCCGAGCTTCTCTTTCAGCCCGGCGAGGGCGGGGACGGTGTCGGTCGGGGAGTGGACGGCCATGGGGCCGGAGTCTGCCGGATTCGGCCGCGTTGGGCAAGTTCCCAGGGGCCTACGGCTCGAACTGCGGACGCTCGTCGGAGTGGTCGTCGGCCGAGGCGCGGTGGACTGTGCCGTAGCCGTCGGCGATCCAGGCCTCGAGGCCGCCGTCGAGGAACACCGGGTCGTCGATGCCGAACGACGACAGCCGCTCGAAGGCCTCGCGGCCGCACTCGGTGGCGCGGCAGTAGGCGAGCACGGTGCTCCCGCGGTAGGCGCGCAGCTCGGTGCCGTGGGATTCGAGCGCGTCGAGCGGGATGCTGCGCGCCCCGGCCATGTGCCCGAGCGGGCCGTGGAACTCCTCGGCCGGGCGCAGGTCGAGGATCGGCAGGTAGGGGGCGTCGCGGAGCATCGAGAACGCCACCCCGGGCCGCACCGTGAAGCGCTCGGTGCCGCCCTCGAAGAGAGTCCGGCAGCCGCCGGCGGCGAGCAGCGCGAGCGCCGCCAGCAGGAGAACGGCCGGCGACGGAACCGTCCTCCTCAAAACGACCTCACCGCGTCGTCGACCGTCTCGTAGGTCGGGAACAGCTCGGCCAGGTGGGCGACCTCGAGGAGCCTGCGGATGCGGTCGGAGGGGTTGACCAGGATCAGCTCGCGGCGGTGGTCCCGGAAGCGCCCGAGGTAGCCGACCAGCTCGCCGATGCCGGTCGAGTCGATCATGTCGATGCGCGAGAGGTCGATCACCACGTGGCCGCTCTCCTCCTCGAGCACCCGCTGGAGCGCCTGGGTGAAGAAGCGCGCGCTCTCGCCGAGCTTGATCACCCCCTCGACGCTGAGCAGCGTGCCGCCGGCGAGTTGACGCTTCTCGACGATCACGCGGTGCCCTCCTCGCCGCGCCGGCCGCCGCCGGCCTCCCCGCCGCCGGCGGTTCGCTCCTCGACGCGCAGCGGGACGGTGCCGGAGCCGAAGTGCAGGGTGCGCTGCGGGAACGGGATCTCGATCCCGGCCTCGTCGAGGGCGATCTTGGCCAGCTCGATCAGGTCGAACAGCGCCTCGCGCTCGGTGTAGGGATCCTTGAGCCAGACCCGCAGCTCGAGGTTGACCGACGAGTCGCCGAGCCCGGTGACCACCACCACCGGCGCCGGGTCGTCGAGGATCAGCTCGTGCCCGCCGACCGCCGCCAGCAGCACCTTGCGCGCCTTGCGCGAGTCCTCCTTGTAGGCGATGCCGACCGGCACCGGCAGCCGGTACTCCGGGCTCATCGTGTGGTTGATGATCTTCTGCTCGATGACCTCTTTGTTGGGCAGGATGCAGTCGAGCCGCTCGACGGTCTCGATGCGGGTGGTGCGCAGGCCGATCGAGCGCACCTTGCCGAAGGTGTCGGCGATGGTGACGTTGTCGCCGATCCGGAACGGCCGGTCCCAGAGGATGGTCAGCCCGGCGATCAGGTTGGCGACCGTCTCCTGGGCGGCGAGGCCGATCGCCAGGCCGACGATGCCGGCGGCGGCGAGGATCGAGGCGATGTTGAAGCCGAGCTGGCCGAGAGCCATGATCGTCGCAAGGATCAGGATCGCGTAGCGCAGCAGCTTGACCGACAGCGACTGCAGCGCCGGGTCGGCGCGGGTGCGCCTCAGGACGCCGCCGAGCACCCCGCGGGAGATCCGGTAGATGACAAAGAAGGCAAGGACGACGATCAGCGCCTGGACCAACGCCGGCACGAAGTCGATCGCGCGCACCAGCAGCCGGTCGCCGAGCCGCTGCCAGGTGTCGGCTTCGAGCAGCGGGCCCTCGATCTCGACCAGCTCGGAGAGGGCGGGCTCGGCGGGAGCGGCCTCGGCGCCGGCCGGCTGATCGGCGGGAGCGGCCTCCTGCGCCTGCGGCGAAGAACCCGGCGCCTGCGGCGAAGAACCCGGCGCCGGCGGTGAGACTCCCGGGGTCGGCAGTGAGACGCCCGGCGTCGCGGGGGCCGACGCGGCCGGCGCGTCCTCGGAAGCGGGGCCGGCGGGCGGCGCCGGCGCGCAGCCGAGCGTCGCCGCGAGCGCCGGGAGCAGCAGCAGGACGAGCCGGGTGGGGCGGGTGAAGGGCCGCGCCGGGCCGACGCGCCGGGGCTCTGCGGGTGGCGGCGGCGCGGGCGGCCGGG
>Ga0256864_1000519_pt1 | contig 13412 bp, 10 predicted proteins | sample RVTome_11_FD_187336 | JGI IMG/M metagenome (GOLD analysis project Ga0256864, IMG submission 187336) | Soil microbial communities from uranium-contaminated site in the Upper Colorado River Basin, Wyoming, United States - RVT147D111 HiSeq ... | reverse complement strand
CCCGCCGCCGGCGTCGTGGTCGCCGCGCTGGCCGAGCATCTGGAAGTTGTCGCACAGGATCTCGGTGCGGTAGCGCTTCTCGCCGGTCTGACGGTCGTCCCAGGAGCGGGTCTGGATCCGCCCCTCGACGAAGATCTGCCGCCCCTTCTGCAGGTACTGGCCGGCGATCTCGGCCTGGCGGCCGAAGCAGACGACGTTGTGCCACTCGGTCTGTTCCTGGCGCTGGCCGTTGCGGTCGGTCCAGCGACGGTTGGTGGCGAGGCTGAAGTTGGCGACCGGCTGGCCGGACTGGGTGCTGCGGATCTCCGGGTCGCGGCCGAGGTTGCCGATGAGGAACACTTTGTTGAGCATGGCGGGCTCCGGGGTCGGTTGGGCGGGTCAAAGTATCACAGCGCCGCACGGGGCGCTCTCCTGTGGTAGAGACGCAAAACGGTGCGCCTGATCGTGCAGCGAGTCCGTTCCGCCGCGGTGCGGGTGGCCGGCGAGACCGTCGGCGCGATCGGCCGCGGGCTGCTCGTCCTGGCCGGGGTGGAGAAGGGCGACGGCCCCGCTCAGGCCGCGGCGGCGGCCGACAAGCTGGCCGGCCTGCGCGTCTTCGACGACGGCGCCGGGCGGATGAACCTGGCCGCCGCGGCGGCCGAGGCGGGCTTTCTGGTCGTCTCCCAGTTCACCCTCGCCGCCTCGCTCGACCGCGGTCGCCGGCCGTCGTTCGACCGCGCCGCGCCGCCGGCGGTGGCCGAGCCGCTGGTTGCCGCCCTCGTCGACGATCTCCGCCGCCGCGGCTTCGAGGTCGCCAGCGGCCGCTTCGGGGCACGCATGGAGGTCGAGCTGGTCAACGACGGGCCGGTGACCTTCGTCCTCGACCTGCCGCCGGAGGGAGGTCGGCCGGAGAGAGGTAGGCCGGAGGGAACCTGACCGCCTCGGACCGAGTATCAAGGGGCGGGACCGGCGGCGCCGCGCCGGCGGCGGCTACAATCAGCGCGGAGGGCGGAGCGAACCATGAGCGAGATCGACGACTACCGGCGGACCGAGGACGACCTCGAGCTGGGCGACCACCCGGTGGGCGGCCCGCGCCACGAACCGGGCGGTCCGGGCGGCGGGCGCCGTCTGTGGCCCTGGCTGCTCGTCCTGGCGGTGATCGCCGCGGCGGCCGCCGGCTGGTGGCTGTTCCGCGACCGGGCGGAGGAGCCGGCCCCGCCGCCGGTCGAGGCGCCGCCGGCGGAGGTCCCGGGACCGGTCGCCGAGGAGCCGGTCGAGGACCCGACGCTGCCGGCGCTCGATGCCAGCGACCGCTTCGTCGCCGAGGCGATCCGCCGGCTGTCGTCGCGCCCCGAGTTGGCCCGCTACCTCGCCACCGAGGGCCTGCTGCGCCGCTTCGTGGCCGCGGTCGACAACGTCTCCCAGGGGGTGAGCCCGCGCCCGAACCTGCCCGAGCTGATCCCCGGCGGCGGCTACCGCGTATCGGTCGACGGCGGGGCGATCCTCCCCGATCCGGCGAGCTACCGCCGCTACGACGCCCTGACCGAGGTCTTCGTCTCGATCGACACCGAGGGCGCGGCCCGGCTCTACCGGCGCCTCCTCCCGCTGCTCGAGGAGGCCTACCACGAGCTCGGCTACCCGGAGGGCGACTTCGACGCGACGCTGGATAGGGCGATCGACCACCTGCTCGCCACCCCGGTGCCGCCCCCGGCGCCCGAGCTGGTGCCCGCCGGCGTCGGCGGCCACGCCTACGCCGACTCCCGGCTCGAAGGGCTGTCGGCGGCCCAGAAGCACCTCCTGCGCACCGGCCCTCGCAACCAGCGCCGCCTCCAGGCCAAGCTCGAGGACCTGGCCGGCGCACTGGGTCTTTAGAGATCGAGTCTCAGGCGGAGGCCTTCGCGGATGATCTGGGTCTCGCTCTGGCGCTCCTCGTAGGCGCGGCGGCGCAGCGCCTCGTTCTCCTCGTGGGAGATCCAGAGGTTCTTGCGGATCATCCCCGAGCTGGTCACCGTGGTGGTGCCCCCGCGCGGGCCGGTGCGGGGGACCTCCTCGATCCTCGACAGTCGACTGGCACCCATCGTCTCTCCTCCTCCCGGAAACCCGGGCGGTCAGCGGCCCCCGGGTGGGCCGGCCGCCGGTCGGCGACGGCGGCACGGCCGCACGCGATTTGTTCCCGATCTTCAACTCTATCAGGATTACTTCTTCCGATATCCAGGGGGCTGTCCGGATTACCGGCCGGGAGGCCGGAAGATCGCGATGGCGGCGGGGGGAAGGGCGCCGGCGGCGGCAAGGGCCGCCGGCGCGGGGGGAACCGCGAGGAGCGCTACCGCTTGTCGGAGAAGGTCACCGTCACCAGGGTGCCCTCGCCCTGGTTGGCCACGGTGGCGTTGACCTGGCGCCCGCCGGCCTCGCCGGAGACCAGGCCGCCGCGGCTCCCGGCCGTGCTGAACGTGCTGCGCTCGGGCTCCATCCCGAGGTCCTCGATCTCGTCCGAGTACCAGGAGAGCACGTCGTCCGGCGAGTCATCGGTCGTCAAGCTGAACATGCCCTGGGTTCCCTCGCCGGTGGCACTGATGAAGTTGCTCGCGGGCTCGGTGCCCGGGTAGACCGGTACCCAGTCCGGGATCTCGCCGGCGGAGGCGCCGAACCGCAGCCGCGAGGTCGTGCCGTCCTGCTCGGACTCGATCTCGAGCCCTCCCTCGCCGCTCCTGAAGGTGACCGATGTCTCTTCCCCCTCCTCGGTCCAGGCCTCGAGGTGTCCCTGCTCGAGGTCCGCGAGGTTGAACGTCATCTGCTCGCCGGACTCCTTGTCGCGCACGGTCAGCGTGCCGGCCGCGCGGTCGCTCTCGACCAGCTCCAGGTCGGGGTTGAGCTTGATCATCGTCTCGGCGGCGACCAGCGTGGGGTTCTCCCCGAGGTCGGTGAGGAAGTCCTTGCCCTTCTTGGCCGCGACGCCGAAGACGATGGCGATCACGACCACCGCGATCAGCACCAGCGCGCCGCAGCCGATGCCGACCCAGGCCAGCGGCGAGAGGCCCTTCTTCTTCGGCGGCGGCGGTGCGTACGACGGCTGGGTGGTCGACGGCGGGGGAGTGGGCTCGGTCATGTCGATGTCTCCTCGCGGCCGGCCGGTCGCGGCCGGGCCGGTCCTGCTCCTCGGGTTCCTGGGTGGCCGTGGGTCGGGATGGACGGCGAACGGACGTTATCACGGACGGCGGGTAAGATAGGCCGCTCGCGATGGTCGCCCTACGCCCCTTCCACGCTCTCCGCCCGCGCCCCGACGCCGCCTCCCGCGTCGCCAGCGTCCCCTACGACGTGGTCGACGCCGGCGAGGCGCGGGCGCTCGCCGCCGGCAATCCGGACAGCTTCCTCCGCGTCGTGCGGCCCGAGATCGCGCTCGCGCCCGATGCCGATCCGCACGGCGAGGAGGTCTACCGGGCCGGCGCCGCGGCCCTCGCCTCGCTGGTCGATCGCGGGGTGCTGGCGCGCGACCCGGAGCCGTCGCTCTACCTCTATCGCCTCGAGTGGCGCGGCCGCGTACAGACCGGGGTAGTCGGCTGCTGCGCGGTCGACGACTACGACGCCGGCCTGATCCGCAAGCACGAGCACACCCGGCCGGACAAGGAGCGCGACCGCGCCCGGCACGCGCTCGCTCTCTCGGCCCACGCGGGGCCGGTGCTGATCGCCTATCGTGGGCGCGAGGAGATCGATCGCCGGATGGCCGCCGCCGCGGCCGGCACCGAGCCGCTCTACGACTTCACCGCGGTCGACGGCGTCCGCCACAGGGTCTGGCGGCTCGCCGGCGCCGCGGCAGAGGGGCTGGCCGCCGAGTTCGCGGCCGTGCCCGCGCTCTACATCGCCGACGGCCACCACCGCGCCGCCGCCTACAGCCGCGCGCGCGCCGCCTGGGGGGAGGCGGCCGGCTCCGGGCCGGGAGGCGGCGGGGACCACGGGGTCGATCAGGCGGTCGATCGCGAGGTCGACCACTTCCCCGCCGCGCTCTTCCCGGCCGACCGGCTGACCATCCTGCCCTACAACCGGGTGGTGCGCGATCTCGCGGGGATGACCCCCGACGAGTTCCTGGTCCGGGTCGGAGAGGCGATGGAGGTCGTCCCCGGCGCCGTTCCCGAGCCTCCCGGCCGCGGCCGCTTCGCGCTCTACCTCGCCGGCCGCTGGGTCGCTCTGGCGGCGCCGCGCGAGCGGGTCGAGGACCCCGATCCTGTGGCCTCGCTCGACGCCGCGATCCTCCAGGAGCTGGTGCTCGGGCCGATCCTCGGCGTCGACGACCCGCGCACCTCGGAGCGGATCGAGTTCGTCGGCGGGGCGCGCGGTGCCGCCGAGCTGGCGCGCCGGGTCGACGCCCGGGGCGACGGCGCGGGGTTCGCGCTGCAGCCGGTGACCGTCGAGCAGCTCATGGCGGTCGCCGACGCCGGCCGGGTACTGCCGCCGAAGTCGACCTGGTTCGAGCCCAAGCTGCGCTCGGGTCTGCTCGTCCACCGGTTCGAGCCCGCCCCGGCCGCCGCCGCCACGGCGCTCGCCGCGGGAGCCGCCCGATGAACCGCGTCCTCAACTTCGGCGCCGGCCCGGCGACCCTGCCCGCCGAGGTGCTCGAGCAGGCGCGCGAGGGCCTGCTCGATTGGCAGGGGCACGGCCTCTCGGTGATGGAGATGAGCCACCGCTCCAAGGAGTACGAGGCGATCCACGGCGAGGCGCTGGCGGCGCTGCGGCGCCTGCTGGCGGTGCCCGAGGGCTTCGCCGTCCTGCTGCTCCAGGGCGGCGCCAGCCTCCAGTTCGCGATGGTGCCGATGAACCTGCTCGGCGCCGGAGGAAGCGCCGCCGGCGCGGACTACTTGCTCACCGGGAGCTGGTCGAAGAAGGCGCTCGCCGACGCCCGCCGGGTCGGCAGCGTGCGGGTGGCCGCCTCGACCGAGGACGAGGGGTTCACGCGCCTCCCGCGCCCGGACGAGATCGACCTCGACCCCGCGGCCGCCTACGCCCACGTCACCTCCAACAACACGATCGTCGGCACCCAGTGGCGCGATCTGCCCGACGCCGGCGCGGTGCCGCTGGCGATCGACGCCTCATCCGACATCCTCGCCCGGCCGGTGCCCTGGGAGCGGGTCGGCGTCCTCTATGCCGGGGCGCAGAAGAACCTCGGCCCCGCCGGCGTCACGCTGGTCGTCGTGCGCGAGGATCTGACCGCGCGCGCCCCCGAGGACCTGCCGGCGATGCTCGACTACCGCCGCCACGCCGCCGCCGGCTCGCTCTACAACACCCCGCCCTGTTGGTCGATCTACGTCCTCGGCCTGTGCTGCCGCTGGGTCGAGGAGCGGGGCGGGATCGCTGCGATGGAACGCGCCGCCGAAGAGCGCGCGGCGATCCTCTACGACGTCCTCGACGGCGGCGGCTTCTACCGCGGCACCGCCGAGCCGGCGAGCCGCTCGCGCATGAACGTGACCTTCCGCCTGCCGACCGAGGAGCTGGAGCGGCGGCTGCTCGCCGAGGCTGAGGCGGCCGGGATGATCCAGCTCAAGGGCCACCGCTCGGTCGGCGGCCTGCGCGCCTCGCTCTACAACGCGATGCCGCGGGAGGGCGCCGAGGCGCTGGCGGCGCTGCTCCGCGATTTCGAGCGGCGCAACGGGTAGGGGAGGGCGGATGTACGGACGGCAACCGATGAGTCGGGGCCCGCTGGCGGGCGGGCTGGGCGGGCTGATGAGCGGCCCGGTGCCGCGCGACGTGATCGTGCTGCTGGCCGTGATTCTCGGCACTCTGGCGATCGACGTCCTGACCGGAGACGGCTTGGTGTTCCTGCGCCTGACCTCGGCGGTGTGGGCGTCCGCCTACCTCTGGCAGCTCGCCACCTACGCGTTCATCGGTTACGGCCCCCCGAGCCTATGGATCCTGCTCGCGCTGCTGATCCTGTTCATGTTCGGCAAGGACGTCTTCTGGAGCCTCGGCCGCAAGCGTTTCTGGCGCACGATCGCCTGGGCGGTCGTCGGCGCTGCGCTGGTCGCGGCCGTGGTCGACCTGCTGGCGTGGCTGCTCGGCTTCCGGTTCGGATCGATCTACCCGATCATGCAGGGTGAGCGAGTCCTGCTCACGATCCTGATCGCCGCGTTCGCGACGATCCACCGCGACGCCACTATCTACCTGCTCTTCGTCCTGCCCCTGCGCGCGAGCTGGTTCCTGTGGATCGAGATCCTCTTCGCTTTCATTGCGTTCCTCAGTTCCGCGGCGGACGGGAGGCCGGACCTGCCCGGTTTCCTCGGCATCTGCGCTGCGGTTGGCATCACCTTCACCGTCCTCCGGCACGGCGGCCCGGGCCGCGGCCTGCGCAGGGCCTGGCTGCGGGTTCGGCAGCGGCAGCTCCAGCATCGATTGGAGCGTGAGCGCAGGAAGCGCGGGTTCAAGGTCGTCCGGGGCGGGGACGACGGGCCCTGGCTGAACTGACCGCCGGCCGGTCCGTGGGTCTCCCTCCCAGGGCGCGGCGGCGCCTATTCGGGTGCGGGTAGCGGTCGGGCGCCGCCTCGTCAGCCCGCGCGCACTCCCGCGGTGCTCTTCCGAAACGGTCCATTGGGCGCGCGGTCTGGCGTCCCTGGGAGGGAGACCCACGGACCGGCCTCCTCGGCTGGCACGAGCTGCTCGCTTCGTGGTCCCGTTGCCTCTGGTGGTGGCGACTCGGCGTCTCGAACGGTGGGTTGTCCGGGGGGCAGGGGTGGGCCGTGGCCTCTCCCCCGGGGGAGCCCTGAGCGAGCACGGGCAAGCCCCTTCGCAAGGCACCGAAGGGAACCGCGCGATGCGAAGAGCAGGGGCGCGCCTCCCCTCGCAGTTCGATGAGCGCGCCCCGGTCCCCCGGGGAGAGGCCACGGCCCGCCTCGGGGGTGGGGGGAGCGGTGATGCGCCTCGGTGGAGGTGGCCACAGCTACAATCGTCGAAGGCGGAGACATGGAACTGATCACCACGCACATGGGCGCGGACTTCGATGCATTCGCGTCGATGATCGCCGCCCGCCGCCTCCACCCCGGGGCCGAGCTGTTCTTCCCCGGCTCGCGCGAGGAGTCGCTGCGCCGCATGCTCGGCACCGAGCTGGTCGTCTTCGACGAGGTCAAGCGCAAGCAGATCGACCCGGGGGCGCTGACCCGCGTCGTCCTCTGCGACACCCGCCAGCCGCACCGGCTCGGCATCGTCGCCCGCTGGCTGACCGCCCATCCGGAGATCGAGCGGATCGCCTACGACCACCACCCGCCGGCGACCGGCGACCTCGACGTCGCCGGCGGCGCGATCGACCCGGCGGTCGGCTGCACCGCGACCCTGATGGTCGAGGAGCTGCGGCGGCGCGGTCTCGGGGTGCCCGCCAACGAGGCGACGGTGCTGCTGATGGGGATCTACGAGGACACCGGCTCGCTGACCCACGCCACCACCTCGCGCCGCGACTTCGAGGCCGCCGGCTGGCTGCTCGACCAGGGCGGCGACCTCGCCGCGGTGCGCCGCTTCGCGGTCTCGAGCCTCGATCCGCGGCACCTCGAGATCCTCCACCGGATGACCCGGGCGCTCGGCGTCCACCGCCTCAACGGGCACCGGGTCGGGCTGATCGCGATCGAGCTGGGCGAGTACGTGGACGAGCTGGCGCCGCTCGCCAGCCGCTGCCTAGAGCTGTTCGAGCTGCCGCTGCTGTTCGCGCTGTTCGGCGAAGGCGACGCGGTGACTGTGATCGCCCGCGGCAACGCGCCGGGAATCGACCTCGGCAGCCTGCTCGCCGAGTTCGCCGGCGGCGGCGGCCACGCCACTGCCGCGGCGGCGCGCCTGCGCGGGGTCACCGCGCTCGAGCTGCGCGAGCGCCTGCTCGCCCATCTCGCCGCGACGCTGCCGCCGGCGGCGCGCGCCGCCGACCTGGCGATCAAGGAGGTCTTCGCGGTCGCTGCCGGCACCACCACGGCGGCGGCCAAGGAGCTGCTCGACCGGCGCCGCGTCAACGCTGCCCCGGTCACCGGGGAAGGCGGCGAGATCGTCGGCGCGGTGACCCGCCAGACCCTCGACGCCGCGCTCCGGCACGGTCTCGGCGAGCGGCCGGTCGAGCGGGTGATGGACACCGATCTCGAGTGGGTGGAGCCCGACGCCCCGGCCGAGGAGGTCGGCCGGCGGATGCTCGTCCGCCACCCGCGGTTCGTCCTGGTCGGCGACCGCGCCACCCGCCGCGCCGAGGGACTGGTCACCAGGATGCAGGTGCTCCGCCACCTGCACGGGCGGCTGACGGAGGAGGGGGAGGCGGTCGACCGCCGAGCGCTCCACCAGCCGACCGAGCGGCGCGAGGCGGCGCGGCTGCTTGCCGATCGCCTGCCGGCGGCGCTGGCGCCGCGGGTCGAGGCGGCGGCCGCGGTGTCGCGCGAGCTGGAGGCGCCGGTCTACCTGGTCGGCGGGCTGGTGCGCGACCTCGTCCTCGGGCGCGAGAACCGCGACCTCGACCTGGTGGTCGAGGGCGACGGCATCGCCTTCGCCCGCCGCCTCGCCGAGGTGCTCGGCGGCCGGGTGCGCGAGCACCGCGAGTTCCTGACCGCGGTGGTGGTCGACGCCGACGGCTTCCACCTCGACGTCGCCACCGCCCGCAGCGAGTTCTACCGCGCGCCCGCGGCGCTGCCCGAGGTCGCCACCTCGGCGATCCGCCAGGACCTTTACCGGCGCGACTTCACGATCAACACCCTGGCGATCCGGCTCGGCCCCGACCGGCGGCCGGCGCTGATCGACCACTTCGGCGGCCGCGACGACCTCGACGCCGGGGTGCTGCGGGTGCTGCACTCGATGTCGTTCATCGACGACCCGACCCGGGTGCTGCGCGCGGTGCGGCTGGAGCAGCGCCTGGGCTTCCGGATGTCGCCCGAGACCCTGCGCCTGGTCGAGGTGGCGCTCGGCGAGGGGGTGTTCACGCGCCTCTCCGGGTCGCGGTTGCGCGAGGAGCTGGTGCTGCTGCTCGACGACCCGCAGGTGGCGCTGCCCGGGCTCGAGCGGCTGGCCGAGCTGGGCCTGCTCGGCGAGCTGCACCCCGAGCTGCGCCTGGAGGAGGGCGAGCGGCGGCGGCTGTGGGCGGCGGTCGGTGCCTGGGACTGGTTCCGGGTCCAGGGGCTCGAGGAGCCGCCGGTCGAGCTGTGGCGGCTGCTGCTGGCGGCGCTCACCGCGGGTCTCGACGAGCCCGGCCGGTGCCGCCTCGCCGACCGCCTCCAGCTCGCCGGAGACAACCGTCGCGCCCTGCTCGGCGGCGCCGACCGCCGGCGGTGCGTCGAGGCGCTGCTCGCCGGCGAGCCGGCGGCGCACGAGGTGGTCGCCGCCCTCGACGACCTCGGCGGCGAAGACCTGCTGCTGCTGCTCGCCGAAGGCGCATCCGGCCAGCGCTCCTGGGTGCGCCGCTACCTGCGTGAGCTGCGCGGCTTCGAACTGTCGATCCGGGGCGCCGACCTGGTCGCCGCCGGGGTGGCGCCGGGTCGGGCGATCGGCGCCGCGCTGCAGCGCACCCGCGCCGCCCGCCTCGACGGCCGGATCGGCGCCGCCGACGAGCTGGCCTTCGCCCGCGAGCAGGCGGCGGCACTCCTCGAGGAGGCGGAGGAGCCCGATGAGACCGAGGCGGTGCCGGCGGGCGCCGATCGGGACGGCGTCGATCGAGGCGGCGCCGATCGCACCGGGGCGGAGGGGCGATGAGTGCCCGGGCGGTGGCGCGGGCCGCCGTGTTGCCGGTCCTCGCCGTCGTCGCCGCCGTGACCGCGTCGACGCTGCCGCCCCGGGCTGCCGCTCAGGAGCCGGTCGGTGCCGGGGCGGCGGGCGAGCGGCGGGACGCGCCCGAGGGCGCCGAGGAGTCCGCGCCCGCGGTCTCCGACCGCTCGCGGGTGGTCGTCCGGCTCGACTGCGCCAACGTCCTCTCGCGGCGCGAGCTGACGCTGTTCGCCAACGGCACCCTGCGGCTCAAGGCCGGGCGACCTGGGGAGGAGGGGATGTCGCTCGCCGAGCTGGGGCCGGACGAGCTGGAGGACGCCCTCGCGCTGCTCGCCGAGATCGACTTCGACGAGACCGACCCGGCGACCACCGGCCCGGACGGGGAGTGGGTGGAGCGCTGTCTGCTCGAGCTGGAGCTGCCCGGGCGGGCAACCGTCGAGCGCCGGTTCAAGCGCTTCGACTCGTTGCCGTTGGCGCTGGCGCGGGCGCTCGCCGTGGTCAACGGCGTGGCTTCCGGGATCGAGGAGCCGCGCGGCGGCCCCGGCGATCGCGGGCCGGCGCGGCTGCCGGTCGGCTACGAGCCCGAGCCCGGCGACCTGCTGCGGCACGCCGACGGCACCCTCTACGAGGTGATCACGTTCACCGCCGACGGCGAGGGGGTCGAGCTGCAGGGGGTCGATCAGCCGCTCACCCTCTACCTGTCGCGCGGCCGGCTCGGCGACGAGATTGTCGAGCTGGTCGGGCGGCGGGAGCGCCGAGGGCCGTGAAGCGCGGCGGCGCGGGCAGGCTGCGCCTGTCCGGCGGCCGCCACGGCGGCCGGGTGCTGAGCGTGCCGCGCGATGTCCGCCCAACCGGCGGGCGGGTTCGCGAGGCGCTGTTCTCGATCTGGGGCGAGCGGGTCGAGGGCGCCCGGGTGCTCGAGTTGTTCGCGGGGAGCGGGGCGGTGGCGCTCGAGGCGCTCGGGCGCGGCGCGGCGGCGGCGACGGCGGTCGAGCGCGATCCGCGGGCGGCGGCGGCGCTCGCCGCCAACGCCGAGCGGCTGGGCGAGCGGGCGGCGCTGACCCTGCGCCGGGGCGCGCTGCCGGCCGAGCTGGCGCGCCTGGCGCGCTCCGGCGCCGGTCCCTTCGACCTCGTGTTCGCCGATCCCCCCTACCGCTTCACCGCTCATGCGGCGCTGCTCGAGGCGCTGGCGCCGCTGCTCGCGCCCGACGGCGAGGTCGTCCTCGAGCACGCGGTCAAGGTCGAGCCGCCGGCCGGGGCGGGGGGGCTGGTGCGGGTCGACCGACGCCGCTACGGCGAGAGCGCGCTTTCTTTCTACCGGCTGTCCCACTTTTGCGCTCCGGCTCACTGATGATCTCAGAGCGCCGCTCTTGGCCGATCCCGGCCGGAGCGGCGGGAGATCGCCAGATTCCCTAAAAACAGGAGAAGGAGCATGACCAGACGCGGAGTGCTCTCCTGCGCGTCGCTGGTTGCTGCGACCTGTATGGTCGCCGCGCCGGCGTTTGCGCAAATCGCCAAGCAGGACACCGGCGGCCTCGAGGCGCTGGGGAAGGCCGACGACCGGCTCCTCCCCGACCCGTCGACGGCCCCGGTGGAGGATGTCCAGGGGCTGATCGGCCGCGAGGTGGCCGACGCCTGGGCGTCGTTCGGGCTCGACCACGGGGCCTGGGTCGGCTATGTCGACCAGCGCACCGGCCGGCTCGACTACGCCGAAGGCGGCGGCATCCCCTGGGTGCCGGGCCGCGGCAACGGCTTGACCGCGGACGACGTCGCCGGCCATCTGAAGGGCAAGGCGAAGCCCGACCTGGCGGTCCTCGAGTCGATCGCGCGCGATTTCCTGTCCGGGGTCGCCCCGATGATGGGCGTCGATCCGAAGTCGCTGGTGCTCAACACCGGACGCTCGGGGGAGGGAGGCGACTACCTCTGGTTCGTCGACTTCGACGTCGTCCTCGACGGCCTGAAGGTCGAGGGCGGTCGGGTGGTCTTCCGCGTCAACAACGGCAACCTGATCCAGTTCGGCAGCGAGAACCTGCCGTCCCCCGGCACGCGCGCCCCGCGGGTCGCGCTCGGCCGTGAGCAGGCGCTCGCCGCGGTCGCCGACTACATCGGCGGCGTTGAGCTGAGCGACGACTTCATCGACCAGGGGACGCTCAAGCTGTTCCCGGTCGACCGCGCCGAGACCGGTCTGGCCGGCGGCGCCGGCCGCGGTGTGATCCCGGTCTGGGAGCTGACCTTCCGCCGCCAGGGCGATGACGACACCTGGCGCGCCCGCGTCGACGCGACGAGCGGCGAGGTGATCGAGTTCGCCGACGCCAACCACTACGGCCAGGTCACCGGCGGCGTCTACCTGATCGCGCCGAGCGGCGGCTCCACCAACATGCCGATGCCGTTCGCCGACGTCGCCGCCTCGACCTTCTCCAACTCGGCGGGCGTCTTCGGGTCGGGCACCGACTCGAACCTGGCGGGCCAGTTCGTGCGCAGCAGCGACGCCTGCGGCTCGATCCAGGAGAACGTCAACGGCGGCGGGAACATCGCCTTCGGCACCTCGACCGGCACCAACTGCACCACCCCGGGCCACGGCGGCGCCGGAAACACCCATTCGTCGCGCACCCAGTTCTACCACCTCAACCGGGCCAAGGAGGCTGCGCGCGGCTGGATCACCAGGACCTGGCTCACCTCGCAGCTCACGGCCAACGTCAACATCAACAACACCTGCAACGCGTTCTGGAACGGCTCGACGGTCAACTTCTACCGTTCCGGCGGCGGTTGTGGCAACACCGGCGAGCTGCCGGGCGTGTCGCTGCACGAGTACGGCCACGGCCTCGACAGCAACGACGGCAGCGGCAGCCAGACCGACCTCGGGTCGGGGGAGACCTACGGCGACTTCACCGCCGCGCTCGCGCTCCACCAGTCGTGCATCGGCTCCGGCTTCCTCGGCGGCAACTGCTCGGGCTACGGCGACGCCTGCACGAGCTGCACCGGCGTGCGTGACATCGACTGGGCGAAGCGCGCCTCGAACGCCCCGCACACGGTGTCGAACTTCACCCAGCCGCGCTGCCCGACCAGCGCCACTTACCGCGGTCCCTGCGGCCGCGAAGGCCACTGCGAGTCGTACATCTCCTCGGAGACCCTGTGGGACCTCGCCAACCGCGACCTGCCCAGCCCGGGCACCGGCGCGGCCTGGGCGATCGCCGACCGGCTGTGGTACCTGTCGCGGTCGACCCAGACCAAGATGTTCAACTGCACGGCGAGCGGCACCTGGACGGCCAACGGCTGCTTCACCGGCAGCCTGTGGCGGACCTTCCGGGCGGTCGACGACGACAACGGCAACCTCAACGACGGCACGCCGCACGGCGGAGCGCTGTTCGCGGCGTTCAACCGCCACGGCATCGCCTGTACCAGCGACGCCGGTGCCAGCACCACGTTCCGGGGCTGCACCCAACCGTCGACCCCGAGCCTCAGCCTGACCCCGGGCTCCAACTCGATGGGGCTGTCGTGGTCGAGCAGCGGCTCGGTGGTCTACGACGTCTACCGCAGCGAGCTGGGCTGCAACGCCGGCGCGACGAAGATCGCCAACAACGTCTCCGGGACGTCGTTCACCGACAACGAGGTCGCCAACGGGTTCACCTACTCGTACCGGGTGATCGCTCACCCGAGCACCAACGAAGCCTGCGGCAGCGCACCCTCGACCTGCCAGTCGGCGACCCCGGCGGGCGGCGGCGGCTGCACGCCGC
>Ga0256864_1000516_pt1 | contig 13476 bp, 11 predicted proteins | sample RVTome_11_FD_187336 | JGI IMG/M metagenome (GOLD analysis project Ga0256864, IMG submission 187336) | Soil microbial communities from uranium-contaminated site in the Upper Colorado River Basin, Wyoming, United States - RVT147D111 HiSeq ... | reverse complement strand
GACCTCGCCGGCGCCGCGCCGGCGGAGCTGCCGGCGATCGAGTTCGGCTACGGCGGGACGGTCGAGGCCGAGGTGTTCGACACCGGCAAGTCGGTGCAGGTCGATTTCGCCGCCGGCCGCCGCCCGTGGATCGCGGTCCGCGGCGAGCGGTTCGAGCTGGTCGAGTTCCACTTCCACGAGCCGGCCGAGCACGTCGTCGGGAGCGAGGAGCACGCGATGGAGCTGCACTTCGTGAACGCGAACCAGGTCGGCGAGCTGGCGGTGGTCGGCGTCTTCCTCGACGACACCGCCGCCGAGCCGCAGCCGGCGATCGCGCGGATCTGGGCGACGGTGCCGGAGCGGCCGCGGGAGCGGGCGCCGATCACGCTCGTGCCGGAGGAGCTGCTGCCGGCGGACCGCCGCTACGTCCGCTACGCCGGCTCGCTGACCACCGGGGCGTGTGCCGAGGGGGTGCGCTGGCACGTGCTGGGCGGCCGGCTCGCGGTGACGCCGCGGCAGGTCGAGGAGTACCGTCACCCGAACAGCGCGCGGCCCGTTCAGCCGCTCAACGGGCGGCCGGTGCTGGTCGGCGGTTCTTGAGATCGAACGACTCACCGTCACGAGGGAGGGAGCCATGGAGAGCATGAACCGTCTCCGCGTTTCGATGTTGCTCGTCGCCGGCGCGGCGCTCGCCGCCGTGCCCGGCCTCGCCGCCGCCCAGGGCGGCGCCGCCGCGGGCGGCGCGCAGGCGCTCCAGGAGCAGGCCACGTTCTGCGACGGCACCTACGCGCTGTGCATCAAGGCGCCGTGCGAGCCGATCCCGACGCTCGACCGGCTGCTCAACTACGAGGTCGACCACGCCCTCTGCTCGTGCGACGTGGTGACCGGCTGGTCGATGGGGCCGGGCGCCTGCGCGGACCGCGCGCCGGTGACCCAGGGCGGCCGCACGTATCTCATTTCGACCTACTCGAACCTCTACAACGACGAGGAGAAGACCCTCTCCTGCGACTCCCGGGACACGGTGTGGGCCTGGTGCTACGGCGCGCCGTGCGCGGTCGACGAGAACGACTCGAGCAAGGCGGTCTGCACCTGCCCGGTCGAGACCGGCCCCGCGAGGACCTTGGGCGGCGGCTGCCGGCAGGCGGCCTGCGACGGCATCTGGTCGGCCGCCACGCCCGCCGGCGACCTCTTCGCCAACGAGAACTACTACCACTGGATGCAGAAGAACCAGCCGGACGTGCCGGTCAACCCGCCGGCGCCGAAGTGTCCGGCGGTGCCGGGGAGTGGCGGGGTCCCCTGATCGCGCAAACCGGGGCCCGCGCCACGAGCTTGCCCTCCCCGTCGCCGACGTCGCGTTCGAGGTAACTCGGCGGCCGTAGTGCGCCGCTGCGCCCCCCGTGTAATCCGTGCTGCCCGGATGTCACGCATCGCCCCTCTTGCGGCACTCTTGGGGCACTGAGTACATGTGTGCCGAGCCGCTCGGCTCGGCGCGGGAGGGAGGATGGGGGAGCTCCGGATCGCCAGGAGTTCCCCCCTCGACGGCACCGCCGGCAGCTTCGGCATGGTCGGGCGCACGCCCCCGATGCTGGAGCTCTACCGCCGGATCGAGATGTCCGCGCCGACGGACACGGTCGTGCTCATCGAGGGGGAGACGGGAGCCGGCAAGGAGCTGGTCGCGCGCGCGCTCCACCGCGAGAGCCGCCGCGCGGACGGACCGTTCGTCGCCGTCAACGCCTCGACCATCCCGGAAGCGCTGTTCGAGAGCGAGCTGTTCGGCCACGTCAAGGGGGCCTTCTCGGGCGCGCACGAGGATCACGGCGGGCTGGCCGCCGCCGCACAGGACGGGACCCTCTTCATCGACGAGATCGGCGAGCTGCCGCGCGCCAACCAGGCCAAGCTCCTGCGGTTCCTCGACACCCGGGAGATCCGGCCGGTGGGCGGGGTGAAGGAGCGCAGCGTCGATCTCCGCGTCCTCTGCGCCACCAACCGCGACCTCCAGTCCGCCGTCGAGGAGCGCAGCTTCCGGGCCGATCTCTTCTACCGGCTGCGCGCCATCTGGCTTCGGGTGCCGAGCCTGCGCGAGCGGCGCGGCGACCTGCCGCTGCTCGTCGCCCACTTCCTGCGTGAGCTGTGCCTCCGCCATCGCAGGCCCGTCCCGGCGGTCTCGGCCGAGGCGATGGAGCGCCTGCTCGCCTACCGCTGGCCGGGCAACGTCCGCGAGCTGAAGCACGAGCTGGCGCAAGCGGTGGTCCTCACGCCGCCCGGGTTGGAGATCGGCCCGCAGGCGCTGACCGCCTGCGTGCGCGGCGCGGCGGCCGGAGCCGGGCCGCCAGCGGGCACGGTGGAGCCGCCGTCCCTGACGGCCTGCCGCCGGCAGGCCGAGAGCGAGGCGATCGTCTCGGCGCTCCACCGGTTCGGCTGGAACGTCTCCGCGGCGGCCCAGGTGCTGGGGATCAGCCGGGTCGGCCTCACCCGCAAGCTCAAGGCGCTGGGCATCCGGCGGCCGGGGAGGGCGGGGGTGACGCGGACGAACGGTATCCCCACGGCTACACCTCGATTCAGTCTGTAACCCTCGGGTGACGCCCGGCGCCGCCGCCGCCCCGCGGACCGCCCTCCGCAACCGTCGCGGGGAGAGCGACTTGAACCATGCCGGCGCCGGCCTGGTATCCCTCTTGCCTCCGTCCCCCGCCGCTTCTAACGAACCAAGGAGGGATGGAGATGCGGTTTTCCGCCGAGGCAGCGAAGGGGAAGCGCACGCGCACTCGAAGCCAGGACGTCGTCCGCCCGAGCACCCGCTCGGCCCGCCGCCAACGGATCGCGCTCGCGGCCGGCGTTCTCATCGCCGGCTTCGGCGTGGTCGCCCTCGCCCACGTGCTCGACGATTTCGGCCCGCCGCCGGCGGGCGATCCGTCCGCGTTCACCGGGCCGCTGATCGGCGAGGACGAGGCGATCGACGACCTCGAGAACCTCGACCCCGCGAACGAGGGCGCGTTCGAGGGCGGCGCCACCGGCACCGGCGAGGACGCCGGGGCGAACAACTCCCTGGGCGAGAACGAGGTCGACTCCGACCGCGAGTTCGACGTCCCGACCGGCGGTCCGCCGAGCCCGCTGTTCGGCGCCGGCGAGTTCGAGCAGCAGATGCTGCGCTTCGAGGAGTTCGGCACCGCTCGGTTGGCCGACGCCGAAGACCTCACCGTCCCGTTCCCGTCGCCGGCCACCGGGGCGGCCCCCGAGCAGGATCCCTTCGAGGTCGCCGCCAGCGCCCCGTCGGGCGCGGCGCTCGAGGCCTTCCTCGACGACGACGGCATCTCGCCGTTCCCCACCGAGTTCGCCAACGACACCGACGAGAACCCGTGGACGCCGGAGATCGAGGACTTCCTCGGCCGTCTGCTCGACGACGCGCCGGCGGAGGGCCGGCCGCCGGGCAAGGGCTGGGCCCACCAGCGCTGGAACGAGTTCACCCCCGAGGTCTTCTACAACACGCTGCTCGCCGGCGCGCGGGAGAACGGCGGCTCCCGCGACGACCGCCAACTCCACGCCTACAACGCCGGCGAGTTCGCTCCGGGCGGTCTCTACTACCGCGTCTACGACCCCGACGACAACCACAACAACGGCAACGAGATCCTCGGCACCACCGACGGCGTCACCGTCCAGTTCCACCCCGACCTGCCGATCCAGAACCACAAGGCGCTGTGGACCTTCGACGGCACCTTCCCGCCGAAGCTGCTGATGGGTCGCTACGGCGAGGCGATCCTGATGCGCCAGTACAACGCCCTGCCGATCGACGTCGCCGCCAACCGTGGGTTCGGGGTGCACACCCTGACCACCCACGAGCACAACGGCCACAACCCGGCGGAGAGCGACGGCTTCACCAACGCCTTCTACTTCCCCGGCCAGTTCTACGACTACCGCTGGCCGATGCAGCTCGCCGGCTACGACACCGTCAACACCCTCGCCGAGGACCCGCGCGCGGCGTTCCCGTGCGCGTCCGGCGAGACGCTGTTCGTCCACGACGACGAGGGCGACCCGATCAAGAGCTGCGACGCCGACGGTCGCATCCAGCTCCGCGGCGACTGGCGCGAGACGATGAGCACCCACTGGTTCCACGACCACATGCTCGACTTCACGGCGCAGAACGTCTACAAGGGCAGCGCCGTGATGTTCAACTACTACAGCGCGCTCGACCGCGGCAACGAGGCCTGGGACGACGACGTCAACCTGCGGTTTCCCAGCGGCAGCGCGCTGCCCTGGGGCAACCGCGACTACGACGTCAACCTGCTGCTCGCCGACAAGGCGTGGGACGAGGACGGGCAGCTCTGGTTCAACATCTTCAACCTCGACGGCTTCGTCGGCGACCGCCTGCTGACCAACTGGCTCTACAAGCCCTACTTGGAGGTGCGGGCGCGGCGCTACCGCTTCCGCATCCTCAACGGCTCGGTGTCGCGCTACTTCGCGCTTGCCCTGGTCAGGCAGGTGTCGGGAAGCTCCGGCCAGTTCGACGGCCCGCCGGGCTCGGGCGTCTCCTACGACCGCGTCGGCTTCCACATGATCGCCAACGACGGCAACATCATGGAGCACGCGATCCCGTTCGACGGCTCGATCGACCTCGACGGCGACGGCAACGCCTCCGAGCACAAGGGGCTGCTGCCGACCCAGGGCATCGCCGAGCGCTACGACATCGTGGTCGACTTCGCGTCCCAGGGCATCCAGCCCGGCGACAAGCTCTACTTCGTCAACCTGCTCGAGCACGAGGACGGCCAGAAGGCCGGCGACTCGGTCTCGCTGGCGGACATCCTCGACGGCAGCTACGAGGACCAGGGCGTCGGCCGGGACGGGCCGAACTTCGACCCCGCGGTCGGCCGCTTCCTCGAGTTCCGTGTGGTCTCCTACTCCGGCACCGATCTGTCGATGGACCCCAACGATTTCGAGCCCGGCGGGACCAAGATGATCCCGCTGGCCATCGACCGCAACGACCCGCAGCTCGACGACGCGCGGCACCGCACCTTCCGGTTCCGCGACGACAGCAGCGACGAGACCCCGTGGGTGATCCGCACCGACGGCGGCGAGGGCGTCGGCATGGATCCGCGGCGGCTGTCCGCGGCGCCGAGGCTGGCCACCGGTCCGACCTCGGGCGGCTTCGACGGCACCGGCGCCAACGGCGACGACGCGCTGGGGACGATGGAGATCTGGCTGCTCGAGGGCAACGACAACTGGAGCCATCCGGTCCACGTCCACTTCGAGGAGGGCGTGATTTTGACCCGCGACGGCGACCCGCCGCCGGCGTGGGAGACCTGGGCGCGCAAGGACGTCTACCGGCTCGGACCGCGCGAGGACAGCGGCCAGAAGGTGGAGTTCGCGATCCGCTTCCGCGAGTTCGCCGGCACCTACATGGAGCACTGCCACAACACCCAGCACGAGGACCACGCGATGCTGCTGCGCTGGGACATCGAGTACCCCGGTCAGATCAAGCTGATGCCGGCGCCCATCCCGACCTGGGACGGCGTCGAGTACGTCGACTCGGCCGCCCTGCCGACGTTCCGCACGGGCGACGGCACCGGACCGGAGGAGAGCTTCGGCGGCGGCGGCGGCTTGACCCCCTCGGGTGACGGCGGCGACGACGGCACCAGCCTCGACCCCGGCGGCCGCACCGGCGCCACCGAGGAATCGGTGACGATCACTCACGCCCGGTACCGCTTCAAGGACGACGAGCTGCTCGTCCAGGGCTTCGCCGCCGGCGCGACCACCGTGACCGTGCACCGCGGCGGGATCGTCGGCGGCAGGTGCTCGGGAGATCCGATCGCCAGGACCGACGTCGATGCCGGCGAGTTCAAGTACCGGGCCGAGGACGTCCCGGCTCCCCGCAGCGTGTGCGTCAGCGCGTCGAGAGCCGCCGACTCGTCGATCGTCACGGTCGACTAGCCGATGCGCTCCTACTGGCCAGCTGCGGTGATCGCCCTCGCCGGCGTCGGAATGCTCGCCGGCGCGGCGGTGATCGCCCACCACGAGCCGGACCCGGTCGCCGAGATCGACGGCGGCCGGGGCGGCTCGGTGTGGGGCGCGAACTACTTTCCCAACGTCCCCCTGATCAACCACCAGGGTGAGACCGTGCGCTTCTTCGACGACCTGATCAGGGACAAGGTCGTGCTGATCAACTTCATCTACACGAGCTGCCCCGACACCTGCCCGATGGAGACCGCGCGGATGCTCGAGGTGGCGAGGATCCTCGGCGACCGGCTGGGCGACGACGTCTTCTTCTACTCGATCACCATCGACCCGCAGAACGACACGCCGGAGGCGCTGGGCGAGTTCGCCGCCAACTGGGGCATCCCCGAGGGCTGGTGGTTCCTCACCGGCGAGCCGGACGACCTGATCACGGTGCGCGGGAAGCTCGGGGTGTCGATCGAGGACGTCGAGACCCTGAACTTCTCCGCCCACCCGATCCACCTGGTGATGGGCAACCAGGCGACCGGCCGCTGGATGAAGCGCTCGCCGTTCGAGAACCCCTACGTGCTGGCCGACCAGGTCGGTCGATGGCTCCACAACTGGAAGGCCCCGCCGGCCGCCGACCGCGACTACGCCGACGCCCCGGAGATCCGCCAGATCTCGACCGGTGAGACCCTCTTCCGCGACCGCTGCGCCGCCTGCCACACGATCGGCCGGGGCGACGTCGAGGCCTTGGCCGAGCGGCGCATCGGGCCGGACCTGCTCGACGTCGGCCGCAACCGCGACCGGGAGTGGTTGGAGCGCTGGCTCAAGGAGCCTGACGCGATGCTCGAGGAGGGGGATCCGCTGGCGAGGGCGCTGCTGGCGCAGTACAAGGACATCCCGATGCCGAACCTCCGGCTGACCGACGTCGACGCGGAGAAGCTCCTCGCCTACATCGACGAGGAGAGCCGGCGGATCGGCGAGCTGCGGGCCGCCGAGGCCGCGCACGGCCACGAGCGGCACCACGGCGACGACGTTTGGCGCCCCGCGCACGCGGGCCACGAAGCCCACGGCGCTCACCCGCCGGCGCGGCGAGGGGCGTCCGGCAGTCGCTGAGCCGGGGATTCCGCCGGCCGCCGGCCGAGCTTCAGAGGCTCAGTGCCTTGTGTGGAGCAGTCTCCACGGCGATCTGGAGCAGGCGGCCCCAGGGGAGCTCATCCCGCCATTGCCGGACTTCCTCGCTCTTGCGCTGATCGAACCGGGGCAGCGCGGCGAGGACGTGGGCGGGGGTGACGTCGAGCCGTGGAGCGTCTTCCCTCGTGGTCAGCCATCGCATCACCCTTGGTACCACCGAGTTCCGCGAGCCGTCGTGGGCCAGGAGATCGTAGCCGGCGAGGTCGGAGACGAACCGCAGGTGGCCGTGGCCCTCCCGCACCAGCACCGCCCAGTCGTGTCCCTCGTCCGCGACGCCCATGTTGAGCGCCATCGCCATCCCCAGCTCCAGGGGCATGTTGAAGCGGGCGAATTGCTCGGGGCCCTCGCCGTGGCAGCGCGACAGGTCGTGGAGCGAGTACTTCGCGCCGCGGAGGCCGTCGAAGATGCGCCGGACGCGCGACCGAGCCACGTCGTCCGACTCGATCGCGCTCGCGGGCTCGAATCCGCAGCAGACGACGGTGAAGACCAGGGCGTCGAACGTGGGCAGGTATTCCCGGTCGAACGGGCAGTTGATGAAGACGCGCTTGTGCCGTTCGATCGTTCTGGCGGTCCCGCTCACGGCGGCGACTACGGCTTGAGCAGGGACTCGGCGTGGGCCGCGATCTCGTCCAGGCGGCTCTCGCGATCGAGGCTCTTCGGGCTCGAGACGCTGAATGACTCGTAGGGCTCGGCCACCTCTGAGAGGGCACCGCTCCCGAGGTGCGACCGGTGGGCCCGGTGCGACCGGTAGGCCCGGTCCGGCGCCGCCGCCTCCTCTGGGGAGGCCGCGATCCGCGCCACCTCCCCGGCCGCTCCCTCCAGGTTGCCGGGGTCGATCAGACGGACTCCGCGCACGGCGCCGCCCCCGGCGGCCGCGGCGGCGAGGAAGTTGGGGAGGGCAATGCCGGCTGCCACCACCGGGATGAGCGGCTTGGCTTCGTCCTCCCACTTCGCCTCCAGCGCAAGCTGCCACTCCAGGTCCTGCCGTCGGTCCTTCGGTCGCTCACCCGCCACCAGCAGCACGATGCCGTCGGACGACTTCATGGCGCGCTCGATCTCGCGGCCGAGCGGCCGCCCGTCGCGCACGGAGTCCGGCGTGGTCTGGACCGCGAAGCCGGCGAGCTCGAGGTGGTGATGGAGTCGCTCTGCCAGCTCCATGTCGCTGTGCGCGAAGGAGAGGAAGAGCGTCTTTGCGTCCGCCATGGAGGAAACCTCCAGGCGCGAGTATACCCCTCCCGTCACGGCCCGGCGCCGTCGGGCTGCCGCGAGGGCGCGTGAGACACCCTGTGTCAACCCCTAGCGGTTCAGGCGGCCTGAAGGCGGCTGGCGGCGCCGTGTCGAGCGGGGTCGTAGGGAGCCTGGTCGTGCCAGCAGCGCCAGAGCACTCGCACCCAGGCGCGGGCGAGGATGCGCGTGGCATGGGGGTGGTCGCAGCCGCGTTCGCGTGCTCGGGCGTAGATCTGTTGAGCCCAGGGGTGAGCGTGTCGGGAGTTGTCAGCCCAGGTGGTGATGGCGCAGCGCAGGCGTTTGTTGCAGGCCCATCGGAAGGTCACACCGCGGGACTTGCCGGAGGCATGGGTAACGGGTGCAACGCCGGCCTCGGCGGCGAGCTGTCGTTCGGTGGGAAACCGCTTGGGGTCGTCGCCGAGCTCGGCCACGATCTGGGCGGCGTTGACCTTGCCGGCCCTGGGGAAGGACATGACGAGCCGGCCGACGGGGAGCTGCTCGACGGCGTGCTCGACGGCGGAAGTCAGCCGTCGGATGCGGTCTATGAGCGTGGAGAGGACGCTGACCAAGTCGAGCACGGCGTCACCCTTGGCCTGCTGCTCGAGGGGTCCGGCCAGACCGGTGGGGGACGAGCGAAGGCGTTCGAGCAGCTCGGCTGGTGTGCGGCGTCCAGAGTAGCCGTTGCGGCCGAGGAAGCCTGCGAGACGCTGGGGCCCGAGGCCACGAGTGTGCTCCGGCGTGGGGTAGCGCTCGAGGAAGGTCAGGGCAATGGGCGAGTCGATGTCGGCAAAGATGACGGCAGCGCCGGGCCAGAAACTCTCGAGCAGGGCCCGGAGCTGGTTGGCGAGCGCAACGCGCTCGGCGACCAGGTCATCGCGGCTGCGCACCAGCGCGCGCAGGGCTCGGACTTCATCGGAGAGAGGCTCGAGCGGTCGGAAGCGGTGGCCGTCGGTGCGCAGGACATCCGCGAGGATGTAGGCATCGCCGGGGTCGCTCTTGCCGCTGGCGGCCCGGTAGCGCGGCCGGCACGCCTTGAGCTGGTTGGGATGGATGGGCACGACCGGGTGGCCCGCGTCGACGAGGGTGTCGACGACCAAGCCGCTGGGACGCTCGATGGCCACCGGAAGTTGCTCCGGTGGCGCGATGCGCGCGAGCTGCGAGAGCAGCTTTCTGAGCCCTGCGGCCGTGTGTTCGACGTCGAAGCGGGCGACGATCGCCCCCTCCTGATCGATCACGCAGGCAGCGTGTACCGCACTGCCCCAGTCCAAGCCTACGAAGTACTTCATCGGCGACTCCCTTCGTCGGATAAGGTCTCGGGTGCCGGGAGGCCTTGCCGGTCGCTCACTGGTCGGCGCTCCGGGGGCTGCGTCTCGAACGCCTCTTGCCCCGTGGCGCGACACCCTGTGGCCGGTCCGGGCCTCCCGGTCTCTGCGAGGGGGCGGGTCTCACGCGGGCTGTCGAGCAGCAAGCGACCGGGGCCCTCCTCGCAGAGGCACGGGAGAGGGGGCGCTGCGGCTCGCCAGAAGCGATCCACAGCGCCCCTCCGGAACCGGAAGGTACACCAGTGAGCGACCGGCGGCCGCGGGCCGCCGCCGGATCTGGCATGATGGGCGGACCGCAGGAGGGCCCCCGCCCGTGACCGACCCCCGCTACCCGATCGGCTGTTTCGATGCGCAGGCCGCCGTCACCGCGGAGACGGTGCGGGCCGCGGTGCGCGACATCGCCGAGCTGCCGGAGCGGCTCGCCGCGGCGATCGCCGGGCTCACCGAGGCGCAGCTCGACACCCCCTACCGCGAGGGCGGGTGGACGATCCGGCAGGTCGTCCACCACCTCGCCGATAGCCACGTGAACGCGTTCGTGCGCCTCCGGCTCGGCCTGACCGAGGAGACGCCGCGGATCAGGACCTACGACCAGGATCGGTGGTGCGCGCTGGCCGACAACCGGACCGCCCCGGTCGAGCCCTCGCTCCAACTCCTGGCCGGGCTCCACCGGCGCTGGGTGCTCCTCCTCCGGGCCATGAGCGCCGCCGACTTCGAGCGCCGCGTCGACCACCCGGACTACGGCGAGCTGTCCCTAGCCGTGCTCACCGCGCTCTACGGCTGGCACGGCCGCCACCACCTGGCCCACGTCGCCGCTGGCCGGCGGCGGACGGCGGCGTGATGCGGATCTACGCCGGCACGAGCGGTTTTTCCTACGACGAGTGGAAGGGGACCTTCTACCCGGAGGACCTGCCGGCCGACGAGCGGCTGCGGTACTTCGGCGCGAAGCTCCCGGCGGTCGAGATCAACAACACGTTCTACCGCCTGCCCAAGGAGAAGGTGGTCCAGGGCTGGGCCGACCAGGTACCGGCGGGCTTCCGCTTCGCGCTCAAGGCGTCGCGCCGGATCACCCACCAGAAGCGCCTCAAGGAGGCCGAGAGCGAGACCGAGTACCTGCTGCGGGTGACCTCGGTGCTCGGCGACAAGCTCGGCGCGCTGCTCTTCCAGATGCCGCCCTACCTGCGCAAGGACGCGCCGCGGCTCGCGGCCTACCTCGAGCTGCTCCCCGCGGGCACCCGCGCCGCGTTCGAGTTCCGGCACGAGACCTGGGCCGACGACGAGATCCGCGACCTGCTCCGCGCCCGCGACTGCGCGCTGGTCGTCTCCGAGACCGACGACGAGCCGGAGGCCGAGCTGGTCGCGACCGCGAGCTGGGGCTATCTGCGCCTGCGCCGCTGCGACTACGCCGACGCCGAGCTGGCGGCGCGCGCCGAGCGAGTCCGCGCCCAGGGGTGGCAGGAGGCGTTCGTCTTCTTCAAGCACGAGGAGGAGGGCGCCGGCCCGGAGATGGCGCTCCGCTTCCTCGAGCTGGGCGGCGGCGGGAGCTGAGCCCGGGGGCGTCCCGGCCCGACGGTCCGTGCGCCGCCCGGCCGGCGCCTCCCGCGGTGATACCCTCCCGCGCCATGGCCGCCGCCGCCCCCGCCCGCACCATCCGCGTCGCCCACAGCCCGGACTCGGACGACGCGTTCATGTTCTACGCGCTGACCCAGGGGCTGCTCGACGGCGACGGGCTCGAGATCCGGCACACGCTGGCCGACATCGAGACGCTCAACCGGGCCGCGCTGGCGGGGACCTACGAGATCACCGCGGTCTCGTTCCACGGCTACGCCTACTTCGCCGACCGCTACCGGCTGATGCCGTCGGGCGCGAGCTTCGGCGACGGCTACGGGCCGGTGGTGGTCGCGCGCGAGCCGCTCTCGCGCGCCGACCTCGCCGGGCGCACGGTGGCGATCCCGGGCGAGCTGACCACCGCGCACCTCGCGCTCCGGCTCTGGCTGCCCGAGGTCGCGACGGCGGTGGTGCCGTTCGACCGCATCCTGCCCGCGGTCGCCGCCGGCGAGCACGCCGCCGGGGTGGTCATCCACGAGGGGCAGCTCACCTATGGCGACGAGGGGCTCTCCGCGGTGGTCGATCTCGGGGCGTGGTGGCGGGAGGAGACCGGCGGCCCGCTGCCGCTCGGCGGCAACGCCATCCGCCGCGATCTCGACGAGGCGCTCCAGCTCCGGCTCTGCCGCCTCCTGACCGAGAGCATCGCCTACGCCCTCGACCACCGCGGGGAGGCGATGCGCTACGCCGTCCGCTACGCCCGCGGCCTCGAGGACGACCCCGAGCGCTCCGACCGTTTCGTCGGCATGTACGTCAACGACTGGACCCGGGGCTATGGCGACGCCGGCCGGCGGGCGGTCCAACTCCTGCTCGACCGCGGCTTCGAGGCCGGGATCATCCCGCGCCGGGTCGAGGCCGAGTTCGTCGAGGCCTGAGTCTTCAGGCGTCGCGCTGCCGGCGCCGGCGGGCGCGCAGCAGGTCCTCGACCGCTTCCTTCTCGTGGCGGACGATGCGCACGAACGTGAGGCGGTGCCCGCGGTTGTTGAGGTGCGGGACGAAGAAGTCCCACACCACCTCGCCGTCGCGGGTGACCTCGAAAGCGTGGGCGCGCTCGGACTCCCCGATCAGCGTGTTGCCGTTGGGCAACCGCTGGGCGGCGCCGAGGCTGCGGGTGTAGAGCTTCTCCGGCGGGCTGGCGGCGTACTGCCAGACGATCCGGTTCGTCCGCGGGTCGAGCTCGAGGGCGCGTCCCCACTTGCGGCGCAGCCCGTTGTCGTAGAGGAGGATGTTGCCGTTGTCGAGCAGGGTCGCGTCGTGCTGTCCGTCCAGCTCGCCGCGACCCCACCACCACACCAGCTCTTGCTCGTCCCAGTCGAGGATCGCCACCAGGTCCTGGTGCTTGATCGAGATCAGCACGTGGCGCGGGTCGTAGAGCGGATGGGTGCCGAAGAGGTGGGGACGGTCCATCCACTCGATCGAGTTGGCGTGGAAGAAGTCCCGGGCCCGGCCCCGCCGCGTGTGCACGGTCTGGAGGAGCGCCCGCCCGGTGCGCGCCTCGGCCCGCCGGAAGACCTCGAACAGGGAGACCGACGCCCGCTCGGCGCCGCTCGGGTCGAGCAGGGTGAGGCTGTCGTCGCGGACGCGCATCGGCTCGCCGTCGATGGTCTCGGTGCGCGTGCTCAGGGTGAGGGTGAGGATGTCGCCGGAGGGCGTCTGCTCGACGTCGTGATGGGTCGCCAGCTCGCGCCGCCACACCAGCTCGCCGTCGAAGTCGAGGCGCACCAAAAAGCGCGTGCGCCCGGTGCGGCCGACGGCCAGCAGGTCGCCGTTCGGGAGCAGGTCGGCCCGGCCCCAGACGTCGCAGGGCGACACCTGCCACCGGTTGACGACCCGGCCCGACATGTCGATCAGCTCGGCGGCGCACAGGGCGCGGAGGGTGTAGAGGTTGTAGCCCGGGTGGGCCCGCGCCGGGTCGTGGAGCCTGACGCCGCCCTCGGCCGGATCCGCTTTCTCGGGAGCGAAGTCGAGGTAGGGGAGCGAGCGCAGCGCGTCGATCTCCGACAGCTTCTCCTTCCCGGCCGCGGCCGTTTGGTCGCCGCCGCCGGCGGCCGCCCCGGCGGCCGGCGCCGCCGGCGGCGCCGGCTCGCCGCAGGCGAGCGCTCCGGCAAGGAGGGGGAGCGAGAGCAGGGCGGTGCGACGCATCGAAGGGTCCTCGCCGGGTCGGCGGCCGGCGGCGTGGCGCGTGAGGATACACCACGGCGGCCGGGCGGCGGCCGCGGCCGGATGG
>Ga0256864_1000514_pt1 | contig 13571 bp, 5 predicted proteins | sample RVTome_11_FD_187336 | JGI IMG/M metagenome (GOLD analysis project Ga0256864, IMG submission 187336) | Soil microbial communities from uranium-contaminated site in the Upper Colorado River Basin, Wyoming, United States - RVT147D111 HiSeq ... | reverse complement strand
TGCCGCCGGCGCCCGCGCCGCCGCCGCCGCTCTCCATCCCCTTGCCCACCTGGTACTTGACGTAGGCGTTGAGGTCGCCCACCGCGGCCATGCTCGAGCGCTTGTCGATCGCCTCCTCGACCTCGGGCGGCACCGAGACGTTCTCGACGATGAAGCTGGTGATCTCGAGCCCGTAGCGGGCGCCGACCACCGGGTTGATCAGCGGCAGCAGCGCCTCGCCCAGCTCGGTGTAGCGGGTGGCGGCGTCGAGCACCGGCACCCTCGAGGTCGCGAGCGCGTCGGAGAACACGCTGACGATGCGCGAGCGCATGGTGTCGGCGAACTCGTCGAGCCGGAAGTTGTGATCCGAGCCGGCGACCTCCTTGAGGAAGAGCTTGGGGTCGACGATGTGGAAGTCGTAGGTGCCGAACGCGCGCGCGCGGACGATCCCGAAGTCGTCGTCGCGCAGCATCAGCGGGTTCGAGGTCCCCCACTTGTTGCCGGTGAAGAGCCGGGTCGCGAGGAAGTAGACGTCGGCCAAAAACGGCGACTCGAAGCCGTACTTCCACGACTTGAGCCGGGTCAGCACCGGGATGTTGTCGGTGGTCAGCGTGTGCTTGCCCGGCCCGAACGTGTCGCCGAACTCGCCGACGTAGACGAACTGCACGGTCTGCGACTCGCGGACGATGAGCTGGGCGCCGTTCTTGATCGCCTTGTCCTCGTCCGGGAAGCGCCAGGAGAGGGTGTCGCGCGAGTCGTCGGTCCACTCGATGATGTCGATCAGCTCGCCCTTGATGAGGTCCATCAGGCCCATGGCAGGCTCCCCCGTGGCAGGTGGGTGGTCGGAGCGGGGATTCTACCCGCTCGCCGCGCCGATGGGAGAGGCCCCCGGGGGAACTCGTCACCGCGCCGCCGGCGCCTTCCTGCGGCATCTTGGGGGCACGAAGCTCCGCCCATCGATTCGATTCCGGGAGGGAGGCCCGACGCCGGCCGTGCGGCCGCGAGGTCCATGCTCGACGCCCGACGCCACCACCATGCCCGCGGTTCCGGCCCCGAGGGCGCCCGGCGCCCTCACGCAGCTCCGTTGTGCTAAAATCGCGTGTTCCAGAAGGACACCAAGGCCGCCCGGGGACAGCCCTGAGAGGCGAGCCGAGCCTGGCGCCGCCGCAGTTGGCCCTGTTCGGGTGGATCAAGCGGCGGCTCCGACAGGTCGCCGGGCACGGGCCATGGGATCACCAGCCGACCGTGTCGCTGCAGGCTCGGGATCGAGGTTCCGTAGGGACCTCTGTCTTATGTGTTGAAGGGACTGGGAACGCGGGGAAAGGGAGGGGCCGGTCGTGCGACTCTCGAATCTGAACCGAGAAGCGCTGCGCAAAAAGATCAAAAAGCCGCCACTCGGCTATCGGACGCCGGCCGCGCTCCTCCTGCTCGGAATCCTCTCGACCGTCCTCCTGCTGTGGACGAGCCACACGAGCGAGCACGAAGCGATCCAGGACCTCACGACAGACGATGCGATCCGCCAGCTCGAGATCGCCGTCGCCACCTCTCACCTGTGGCTGGAGGAGGCCCTGAGCGGCGATCCCTCGATCGACATCACGGAGATCCGGAGGGACCTCGACCGGTCGGTCGAGCTCGTGCTCCTGGTGCTCCAGGGCGGCACCGCGTCTCCCGGCGGCTACACCCTCGAACCGCTGCGGGAGCCCGAGCTGCGCCGCCAGGCCGAGGAGGTGAGGGCGCGGCTCGTCGAGCTGACAGACTTCTCGATCGGGCGCTACAGCCGCGGCGGCGTCGCCGGCGTCGGAACCGAAATGGACCAGAACTTCGACGAGAAGTTCCTCTACCTGCTCCGGTTGAGCGACGGGCTGCGCCAGGGCCTGGCCGAGCGCTCCGCACGGTTGCAGGCCCGGTCGCGGAGGCGCCTCAGCATGCTCATGACCGCCTGGATCGTCCTGGTGACGGCGGCGAGCGCCGGGCTGTTCAACCAGGAGAGGCGCCGCCGGCAGGCGGAGATCACCTTGCGCCAACGGGAAGCCGAGCTCCACCAGGCCCAGAAGATGGAGGCCGTCGGCCGGCTGGCGGGCGGCATCGCCCACGACATCAACAACTACCTGGGGGCGATCCGGGGATATTGCGAGGTCGCCGCCCTGAAGAACCCCGGCAACCCGGCTCTCGCCCGACAGATGGACGCCGCCATGCAGACCGCGACCGAGGCCTCCAACCTGATTCGCCAACTCCTCGCCTTCAGCCGCAAACAGCCGGTCGCGCCCCGGGTGGTCAACCTGAACCGGATCGTCGCCAAGATGGAGGGCATGGCGAGACAGCTCCTGGGCGACGACGTGATCCTCTCGAGCGAGCAGGACCCGGAGGTCTGGAGCGTCGAGGTCGACCCTTCTCAGACCGAGCAGATCCTGCTCAATCTGCTGGTCAACAGCCGCGACGCCATGCCGACGGGCGGCGAGATCGTGGTGAAGACGAGAAACCTGGAGCAAGGCCCGGAGCAGGACGGAGGCAAGCCGGTTCTGGCGCCGGGACGATACGCCGTGCTTTCGGTCGTCGATACCGGGCACGGAATCCCCCCCGAGTTCCGGGAGAAGATCTTCGAGCCCTTCTTCACCACCAAGGCGGACATGGGCTCGAGCGGAGTGGGGCTCGCCACGGTTTATGGCATCGTCCGCCAGAACGGAGGTTCGATCTCGGTCGCCAGCGAGCCGGGCAAGGGCACCACCATCGAGATCTTCTTGCCCGCCCATGATCGGCAGGCGAGTGACGCCGAGCCGCGCGTCGATGCCGATGGGCGGCCGTTCACCGGCCCGGTGAAGGTGCTGCTCGTGGAGGACAACGACTACATGAGAGCGGCGACCGGCGATCTCCTGAAGGCCTTGGGCCACGACGTGTTGGTCACCGCCGACGCCCGAGAGGCCCTCGAGATCGTCGCCGGGAGCGAGCCCCCGCTCGACCTCTTGGTCACCGACGTCGTCATGCCCGGCCTCTCCGGTCCCGAGCTCCTGAGCCGGATCCGGGAGAAGCGCCGGAGCCTCCCCTGTCTGTTCATCTCGGGCTACTCCGACAACGTCGTCCTGCGCTACGGCCTCGACCAGGAGCACGCGGACTTCCTCCAGAAGCCCTTCACCGCGAGAAACCTGGCTCTCAAGATCGGTGAGCTGGTCAACGTACAAGAGCCAGGCGTCTCTTGAGCTGTCCTCGCCGGCGAAGCCTTCGGCCTCGAACCGGCTAGAAGCAGGGCGGGCGCGGCCCGCGGTCCGGCGAACGAGCCGTGACGGACGCCCGGCGCCGCGGCGGGAAGGAGGCCTATTGCCATGAGACTCCTCGTGGTCGAAGACAATCCCGAGATGGCGAATCTACTGACCAACGTGCTGCGAGACGCATGCTACGCGGTGGACCGTGCTTCGAGCGGCACGGAGGCCGCGGAGCTGGTGGATCTCGAGGACTACGACCTGATCCTCCTCGACTGGCAGATCCCCGAGCCCACGGGCCTCGACTTGGTGCAGACCTGGCGCCGCCAGGGCCTCCAGATGCCGATCCTGATGCTCAGCGTGCGCGACGACGTCGAGGACCGCATCGAGGGCCTCGACGCCGGCGCCGACGACTACCTGACGAAGCCCTTCTCCGTCGGTGAGATGCTCGCCCGGGTGCGCAGCCTCCTCCGGCGGCGCGAAAAGCGCCTCCAGAGCCAGCTCTCCGCCGGCGATCTCGTGATGGACCGCTCGCGGCGTCAGGTGACGGTCGCTGGCCGGCCCGTGGAGCTCTCGCCGAGAGAATTCGCGCTGCTCGAATACCTCCTGACCCGCAAGGACGAGGTCGTGACCCGCAACGACATCGAAACCCACGTCTGGGATGCCAGCTTCGGCTCGTGGGCCAACGTCGTCGAAGTGACGGTGCACCGGCTGCGCAAGAAGATCGACTACGGGCGAAAAGACCGTCTGTTGCACACGGTGCGGGGAGCGGGTTATGTCTTGCGGAGGGTCCGCTCCTGAGTCGCGTCCGCACCGTACTCGGCGACGAAGGCGGCGATGCCCACCACCGGCGGCGTCATGCCTCGAGCCTTCAGCTCGCGCAGCAGCGACAGCCAGCTCTCGGTGCTCTGTCAGCCCACCTCGGCCCACCGGCCGAACCAGGGCCGATCCACAGATTTCGAGGGTCTCTCTGCAATCGTTTTGTAATCTCACGTAATCGGCCCGTAAGGTACGCTCCTGTATACTTCCTCCTAAAGTTCAGATGTGTCTTAAACGGACCTGACCCCATGAGGCAGGAGCGACGGTTCGCCGTTCGCTCCTGTGGGTCAGAAACAAGGGAGGAGGACAGATCTCATGTGCAGGGGAAAACCGGTTTTCTGCTTTGCCATCGGGATGCTGGCGCTCGCCGCGATCTCAGTGCCCGCGGCGGCGCAGACGTGCAACCGTAACCTGACGGCCAACGTCGTCGCCCTCGACCAGGTGTTCTTCTGGAACCGTCTGGGCGCCGTCCAGCCTCAGGGCATGATGTTCGCCCTGGAGCGCGACGTGGTGGAGATCGTGCCCGGCGGCGGCCTGGTGGCGGGCAACGTCGAGCTCCGGCCCGACAAGCGGCCGCGCCCCATCGTTCTCCGGATGAACGTGGGCGACTGCCTGACGATCCACTTCAAGAACCTGCTCGACCCGGCGCGCCGGGACGACGAGCAGGTGGCGACCCGCGACGCTTCGATCCACGTCATCGGCCTGCAGCTCGTGAACTCGATCTCGGACGACGGCTCCAACGTCGGCACCAATCCGTCGAGCCTGGTGCCGCCGGGCGGCTCGGCGACCTACACCCTCTACGCCGAGCGCGAGGGCGAGCACGTGTTGTCCTCCACCGGCGCCATGACCGGCGGCGACGGCGACGGCGGTCAGATGACCGCCGGCCTGTTCGGGGCGGTCCAGGTCGAGCCCCGGGGTGCTACCTGGTACCGCAGCCAGGTGACCGCCGCCGACCTCGCGCTGGCTTCCACCGGCACCACCGCCGACGGCCATCCGATCCTCGACTACGGGGCGACTTACGCCGACGGCACCCCGATCCTCGAGATGCTCGACGCGTCGAACGAGATCGTCCACACCGATCTCAACGCCATCATCGCCGGTCCGTTCACCGTTCCCTATCCGCCCAACCCGGTCTACCCGAACCGCGATCAGTCGTTCCGCGAGTTCACGGTCATGTACCACGACGAGATCGGCGCCGTGCAGGCCTTCCCGGCTTTCTTCGAGGACGCCGTTCTCGGCCACACCACCCACAGCGTCCGCGACGGCTTCGCCATCAACTACGGCACCGGCGGCATCGGCGCGGAGATCATCGCCAACCGCCTGGCGGTGGGGCCGATGCGCGACTGCGTGGGCTGCAAGTACGAGGAGTTCTTCTTGAGCGCGTGGACGGTCGGCGATCCCGCCGAGGTGGTGGACGTGCCGGCCAACGCCTGCGTCGGCGATCCTCTCTGCCGGGCCACCGAGGTGCTCTACCCCGACGATCCGTCGAACGTGCATCACGCCTATCTGCGCGATCACGTCAAGTTCCGCATCCTCCACGGCGGCGTCAAGGAGCACCACATCCATCACCAGCACACCCATCAATGGGTGTTCGCCCCCGACAGCGACGAGTCGACCTACCTCGACAGCCAGGCGCTGGGTCCGGGGAGCTCGTTCACCCTGGAGATGACCTACAACGGCAGCGGCAACCGCAACCAGGCGGTCGGCGACTCGATCTTCCACTGCCACTTCTATCCCCACTTCGCCCAGGGCATGTGGGAGCTGTGGCGGGTGCACGACGTCTTCGAGGACGGCACCCGGATGCTGCCCGACGGCGAGATCGTCCAGGGGACGCCGATCCCGGCGCTGGTACCGATCCCCGCGCTGGTGATGGCGCCGATGCCCGGGGCGGTGGTCACCATCGCCGCGGATCCGCGGCTGCCCGAGAAAGGCGGCCAGGTGCAGATCGACGGCGTCTTCGTGCGCGACATGGTCGCCCCGCCGGCCGGCAATCCGGGCTATCCGTTCTATGTGCCGGGCATCGGCGGTGCGCGGCCGCCCCATCCGCCGCTCGAGACCATCGACGACGGCGGCCTGGCGCGCCATGTGCTGCTCGGAGGCGAGGCGATCCAGGTCCAGACCCGCCTCGACTTCACCAAGGAGCTCGAAGAGGTCGAGGCGCTGGAGCTCGACGATGCCGGCGAGCCGGTGGAGCAGGTGGCGATGGCCGACCACGCGGTACGCTTCCGCGACAGCTTCAAGCCCGACGGCACGGCGGCCACCGGCGCCAACGGTTTCATCTACAACGGCCTACCGGCGGTGGCGGGAGCTCCCTACGCCGATCCCTGCATCGACGACTTCGGCAACGCGGTCGGAGTTCCCAGGCTCTACAAGGCGGCCAACATCCAGCTCGACGTGGTCTTCAACAAGGCCGGCTGGCACTTCCCCCAGCAGCGCATCATCACCCTGTGGGGGGATGTCCAGGACACCTTCGCCGGCATCCGGCCGCCGGAGCCGTTCTTCTTCCGCGCCAACACCAACGACTGCATCGAGTTCCAGCACACCAACCTGGTGCCCAACATCTATGAGCTCGACGACTTCCAGGTGCGCACGCCGACCGACATCCTCGGCCAGCACATCCACCTGGTGAAGTTCGACGTGACGGCGTCGGACGGCGCCGCCAACGGCTGGAACTACGAGGACGGCAACTTCAGCCCCGACGAGGTGCGTGAGCGGATGCGCGCCATCCGCGCCCACAATGCCTGCCTCGGCAACGAGGTGGCGGGGGGCGATCCGCGCGACGGCACTTTCGAGTGCCCGGTGGCGGAGGCGCACCCGTTCTTCGGCGCCGGCCCCGGCGGTGCCTTCCTCGGCGCCACCACCACCGTCCAGCGCTGGTTCGCCGACGACGTGCTCAACCTGGCCGGCGAGGACCGCACCTTGCGCACCGTCTTCACCCACGACCACTTCGGTCCCTCGACCCATCAGCAGGCGGGCCTCTACGCCGGCCTGGTGATCGAGCCCGAGGGCTCGGCCTGGCGCGATCCGGAAGACGGCACCATCCTCGGCAGCCGCTTCGACGGCGGCCCCACCAGTTGGCACGCCGACATCCTGACCGCCGATCCAGCCGACAGCTACCGCGAGTTCATGTTCGAGTTCGCGGACTTCTCCCTGGCCTACACCGAGGACAGCCATCCCAACCTGCCGTTCGCCGGCGGTCCGGTGTTCCCGCTGCCGTGGAACGGCGTCGCGCGCCAGCCCGGCGGAGGCTTCGACAATCCGCCGGAGGCGATCAACCCGCCCGGCAAGGTCGAGGTCGGGCTGCCGTTCCTGGTCGCGCGGCCGCCGCAGTGCCCCGGCGGCGAGCCGGTGCCCTGCCCCGAGGCGATCTCGGCCGACGACGTCGGCACCATGGTGGTCAACTACCGCAACGAGCCGATCGCGCTCCGGGTCCGGGATCCTGCCAATACCCAGGCCGCCGGCAACGCCGGCAACCTGTCGATGGTCTTCCGCTCGGACCTCATCCGCGCCGATCCGGACTTCAACGTCCAGCCCGCCTTCTACCCGCCGCTGACCGGCGGCGTCCAGGACGGCGACCCGTTCACGCCGCTGATGCGCGCCTACGACAACGACCAGATCCAGATCCGGACGCTGGTGGGGGCCACCGAAGAGGGCCACAACTTCAGCGTCCACGGCATCAAGTGGCCGTTCGAGCCGTCGTGGCGCAACTCCGGCTGGCGCAACTCGCAGATGATGGGCATCTCCGAGCACTTCGAGTTCCGCTCGCCGCTGACCCCCGCCAAGGGACAACGGGGCCCGTTCTCGGACTACCTCTACCAGCCCGGCTCGTCGACCGACGATCTGTGGAACGGCACGTGGGGCATCCTGCGCTCCTACCGCACCAACCAGAACAACCTGCTGGCGCTGCCCAACAACCCGGCGGGCGGTCCGTCGATCGGCAACCCCGGGGCTTTCAACGGCGTCTGCCCGAAGGCGGCGCCGGTGACGACCTTCGACGTCACCGCCACCCTCGCCCAGAACGCCTTGCCCGGCGGCACGCTGGAGTACAACTCCCGCACCGTCAACGGCGGTCCGCTCAACGATCCGACGGCGATCCTCTACGTCCGCACCTCCGACCTCGCCGCCTCGGGGCAATTGCTGTCCGGAGTGCCGATCGAGCCCCTGGTGCTGCGCGCCAACGCCGGCGACTGCGTCGAGCTGATCCTGCGCAACGACCTGCCGCAGTTCGCCCCCGACCTCGACGGCTTCGCGACCTTGCCGATGATCGTCGACGACTTCAACGCCAACCAGGTGGTGCCGTCGACCCACATCGGCTTGCACGCGCAGCTGGTCGCCCTCGACGTCACCCGCGACGACGGCGCCGCGGTGGGCTTCAACAACGTCAACGACAACCTGACGCCGCCCCAGGGCAACGTCAAGGACCGCTACTTCTGGTACGCCGGCGATCTCACCCGGGATCCGGTCAGCGGTGATCTGGTACCGACGCCGGTCGAGTTCGGCGCCACCAACCTGATCTCCTCGGACCCCATCAAGCACGCCCACAAGGGCGCCATCGGCGCGCTGATCATCGAGCCCGAAGGCGCGACGTGGACCGAGGACGCCGCCAGCCGGGCCTCGGCCACGGTGTGCCCGGGAGGCGAGAGCCCCTGTTCCCCCAGCGCCGCCAATGCCTTCCGCGAATTCGTGCTGATGGTGCAGAACTTCGTCAACTTCCGCTTCGGCAGCGCAACGACCCTGCCCACCGCCGTCGTGGACGCGAACGGAGAGCTGATACCGACGACGGAGACCTTCCTCGCCGGCCAGGCGGTGCCCAACACCGCCGAAGCGGAGGACGCGGAGGACTCGGGGCAGAAGGCGTTCAACTACCGCAGCGAGCCGATGTGGTTCCGTAAGGGCTTCGCGCCCGACGCGCCGCTGGGTTTCACCCGCGACCTGATCTTCACCGACGTCCTCACCAACGCTCAGGTCGGCGGCGATCCGGAGACCCCGTTGTTCACCGCCCAGGCGGGCACGCCGGCGCGCTTCCGGATCCTGCACCCCGGAGGCAACCAGCGCAACAACGTGTTCACCGTTCACGGCCACGTCTGGGAGCGGGAGCCCTACGAGTGTCCGGGCTCGGCGCACAACGGCGTGCCGGGACAGTGCGTACCGGGCGAGGTCGGCTCGCAGGCGATCGGCGACAACCCGCTGTCGCTGTGGCAGGGCGCGCGCATGGGCGTCGGTCCCACCGACCACGTCGACGCGGTGCTCGAGAACGGTGCCGGCGGAGCGTTCGGCATCGCGGGGGATTACCTCTACCGCGACCAGGCGTCGTTCCAGTTCGACGGCGGCCTGTGGGGTCTGCTGCGGGTGAGCCCGCTGGTGATTATCTATCCATGGCCCGACCCGGATCCGGATCCCTGCTATCCCTACCCGACGGCGCAGACCACGGACGGCGACGGGGGCGGCCGCTGGTCGGCAATCTCGGCCGAGGCGACCCAACCCTGCATCTATCCGTACTGACGTCCTTTGACGCGAAGCGGCGGGCTGCGGCCCCCGGAGGCTTCGGCCCGCCGCCTTTTTTCGCCTCACCGACTCCACCAACGCAAAAAGGACGTAGCGATGAAATCGAATACCAAGCGTCAAGTCGTTCTTCTCATCCTGCTCCTCGTCTTCCTGCCGGCCGTGGCCGGCGCCGGCGCAGCGGAGCGTCCGGAGCTCGATCCGGCGGCCCACAGAATCGTCCGCGAAGGCATCGCCATCGAGCTCGACGTCGAACCGCTGCGGACCACGCGCGGCGCGGCGGGCGAGCTGCGCGAGGGCGACATCGTCCATTTCCGTTTCCGCATCACCGACACCAACACCGGCACGCCGCTGTCGGGGGTCTACCCGGCGGCCTGGATGGACCGGCGGCCGGAGGGCGAGAGCAGCGATCCCGCAATCTGCCAGGACAAGGTCGAGGCCTTCATCGGCGGCAGCCTGCTCTCTCAGCCCGAGCTCGACCTCAACGTCTACTACGTGCTGGCGCTCAACGACGACGCCTCGATCTCAGTGGTCGATCCCCTCTTCGGCTTCGGCACCACCAAGCTGCTCGACATGATCTTCCTTGAGAGCCCCGGCGAGGACTGGGCGCTGACCGGGGATCAGGCGACGCTCTACGTCTCGATGCCGGAGGCCGGCCGGGTGGCGGTGGCCTCGACCTCGACCTGGGAGGTCCTGGCCAACGTCGACGTCGGTCCGCGGCCGTCGCGGGTCGTGCTCCAGGGCGACGAGCACTACCTGTGGGTGGGCTACGATGCGCCCCGGACCATGCCTTACTGGGTGGAGCCAAGATCGAGCGAGGCTTCCGGGGTCACCGTCGTCGACACCCGCATGCGGCGAGTGGTGCGCGAGATCCCGACCGGCAGCGGTCACCACGAGATCGCGTTCTCGGGCGACGACCGCTGGGCCTTCGTCACCAACCAGGACGACGGCACGCTGTCGATCATCGACGTCGGCAAGCTGGAGAAGATCGCCGACGTCGCGGTCGGCCGGGAGCCGGTGTCGCTGGCCTATTCCGCGATCGCCGGCGCGATCTACGTCACCAGCCGGGAAGACAGCCTCATCACCGCCGTCGACGCCGGCAGCCATCAGGTCGTCAGCCGCGTTGAAACCGAGCCCGGGCTGGGACAGATCAAATTCGCCCCCGGGGGCCGGCTCGCCCTGATCGTCAATACCGCGCGCGACGAAGTCCACGTCCTCGACGCCGCCAGCAACCGCATCGTCCAGACCGGCGACGTCGAGGACGGGCCCGACCAGGTGGCGTTTTCCGACCATCTCGCCTACGTCCGCCATCGCGGCAGCGAGATCGTGCTGATGATCCCGCTCGACCAGATCGGCCAGGAAGGTCTGCCGGTGCCGGTGATCGACTTTCCCGGCGGCCAGCGGCCGTTCGGGCGGGGCTCGCACCCCAGCCTCGGCGACAGCATCGTCCAGGCCCCCGGCGCCACCGCGGTGCTGGTGGCCAACCCGGCCGACCAGGCGATCTACTTCTACAAGGAAGGCATGGCGGCTCCGATGGGGAATTTCCAGAACTACGGCCGCCAGCCGCGTGCCGTCCTGGCGGTGGACCGGAGCCTGCGCGAACGCTCCCCCGGCGCCTACGAGACGATCGCCACTCTGAGGCGGCCCGGTCTCTACGACGTGGCGCTCTTCCTCGACTCTCCCCGCACCGTCCACTGCTTCGAGGTGGAGGTGGCGGAGGACCCGGTGCTCGCCGCCGAGCGCCGTGGACCGGCCGTCGTCCGTCCGCTCGACGCGCCCACCGTCGCCCTCGTGGGCGAGAAGGTCAGCGTCCGGTTCCAGCTCGTCGACCCGGCGACCGAGGAGCCCCGGACCGATCTCGACGACGTCCGGGTCCTCTCCTTCAAGGTCCCGGGATCGGACCAGAGGCGGCAGACGGCCCGCGAGGTCTCGGCCGGCGTCTACGAGGTCGAGATCGTCCCCGAGAGAGCCGGGACCTACTTCGTCTTCGTAGAGTGCGGGAGTCTGGGGCTGCGCATCAACAAGACCGGCTTCATGGTGCTCAAAGCCAAGGACGCCACCGAGTCATGAAGGGAGCCATGATCGACACGAGGCAAGCGAAATCGGCGGCGCTCCCGCCGCTCGTGACCGTCGCGCTCGTGACTGCCGCGATGCTCCTCCCGGGCCTGCCGCTTCTCGCCCAAGGCCACGAGCACCGTCACGGGCAGCCCTCGGCGGCGAGCTCCACGGCCTCCGAAGCCGTCGGCGCAATGAACATCCCGGATGCGGCGCTCCTCGACCAGGACGGACGCGAAGTCCACTTCTACACCGATCTGGTGAAGGACCGGGTGGTTGCGATCAACTTCATCTTCACCACCTGCACCACCATCTGCCCGCCGATGGGCGCCAACTTCGGCAAGCTCCAGGAGATGATGGGAGAGCGCGCCGGCCGCGACTTCCAGATGATCTCGGTCTCCGTCGACCCGGCGGTCGACACGCCGCCGCGGCTCAAGGCCTGGGCCGCGAAGTTCGGCCGGCGCCCCGGGTGGACGCTGGTCACCGGGTCCAAGCCCGAGGTCGACAAGCTGCTCAAGGCGCTCAAGGTCTTCACTCCCGACAAGAACGACCACTCGCCCATCGTGCTCGTGGGAGACGAGCGCCGCGGCGAGTGGACGCGGGCCTACGGTCTCGCGCCGGCGGCGAAGTTGGCAGAGACGATCGACGAGCTCCTCGAAGCTGCACAATGAAGAAACTGGCCGCGTTCCTGCTCGGACTCGCCGCGGCGGTGCCCGCGGCCGCCGAGCTGACGCCGGCGGAGCAACGGGGCAAGGCGATCTACTTCAAGGGTGAGAGCGTCTCGGGCCGCGAGATCCTCGCCGTGATCGGCGATTCGGGGACCGAGGTGCCCGCCGCCGTCATGACCTGCAGTAGCTGCCACGGCCGCGACGGACGCGGCCGTCCGGAGGGAGGAGTCTATCCGTCGGACCTCACCTGGCCGGCGCTGACCAAGCCCTACGGCGTCGAGCATGCGAGCGGCCGCCGGCATCCTCCCTATTCCGAGAAGTCGCTCGTCCGGGCGATCGCCATGGGCGTCGATCCGGCGGGGAACCGGCTCCACGTGGGCATGCCCAGCTATCGCATGGCGCACGAGGACATGGCGGATCTCATCGCTTACATCCAACGCCTCGGCGAGGACCTCGACCCCGGCCTCACGGACGACGCCATCACCCTCGCCACGATGTTGCCGAAAGACCGACCGCTAGAGGGCGTCGGAGCGGCCATGGAAGCCGTGATGCGAGCCTACTTCGACGACGTCAACGAGCAGGGAGGCATCTATCACCGCCGGCTCGAGCTCGAGGTCGTGCCCGCCGTCGGCACCTCCGCGGCGCGCGCCGCGGACCTCGATCGTCTGCTCGAGAGCGACGCGGTCTTCGCCCTGGCGGGCGTCTTTCTCGCCGGAGCCGAGGACGAGCTCCTGGCGGTCGTCGAGGAGCACGAGATCCCCCTCGTGGGTCCCTACACCCTCGACCCTCGCATCGACTTCCACGCTCCGAATCCGTACGTCTTCTATCTCCTGCCGGGGATCAAAGACCTCGCCCGGTCCTTGGTGAGCTTCGCGAAGGTCGAAGACGGGCCGCCGCACTCTGCGGTCCTGGCGGGCACCGATCCGATTCTCGTGGCAGCCGCCGACGAGGTCGTGAGGAAGGCGGCCGAGCTCGGCTGGCCCGAGGTGCGCCAGGTCACTGTCGGTCCGGGCGAGCTCGACATCGAGACCCTGGCGAAAGAAGCGCTCGATCCCGTCTTCCTGCTCGTCGCCGGCGACGGCCAAACGGCTTTTCTCAAGCGCGCGGCGGAGCTCGGCTGGCACCCTCGGGTCCTCGTTCCAGGCACGCTAATGGAGCGCGAGATCTTCGCCGCGCCGCCGGGCTTCGCCGACCGGATCTTCGCGGCCTTCCCTACCCTGCCCTCGAACCACGATCCGCGGAGCGTCAGCGAATATCGGCGGCTCGCCGAGCACTATCGGCTGCCGGCCGAGCACGTCGCCGTCCAGGTCACCACCCTGGCCTCGGCGCGCGTCCTCGTCGAGGGGTTGAAACA